>JAEHJW020005280.1_pt1 | contig 12517 bp, 18 predicted proteins | sample 9271431 | NCBI WGS metagenome assembly JAEHJW02
TGCACACAGATCGGCCAGCAGTCCGCGGTCGGGTGGAAGCGCCAGGTCCTCGCCGTCGACGGGGTCGAGCGCCTCGCGCAGCTTCCACCACCATTCGGCGCGCCGGTTTCGGAAGGTCAGTTGCCCGGCCTTGTCCTTGGCGCTCGATCGCTCGGAGGCGTGCATCGGGCAAGCGTTGAGGCGCTTGGCGCGCAGGTGGTCATACACGCTGCTGCCTACGCCGATCACGTCGACGTTGATGCTCGGCCGCTCGCCGTTGAGCACGCGCAGGATGGCACCGACCACCGCAGGGCCGTCCGGGGTCGATTTGCCGGGGTGCGAAACCTGCTCAGCGAACCAGGTGCCGAACCTCGGGCTCAGCACCGTCGAATCGGCGCCGCCGCGCGCCACGTCGACGCCCAGCGTGGTCATCGGCAGGTCAGGCTTGCGTCGATCCAGCCAGCGAGCCTGCGCAGACTGCACCCAGGCGGTCGGGATCACCTGCCAAGGATCGTCCTCGCGGCCCGCCGAGAAGTCGCCGTAGAGCATCTTCGAGCGCAGCGGCTCGGGCAGAGATTGCAGGGTGGCCCGGTAGCCCGATTCCATCAGGTAGGGGTTGTCCTCGACGCGCGACGGGATGAACGTGCGCGACTTCGGCACCAGGATCTCGCCGTGGTATTCGAACGGCTCGCCGCTGTCGACCTCGCGCTCTTCGCCATCGATGGTCGTGAACCACCGCAGTTCGCCGGGCGCTGCCGGGTTCGGGTGCTGCAGGTCAAGCCACGGCGCCCAGAAGCGGATAACCCAGTCGCCCTCGGCTGACGTCGGCGGGTTGCCGGTGCAGATCACGCGGCAGCGCTGGCCGGCCACCGTCGTGCGCAACCAGCCCGACAGGAACCTGAACTGCAGCTCGGTGAAGTGGGTGATTTCGTCGAAGCCCTTGAGGTCGTGCGGACGGCCTTGGAAGCGCTGTTCGTCGCCTGGATTCTGCACAGCACCGAACTCCAACTGGCGACCCTTGGCGAGTCGCCATACCTTGTCCGAGGCGTTGTACTGGCCACGGTCGCGGATGATCTCGCGCGCTCGATCCTCAAGGCCCTTGATCTGCGGGTACTCGCGCCGAAAGATGATGCTGCGCCGATGATTCGTCACGGCGCAGCCGAGCAGCATATCGCTCTTGCCGCCGCCAGCAGCACCACCAAAGAAGATGACGTCGGCGGGGCTCTCCAGCGCTTGCGTCTGCGGTCCCGGAAGCGGATTCCACTCAGGCAGCGGCACGTCGATCGGTTCGACCAGAGCAGCCAGGCGGGCGACTTCGCTCTTGAGGTTCACAGCTTGAGTTCCTTCTCGAGCTCGGTGATGCCCTTCTCGATGACCAGGCGCAGCACGTCGCTCCGGTCCTCGATGCCGCGCAGTTGATAGACGCGATCGGCCTGCAGGTGCTTCTTGAGCTCATCCAGGCGGTCGAGCACGGCTGGGTTGATGCGAACGGTCAACACCTGGGTTGCCGCTCGTGCGGGCTTGCGGGTAGCGTTCATGCCTGCGCCTCGACGATGTTCTTCACGGTCATCGGATGCCACGCCTTGCCGCGCGACTTGAAGCCCTCCGACGAGAGCGCCGCGGCGATCTCACGCAGGGACTGGCCGGCAGCGCGCAGCGCCTTGGCCTTGGCGACGGCAATCTGCTCTTGCGGCTCCGGTTCCAAGCGGATGCCGTCCGGCGCGACGCGAAAGCCATAGGGAACTTCCCCCGTGCGCTCGCCCTTGGCCTTCTTGTGAGCCAGCGCCATCGTCGTGCGCTCGGCCACCTGGTCGCGCTCGAACTCGGCCAACACGGCGAGCATGCGAAAGACCATCTTGCCCGCGGCTGTCGTGGTGTCGATCTTCTCGGACAGGCTCACGAGGTCAGCACCAAGGCGCTGCAGGCGTTGGGCAATCACGATCGTGTCGAGCGTGCTGCGCGCCAGTCGCGAAAGCGAGTACACCACCAGTGCATCGCCCTTGCCGCAAGCTGCGAGCGCGTCCTGCAGGGCAGGGCGATTGTCCGCACGCTTGCCGCTGATGCCGGCATCGACGTGGATTTCGACCTCGCTGCAGTCGTTGAGCTCCGCCCAGGCGCGAATCTTCGCCTCTTGGGCTGCCAGGCTGACACCGTCCTGCGCCTGGCCTTCGGTGCTGACGCGGATGTAGCCGATCGCTCGCATGGTCTTCCCCTTCGTTTGTGTGTAGTCGAAGTGTAGTCGCTAAAGAACACAAAGCAACGTCAATCCGTCAAGCACCGGGGGGTGTTTGACACTACACAGCCCGGAAAAGGCAGTGCCTAGCACCATGCCAAGCACTGCCTAGGCGGTGGCGAGGCACTGCCAAGATCGCCGGATTCTCTGATTCTCTGATTCCTGATACACATCGGCGCTTGGCAGCGCCTGGGTTGTGTCGAGGCACAGCCTAGGCAATGCTTCGCATGGTGCACCCATCGAATACAGCCGCTAAGCAGCCTTCTGGCTACATCCCCATAGACTTGCACATGAAGTCGGCACCTTGAAGGGATTTCGCGTGCTGCTGGGGCCTTCTTGCAGACAGGGAAGGGCACCTTCTGGCGTTGCACTGCTACGGATGCGCGTTGTTGTGCCAGTGTTCCGCCGGCGCTGGCTGATGTCAGTCGCCGACATAGCGGTGTGCGGCATCCTCGCTGACACGCGCCTGAGGTACCTCCGGAGCCGGCAGCGACGTCAGGTCGGGTGCGCCGACGCGTGCATAGATGGCCTTCAAGCGCTCGACCTGGTCGGCGACCTCGACCAGTTCCATGGTCTTGCGCACCTCGCCGAGCAGCCATGCCAGGGTGGTCACCGGTTGGCGTTCGCACTTGGCCCGGCGATACAGCCGGCGCAGTTCCTTGAGCACGTCCTGCGGCGTGTCCAGCCGAGTGCGGTCGCGATCTTTCACCGGGGGTACCTCCGGCTTTCCTGTCGCGGCGTCGATGGTGATGGCCGACCTGCGTTTTCCCGTATTTGCCATAACTAGAGGCCTTTCCTGACGTTTTCGTTGCGCTGAGGCGCGATTCCTGCCAATCGAACGCGGCAGTCCCTGAGCTGACGGCCCGGCATCGCAGCAAGTTGCTGGTAGCGGCTGGACTGGTCGCGGGTCAGGCCGATTTCGGCGAGGGTCGGGGGAACCTCCGTCGAAGGGTTCGACCGAGCTTTCATCGCATCGCCGCCGTCGCGCTTCTCCATCACGGACAGCAACTCCCCGCACCTGCGCTCCGCGCGCACCTTGATCTCGGTGGCGTACTGGATCAACTCCGAGTCCCTGGCCTGGCGGCCTGCCGCGTTCATCGATTTCGCTCCAAAAAATGCCCCGGCGCGAAGCCGGGGACGAAACGCGCCAAGCTGACGCGACCATGAGTAAGGTTCAATTCAGCCGCCCAGGTTCAGGTTCTGGTTGGTGGCACTGAACAGTTGCGAGGCTTCGCGCGCGACGCCGTGCAGGGCCTGCATCACGCTTTGGCTGTCCATCGCACTGATGTTGAAGTGCTGATGAAGTTGGCCACCGGCGCCCGCTCGCAAAGCTGCGGCGGCGGTCGCCGGCACCACCATCTCGCCCTGGTGGATTTGCGCGACCATGTCGTGCGGCACGTAGTCGATGCCGCCAGCGAAACTCTTGCCCATGCTGGCCAGCCAGCCGCCGATGCTGGCGAAGATGCCTCCGCCGGAGGTGGCCGTCGACGTCCCCGCCGATCCGCCGCCCAGCCACTTGCCGAAGTCGGCCATCAGGCCGCCCGCGCCGCTGAACCCGCGCAGCGCCTGCCCGCTCTTCGTGCCTTGGCCGGTCAACCCGGCGATCAAGCCCTGCGCCAGATCCTGCGAGACCGTGCGATTCATACCGTCCAGAATGGAGGCGATGAAGTTGTGCCCTATCTGGCGCCAGGTCTGCTGGCCTTTCATGAGCGAGCTGAACAGCCCCTCGAACGCGCTCTGAGTGGTGTTGCTGATCTTCTGCTGGATCTGGGTCAGCCCCTCGCCGTAGGCCTTGATGCTCGCGATCGTGCGGTCGATGGCCGTGGTCGACTGGCCGGCTTGCTCCTCGAGCCGCTTGACCGCATCGGCCGCCTGCAGGATGCCCGGGGCTGCTGCACGCTGATCCGCAAGCGTTCGGGCTTGGGCTTGATCCTGCGTCAGTACTCCAGCAGTGACCAGGGCGGCGTTGGTCTGCTCGCGGTTGCGCAGGTCGCTTTCGAGCCCGACGAGGTGGCCCTGCGCCTGGTGCAACTGCAGCGTGATGGCTTGGCGCTGCCCGAGGGTGCGGGCTTTCGCTGCGATGTCTGGGCGTCCCGCGGCTTCCAGTGTGCCGGCGTATCGACTCCACTTCGCGCGAATGCTCTCGGGGCTGTCGTGGGCGCTGGCCGTCTCCACCGCGCGCTGCGCCTCGCGAACCTGACGCTGCCATTGGTTGTTTTCACGGGTTGCCTCCAGCCCCGCGCGGTGCAGGTCCTGCAGACTCCAGCGCTCAGACAGGTCGCGAAGCGAGGTTCGTGCGCGTCCCGCGGCGTGGTGCGTCGCATGCGTGCCGAATACCGTGCTCAGGTGGTCGGCAACGATCCCGGGGGCGGAGAAGGGCGTCGCCGGGCGGTCGACCACGGCGTGGCCGTTCCACATCTTGCCCGGCGGCAGCTTTTCACCCCAGGGCGTATAGCCCTCCGCGACCAGTCGCGCTGCGCGGCTGTGCGCGGACGCAAGCCCTTGCTTCTCGCCGGTGTTGAGATTAGCCGAGTGCAGGTAGGCGAGCAGCGCGGCGATTGGCGTGAGCAGGGCGGAGAAGATCGAGGCTACGCGGGCGACCCAGGGCCAGAGGTCCTCGACCACTGCAAGCCCGGTGCCGAACGCGCCGGCGAGCTTTTCCGCTGCTTTCCACAGCGCGCCGCCGATCGCTTCGCTGACCTTGGAGGCGGCCCCGCGGAGCACGCCGATCTTGCCGGCGGCCTCGCCGACACTGCTTGTCAGCCCTAGGAACTTGGCCACGATCTTGATGCCGACGATCGCACCCAGCAGCCCGGCGAGGTCGGCGAGGTATCGCGTGACCCGCGGGAAGTGTTCGCCGAATCGCGTGAACCACTCGACTACCGTGGAGGTCGCCTGCGCGAGCTTCGTGACCTGCGGCACGAGTTGGTTGCCGATCACGGTCTTCAGGTCGGTGAGGGAGGCCGTGAGTTGTGCCTGCGCCTTGTCGTAGGGGCTGAGCTTGCTGACGGCCGCAGCGCCGACCGGCGCGCTTTGCGCGAGCTGCATCGTCTTCTCGATACGGTCCCACACCTGCGGGTTGCTGACCTGGGACACGAGGTTGCTGACGTTCACGCCACCCGTATGCCCCCAGGTCTGGATCGCGATGCGGTTGAGCGCCTCCTGCTGCGCGAGCGGGTTTCCGATGTCGCCATTCGGGAAATACTGCTCCTTGTTGGCCAGCGCCAGGGCGATCATGTGCGGCAGCAGCACGCTGCGCACCCACTTGGCGGGGTCACGTTGACCGGCCACCGAGCCCAGCAGCGTGCCGCTGGTGTAGGTGCGCGTCGTGGCCGTGCCGATCTGCTCGGCCGGGGCGCCGAACATGTGCATGGCGCGCAGCATGTCGTAGGCCTGTTTCGACATCGTGCCGCCGTTCATGATCTTGAGCAACATGCCGTAGGCCGTGCCGGTCATCGAGACCCCGCGACCGCCACCCGATCCGCCTTCGTGGCCGGCGAGCGTCTGCTGCTCGGCCAGCGCCATCATGCGGTAGTAGCCGGGTGAGTCCGACAGCATCGCGCCGCCGTACTTGTACTGTCGGGCGACCACTTCCTGCGCACCCATCTTCATGCGCCCGCTGGTCGCCTCCGCCACGCGCAGGGCGTCGTTCGATGCGCGCAGCAGTCCCTCGGGCGTCTGTGACAGGCCGCGCATCTCGGCCAGGCCGCCCATGTTCCCGACGATATCCGCGATCGATGCGTGGCGGTTGAATGCCGCCTGATACGCCCGGGCGTTTTGCAGGATCTGCTCCAGGATCGCGTTGTAGGCGTTCGGATTGCTGCCACCCGTGGCAACCATCAGCGCAAGCCTGGCGTGCAGCGCGTCGAGCGCCGACACGAGCTTGAACTCGCGCGCATCGGCAAAGGATTGCCGGGTGGCGGTATCGATCGCCGTCTGCGAGGCGCCCCGCAGGCGCATCTGCGACTGCAACGTGGCCAGGTCGGCGCCGGTGTGCACCGAGGCCTTGAGGCCGCGGAAGGTCTCGAAGGCTGCGAACAGGCCGACGAGGTCTTTCATCACGCTCGACATGCCCGCCATCTCGGTCTTGGCGCGCGAGGCGCTCGCCGCCGCGGCGTCCAGCCTGGTGGCTGCCATGCCGATGGCGCCAGAGGCTTCGCGGGCACTGCCGGCGGCCTCCCTGGCGTTCAGTCCGAACTGCGCGAAGCCCTCGGCCACGGCGGACAGCTTCGTCTCGAAGTTGCGCAGCGTGTCGCCCAGCGTGCCGAGCGCGGTGAGCAAGCGCCCGGCGCCGCCGGCGGATTTCTCCGCGGCCGTGCCTACCGAGGTCAGTCGTCGTCCGAAGATCAGCAGGTTGTCGTTGAGCGACTTCGTCAGCGGCTCGATCGCCTTGAGCTGGTCGGCGAAGCCTTTGAGGGGGCCGGACGCCAGGTCTTCCAGCGTCAGGCGCATGCGTGCGTTCATTTCGGCCATGGTCTCAGGCTCCGGTTTCGGGAAAGGTCGGGAAGCTGCTGCCGGTCAGGGCGTTGAGTTCTCGGATGACTTCATTGCGCAGTCGCGTCAGAGTCGGCACCATGCCCTGCAGTTGATGCAGTTCAGCCTCGATGCGCTTCGCGCCACCGACGTCGACGATTTCTCGCTCTTGCGCCTGGGTCAGAATGCGCTGGATCTCGGCCAGCAGGTACCTGCTGCGCGCCTCGCACCGACGAGCCTGACGGCTCAACTTGCGGTCCTGCAGGCGCAGTTCGACCACGCGGAGGCGGTCTCGGATGGTCAGCTTGGGCATGGTGCGTTCCTGGTGGGTTGCAAGCACCGGCGAGCCAGTGCTTCGACCTGGTTTAGCCTTGCACCTTCATGGGACGCGGGACCTGCGGCATCACCTGCTGCAGCTCCGTGCCGGGGTTGCGCACCAGCCGCACCTCGATGCGCTGGCTCTGGCTGATGGCGTAGACCGAGGCCTTGCGCGACAGGTGGACCGCCACGGCGCGCGCCTCGTCCTGCGCGGACCCGAGCGCGTGTTCCGCGGCCTTCCACGCATCGAGCTTGGCCTGCGCCTTGGCAATGGCGTCGTCGGCCTCCTGCGCTGCCTTGTGGACCGCCTGCAGCGCGTTGGCGGTCACAGCCTCCAGCCGCTCGAGTTCGGCGCGGGCATCGGCTTGTCGCTGCTCCTGGTCGATCTGCGCGCGCACCTGCGCGGTCTCCTGCTCGATGCGCTGCTTGCGGTGGTGCTCGGCAAGCGCGGCGTCCAGGCGCTCGATGTCGGCAGTGTCGACGGGTTGTCCCATCGCACGGCTACGGATCAGGTCGGCGCGCTTTTGGTTGAGGGTTTCAATGGAAGTCATGGAGGATGGTCCTTTCAGGGAACAAGGTGAAAGCCCAGGGCGCTCAGGGCGAGGTTTCGCGCGAGGTAGGTTCCCGCTACCTGCTCCATGCTCCGGCCTGAATGCAGTACCTCGGGGCTGATTCGCGACCGAAGTTCCGCGACTGCTTGCTCGATGGCCGCCGCGCGGGCTTGGGCGGCCTCTTGTTGGGCCAGCGAAGCAGCAAGTCTTGCGCGGACGTCGTCAGCACTGGGAGGGGAGTAGCCAATCATTGCCTGCTCCCGAGGCCCGTGGCGGCCGTTTGCGTCAACTCCGCGGCGATGCGCTCGAACATCTGCTGGCGCGCGGCTTCCGAGTTCACGTACTTGAGGAGTTCGGCGGCCGTGAGCTTCGCCACTTCGTCGCGCATCTTTCGGTTCACCTCGCGTCTGAGGGCTCCGTCGATGTAGACCCTGGCTGTAGGCATGTGGTGGTCCTTTCAGGCTTCTTGGCGCGCCTGCTGCGCTTCCAGATTGAGCTTCCATGCCCACAGCGCCAGCAGGCGGCGCGTCAAGGCGTGGGAGCGATACGTTTTTCGGGCATCCGGTCGCTGCCCGAGTTGCTCAAGCTGCAAGCGTGCGTCCCGCATCTCGGCTTCCGCGGATTGAGGCGTCATCTCAGTTCTCCAGGGATCCGATGCCGTGTTTGCGAACCAGGCGCTTCGCGTTGGCGTAGGCGGCCTCGGCTACCGTGTCGTAGTAGCGCTCAGCGATGCATCGAACCCAATCACGCCTCTCGTCCGGCAGTAAGCACACAAGGTCGATCAGGGAGTCGAGGACGACCTCGGTTTGCCGGATGATTTGCGCGCGGACCGCCGCGTCGTCATTGGTGGTCATGACGCCCCCTTTCCAATGCGGAGAGCCAGGTACGGCCGCGGCAGCGTGTTGGGGTACTCCAGAAACTGCAGTGAGTTCCGGTCAAACCAGAGGCTGATGCGACCCTCGAATTCCCCGTTACGTTGCTTTTGGACGTCGGCGACCTGGTCTGGTGCCTTCGAGTCGGGTGTCGTCGAACCCGATCCGTTCACCGCAGCCTTGTGTGCTGCTTCCTCCTTCCCGCGGTTGCGCCAGAGCGTGACAACGTTGTGCGCGAGGTCTGTGACGCTGGAACTGCCCTTGACGTCCCATTTACTCGGCTGCCTCTCCACGGAATCCGAAGGCTTGCGCGTGTGCACCACGATGTGCAGGTGCAGCTGCGTTTCTTTCGCCACCTCGCACATGCGATTGATGAAGTCCTTCTGCCCGTTGTAGTCGTCGTCGCCAGCGACCACCTTCATCATCGAATCGACCAGAACGTGCTCGACGTTGAGCTTCTTGCGCGCCCAGCGAATCACGGCGCACAGCCTCTCGATCGTGATCTGCCCGACGTGGTCGAAGATCCACACGCGATCACGCATCACGGCGGCCGCGTGGTCGCAGTCGCTGGGCCCGAGTTCGGCCTTCGCGGCGGCTTGGCGAAACATGCGCTCCAGCGTGCGGCGGGCCGTCATTTCCAGGCTCACCGTCAGCGACGGGCATCCCTGTTGCGCCAGGTCCAGCATCAACTGGCCGGCCAGCATGGATTTGCGACTGCCGTTTGAGCCGGCCCACAAAGTCAGTTCCTCCGGGCGGAACTCGAGCAGGCCGCGGGCTTTGGGCCACCCCAGGGTGGCATGGTGCTCGGACGTGTCGACACCGGCGAATCGGCGCTTGAGTTCGGGCAGGTAATCGTCGGCTGTCTTCGCGAAGGCCGAGAAATCCGGCGAGGCCATGTAGTCGGCCAACTCCATGTCGGATGCGTGAACGATCATCGTTGGTTCTCCAGAAGACCGAGCTGGCGCAGCAGCCAGCGAAGGGTCGGCGCGCTGTAGCGAGCAGGCAGCAGTTCGATCTCAAAGCCGTCTCGGATCTCGACCTCGTCACCGGAGAACTCGACGATCGGGCCGCGCAGCGCCTCGAACAGCTTGCGGGGCTGCGGCAACCACACCCAAAGGGCGACGTCGCTGCGCGGCAGTCTTTCGAACGCTTGGGCAATCTGGCCTTCGAGGTCGATGCCCTTGTGAGCGATCAGCAGGTTCATCAGATCGCTCCTTCCCAGGCAGGCGCTTGCGCGGTGCTTCCAGCGTCCTGGTCCTCCCAGCGATGGCCACGCAGCCAGGTGGCCGCGTAGGGCACGAATTTGCCGCCGTCGCGTTGCCACTGCTCGGACTGCTTGAGGCGCCCCAGCGCCTGAGTAATCAGGGCCCGCAGTTGCTCGTCGGGGCGAATGGCAGTCCAGGCCTTTTGTGCATCGCGCTTCGCAGCCTTGCGTGGGTATGCCTGCCAGAAGGTCTCGAAGCCGTCGGGCGCCTGATGCGCTGGTTTGCGCACGCGCCGGCAAGGAACCGCGTCCTGCTCCGCGTCAGGAACCGGGCCTTTCGTTGGCGCTCCATACTCGGGCCCGGGCAGTGTGCTTGCGGCTTCCCGAATGTGCGGCGTCTGGTGGCGAGCGAAGGCGCTGACCTGGATCAGGCGCATTCCGTTGACCTCGTAGCGTTCGATGAACTTGCGCTGTCGCAGTTGCGACAGCAGCTCGTCGATGTCGACGTCGTCGAACGGGAGTACTTCAACCTTGATGCGCTTCGGGCGATCCTCCAGTCGCCCCTCGCGATCAGCGAGACACCACAGGCCGATGAACAGAAGCCGGCCGACAGGGGGGACCTCGGCAAGCAACTCGTTCGTGAAGAGTCCTGGTTTCACGTTGCGTGCTCTCACGGGCGGCCCTCCGGGGAGCGCCGCGAAAGCCGGCGCTCCCATTCCGCGCAGGTGGGGCAGAGCGCCGGTGCGGTCCACCGGCATACGCACGCAGCGGTGCTCAGTCGACGAGGGATCAACGCAAGGTGCGCGGGCACCAAGCGAAGGCCAGCGAGGCTGCGCAAATTTGCGCTATCCAGGCCACCGGCCTTACCATGCGAGGCATCAGGTTCAGTACTGAGCAGCTTCGCGCCGAGAGCCCCCGCCAGGGCCTCGGCGTTTTCATTTGCGGGCCTCATCATGCGGCCTCGCGAGTGTGCAGGGAATCGACCCAGCGCATCAGGTCGGCGTAGCGCCAGCCGATGGCGGCCCCGGTCAATTTCACGGGGCGCGGAAAGCTCGGGTCGTAGTAGGCCGACTTCGGATCGATCTTGTCGTAGGCGACGCTGCGGGAAATGCCGAAGATGGCCCGGAGCTCCGAGGCACGAACAATGACCGGAGTGGTTTCGCGGATGTGTGCAAGCGGGGATGCGATCGTCTGCCGACGCGCATCCAGCCAGGTGTTCAAGTCGCTGCGCCGGTAGCGGACCTTGGCGCCAACCTTGACGAAGGGCAGATCGTGCTTGCCCGTCGAACGCCAGGTGCAAAGCGTGGAGGGCGGCACGCCGAGAAGCCGGGAAGCGGCCTCGGTGTCAATCAGTTCGGGGTCATCCTCAACGGGATGCGTGGTGTTCACGGATTCGCTCCTTTCGGTGCCGCATCGAAGGTGTTTGCGGCGCTTAGAGCGAATCGTCCGGCGTAGTGGCTACGCCGCGTAACGGACAAAAATTGCTTGGATGACGGTCTATTTTTTGTCCGCTCGGGCTGCGCCGTTCATCGCGATGAGCAGGGGATCGCCCTGCATCAGCAAAGCGAAGACCGCATCGATCTCGTCTGGCGGCGGCTTGAGCTGCCTGCCGTTTTTCGTCTTCCAGGAGCCGATGTGTAGCATCGAGACCTGAAGGACGAGACGAAGTGAAGACGATCCCGAAACAGCAGTACACGATCGAGTTCAAGGAGCAGGCCGTCAAACATGCCCAAGCGGTCGGCGTGGGGGCGGCAGCTCGCGAACTGGGACTGGTGGAGCAGACGCTTCGCAACTGGGTGAAGGCAGCCCAGGCCGGCCATCTGGCAGGAGCCGGCGCGAAGCCGGTGACGCCGGAACAGATGGAGCTGTCGCGGCTGAGGGCGGAGAACGCCCGGCTGCGGATGCACGTGGACATCTTAAAAAAAGCGACTGCGTACTTCGCCAAGGATGCGCTGTGAAGTACGCGTGGATCGACGCGCAGCGCCGCGACCATCCCCTGCCTGAGCTGTGCGAGGTGCTCGGCGTGAGCCTCAGCGGCTACCGCGCCTGGCGCCGCGGCGGCAAACCCGATCGCACCCGCCTGAGCGATGCGCAGGCCCTGACGCTGATGCGCAGCATCCACGCCGAGTTCAAGGCTGCCTACGGCTCGCGGCGCATGCACCGCGAGTTGCAGGGGCGCGGCCATCGCATCGGCCTGCGGCGGGTGGAACGACTCATGCGCGAGCACGGCATTCGGGCGCGCCACAAGCGACGATTCAAGGCGACGACGGACTCCCGGCATTCGCTGCCCATCGCGCCGAATCTGCTGGCGCGCAACTTCACGCCCGAGGCGCCGAATCGAGTCTGGACGGGCGATATCACGTACATCCAGACCGGCGAGGGCTGGCTGTACCTGGCCATCGTCCTGGACCTGTTCAACCGTGAGGTCGTCGGCTGGTCGATCAAGCCACGCATGACCGCCGACATCGTCACCGATGCTCTGACCATGGCGTGGTTCCGCCGTAAGCCCGAAGCTGGAATCGTGTTTCACAGCGATCGCGGAAGTCAATACGCAAGTGCCGCCATGGCGGCCAAGCTGCGCGACTTCGGCATGACCGCATCGATGAGTCGCAAGGGCAATTGCTGGGACAACGCGCCAACCGAGAGCTTCTTCAACAGCCTCAAAAACGAGCGGGTGCACGGCACGTCGTACCCGACCCGCGCCGACGCGCAGGCCGATCTGTTCCAGTACATCGAGGCGTTCTACAACCGGAGTCGCCGCCACTCCACGCTGGGCTACTGCTCGCCGATTCGCTTCCTGGAAGAGTGGCTCAGCAAGCATGGCGATCAGCCATCCATGGCGGCATGAGAGCGGTCATCTGGAAGGCGAAATTCGACGGGCACCTCA
>JAEHJW020001404.1_pt1 | contig 12500 bp, 12 predicted proteins | sample 9271431 | NCBI WGS metagenome assembly JAEHJW02
TGTTGCTATAAAGCAACCCTATTGGCCAGATCAAAGTTCACTTGCAGGGTTAGAGAAAAGTTTGATCTGCTTTATCTATATGTACATAAATTCAAAAAGCATAATTTTTAGACAGGAGGAAATTTTATGGGACTGCCAATTTGGGATACCGGCGTAGGCTGGTCATTCGGTTTGGAAATTGACGGAATCGAGATAAAAGAAATACAAGAAATTGATGGTATTAAGCTTGAAGTGGATTCTATCGAGCTCAAGCACAATACTTCAGACGGAAAGTACATCAACAAGATGTTGCCAGGACGTAAGAAGATCGGGGAGTTTACGCTTACCCGAGGAGTCACGGGTGATAAAAGTTGGCAGAACTGGATAAGTCAGGTTTTCGAAGGCAATATGATGAGTGCCAGAAAAGGTGGCCAGATCAATATCTATGACTACATGGGGATACCTGTAAAATCGTTTAAATTCGTGAACGGGTGGGCCAAGAGCATAGAATATGGTCAGATGAAGGCTGGCGACGCCACAATCCTAACCGAAAAATTGACTATTGCACACGAGGGTATTGAACCCGCGTGATGCGTCGTGGTCCTGGAGCTTTGCAGCCAGAAGATGCTGCAAATCCGGATGAGGCTGTTACTGACATGCCTTTGCCGGAAGTCGAAAGCGGGAAGACTTCGAGTGTAGTGCAACCGAGTCTGGAAGAACCGGCTCGGTTGCAGACTTCATTCGACTTTGTTCTTCCTCGCGGTTATGTAGACAAGGAAGGGCGTCTGCACCGTACGGGGACCATGAGGCTTGCCACTGCCCGTGATGAACTCTTGCCTTTGCACGATGACAGAGTGAGAGCCAATCCTCCCTATCTGACGGTTGTGCTTTTAGCCAGAGTCATCACTCGTCTTGGTGATCTGGAAGGTGACTCTGTCAACGCAACGGTAGTAGAAAACCTCTTTGCATCCGATTTAGCATTTCTACAAGATCTCTACAGAAGGGTTAACTCTGAAGGACACACCTTGGCATCGGTCGCTTGTCCGGCATGTCACGAAGAGTTTTCTGTTGATTTGGCTGGTGGTCGCCTGGGGGAATCATGACGTACGCAACCGACAGACTTTTCCAAGAGGTTGCGTACGTAGCCTACCATTTTCATTGGAATTTAGACGATATATTGGATCTTGAGCATCCATTAAGACAGAGATTTATAGCAGAAATCGCTCAAATAAATAGGCGTATTTCCGAGGAGGTCTAAAAGTGCCAGAAAGTAGGCACCGATGAAGCTATGGGGCCGCAAACGGCGCTTAGATGTGGATGAACAACCTGTAAGAGTGGCTGTTGATAAAAGCCCGGCGAATCTTCAGCGCGAGATTTCCGCTAACCAAAAAGCCGACACAGGCCTAAGTAATGGTGTTTTTCCTGTATCGCCCGCTTGGGAATCTTTATCACCGACGTCTCTGGCGTTGAAAACTATAAGTCCTATCGTTGATGCCCATTGGGACAGATCTTTATCTGCTTGGAGAGACCCAACAACGACACTTTCTCCACTATCACATTACAAGAGCCACCTGGCGCCCAGTGGGGAAGTCAGCAGCATTGCTACGATTAAAGAACCTTTTTCCCCCTCTTTTGCTTCAGATATGTCCGGCGGGAATTTTGCTGTAGGTGATATAGCGAACATGGATGTAGCGCGCAGACAAGCAAGCACAGGTCGGCGTTCTTATGCCGGCGAGACATCTCCTATGCTACAAAGGATCGCATTCTCTGATTCTAATAAACACAGGGGATCTTCTTCTGTGGCAAAGTCACCATTTCCGGGACGAAAAGTTGTCGGAGTGAGCGCTGTGACTGATTCTGTCACAATCGGCAATTCTGAACCAATTGAATCCGCCGTTTCGCAAACAGGCAAATTGTCTCCGGCAGATCCCACGTCACCTGTAAAAGCCGGCCCAAACCGGACGCCCAATACCGGAGAGTTGCCTGTCTTGCAATTGGCTCGCCCTAAGCAGACATTGACAAAAGCACCTACAGAAAATAAAATTTTTAGATCGATAAAACCCGTTCAGAGACTCAGAGCCGGCGTTTCAAAATTCACCGATTCCGGTTTGGTGGCTAAGTCAGAGACGCTCTCAGTCACCTCTCCCTCCAACCCCAAACCTGAACCTATTTCAAGCGATGAGTTCCCACTCAAGGCTGCCGATACTTCGCGACCGGTAGAAGAAAATTTCTCTCAACCCGGCTTGAGTAAAGAAATTGCAGCTGCTGATATAACAACCGTTCCACTCATCGGACAGAAGGAGAGTGGGTCGATTCCAAGCTCCGACAACCTTGAATCGGGTAAAATATCAGAACAAAATCCAAGTACCCCCGGCAATCTACAGCGCGAATCCATGCCGGAGAGACCTGTGGCTCCGTCTTTAAAGATTGGGTCACCTATCAAAGAAACTCCCGATTCAGCTATCAGTTTTTCCAATTTGGGAGCGACTTCCCCTGCGGAAACGCTCCCCTTTCAGATCAAGCAACCTCCGCCACTACAGGTAGCAGGTAAATCTGAATTGCCGGAATTGCCGGTGAGTAAAGGAATATCAACCAAACCACCTCTGATGCGCCAAATCCCTCGTCTTGGACCTGTTCCTTTACAGAGATTGGACTTATCGGTGGCAAAAGGCTCTTTCGCTAAGGATACTTCCTCTTCCACTAAGATCGATCCGATTCAATCCTCGGAGATCAAAGATAAGACTTTGTCAACCGGTCGCTCGGATGCGAGTGCAAGCTGGGACGGTGATCCGAAATTACGAACGGGCTCCGTCGAACCTTTACTCGGTTATAAAAAAACACTTTTAAACATAACCAACGACGAGAAAAGTGAGCAGAAGCCAGCAGTAGGACAAGATGGCGTAGCCAAAGTTCAGCCCGGAACTCCGATTGACGGAGAAAGGGATCTGCAGGGTTTATTCGTAAGGCAAAATGTCGCAGCCATGTCTTCGGGAGAAGTCCCTTCAGCCGCTGTACAGAGGATGGCCATCGATAACAAGGAATCACAAAGGGAGAACTCTTATTATAACTTGCCTATGGTAAGTGATAATCCTCTGTTACAAAATCTAAGTAATGCCCCTGAGACTACAACACCTGCTTCTAAAATTTATCCCGGGAGGGTCAACAATTCGTCTTTGTCAATCAATCTTGATATAAAGTCGCCACAGGGCACATCAAAAGAGCAGACTCTGACTAATTTTTCCCCTCTACAAAGAGAGTTTTTGCCAAGGTCGTCCGTATCTGTTCCAAGATGGCGTAGTGCTATAGATGCACAGCCCGCCATGCATGTCCAAAGAGTGGTCAGGTCTTCGCCTCTACCGTCCACAACGAACAGTACGGTTTTGCCTTATAGGGCGGCCGGTAGTTTTGGAAATCTTATCCAAACGCCTTCTAGCTTGTCCGGCTTGCATTCGAATACCGTTTCTTCATCGCCAGGAACCGTTAGTTTGCTTTTACAAAGAGAACCTGCCAAAGGGATGGCTCTACCCCTTGCTAACAGGTTGCCGGAGAGAAGTTATCGTTCATCCACGGCAAGTATTCAGCGGGAAACAGAAAATCAGCGAAGTTCAAGTAGCAATGCGGCTCCTTACGTGCAAAGGGTGAAATTTCCGAGCCTTTCCAATTTAGGTAGCAGTGTGACAAAATTTCTCGGCGGTCAATTTTTTGGTAGCTCAACAACAGATTCAGACTCTACGGGCCAAAGTGGCGATACTTCCGACAAACCGTCTTCGACGACGACTCAAACCTCTTCTAACCCTATTTCTGACTTGTCTCAGGATGATTTGAGACGTTTAGCGGCGCGCGTCTATCCTCATATCAGTCAGAAGATCAAGGCTGAGATAGAGCGTGACAGGGAACGTTCCGGAATGATAACAGGATTGCATAGGTAGGTAATTATGAGTGATCAGACAAAAGATACCGTAGTAGGACTATATTTCTCTTTGGAAATTGACGGAACTGATCTCGGGCTTTTTGATACATGTTCCGGGCTTGGTATCGAAATTGAGACAGAGCAGAGACAGGAGGGCGGTGTAGGCATATTTGTGCACCAGCTTCCCGGCAGATTCAAATACACCAATCTACAAGTTACACGGCCGATAGGCCAAAACACGGCCAAAACTATGGCTTGGCTGAACAAAATGAGTGTACCGGGTATAAAGCCAACCTCAGCTCGGTTGTCTGCCTTGGCTCCGGATGGGTCTATAGTGTTTGCCTGGTCTCTGATAGGGGTTATACCCGTGCGTTGGACAGGCCCTGAATTTAGTTCGAGTGATCCCAAGCCGGCCACAGAGACGTTGGAGATGGCGTATAGTGCCATAATGCTAGATCCCAGTGACACAAAAGACGATCTTTTTAAGAGTTTGGCCTGAGGTGATTTAAATGAGTGACATATCTAATGTATTGAACAGCTCGACGGCGGCGAAGGCAAGTTCCACTATGAAATTGGAAAAAGCCTACCTTTTGATCATAGCCCCCTCCTCACCGGCGGGGGGTGCTTTAGCAGCCAGCCTGGCTGGAGCCATAGCGGCAGAAGGAGCTACTTCTGCAAGTAGCGCATTACAAGGAGCCAGCAACTCCGGGGGTTCCGGAGGACAGGCTGCTTCGATGGGAGAATCCACCCTGGCCGGAGCACAAAGCATGGCCGGTGGTAACTTGGGTAACAAAATAACGTTTTTGTTTAATCCCCTTAGCTACACCGTAACCAAAGAAGCGGTCTGGGAGCGCCCTTTGAATGCCGGGTCTGCTTCGACGGCTATTCCAATCTGGAAAGGTGCCGGACCGCGTAAAATGCAAGTTGAAGTATTTTTGGATGCCACATATACGGAAAACGGCGGTATCCAATCCGATATAGACTTATTGCTCGACTGTTGCAAGCCAACAATGCTTTCTGTAATGCTCATGAAGCCATCCCCACCGTTTGTTCTATTCGGGTGGGGTTTAAATACAGGCTTTTTGTCCTTCCTATCGAGCTTGGTTGTCGAGTACACGCTGTTTCGTCAAGATGGCACTCCCATCAGGGCAAAATGTAATTTGACTATGGAAGAAATTCCTCTGGCTATGGCCAAGCAAAACCCTACTTCCGGAGGAACGGCCAGGCGTGTGAGAACCATAGTCTCGGGAGATACCCTTCAGTCTATATCATACAGAGAGTACGGCCGACCAACTTTGTGGCGCGCTCTGGCTGAAGTAAACGAAATAGAGGACCCGATGAGGTTGGAGCCGGGCAGTACCTTGCTGATTCCCTCACTTAGTGAAGCAACGTCCAAGTCGTAGTGGTAAGGGGCTAATATATGGAGACGCATTGGACGAGTTCGGTCACTATTCTGCTGGATGGTGGAACACCTCTTGATCCCATGATTACAGATCAACTCATTCGAGTCAGTGTAGAGACAAGCATGCATTTGCCGGATGTATTTGAGTTATGTTTTATCAATCCTGGAGCAAACGACCCAGCCACGGATATAGTCGAATTGGGCGGTTTCGTAGTAGGGATGGAAGTTGCCATCGTGGCTAATGCCGGCGAAGAAGAGACGCTCCCACTGACCGTAGGCGAAATTACCGCAATAGAATTCGAATATGATACTGACGGTTCAAAAACCACGATCCGGGGTCTCGACTTTTCTCATATGCTACAGCGCGGAAAAAAGACACGCTTCTTTCAAGATATGTTGGCTTCCGAGATAGTGACGGCTATTCTGGCTGAGAATGGGGTTGAGCCTGGGGAAGTAGTCGCAACGGATAACCTGATTCAATATATAGTGCAGGCCGGTATAACCGACTGGCAGTTTATTCAAAAACTGGCGGCCGATAACGGCTACAGAGCCTGGATGGTAGATGGATTTTTTAATTTTGCACCTCTTGATCCTCCGGTATCGGGCGATGTTCCGGGAACTTTTGAAGTCTCCACGCCCACTCAGATAGTAGTCGGCCAAGATATCATGAGGCTTAGAGCCGTTGTGAGGAGTAACGAGCAGGTAGAGGATGTACAAGTTATGGGCTGGAGTCCCATAACAGGTGAGCCGGTTGTCGGTGCCTCGCCGGCGGAAGTTATAGGAACGGAAATCACGCCGCAACCGGAGGAATTGGCAACCATTGCCGGAGCAAATTCGTTTACGCATCTGTGGTATCCGACGGACAATGAAGACGCTGCCGAGACAAAAGCGGCAGCCATAGGTAACGAAATAGCGGAATCTTATATAGGTATCGACGGAGAGACTGTAGGCAATCCCGTTCTGAAAGCCGGTGTGCCCATCAATCTTACGGGTGCCGGTACTATTTTTGACGGCGGGTATACCATTACGATGGCCAGACACATCTTCGATGCCGAGCACGGATATGTGACACAATTCAGCGTCAGCGGTTGGCAGGATAGGACTCTCTACAGCCTTTCTTCCGGTAATCAAAGCGGTTCCGTAAGCGGAGGTGCCGGAGTTCATGAACCATTTAGGATTCCCGGAGTCGTGTCCGCTACCGTTGCCGACACAAGAGACCCCGAAGAGGAAGGTCGTGTCCAATTGCTATTCTCCTGGATGGGAGATGAGCCGGTTTTGAGCAATTGGGTTCGGTGTACACATTTTGGAGTCGGGGAAGGTTTCGGCTCTCTTTTCGTTCCCGAGATAGGAACAGAGGTTCTTGTCGCTTTTGAGATGGGCGATCCAAACAGGCCGTATGTTTTGGGAGGTCTGTATTCACCGGTGCTTGAGCCGGGAGCGTCACCGGAATTTATTGACGAAGGAACAGGTCTTGTGACGGAAAGAAGAATAAGTTCCAGCTTTCTACACAACGTGACTTTCTACGATTCGGAAGAGCAAAGCGGAATTATGATACAGACCGGTGATGAGATAGAAGGCATATTTTTAGATGCGGAAGAACAACTGATTAGTATTTATAACATGGAAGGCAATATCGAAATTAGTGGTACCGATATTGCAATCATAGCTGAGGGAGATCTGTCTCTGGAAGCCACCGGCGAGCTGTCTATTTCCGCCGCTTCGGTGACGATCGAAGGAGAGGGTAGCGTAGAAATTAATGGGGCATCCGTAGCCATGGAAGGTGACGGAGATATCTCCATAGATGCACCGATCGTGGCTATCAATGGCTAAATTTTTTTATATTTATCCGATTGTAGATACTTTCAATGAAGATTATAGGAGACATAAGTGGCAGGGGAATTTATCGGATCTGGGTGGGCTTTTCCTCTTCGTACCACGGCAACAGGCGGCATAGCGCTTGTATCGGGGGAAAAAGAAATTGAAGAGGCAATTACACTCATTTTGTCCACATCATTTGGTGAAAGACCGATGCGCCCAGAGTTTGGTTGCGGTATTCACGACTATGTATTCGCCAGTGCAGATGCCACAACAGCAGGTCTCATATCCTACGAAGTTAAAAGGTCTTTGGCTAGGTGGGAACCGCGCATTGAAGTGACAGATGTTATTATTAGCCTGGATCAGGCCAATAACGGAATTCTATATATAGATATCAAATATGCAATAAAAGGGACAAATGATCCACGTAACCTGGTTTTCCCGTTCTACATGATTCCTGAGGAAGGATAGAAGTGTCTTTAGATATTCCAAATTTAGATGACAGACGTTTTCAAGATTATGTTGATGATGCAAAAAGGCTGGTTCAACAGCGCTGCCCGGAGTGGACGGATCATAACGTTTCAGATCCCGGGGTCACTCTCATAGAGACCTTTGCTTTTATGGTTGATCAGTTGACCTATAGGTTGAACAGAGTTTCAGATCGCAATTATATTAAATTTTTAGATTTGATCGGAGTCACTCTCTTTCCTCCGTCAGCTGCTCAAACATCCGTAACTTTCTGGCTAACTTCGCCACAGGACGAACCGGTTCTGGTTCCAAGAACCACTACGGTATCGACAAAGCGTGATAACAGGCAGGACCCCGTTGTCTTTGAAACGATAGATAATCTAACGATTCAAAATGTTGAATTGGTAAAAGTACTCTCCGTGGGGGTTGAGGGTCTTCCCATAGACTACAGTGATATTTTAGGGATAGATTCATTTACCTGTTTCGGACAGATACCCATGCCTAACGAAGTACTGTTGTTGGGTCTAAACGAAGCCGCTCCAGCTAATGTGGTGGCCTTTAGGTTTGATTGTCATATTGAAGGCGTTGGGGTGGATCCCGAAAACCCCCCTCTTATCTGGGAAGCTTACGATGGTGGCAAGTGGCTGAAGTGTGAAGTAGAGCACGATACGACAGCAGGGTTGAACCAGCCCGGCGATATTGTACTTCACATCCCACCCGAGCACGAAGTCTCCCTTATTAATAACATAAGAGCCGGATGGGTGCGTTGTAGGGTGACTGATCCTGAGGAAGGGCAGCCGTTCTATTCCTCCTCCCCTCACGTGGAAAATGTGGCGGCATTTACTATCGGGGGAACCACAAAAGCTATTCACGCCAACGTAATCGACAATGAAATTCTGGGTTTCTCCGAAGGCGTTGCCAATCAGTCTTTTATACTCCAGCACAGTCCCGTTATAACTTCCATTACGCCTCACATTCTCGAGGTGTCCACCGATGACGGTTTTGAAGAATGGCAGGAAGTTGAGACCTTCGCTGCCAGTACGCCTTCTGATAAACATTTCGTCCTCGATAAAGTGGCTGGGGAGATTAGACTCGGTCCTTCAATTCGCTTGGAAGACGGGACTTTTCGCAATTACGGTGCAGTGCCGCCGAAGGGGGCAGCCATCAGACTCCGCCAATATAGAAGCGGCGGAGGTCAGGAAGGAAATGTTGCTACCGGAGCTCTCTGTATTCTAAAGACGCCGGTAAACTTCATTGCTTCCGTCGAGAACCGCCAGCCTGCTACCGGCGGTGTGGATGGAGAAACGGTGGATAATGCCAAAGTGAGAGGACCCATATCCCTTAGGACACTGGGTCGAGCTGTGACTTTGGAGGACTATGAACATCTGGCGAGGACTGCAACTCAAGGTATAGCCAGAGTGCATTGCGTGCCTGTTACACAAGAAGACAGAGAACAAGGAGTACGAGTTTTGGTCGTCCCCGCTGTGGGTGATGACGAAGACGGAACTATGCCGTTTGCCCGATTGGCACCTTCGCCGGATCTACTTGAGCAAGTGGCTAAAGAGTTGGACAAGCGTCGCACAATAGGAGCCAGGGTCATAGTGGAACCCCCTTTCTATCAAGGGGTTACCGTGTTGGCTCAGATTAGGTCGCGTCTTTTTGCCGACCCGGATCGCGTTCTGGCAGATGCCAGATTGGCTCTGTATCGTCATTTGCATCCCATCCTGGGAGGTAGCGACGGTAAGGGATGGCCTTTCGGTAAGCCCGTGCATTCGGGAGAAATTTATGCCGTACTGCAGCGCATACCTGGTGTAGAGTTGGTGGAGCAAGTACAACTATATCTCGCCGATCCGCTAACTGGCGACAGAGGGCAGGCTTCCCAACATATTGAAATAGCCGACAACGCGCTCTTATTTTCCTACGGCCATGAAGTCAAGGTTATAGCGTCATGAGAGGAACCGATCAAGAGGTAAGCATACCTTATACCTTTGGGAGTCTGCTTCCGGCAATATATCAACAAGATGACTTTGCCATGAGATTCGTGAGCGCTTTTGATGTCCTAATAGCTCCGATTCTGTCTGTTCTAGATAATCAAGAGTATTACAGCGACCCCGAGTTTGCTCCTTTGGACTTTCTGTCATGGCTGGCTTCCTGGGTTGGGATAGATGAATTGGATGAGACATGGCCAGAAGATGCCAAGCGTGATTTAGTGGCCCATGCGACAGAACTGTTTTCCATCAGAGGTACTGTATCTGGCTTAAAGAGGCATCTGTCGATCTATATCGGCGAAGAGCCGGTTATAGAAGAAAGTGGTGGCTGCAGCTATTCAACTACTTCCAACGGTGAATTACCGGGTAATACCGATTTTATGTTTACGGTAAGGGTTCCTTCCGATACACCCAGAAAAGTACATGAAAAAAAGCTTGATATGATTATCAGAGCTTCCAAACCGGCACATATGGCACACAGAATTGTTTTTGAGAACTGACGGTAGTTTAAATGATTATCTGCAAGGTATGCTCTGCAAAAAATGATGAACAGGAAGAATTTTGCCGTGTCTGCGGCACATATTTGCCTTGGCACGGCGATCGAATAGAAGCTAAAGGAGAGACTAAACTTCCGGAAATAGTCGAATCTTCCAATGAGCCGGTAGATATTAGATTAGGGTTTTGGCAAAGAGCGGCAATAGCTCTTCATATCTCGAAGGATCAGGCTGGGACTAAGTCTACTGATGCGCAGGAAAAAACAGAAGATCCTGAAACTATCACAGAAAGTGGTAATTCAACTTCTAAGAGTAAGAAATTTACCGGATACGTGCGTAAAAAAGCTGGCTCTGTCATATATGAAAACAGCGACAATTATTTTGGCGGAGAAATTAGTGCAATTGTAAGCGATATAAAAACCCGTTCAAGTAATACAAAAGACACTTCCGGTGAGAGCAATATGCGTTCAAGCGACACAGTTGTTGATATAGATAGTGCCACCGCAATTGATGACCATCCTGAGACGGTTGAAGAAAAAAACGAAGCCGATCCTTACGATACTGCTACAGATAGCGACAAGACAGAGGATTTGGCAAAGTCCACTGCAACAGTTGCAGTAGTATCAACAATTTCGCAAGTCGCGATATCGGCAGAGCCAAAATCGCCAACTCTGCTATCGGCGCAGAAACCCGGTGTGGTCACAACTTCTAGGAAGCCGGGGGATGTCGTTGTTGCGGATACGGCACCGGTTCCCGTTTCCGATGCGGAGCAACATATTGTTAAACCAAAAAAAACAGCACTCAGGAAGCCTGATGAAATAGTACAAACCTCAAGGTCAAATAGGCTGGCAAATCCACAAATTGGGCCAGCGGAGGAAACTCCTTCTCCAGACGATATTTACTGTGCGAAATGCCGGCAGTTTAATTCCCCTACAAGGGTATTTTGCCGAAGATGCGGATATGAGTTACACGCCCCGACGGGCGATAATGCCGTCATAACTTATCAGCCTCTCACGTGGTGGCAAAGACACTGGCATGCCGATGTTAAATTGGTTCCAGCTGGAGAACGGCCCGGCAAGTGGGGTAAGATTGTATCTGGGGCAGGCAGTCAGGGTAAGGTATGGCGGATTATAAGCCGGACTCTTATAGGAGCCCTGGCGCTTGTTTTGCTATTTTCTTTGGTCGGACCTTTTGCACCAAGCATGCAGAACTGGTTTTTATCCGTTTATCATAATACAGAAAATCGTGTAAATGTGACATATACACAGGTATTTGCTATGGGTGCCAATGCGACAAGTTCCAATACGGCCCATCCACCGGCGTATGCTGTCGATGATGCCGATAACACTTGGTGGCAATCGGCCAATTATCCACACAAGTCAAAGTATCCCGGAGTCGGAGCCAGACTGACTGTTCTATTTGCCCAGAAAGAGACAATTAATAAAATAGGTTGGCTGGGCGGTGTGGCCGGTACTCCTCAAGCGTATCTCTCAGAAGCCAGACCAAGGGAAATAAGACTTACATTCTATCCCGGTGGATATCATGTTATCGAGAACTTAAAAGATACACAATCATTCCAACAATTTGGTGTAAATGCGTCTGGTGTTACATCTATGGTGTGTACAATTCTGAAAGTATATCCTTCTGCAACCGGTCATGCCGTTGCCATAACGGAAATCGAGTTTTTCCAAAGAATGTAATCAATATCTTAGGAAATGTTTATATGATTACCAAGACAAATATGATAGCGATGATGACTTTACTTTTTGAACGCGTTCCAGTATACTTTACTAATGGTAAGTTACGGACGACACTCCATGTATAAGCTAAGGAAGGCTGCGGCACTTTTATGTGCGACTCTATCGTTTATGATATTTGCACCTTTTTCTATTATCGCTACGACGCAGGTATCGGCAAGCACCGTGAGTGGGCTCGGTCAATTGGATCAAGGATTTGGAGCTTCGACGGGCACATCTGGCCTAAAGAGCGGAATAGCGCAATCTTCGGGGCTCAGCTGCCAGGCCCAAACAAATGCCATTTCGTATGCTATGAATAATTCCGGATTGGTAAATGCAATAGTGGCCGTCGGGAAAGTGCAAAGCTATCAGTCCAATACCTGTTCAGCCACTTCCTCATCAGGGGTTGTGTCTCTGTTTTCTAACTCGGGTACCGATTTATGGACTAACAGAAGTGTTCTCAATTCTATAGATGCGGTCAAAGTAGTCTCGGGAAGCTCGGGACCAATCTTGGTGGCGGGAAGCTCGGGACAGAACCCGACAATAGGAATCTTGTCAAGAGCTAACGGTAAATTACTGTCGGCCACATCGGTTTCCCTTAGCGGCTCCGGTCTCATAACACCCACCGGTAATTTCACCGATTTGATGTTAGGATCATCAGCGGCCGGTTATCCGGTGTCGGTGTATGCCGTTGGCTCGGTACAAACC
>JAEHJW020004901.1_pt1 | contig 12490 bp, 10 predicted proteins | sample 9271431 | NCBI WGS metagenome assembly JAEHJW02
CGGACCACCACCTGGTGGCGGGCGGAGAGGAAGAGCGACTCGCGGTCGAGGTGCACCAGCTCCCTTCCCGCCCCGTGCCGGGCGCCCGTGCGCAGGTCGTACTCGAAGACGAGCACCTCCTCCACCCGTTCGACGCCTTCGACCGCCTGGAGCAGCTCGGCGAGCATGGAGGCGTTCAGGTCCGCGTCGAACGGCCAGCCGTCCTCGGTGTTGCCCCCGACTAGCGGGTCGAGGTAGCGGTAGAGGAGGTCGAGCGCGCGCTGTCGGACGAGCGCGGCGGGGCGCCCGGGGAGCGCCTGGACGAGCGCAGCCACGGAGATCCCCTGGTAGAAGGGGGTGCCGATGTCCACCGTCGTGCCGAGCAGCCGGCGCGGATCCAGGTGGGCGGTGATCGCGTCCACGAGGGGGTCAGAGAGCGCGAAGTCGTCGAGCTCGCGCTCTTCGGGGCGCGAGGTGAGCCTCGGCACGACGAGCAGGCGCACCGGCTCGCCCGTCCGGCGCGGGACGAGGCACTTGACACGGGCCACCTCCGAGGAGGCCTCCATCGTGAGGCGCTCGAAGTCGCGCACGGTGACGGCCCGCTGGCCGGTGCGCAGGGTGAGCGGGCCGCGGACCTTCGCGTTCGCCGGGGTCTCGGCGTCCACCCCGCCGATCGCGGGCTCCAGGTTGCTCACGCGGTCGACGTAGGCGATCGTCGTGCGCAGCACCGACAGCGTCCCGGCGCCGACGTTGCCGGCCGCCCCTCCGCCCTGGCGGTAGCGGTCGATGACGATGTCCGCGCCATCGGGGGGGATGGCCCCGTGCTGGCGCACCGAGCCGTCCGCGTAGCGGACCGCCGGGCCGAACGAGAGCGTCCCCGAGCTGTCGTCGATCGTGTAGTGGCGGTCGGCGGGTCCCGAGGTGGTGAAGTCGGGCACCTCGCTCCAGGTCTCCGACCGCCCGGCGGCCACCACCCGCACCTGCTCGCCTTCACGGCGGGCGAGGACCGGGGTGCGGCTGAGGGTGAAGGTCTGCGAGGGGCTGCCGTCGCTCCTGCCGAGGTGCTCGGGACCGACGACCACGGCGTGCTCCGCTGCGACCGTCCCCCCGAGGACGTCGGCGCGCAGGCTCCGGATGCGCGGCGAGGCACGGTAGCCGGCCTGGCCTTCGCGGGGCGCGACGAGCCGGACGCGTACCCAGTGCGCCCTCGTCCCTCCCAGCGTGATCGGCGCCGAGCGCCTGGGCAGGCGCAGCTCGACCTCCCCGTCGCGGTTGAGGCCGCCGGTGGTGTCGGAGCGCACCGGGAGGCTCGCCCACGTCTCTCCGGTCCACGCCTCCCAGGCGAGAGGCGGGTCGAGCGGGTCGACACCGATGCCCTGGATCTCCGCAGAGACCGAGAGGCGCAGCATCGCTCCGGCGAGGCTGCCGTCGAAGCCGACGTAGAAGGCGTCTCCGGGTGCCGGCGGCTCGGAGGCGAAGCACACGACGTCGCTCCCCTCGAAGCGCAGGTCGTCCCAGACGTCGGTGTAGCGCTCCTCGGCCGCGGCCACGGCGGTCTTCGCGGCCGTGGGCTCCAAGGGCGCGATGACCAGGTCCTCGACAGTGGTGAAGGCGACGCTCTCGCCGCCTGCCGCGTCGCCGGCCGTGGCGACGACCGTGCCGGCGGGCACGACCACAGGCTGGTCACGGACGGTCGAGAGCCAGAAGGTGAGGTCCGCACGCGCCACCGACGGGGGGAACGGCTGGATGCCGACGAGGTCGAGGAACTTCGTGTACAGCCGGTCCGGCACCTGGTTCAGCCGGAAGAGCACCATCTCGCTCATCCAGGCGAACAGCTCGATCAAGGCCACGCCGGGGTCCGAGAGGTTGTGGTTGGTCCACTCGGGGCAGTAGCGGGGGATGAGCCGCTTGGTCTCGTCGACGATGTCCTGGAACCGGCGGTCGTCGAGCTCGGGTGCGGGAAGGGGCATCAGGCCTGCTCTCTGTCGGGTCGGTCGGTCGCCGCGCGCGCTGTGGCGTCCGCGGCCTCGCGCGGGATGACGTAGAACGGGTAGACGAGGTTGCGCCGGTCGTTGGTGGCGCGCATCCGGTAGGTCACGTGGATGCGCACGAGCGCCTGGTCGTCGTCGTCGGGAACCACCGCCACGTCCTCCACTTCGACGCGCGGCTCCCACTGGGCGAGCGCCTGGCGCACGGCCTCCCCCATGAGCCCCAAGGTGTTGGCGTTCACCGGTTCGAAGAGGAGCTCCCAGATGCGGCAGCCGAAGCCCGGGCGCATCACCCGCTCGCCCGGAGCCGTCGAGAGGATCACCCGGATCGCGCTGTCCGTGCCCTCCCCCGCGTCGGCGAGCGAGAGGGAGCCTCTGGCGTCGACGGCGAGGGGGAAGCGGATGCCGCGCCCGACGAACGACGGGTCGAGCTCCCCGGCGTGCGCTCGGTTGGCGGGCAGGTGCTCGGGAGAGGGCACCGGCGTCAACCGTTGACCATGACCGGGGTGCCGGTCACCTGCATGCTGGCCTCGGCCTGCAGCTCCACCGTGAGGCCCTGGAGGGTCGCAGACGTCTGGCTCTTCAGCTCGAGGCTCGCGTCGGCACTCACCGTGACCGTGGGCGCCTGGAGCTGGATCTGCTGGTCGGCCTGCAGGCTGATCGACGGCGCCTTGATCGACACCTCTCCGGTGCCCTGCGCGACTGTGATGACCGTCGAGCCCACCGTGATGCTGAGCGCCTTGCCCTGCTGGACCGTCACCGTCGTCTTGTCAGCCCCCAGGTGGACCGCGTTCAGCCCGCCGGCCAGCACCAGCTCGATGGCCTTCTGGTCTGTGGACGTGCCGTCGAGGAACCGGAGCGTGTGGCCGAGGCGCGACACCAGCTCGCGCTTCTGCACCTTGCCGTCGACGACCTCGGGCGGCGGGATCGTCGACTTCGACCCGTAGAGGCCCCCGAGCACGACGGGCACGCGGGTGTCGCCTTCCTCGAACGCCACGAGGACCTCGTCGCCGACTTCGGGGATGAACACGTTGCCGCGTGCGGCGCCCCCGCCCGTCGCCACGATCCTCGCCCACGCGCTCTCCTGCGCCCTGCTCATCCCCGCGAAGAGGACCTTCACGCGACCCTGCCGTGTCGGGTCGTTGATGTTCGTCACGATCCCCGCCGTGACGCCGTGATGGCCGACGATCGAGCCCCTGACGCTCGAGCTGCCCCCTCTCGGCGAGTCCTCGACGAGCCCGGCAGGGCGCCGGTCCCCGCTCCAGAAGCGGGTGACGAAGCCGCGGCGCGGGCGGTAGAGGTGCTCGACCGCGCTGAGCGGGTACTCGCCGCTGAGCGGGCCGGCGGCGCTTACTGTGACCCGCCCACCAGGAGCGATGGCGCCGTCGCCGGCAGCGGTGCCGGTCGCCTCGACGGCCGCGGCAGCCCGCAGGTCGAAGAGCGCCTGGCTGAGGGTGCTCGCCTCCTCGGCGCTTCGCGCGCCGAGAGCTGCCGCCACGAAGCTCGCGCTCGGGTGCGCCTTGCCGGCCAGCTGCGAGCTGGGCAGGACCCCGTCGGACGCGGACGTCGCCACGCCTGTGACCGTCTGCTGCTTGGCCGGGTCCCATCCGATCACCGAGACCTTCTCGGGCACGGGCAGCGCGCGGGCAGAGAACGACAGGAGGCCGTCGCCGAGCGTCAGCTTCACGGTCGCGCGCCTGGCGGTGAGCTCGTCGGGCTTCCCGAAGCACAGCGTCGTCCCGTCCACCCACCAGTCCGCTCCTCCCCGACGTGCGAGCTCGCCGAGCAGACCGAGGTCGGTGTCCAGCTGCAGGAGGTAGTCGAGCGACACAGCGGCCGACGCCCCGACGCTGTCCCCCGTCGCGCGCAGGCCCGAGGAGGAGACGAGGTCGCGCAGAACCGACGAGACGGTGACCTGGCTCCACGTCTTCACCTGAGAGGTGAGCCCGAGCTCGTAGCTCCGGTCGTAGCCGACGACGACCAGCTCGGGCTGCTCGCCCTCGCGCTGGTCGCAGCCCAGACCGGTCACGACCCCCTCGAAGAGCGTGCTCCCGCCGCCGGGCGCCGCGACCTCGAGCTCGGCCCCGAGCGAGACTGCACCGGAGTCCAAGAGCGCGTACCCCGGGTCGGTGAACCGCAACGTGGCACGGCCGGGCACGTTGAGCGCGCGCTCCACGCGCAGCTCGAGGAGGGCCGCCTGCCACGCCGTGGTGAGCGCGCTGCCGCCGACGCTCACGCGCGGGGACAGGGTGATCGCGTCGGCCATCAGCTCGTCCCCGGGATCGCGAGCAGGCTGCCAGGGCGAAGTGCCAGCGGGTCGGTGATGCCGTTCGCCTCCGCGATCGCTCTCCATCGGGTGGCGTCGCCGAGGTGCACCGCGGCGATCCGATCGAGGGTCTCCCCGGGCTGCACGCGGTGCACCCGGTGCGGCCGCGGCGTCCCCGACGTCGGGTTCTGCGGCCCGAAGGCCAGTGTCTCCTGGTACTGGGTGAGCACGACGGCGGCGCGGGCGCGAAGCGGGGTGCCGTCGCGGCTGAAGTACTCGAAGGAGAGGTCGAGCGAGGAGACGACCGCCTTGAACGAGTGGAACGTCCCCCAGTGGAACTCGACCCACGGCGGGCGCGCGTTGTTCGTCGCCTGCGAGGTCCCCGGCAGCTGGGGGTCGACGTCCATGAGCCCCACGATCTTCGCCGTGTACGTGGTCACCGGCTTTCCGGTGTCGGTGGTGTCGAAGAAGAGCGTGAGGCGGAGCACGCCCGACCCTGCGCCCGTGTACCGCAGGGTCGGCACCCCCCGCCCGGGGACCGCGTCGGCGGCCCAGCCGTTCGCCTGTGCGAGCACGAGCTCGGAGGGGTTGAAGAGGCACGGGATCTTTGTGCCGCGCTCGGTCTGGAGGAAAGCCTTCGTTGTGCTCGCCATCAGAAGACCTCCGGGACGTGGCGTCGGCCACGACGCTCGAGCTCGTCGAGGACGCGCCGCTCCACGTGCTCGACGATCCACTCGAGGATCTCTGCGGCGCCCGGCGCGCTCGAGGGATGGACGGTCGGGGGGGCCGGTTCCACCATGGGTGCTCCCTTCTTCCCGAGCTGCGACGCGACGGCAGGCACGGACGCGAACCGAGGGTGCAGCGGCACCGGGAGAAGTCCCGGCGAGACAAGGCTGCCCGTGCCTCCGACGGCACCGCCTGCGACGAGATCGCCCCCGACGGCACCGCCACCGACGTGGCCGCCTGCGACGTGGCCGCCTGCGACGAGATCGCCCCCCGCAGAACTGCCAAGGGCACGCTCGGGCCCGCCAACGGCGCTGCCCGGGTGATTCGACAGGCCCGGGCGACTTCGTGTCATCGACCCCAGCCCTTCCGCCCTCGCCCGCTCGAGCAGCGCAGCGAGCCCGGGGTCCTCGCGTCGCACCCGCTCGAGCCCAGCCAACAGCCCATCGGCCCGAGCGTCCGCCGACACGGGTCCTGCGCCACCGGGCAGGGGTCCTGGGCCACCGGGCAAGGGTCCTGGGCCGCCGGGCAAGGGTCCTGGGCCGCCGGGCGCGCCGCGGGTGCCGATAAGAGCCCCGTTCGGCGGCCGTACACGCATCGGGCTCTCCCCGCCCGCACGCCCCCGGGCCCACGCCGACGAGCTGCCGCCCGCCGCGCCGTTGCCCGCCGCGCCGTTGCCCGCCGCGCCGTTGCCCGCCACTCCACCGCTGCCCGCACCGCCGTTGCCCGCCGCTCCACCGCTGCCCGCACCGCCGTTGCCCGCCGCTCCGCCGCGGGAAGCGAGGAGCGACGCTGCCGGAACGAGCGGTGCCGCGTCGGACGCCGCCAGCTCGCGGACGAGCGAGCCGATCCGGCGCGCGAGCCTTTCCTCGCCGTCGTGGACGTCGTCGTGGAAGAAGCGCGGCACCGCGCCCGCGGCAGGCGCGCCGCGCCGCCCGCTGTCGCGGGCGTGCTGGCTCGCATGCACCAGCTCGTGCGCGACGACCCCGACGGAGGCCGGCGCTGTGTCGGGCCGGCGCGCGAGGTGGACGACCCGCCCGATGGTCGCTGCCGGACGTCCGGCTACAGCCAGCGCGGCGGCGCTCGCCGGGCCCGCGCGCAGCAGGATCGCGTCTGCGCCTCCGAGGGCGCGAGCGAGCGGCTCAAGGCGCGGCGGGAGCGCGACGACCGGGTCCGGCGCGCGCCGGGCGAGCTCGGCCACGAGCCTTCGCGCCCGACTGCCCCGAGCGCCGGCGGCCGTTGGACGGCCGGAACCGGCCGTCCCCGCGCGTGCCGCCTCTGGCGCCCCGTCCGCCTGCACCCCTGCGCTCTCACGCGCGCCCGTGGCGCCGCGCGCGCCCGTGGCGCCGCGCACCCCCTTGGCGCCGCGCACGCCCTTGGCGCCGCGCACCCCCCCGGTCTCCGCTGCACCGGCGCGCTCTTGCGCAGCTGTAGCGGACCCTGCCGAGCGAATGACCGGGGGGCGGGACGTGAGGGGGAGCGTGAGCAACCCGGACGTGGGTGCCCGGACCTCCTCGCCCTCGCCGACGCCACGCGCCAGCACCGAGCGCGCCGGCCCCGACATGGGCGCCAGGCCCGACATGGGAACCAGGCCCGACGTGGGAACCACAGACCCGTGCGCAGACGGCGGCGCCATCACGCCAACCGGGATCCGCCGGGCCAGGGGACGCGTCCCGACGCGGTCTCGAGCAAACTGGAGGTGCCCGATCGCCGTCCTGAGAGGCGGGGCCTCGGGCGCCGCGTGCATGCCGACTTCGTCGTCCCGGCCCTGCTGGCCGGGATCGTGGCGGCGATCGCCGAGCCTGCGCGCCGGTCGAAGGCCGCCCAGGCCCCTACGCGCTTCGGAACGCCCTGGCGCGGGGGATCGCTGGCCGGGCACAGGCTGCGACACGCTCCGGACGGCGGCCTGCGACAAGCTCTGGACGGCGGCCTGCGACGCGACCTGTGCACCGCGGCGCGCTCGCACGCGGCTTGGCGCGCGCGGCGCCGCGCCCTGCGACGGGGCCATCGTCCCCTGGCGCCGGTGGCCCCTGGCGCCGGTGGTGATCCAGCGCGGGCCGCTTGCCGAGAGGCCTTCGCCGATCGCCATCGCGACATGTGCAGGCCAGCTCGCCGGCGCGGGGGCAGCTGCGAGCCGCTCGGCTAGGAGGACGGCTCCGCCGCCGGGCTCGCCCGACGGCGCGTCGACCCTCGAGCGGGAACGCTCGCCCGGCGGTACTCCGTTCTGCAGGCTGGCGAGCACGCCGGCCCGAACACCGGCCACAGCCGCCTGACCGACGGCTTCGACCGCCTCGGTCGAGCCCGTCGAGCCCGTCGAGCCCGTCGAGCCCGTCGAGTCGACCGAAGCTTCCGGAGACCGCGCACGCCCAGAGCGGCGCGCGCGGCTCGGCTCGGCGTCTGTACCGCTGCGCTTCGGATCGTCCCCCCGCGAGCGACCCGGGCGCGTGCCCGGCCCGTCCGGCGAGGCGTGGTCCCCCCCGTGGGCGGGCGCGCCGTCTCTCGGCCCCGTCGAAGTGCTCCGGCCGGCCGAACCGCCTCCTGGCGGTGGGGCTCCAGCGACGCGCGGTGGGGCCCCGCCTCCTGGCGGTGGGGCTCCGTCACCTGGCGGAGAGCCGGTGCGCATTGCAGCCCGGCGCGCGAGCGAGGACAGCGACGGACGCGGGACCCGGGGCTGGGCCGGAGCAGTCCTCGACGCATCCGAATGCCGGGTCTCCCGGGTCGTGAGGACCTGTCCTACCGCAGTCACGTCGGGCACGGGGCGCACCGGGAGGGCCTCAGCACGAAGCCGCGCCATGAAACCTCCCGGGCCGGCCGTTCCCCATGCGTTCGGCGCGAGTGCGGCTCGCGGCAGCGTGCCTGCAGGCAGCGCGGCGACCGAGGCCTGGTCCTCCCCCCGCCCCGGAGCGCCCCCTGGCGGAGCCGACGCCCTCGAGACCGGGCGCGTACGCGCGTGCGCCTGGCGTGCGAGCACGGCGGCGAGCGCGGCCGCGCGCGTGGCCGCGAGTCGGGGCAGCGCGGGCGGCTCCACGATTGTCACCTCGACGCTCGATACCGGCCCGACGTCGACTCGCCCGGTGATCGCGGAGCGGACGCCGATCGTCGAGCGCGCGGCGAGCGACCTTCCGATCCCCGAGGAGAACCACCGGCCACGGCGCGCCACGATCCCGACGGAGCGCTCGGGTGCACGGGAAGCCAGCCGGGCATGCCACGCCAGCCGGGCCCCGATCGACCGCCCCAGCCACGGCGTCGCCGGGGCACGGGCCTCCTCGGAGCTCTCCTGGGTGGGAGCTGCGCTGGTGGCGTCGGTATCGGACACGTCCCTCGCCTCAGAAGGTCTTCGACGTGAAGCCGTGGTGCGCGATCTCGAGCTCCTCGGTCGCGGCGCCGTCGTTCCCTGCCGAAAGGGTGGGGCCGCTCCAGCGCACAGCGAACGCACCCTGCATCTCCCAGGAACGAAGGCGCTTGCCGTCGTCAGCGATCAAGGTGATCGCGGCCGTCGCACGCTCGAGCTTGTCGTGGTTGGACTCGAATTTCGGGCCTGCGGTCTTGTTCACCCACGCGAAGAGCGCGTCGCTGTTCGTGATGCCACGCCGCAGCACGATGTTCGGCCAGGTCAGACGGCCCGGGAGCTTGTGCACGTACCCGTTCTCGCCTCCCTCCGCGTACGTGACGCTGTCCACGTTCACCTCGAGACCCGACACCTCGCCGAACAGCCCGATGCTCTCGCCGTCGACTTCGAAGAGGAAGTTCGACCTGCTGACGAAGTGACCGCCGATCCCTGTCGTCGTCGTCATGAACGTGCCTCCTCGACGCAACGCGGCGTCGCCGCGCGCCCGCTCACATCTGCCTCGCCTCTGCCCATGCCCTGGCGTTCAGCGACGCGACGCCGTAGACGAGGCGGGCGCGATCGGCATGCTCGAGGTCCAAGAGGTCGTCGAGTGGCCAGTGCAGGTGATATGCGAGGTAGATGAGCTCCTGCCAGAGCGTGTCGATCGGGTACTGCTTCATCTGCCGGTCCTCGGCTTCGTCGTCAACTGCGCGTCCGCGGCGCCGACCCCGGGCTCACCTGCCGGTGCTCGGCACCTCCTCGATCGCGTGCCGCCGTCCCGCAGGGCGCGGCCGGTCGTCGGGGCTCGTGTCCGCCGCCGACCCCCCCGAGTTGTTCGCCGGCGCGGTCCCACCCGCCGCCGCAGACCCGTCCGCTGGCAGGGTCGTCGCAGCGGCGTCTCGACCCGGCGCGCTGCCGGTGGCGTCGCCCGTGCGCTGGGCATCGAGCAGCGCCTCGACGTCTTCGTCCGAGCCGAAGTTGATGACGCCGTAGAAGTCCTGCAGGTACGCCAGGTCCGCGGCGAACAGCCCTTCGATCTCGTGGCGCGTGACCATCGGCAGCGAGCCGAGCGACGTCACCACACGCGAGAGGACGACGATCGTGAGCCGAGGATCGTCGGGCCCGAGGATCGTGGGGTCACGAAGAGGCTCGAGCTCGTCGCGCGCGGTCGCGAGCCGCATCACGCCGCGGCGGTGCACCGTGCCCGACTCGTCGACGTACCCCCTCGGGAGGACGAACTCGTACTCGGTGCGCACCCTCGCCTACTCGCTACTTGACTCGGGTGAGCGACTCGTACTGGAACGTGATCGACTCCTCGACGGGGTCGTTCTTCGTGACATCGTAGGAGTCCATCGAGATCTTCGACGGCCACGCGTCGGTGAAATTCCAGCGAGAGATCTCCTTCAAGGTGGTGTCGTAAATCACGAGCGAGCCACTCTTGCGCTCTTGGTTCCGGTTGTCAACGGACATCCCCTTGTCCCTGATGGCCAGGAACCACTTCCAGAGCGGGTCGTTGGCCGATGTCAGCGGAGAAAGGCGCTTCACGGTGAACTCTCCGGTCCACTTGGGCTTCGAGTACGCAATGTGCTGAACGAACTGGCCCTTCGCCGTTCGCTGATTGATATCAGCCTTCTCGAGCTCCATGCTGATGCCGTCGACGGAGGTGAGGTTCGAGATGACCTCGCCGCTCACCTCCAAGAAGAAGTTCGTCGCGATCAGCGGATCTTGTTGCAACAGATTGAATGAGGGCATCGATGCTCCTTACGTGTCCTGGTTTCGCTGTCCTGGGTGAGGTGTCCTGCGGTGAATTCGCGTGCGCCGGATCGAGGTGGCTCGGGTGGCCGCCGGCGTGGTCCGGGGCGGCCGCCGGCAACGAGGCCGCCGGTGCCTCAGGCCGCCACTTGCTTCTGCTGGCTGATCCTGAAGATGACGAACTCCGCCGGCTTCACCGGCGCGATGCCGACCTCCACGACGAGCTTTCCTTCGTCGATGGACTCGGGGGGGTTGGTCTCCGCGTCGCACTTCACGTAGAACGCCTGATCGGGCGACGTCCCGAACAGCGCGCCCTCCTTCCACAGCCCGGTGAGGAAGGCGCCGACCGTGCGCTTCACGCCTTCCCAGAGGCTGACGTCGTTGGGCTCGAAGACGGTCCACTGCGTGCCGTCGAGGATCGTCGTCTCGACCATGTTGAAGAGGCGGCGCACGTTGACATAGCGCCAGTCGCTGTCCGACGAGAGCGTGCGCGCCCCCCAGATGCGGATCCCACGGGTTCCGAACGGGCGGATGCAGTTGATGCCGATCGGGTTGAGCAGCGACTGCTCGTTCTTCGTGATCGTCCGCTCGACGTCGAGGCAGCCGCGGATCGTGTCGTTGGCCGGCGCCTTCCAGACGCCGCGGGTCTCGTCCGTGCGCGCCCAGACTCCGGCGACGTGGCCGGAGGGCGGCACGAACACCTCACGGTCTCCGTTCGTCGCTGCGGGGTTCTCGATCTTGATCCACGGGTAGTAGAACGCCGCGAACGCCGAGTCGTACATCGCGACGTCGCTTCGCCACTCCTTCACCTGCTGAGGGCTCATACCCGGCGGGGAGTCCAAGATGGCCATCCGGTTCCCCTGCTGCTCGCAGTGGGAGATGAGCGCGGTCTGCACCTGCTTCCACAGCCCGAGGTCGACCGAGCCATCGTCCTTGCGAGCCGCGGTCACCAGGTCGGGCACGATCACCATCGTCACCTCGTCGGCGATGGAGAGGCCGTTGATCCCCGTACGCGCCGACTCGGACCCGGCGAACTTCCGACCCGAGACGGGAACCGGCGCCGGCGCAGGCGCGACGAGCGGGTACATGCCGGGCTTCAGCACCTCCATGACCGACGCGAGGTCGACGTCCTTGTCGAGGTCGAGCTTCACCCTGACGCGCGTCGACTCGGCGTTCACGACCTTCTCGACGTTGCGCTCGCCCGGAGTGACGGTGAGCGCCTCGAACGTCTCTACCGGCTTGTCGCCATCGAGGACGGACAAGGTGAACGGCGCTGGATCGCCGCTGTCGGCCACGTCCTCGCCGAGATCGACCGACTCGACGGCGATCGTGAAACTGGCGCCCGGCTCGATGCTCGAGACCGAGATCGGGCTGCCCAGCGTACGGTCTGCCGCCGGCAGGGCGGCCTGTGCGGGCTCTTCGAGGGGAGCGGTGTTCGGGATGCGAACGACGTAGGCGATCGACCCGCCGTTCTGGAAATAGCCATACACGGAGAGCGGCAGCATGCAGCCAGGGGCGAACCCGCCGTAGAGCTGCTCGAACTGCGTCCAGCTCGTCACGAGCCGGGGCTTGACCCCATCGGGATCGGATGGATCGTCAGCTGGCGCCCGCTCCGTGAAGCCCACGAAGGCAGCGATCGCCGTCGCCGCCGCCGTCAGGCTCTTCTGGGAAGAGGGTACCTCTTCGACGTAGACACCAGGCGCTGCATAGGTCGGCACAGTCCCAACCCCCTCCTCGTCACGGACCGACAGCTTTCCTGCACGAAGAGATCGGCGACTTCCACCTTCCGCCGCTCTCCATCCCGTGCAGGCGCCCAAGGATAGCAAAGAACGTTCGTGCAGCCACTGGTTCGACGAAGAAGTGCCGCAATCCCCCGAATGACGATTCGTCGCGGGCCGTCTGCGCACGGCCATGCGCGCGCGCGGGTGCGCACGACCATCTGCACTCCGGCTACACCAGCGTCTTCGTCGTGCCCGGATCGAGGATCTCGATCACGCCGGCGTACGCGCAAATGCAGGTGGACCCTGCCACGAGCGCCGGCTCCCCACCGAGAAGGGTGGTCGACGCAGGGATCCACGGCGTGAGCACCGGCACGCACGGCATGGGGGTGAGCACGCCGAACGCGGCGGAGGTCGCCGAGGCGACCTCGGGGTTCGCGAGGCTCGTGCACATCCCGAAGGTCGGGATGTTGGCCGGCGTCGAGCAGGTGATGTCCGCGGCAGGGCGGCCCTCGATCATGACCTGGCTCTCGGGGACAACAATGAGCGAAGCCGGCGCCATCCCGAAGCTGCACTGGAGCAGCGCCCCTTCGACGGCGGCTGGCATCGGCATCGCTCTCCCCTCCCCTCAGCGCGCCCGCCGTTCAACGGCGCGTGTCGCGGCCAACACACGCTAGCGCGCCTACGCTGCGACATTGGCCGTCGCTGAACCGGTGGCTTAGCTCGTGGCTTAGCT
>JAEHJW020008368.1_pt1 | contig 12488 bp, 18 predicted proteins | sample 9271431 | NCBI WGS metagenome assembly JAEHJW02
GATGGAGGTGGTTCTAGGTACCTCCGACCATGCCCGGTGCGCGCTCATCATTCGACTGTTGTCCGGAAATCTCGGAGCGCAACATGCCCGCGATCGTCTCTTCGCGAACACACCGCGACGGCGAACGGACGCCGGCCGCTGGCCTGTGCGTTGCTGTCGATCTGATGTGTTTGCGTGAAAACATGATCCGCTCGAAACTCAAAGTGTGGCGATCCTATCGGGTTTTCCTGCGCGCGTCAATCGTTCGTTCGTGAGTCGCAACCATGGTCGCCGGACTGGATCGGGATGCGAATCAACCGGAACGCGACGATGAGCAAAGCGTGCTCGCCCGTCAATGTGATTGTGCAGTTGCAACCCGCACGCCGCGGCAGACTTGGACGATGGCCGCACACTGTGGACAGTCGACCACCATTCTCCGGGCTGGATCCAACCTCAGACTCTCGTCGCGCTCGCTAATCCATGCGTCGTTGGCGATTCCACACAATGTTGATTCCGCTCCGGCGGCCGGCGACATCAAGTGCACCAGCCCATCGCCGGTGACGACGAAATTGCCAAGAGACGCCATCACTCCCCCCGCAACTTGATCAGCATCGCAATCCCACCTCAATCAAAGTAGTGCGGCACGAATGCGCTCAGATTTCCCGTTACCGGGGACCGATCCTCGCGGATGCACATTCCGGCCGGTTCATCACCCACGACCCACGAGCCGACGATCGGGTGGAAGCCATCAAGCGTCGGCAGCGAAGCATATTGCTGGAAGACGTGCCCTTCGGCGCCATATCGACCACCTGTCGCCTCGACCGCCAGCCCAGGCCGGCAGATCTCCACGTTCGCTCCCTCGCGGGAATAGAGCGGTTTCTTGACGTACTCCGCCATGCCGTGCGGATCGAAATACGCAGGTAGCAGGTTGGGGTGTCCCGGGAAAAGCTCCCACAGGATTGCCAGGATCCCCTTGCACGACAGGACCGCCTTCCACATCAGCTCAACAAATCGCGCCCCGGATTCCGCAATGTGCGCGCCGAACGGCTCACGCATCATCCATTCCCAGGGATAGAGCTTGAAGATCGTTTTGATCTCGGCGCCATCGAGATCCACGAAGATCTTCCTGGATGCATCCCATCCGATCGATTCGATGTCGATGTGCTGCGCCGGAATCCCCGCCTGGGTTGCCGTGTCCATCAGGTACGCCACCGATACCCAATCTTCTTCGTTTTCGGCGAGTGACGCAAAATGCATCGACTCGCCGGATTCCCATGTCGGCGAACCGGTTGCGCTCCACGACATGGCGAACCGCAGCCATGCACAAGCGATGGAGTTCCGCTGTCGCCTCCTCAATCCGGTCTATCTCGTTTCCGCGGAACCGGTAGCAGGCGTCCTCGCGCCAGTAGCCATCGAGCGCGTAAAAGGAGAAGCCGATTGCATCGAGTTTGTCCGCAACGTCGGCGCGGACTGCAGAAGCGATGCGTTCCACTTCTAACCTCCCGCGCTTTCGCCGCCAACCCCGCCCTCCCCGAACCCGCCGAAGGACCTGGCGCTTTCGCCGAAGCCGCCGCGCGGGACCGTCACCCAGGAGCGCACTACGGCGTTGGAAGCAACCAGCCGGTTAGCGCCATTTCCTGCCGGGCCGGAGGCATTGATCGGTGCGCGCACGCTGACGGACCGGAGTCCGGACTGCGACACCGCAACTGGTCCGCCAAGGCTTCGGTCCCAGTAGTATCGTGGGCCGTAATACCAGACCCCGCCGCTTGATCCATGAGCGGCAGATTGCGGGCACGCTTGATTGCTGTCGCCCCAATCCCGCACGCAATCTGCCCTGCTCTCGTACCGGCTTTGGTATAGATCGGCTCGCCGCCATTGCGCGTCGGACTGCCGCGAGGAGTCGTCGCAACCGTTCAGGGCGCCTGCGGCGCCCAGCAGCACGAGAGAAACGGATAGCGATTTTTTCGTCGACGAATGCATGGAGATCCCTTTGGCGGGTGCGAATCGCAACCTTGCTCGATTCGCACCCAGTCTACTCGGCATGGCGCGGAATATGCGCATGCATGGCGGGGGTGTTGCGCCAATCGGACGGTCGGGCCAAAAGAAATGGCGATCGGCGACTTGGCGTGCGTTCCCCATGGCGAACGGAGGCGGTACCATGTTCGCCATGGGGAACGCTAAAATTCCCGTACGACCGGTCCAATCCCGAGATCAGCGCGTAATAGAGATGGAGCAGTTGGGATTTTTCGCCGAAGATGGATCTCTCGGCCGCGACGCTGCCGCGACGCGCATGGAAAATGCGGTGGTCGACGCGCTCTGCCGATGTCCAGGGCGGATCGGTCCAGCGGGTTTTTCGGCTGCTCGGCAGGCGCTCGCGGAATTGGCGGCGAACTACCCGACGGCGCAGGGCATCGGTGCGTTCCGATCCGCCCTCCGGTTCGATGGGATTCCAACTCGCGCGGCGAGTATCGCCGAACTGTCCGATTGGGTTGCGCGGGCTCGCGAGGCGCAGCCGTTCGTTGAGGCAAGTCCGGCGCTCCGCGACCGCGGGTGGTTCGAGAAAAACGTCTTGGCGCCGCTGGCGCGCGCGGCCGAGAGATTCGACTTCGATCGAGGGCGGCCGGATTTGCATGCATCTGAGCTTTGGTTCGCTGCTGGCGAATGGGAGAAGGCTCTGGATGCCATTGGCACGATTCCTGATGCCTTGAGCATGCCGCGACAGCTTGCACTGCATATTCGTGCGAGCTACAAGCTGACTGTGGTGCTGGATGATATTTGGGCGCACATGTTCGAGTTGGCATGGATTGACCCGAGCGGATTTCGGGCCACGGCGACGGCGATCGACGATCCCATTTTGTGCGACCTCGTTGCGAAGTTTGACGACGCCAACGGGAATTCAGGAGAAGACCTTTCGGATTCGTTTTTCCCGGCGTATGCGATTGCGACGCATCCGGCGCTGCGTTGCCGGGCAGATCGGATCCGGCCTCTCAAGGCGGATTCGGATGGGTACCGCGCATACGATTCGGTGGTTGAGTGGAAGGCATATAACCGGGATGGCGGTTCGCGCCCCGGGGCTCGGGAGTCCATTGCGCGGCATACCGCAAGGCTCGTCGCCATCAGCCCGATGCTCGCGGAGGCGGCGCGGGTGCGGGATTAGGTGGGTCCGGGGTGAATGTCCAGAACTGCGCCAGAGGCTTCTTCGACTTTGAACCGGGATGCGGTCGGATCCGGGATCCGATCCCACATCTCGTTGAATCGCATTCGGCGCTTTCGCGCTTCCTCGATGATTTGCGGCCAGCGGCGTTGCGTGAATTCCGGTTCCGGTACGCGTGCGAATGGTACGCAAGCGAGGACATCCAGCCCGAACGCTCTGAGCGCGAAGCATGCCGCTTCTCGCCGGGCAAATCGGCCGATCCGCTCGACGGAGCGCAAAAGCGCTCTGCGCGAGTCAGAAATGCCTGCCAACTGGTTCAGGTGGGCCTTGGCGATCTCGATCGAGATGCGTGCCTGGTTGACTCCGGCCGGACCACGCTTTGGGGGGTACAGCGCGAGATTGTTGATCTTGTTTTCCAAGAGCAAAAGCGGGTGGATGACCTTGATGGATCGCCCGGAAAACGTGACTTGGACTGCTCGATCCTCGATGTCGTCTGCCGATAGCCCGTCGAGCCGGAACAGAAAATCGACCTCGACCGGTTTCGCATCGGGGGCAACGTCGATGGCGAGTTTCCCCGAGTTGGGTGTGTTCTGATCGTCAAGAGTTGAAACGAACATTCGAACTTGCATGCCCGCGGATCGGATTTGCTCTGCGGCTCTTTCGAGCGCGAGCCGGTCCCCGAAGAAATCGCCGTCCACGGTCAGGCATGGTTCCTCGCTCTCTAGTCCGTACGCATTCGCAAGAATGGATACGGCCATTCCACCAACCACGACCGCTTCATCGCTCGCGCCGGCGACCGTAACCTGGCGCAGTTCGTCCATCGTCGGATCCCGGCGCTCGCTCATGCCAGGCTTTCTTCCGTCAAATCCGGGATCGACCGGATCTCGACCTTCTCGATCCCGGCGACACCAATGGCGGATTCGGGTAGCTGCATTGCCAGGTACGCTTCCTGCCGCTTGTCTTTTTCATCGCGATGATTGCGCGGTAACGGCAAGAATTCCGGGCCGCCGCGATTGCGCAGAACCACGTCGATTCCGAGAAGATCAAGCACCTGCAGCGCCTTTTGAAGCTGAATCGTTGGCTTCCCGTTCTCAAGGTCGATGATGAATCGATTGCCGGTGTTGGCGAACCCGGCGACATCGAGTTGCGTGAGCGATTGGATCTTCCTATGGTTGCGCACGACGCGGCCAAGATCCTCCGATGACCGGATGCGGGTTTCCCTTGGCGCATGGCTGCCGTCCCGGGATCCATCGATTGGCGGCTTTTTCCTTCTCATCGCGACGGTCGCCTGATTGTTACCGAGGTATCACTATACTGGCTGGCGCGTGACTGGTCAATTCGATTGTGATGTATCGGTAACATTGGGCGGCGCGTCCGCAGGTCGACTATAGCGGAGTGCACGCGCGGTTCCGGCGCCAATCTCGCGCCATTGCGGGATAATCTTCGGGTGGCAGCGCGGGTTGGTGCAGCCTTGAACACATCCACGCCGCCAAAGCTACCGCAAGAAGTCTTGACGCCGGAACCGCAGATGATCGGAAACGTAAAATGGTCAAAGAAGCAGAAAGCCTACGAGACTTTTTGGCAAACGGTGCCCCGAAGGAAAAACCCAGTCGGTTTCGTCTCAACGTCGAGTTGGCTCCGGACGTCGCCGCCGCCTTGCAGGAAATTGCGGACGCGGATGGCGTCTCGGTGAGCGAGGCCGTGCGCCGCGCAATCGCTAACGACCATTTCTTGCGGGGCAAGCACAGGGAGGGAGCGAAGGTTCTGCTGGAGTATCCGAATGGAGGGCGCATCAAGGAAGTGGTGTTTGTCGGGTGGCATGCGGTATGACCGAGCGATCGATGCGCGAACCCCTCTCCAATCTTGTCTCGGCCGCCCTCCCCGCCCGGCTTGACGAGCCCGCGCGCGAGGCGCTGCGGCAGATCGCAGCGCAGGGCGAATCGCAGAATACGGTTGCCAGCTACCGCTCTGCGTTGCGGTACTGGCACCGGTGGCATGAACTGCGGTTCGGCCATCCCATGAGCGCGCCGGTGGCCTCGGCCGCGGTGATCCAGTTCATCCTCGACCATGCGGCCCGTGAGGGCCGTGACGGGCTCGTATGGGAGCTTCCGGGAGACGCGGACGCCCAACTGGTCCGGGATGGCGCCAAAGCGGCTCCTGGGGCTTTTTCGTACGCGACGATCGCCCATCGGATCTCCGTGCTCTCGAAGTTTCACGCCGCGGGCGGGCATGCGCCAAATCCGTGCGCGGATCCGGCTGTGCGCGAGCTGCTGCGCAAGACCAGGCGGATCTATGCCAAGCGTGGCGACCGCGGCCGAGGCAAGCCTGCCCTGACCCGGGATCTGATGGAGCGGATTCTGGCCACATGCGACGATTCCCTCGCCGGCCGGCGCGACCGGGCATTGCTGCTCTTTGCCTGGGCATCCGGCGGACGCCGGCGATCCGAGGTGACCGCGGCAACGCTCGGCAACGTCACCCGCAACGAGGATGGCACCTACACGTACCGGATGGGCGCTTCCAAGGCGAACCAGGCCGGCGATGCGCGGCCGCAGGATGTGAAGCCCATCGCCGGCCGGGCGGCGCAGGCGCTGGCCGATTGGCTTTCCGTTGCCCGGATTCGGGACGGCGCTGTCTTCCGGGCGATTCGTAAGGGCACGACGCCGGCGGAGCCTCTGACGCCCGCCGCGGTGCGCGTGATTGTCCAGGCGCGGTGCGCTGCCGCCGGGCTGCCGGCGGGGTTTTCTGCGCACTCCCTGCGCTCCGGGTTCCTGACCGAGGCGGGCCGGCAGAACATCCCCCTGGGAGATGCAATCGCCCTCTCTGGCCACGCGAGTGTCGCGGTTGCGATGCGTTACTACCGGGCTGGGTCCGTGTTCACGGAGAAGGCGGCGCGGCTGATGGGCTAAGTGAATTACGCGAATCAATCCACAACCGCATCGCCTTGATACGGTCGGCCGGCACGGGTAGCTCTGCAATGCGTTCCATCAACATGTCCGGCGCGATGATTTCGTGACTCAACATTTCGGCGACAAACTCCTTGTCTTTTTCCCGTCCAGCAGCGAGCTTCGAAGCAGCCAGATCGTGCGGCTCAAGGCAAAGCCCAACCTTGAGATTGGTATTCTCGTTTTGAACTCGAACCAAACGATTTTGCCATCCATTCGGCAGTATTGCTGTTTCCGGCCCAACCCCATGCGCGTAGTACCCATAATGCTCGTTGAACGGGGACCCCTCCCCAATCGAGCCGTCGATCAAATCCGACATCGCAGGATTCTTTAGTGGATACACATCCGCCTCGGCGGACAAAAGAAGCGACTCCGGCGCGTTCGGGCATGCGCCAAGGATTGACTGACTGCCAATAACCACAAACTCATACTCATTCGTGATCGCGCCGGCGGCGCGAATCAGGTGTTCAAGTTCGTGCCGCTTCATGCGCTTCCTCGTTTCTTTTCCAATGCGCGAGAAACTCCCATCGATCCTTGTTTGAAAGCAGGCATGACAGCGGAGAGGACTGACGCAGCGCCCGAGCATGCTCTGAGTCCTCGGTTGCCACGGCAAGCGTCGCAGCCAGGCCCTGATCGAATAGGGTTGCCCACTGCCGAAGCCACCGGTCGGTCCCCGGCTGCGCATTCGCACGCCAACGCGCAAGAATTACCGCCGCGCGTCCAATTAGCGCGGGGTCTCTGCGCATCTTTTCTGCGACGAGGCGGTGTAACGCTAGGCTGCGCCGATCCTGATCTTGTTGCGACGTCTGGCGTGTCGTTTCCATGATCACCATTTTATGCCGCCTCCGCCGGAACTTGGAAACGAACATGCGCAAAGAAGTGGATCAGCCTTTCCAGGTGGCGGGATTCCGGGGCGCGATCCCCGCGCCGAGCGTTGATCTAGCAGCAGCCCGGCGCGGGGATCGCCGCGAGATTGCTGCGCAGTTCCGTCATGACCAGCCGGCCATGCAGGACATCGCGGAGCTTCTCCTGGGCATAATCGGCGTTGCCCTTCCCCTCGAGGTAGGCGTGGTAGGCCACGAGGTCGTCCCAGCATGCGGGGGAAATGGATTGCCCCGTTGCTTGGTCGACTACGGCCTTTTTTTCGTGATCTAGTGTGAGCATGTGGACTCCATTATGGTGCGTCGCAGCATAGTGGAGTTCCATTCACTTCGCAACCGGCGCGGTTGCGACTCCCAACGGCTGCGCCAGCGCTTCCCGCAACTCCGCATCCTGCCGCTCCAGCCATTCGTAATTCGCCCTGTCCTGCGCGATCGCCTCGGGGATGTTCTCCGAGGCATCGGCGAGTCTGTAGATCTTGTCGAGCAGCGCGGCATTCGCACTGTGTTCGGACTGTGCCGCACTCTTCATATCCAATGCGATATTCCGAATTTGCTCGAACGCGATGGCGCACGCGTTTAGTGCGCGTTGCGCAATCTCATGCTGTTCGTCGCTATCGCCAAGCCGAACCCGTCCGTTTCTCCCGAAGAATGGGATCGGCTGTTTCTGTCCGATCCTGGCCATGGCCAGGTCATGCGGCACCGGCGGTCGCGTGTCGGAGAGTGCCGTCGATACGCGGCTGCGAAACCACGCATCATGCGCCTGGGCCTCTTCTCGCGTGGAAAAGTCCGACCAGATAGGGGGAAGATCGGCGTTCATCTCGCCGATGCGGTAGAGCAGTTGCTCTCCGGTGGTCTCGATCCCCCGTCGCGACGACTCGATGCGATCCGCAAGGCGGGCCGCCGATTCGGCGTCCCAGGTTGCAACGGAAACCTTTTCCGGGAATGCAATCACCTCCGGCCAGTTGCGCAGGCCGGGAACGGCCGCGATCAGGTCGAGTGCGTGGCCGTATTGGATTGAGATGCCGTGCTGCTGCCGGATGTGCGTGCGCAGGCATTTCGCCAGCGCCTTGAGGCTCTGAACGTCCATGGCGCTCTCCTATGGGGCAACTTGCCGGTGCACGCATTGCGGTCAGCCCAGTGAGTCACGAATGGACTTGGTAGGCTAGTCTGCCTTCCGTCTTCGTCATGCCATTTCGGGCGCGTGCGGCAGGTGACGGGAACCATATTGGAATGCTACAGATGAGGCGTGTTGCTGTCTATCGAATTCGAGCAAAAGGCTCACGCCGTCGGCATGAGCACTACGGGATCTTCCGCGGACACATTGCCGCCCGGATCCGTGTCGTGCGCGCAGCGCAGCCATTCCGCCACCCTCGCCGGCGCAAGTGGGCCGTCGGCCAACTCCCCGCCATCGAAGTAGCGTACCTCGACGGGGATGCGATCCCATGCGAGCGCCACCGCAGCCATGATGCGGTGATTGCCATCGATCACCCAGGCGGAGCCGTCATAGGCAACGCAGATGAACGGCAGGTACTCTTCCCCGTTGTCGGTTGGTAGCTTGCCGGTGGTTGCCATGATCTCCCGGATAGCATCGAGATCGCGCGATCGGACATTTGCTTGTTCGTTGCGCGCACCGCGGATCCCGGCGAGGACGGCGACGGGGATTTCGATACGGCGCTGGTACGTCCCGGTCACGACCCCCATGTGCGGCACGCCCCAGCGGTTGAGCCCGCAGGATTTTGCGTAGTCGACTTTTTCGGCAAGCCAGAACGGATTCGGGATATCCGATTCCAGTCCAATTCGGCGGATCACGCACTCCGGCAACTCCAGCAAAGGCACTGTCACTCGCATTTCGATACTCCCTTGGTGTCTCGTTTCGCGCATGGTTGCGCACCATTACTCCGCCGTCAAGCTCCAACACAATGTCTATCGATATTTGCGACGCGCCATCCGTTTATGTGTCGTATCCATGCCACATACGCGCCGTGTTCTGGCAAAATCCCCATTGCCGTCCGACTATGAGTGAATCCCTTCGGAACGCGAGCCGGACAAACCACAAGATGCTGATTCACATCACGCCACGAATCTACCTGCCACTATATGACGTAGCTCCGCCGGAACTGGTCGATGTTCATGTCCCGTCGTTCGGGATCCGCTTGCGCGGTGGGCGCGACGTTGTGACAGGAACGCCGTGCCCGAACAAGGGCCACTTTGTGGGAGCACGCACGCCCGATGGTCTTGGGCTGATTTTTGAAACTGCAGATCACGTTTTCCGCTTTACGGCGTTCTCGCGCTGGGCGATCAACGCCGAGCACGTCGTCACCCATGTCGTGCACTACTTCGTGCTGGATCGGGACATGGACTCGGTTAGCGATCAGATGTCGCTGTGGTACCGGTTCGATGATTGGGATTTCCGGGTTCCGGTTCGATCGCACGCGGACATCCCGGTTCTGGCCGAGCCACGCATGGACTTCCTGCCGGAATGCATCACGAACGCAGGGCGGCAGGGGGAGGTTTCCGACCTCTACGACGAGAACGGCTACATCGTTCGGCGGACGGAGAACTTCTACCTCCCAACGATCGAACGCGGCCGCCTCGAAAGCCGGGCCGCCCGGGACATGCGCATCCCGGATGCGACTTCCGCCTTCCGGGTGGATCGCTAGGCGCAATGCAGATCAGGAACATCCTCTTGCCAGTATCCGCCATCATCGCGTCCTGCGCGGCAATCGCAGCGGCCCATTACCACATCCCGAAGGCTCGCGTCATGGCGGCCATCGAATCCACCGGCGGATCAGCAAAGGCCGGCCGGGTTGGGATCGCCGGGATTCCGGTCGCATGGCTACCCTACCTCAAGCAGTACGGGTTTTCGCCCGAGGCGGTCGTGTCGAATGCATGCGAAAACGTGGTGGCCGGCGCCTGGATCCTGGCGTATACCGACAGGATCCAGGCGAGCGAACACGGAGAACGTCTGCCAGCCCGGGCGCAGCGGTGGCAGCCCACCGTGCACTGGATCGCAAGGCGGGCCGGGGTATCCCCATCCCTGGTCAATGCCGTGATCGAGCAGGAGAGCGGATTTCGGGTGGACGCGGAAGGTCCGCGCACCAGGCGCGGCGAGCGCGCGATCGGCCTTATGCAACTGCTGCCGTCAACGGCGCACGCCCTGGGAGTCAATCCGTACCAGCCGGCGCAGAATATCTGGGGCGGCACGTTCTATCTCGCCAACCTTCTGCGCGCCTATGGCGGCGATGTCGCGCTGGCGCTGGCCGCATACAACGCGGGGCCAGCGGCGGTGTCCCGCTATGGCGGGATTCCGCCATACGGCGAAACGGAAAAGTACGTTCCCACTGTCCTGGCGCGCGCCCGCGCCTTCGCGCAGACGGACCCTTCGCCATGAGCATGTTTTCAAGATTCCACGACGATTTCACGATGCCGCGGGATCCGCGTGCGGTATTCGTGTTCGGATCCAATATGGCCGGCCGCCATGGGGCCGGCGCAGCCCTTGCTGCAACCCAGCACTTCGGTGCCGCCATCGGCGTCGGCCATGGCCCGACAGGGCGGGCATACGCCATTCCGACAAAGGATGCGCGGTTGCGCGTGCGCGCGATCGAAGAAATCGCCGCCGACATCCAGGCGTTCCGGGGATATGCAGAATCGCACCCGGATCTGCATTTCTTTGTTACCCGCATAGGCTGCGGCCTGGCCGGGTACCGAAACGAGCAGATTGCCCCGCTCTTCGCTGGATTCCCCGACAACTGTTCGTTTTCGCGGAACTGGCAAGCCTGGATTCCCGCCCCATCGACCATGGAGATTTCCCCGTGAGCACAACGATTCTGCATGGCGTCGAAGCCGCCGCGATTCGCGGATCGGACGGCAACGTCCGATACCTGATGCTGGAACAGTCCTGCGAGAGCAACAGCATCCCGCAAATCGCACGCTGGCGAGCCGTGTTTTTTGGGACCGGCCCCGAATGCCTGCGCGACGCAGCGACGCGGTCGTTCGGCATACCCTTGTCCGCGGGGTACATCGAGTGGTGGATGCGGGCGATGGAAAGCCCGGTCGCATTGAATCCGCCGCGGGCAATCCAGATCAAGATCGGCAAGAACCACGATCACGTGACAAAGTGGAAAGCCGACGATATCGCTTCGGTGTTCATCAAGCACCGCCTTGATGTCGTATGCGAATCCGATCGCCTGACCTGCGGCGTGACCTCCGCCACGCAATACGCGGATCTCCTCGCAGAGATCCAAGCCATGAATGTGCCGATATGGAAGCTCCTGCCCGACACATTGGATCTCGAGAAAATCGTCGATGGCGAGCGGCAAGAACCAGGATCGGAACTCGCCTATGTCTCGCCAAACGATCCGGCAATCCAGGACATCACCGTTTTTGAAATCCCGGCGTCGCCCAGTTCGGTCTCCGCGGAAACCGCGGCCGCACTTTCAGCGCCCCCCCTGAATTCGCGAATCCAGATCCCGTACTCCATCGGGCCAGCGTACATCTATTCGATTCCATCGCTCGGGATTGATAACGCCTACGCTCCCGACATGGCATCCGCGATCGACCGAATGATCATGCGGCTCGTCGAGGCGCATCTCGCCGTCGACTATGTACGCTCGGTGCGAGCGATCGATCGCGCCGTACGCGAGTCTCCGGAGATCGATCGCTCGCAGAAGGTATTCCTTGCGCGTCCCGAGATGCTGGACTCGATCCTCGATCATGCGTACAACGCAATCCGCGATCGCGTCGGGGCGGATGAACACATTCTGGTTGGCGAAACGCCGATACACGTCACGTACGCGCCGATGGGCCTGCAAATGGGCGGTCCTCAACTGCGCGGCTTCCCGCGTCATCCGGCTGCCTATGCCGGGTTCGAAACGACCGTCGGCGCACTCATCGATGCCGGCCTCACAAACCACTTGCGTCTGCTGCAGTCCTGGCAGATCCACTTCCTGCACCGCGCCCCCGTCCAGCAACACGGGATCGCCGAGCGTGCGCAAGACCCATCAGCTTCGCCGGGTTTCGGCCAATAGCCAACCACTTATTGAGGAGAATGCTTTGGCAGCACACACCATCTACTGCGACGGATCCTGCCTGCACGCGCCCGGGACGCCCGGACACGGCCCGGCCGGATGGGGGGCGGTAATCGATGCTCGGGGATGCGCGCGCGTCGAGGCGGCCGCATACATCGGGATTGCGACCAATCAGGTCGCAGAACTCACCGCCGCGATTGAAGCGATCGGCATGGTGCCGGCCGGCGCGACGGTCGACCTCTATACGGATTCGGAATACCTCGTCAAGGGAATCTCCGAATGGCTGGCGACCTGGAAGCGCAAGAACTGGAAGACGGCCGCGGGCAAGCCCGTCGCAAACGAGTCGCTTTGGCGCCGGCTGGATGCCCTGCGCGCAACGCACAAGATCCGCGCACACTGGGTCAAGGGACACAACGGCGACGACCGCAACACTCGCGCCGACCACCTCGCGCGCGACGCCGCGCGGCGCGGACCTGCCGAGGCACAATCCGGGGCGGCCGCCTGA
>JAEHJW020008259.1_pt1 | contig 12485 bp, 13 predicted proteins | sample 9271431 | NCBI WGS metagenome assembly JAEHJW02
GGTGAACTCCAGTTCGGCCTGCCGATACAGGGGTTCCGCTTGAATCCAGCTATTGAGCCATGAGAGATCGTCGGCTCGCCTCAGCAGCGCCTCTGAACCATGAGAACTCAGCCGCCGGGCAACTTGGTACCCGACAACACTCAGCAGGACGGCGAAGAGCAAACCGGCAGCGATGCGAAGGGTGGGGGAAGACGCAATTCGCATGGCAGACCGTTCAACTTGCTCCTATTGTGCCCGAACGCCGCTTCTAGATCAACGACGATGGTGGAAGTCGATGAAAACAAAAGCGATCACTGCAGTTTTCCTCGCTAACGAAACCAGACCGCTATAAACAGATAAGCCACAATCGCTCGGTAGATTTGTTCAGAAAAACGGATTTGAGCACTCGCACGGGTCAGCGGGTGGAGCATCGGGCGACACAGTATGGAGCGCGCAATTTCGGAACAGACGGCGTTACTCCATACAGCTTGTTTGCAATTCATCAACAAAACGGGCCGAACAACGGTATCCTTAAGGGGGAGCGGGCACGCGCCGCTCTGGGGTGTGGAAACCCCGGTGTAACAAGTACGCGCCGCTAGGCGTGTGATCTCCCTTGCCTTTGGGTCGGGGAGCCTGTGACGTATGTCCAGGCCCCGAGCTAAAGGTCACAGGAGCCGTGTTACACCGGCTTTCCAACTCCCCGACCACGGGTTTAAGGGCTGTTTGCGGGGGCGCACCGCAAACGATTTTCCCTCACACCACTCATCGAGGAGTTGAAAGTGATTCCTCCAGAAACAAAACGTGATCCATGCGCCGGAGCCCAGACTGACTTCAGGTGGCTCGTAGAAAACTGCGCGGATATTCTGTGCAGCGTCGGCCTCGACCACCAAATCCGCTACATTTCCGCATCCTGCTTCGAGATTCTGGGCTGGGCTCAGACGGAAATGATCGGAGAAGATCTTCGACGGTTCATCCTGCCAGAGGATCTTTCGGCACTGGAAGACCTGGAAGTCGGCAAACCGCCGGAAGGCACTGCCTACACCCACGCTAGGCTGCGCCTGCTCCGAAAGGACCACACTTCCGTCTGGATCAGCACCAACGCTCGCTGCGTTTTGGACTCGGCTTCGGACGAGCCCCGCCAATACGTCTTGTGCATGCGCGACATTACCGGCCGCACGGCGTTGGAGGAAAAGCTGTCGGCCCTCGCGATGACCGATACTCTCACGGGTTTGTGGAACCGTCGCGCATTTGATCAGGCGCTGTGGCGGGAGTGCAAACGCTCAAGCCGCAAGGAATCGCATCTCTCACTATTGCTTCTTGATCTCGATCACTTCAAGCCGCTCAATGACCAATACGGACATCCGCTGGGAGATGAATGTCTCGCCGCGGTGGCTGCAACCATCACCGATACCGTTCGCGCTACCGACATTGTATGTCGCTGGGGAGGCGATGAAATCGCGGTCATTCTTCCAGCAACCGACCGGGCTGGCGCATTGAGTGTGGCTGAGAAGCTTCGCTCTGCGATCGAGGTGCTTTGCTTCCGATCGGATAAAGACACCGGTGGCTGCGTTTCAGTGACCGCGAGCATCGGAGTGGCTACGGCTCCGACAGAGTTCGGCGGATTAACGACCGGGCCACGCGATTTGTTTCAGGCAGCAGACGATGCTCTATATCAAGCAAAGCATCTCGGGCACAATCGAGTGATTGCCGCTCCCACTGTTCCGGCGGGCGTAGCAAGAACACTTGAAACCGTATCGTCCATGATCGAAGTTGGGGATTCCGAACCCGGACACAAGACAGTGTCTTCGCATCTGGACGATGGGTTGGTCCGGAATGGACCGCCCAGCGGCATCGACGGTCCCTGACCCCAGATCTGAAATCGGGGCCGTTGATGCCGCTCAGTCCGTGTGTGCAAAGTTCCCTGGGAAATGATGATCTGAAGGTCTGCACTGCGGAGTATCCCGAACCACAACTTGCCTCCCCATTCTCAGAGAAACTCTCTAACCGAGGTCAATTCGACACAAGAAAGCAGTGGCCTTAGCATGCGAATTCGCCGCAAGCCAGAAAACTAAACTGGATTCCCCAACGAGTAGAAGTGGCCTTCGCTGTGCGGCCAAGGCGATTTCGCTGAGTTCGTAACACGTTGAGATAAACCTGAAGATGGACTGGCTTTGTAAGCGTCGCCGAAGACAAGGCCTTCCGCACAGGTTAACTTTCCTGTTCACTGCAGCCTCAAGTGCGTACCCCTCCGCACTTCCGCCCCCGGTACGACTTCGTTTTGCGCCACCGCCACCTTAATGGCGTCGTTGTCGGGCCGGGTCTCCTGAATCGATGCCTCCAGGGTCTTAGCAAGCTCGTCCGGTAGTAGAGAGAGCACAGTCTCCCAGACCACACCAGCGACTCTTGCCTCGATTCTGCAGTAGCACTTCGGCAGCGCAGCCTGATTGGTGATCTTCACCGAGTCCTGGCCGTTCTTCTGTGCGCGCAGCGTGAATTGCTGGCCTTCGATCTTCTTCAGGTCGCGGCTCAGAAGGTAATAGAGCACCATATTCTTGGTGCGCTCCATCTTGCCGGCCGCAGCGCGGGCTCGATCAGTCAGCCTCGCTGCCTCGTTACGGCAGAACTGTTCGCGGGCTTCCATCATGCGCAGGAAGCGGCCGATCCGGTCAACCTTCTCGCTATGCGCCTCGCAGAATTCGTGGAAACGGGCAACGAGGTCTTCCGAAGCCTGCCCTTCGGACTCTGTCTGCTCCTCCATCTCTTCGATTAACTGATCGAGTTCCATATCGATCTCAAAGAGCGAACTTGCTTCAGCAATTGAAGCCATCAGTGTGTCTCCTTCTGCAACGAATGTCATCCCTTCGCGGCAATCAAGCCGCAGTCCTCTCACGCACCCAAAGAGCACGGGCAGCCTGGTATGCCAGCGCATCGGCTCGGGTCTGATTGCGATGGCCGTTGTGTCCCCTGAGCCATATCCACCGAATCCGAAGCCTCGAATCCAACCCGAGCAGCTCATCCCAGAGCTTACGGTGTTGCAATTCGGTCCCGCGCCGATTTTTCCAGCCATGGCGCTGCCAGTGGAAGACAAAGACGCGCATACCGTAGATCAAGTATTCGGAATCCGAATGCAGCTCGACCCGCGCCCGCTCTGGGAGCGACCGGAGCGCCTGAGTCGCGGCAACCAATTCCATTTCCGAAATCGTTGTCCACGGATGGGCGCCGAAAATCTCCCAATACCTGTTTTCATGCATCAGAACCGCTCCCCATCCGCCGGGTCCAGGATTACCGATCGCGGAGCCGTCCGTGAAAATGCGATATGTCCGATCCACAGAGAATCTCCTTCCCTTAGGCAGTCACAGTTTGACCCGACGCACACCTTGGGATCCGCTCTGGCGGAGCGAACATGTTGCGAGTTTCGTGCGATGCGCGGATCAGGCCGCCTGCATGGGGATCACTTGCCCGAATGGCGCTTTGCGCCCGCCTGTCGAAGCCCACAAGACGGGATAGGCGGGAGCCGATGGTGGAAACGATCCGTAAAGGTCCGTGAGGAAGACCAGGCTTTGCGGCTGGATGCGGCGCCCGTCGAGCCACTCGAAGCACGGCCCGAACTCGGTGCCGCCTCCGCCTACGGGATTAAGGTCGATGCGTTGCCCGGCTTCGTAGGTCTCCACTTTGTGGACCACGGCGTCGAAGTAGAGGACGTAGACTCGAGCTGGGTGCTGGCCTTCGAGAATCGAGCGCACCTCGGCCTCAAAGAGCCGCAATTGCCGCGGGCTGACGGAGCCGGAGCAATCAACCGCAATCGCAACTTCACCCGCACCCTCGCGTACTACTCCTGGCAGATAGAGGCCCGTCCATAGATGGCGCCGGTTAGGGCGCAACCAGCTATAGTCCACCGGAATCGTATCCGACCAAAGCCTTCGCAGCAGTTCGCGCCAGTCGATCGCTGCTTCCGCTGCTCCTTCGAGAGTCCGGTCAAGCCCCGCCGGAACTTTGCCGGCTTGCCGAGCAACGGCCGTTGCCTGGTTGACAGCGACTTGCCACTCTCTTGCCTGCTCCTCAATCGTTGGCGTTGCATCTTCGGAGAGTGGCGCATCGAGAACCTGGCCGATTCCGCCCTCGGTATCGGGAGCGGACAGTTCGTTTGAGCCGCCTTGACGCGACGCTGCACTCGTCGCTCCATCCCCGCCAGTCTCTTGCTCTTTCTCCTCTTCGGGGTTGGGGCCTTGATCCGATTCGGATCCCGTTTCAAGCAGGTTGTAAATTTGCTCGGCGCTCATTCCGCGAAAGCGGTTATCGAAGAGGATCCCGTCGGGCAGGCTGAGACCTGCATCGATGAGCAAGGGATTGATCGCGTAGTCGCAGGCCATGTTCCATCGCTTCGAATCGCGCCCTGAGCGCCTCACATGATGATGAAGAGCCGGGTGCATGACTTCGTGGGCCAGGGTTCCGGCGAGCGTTGCCGCGTTGAGGGTTTCAACAAATTCAGGGTTCCAGTAGAGCGACACTCCATCGGTCGCCATCGTCTTGATCGACCGGTTTTCGTGCCCCTTCAAGCGAAATAGAAGCGAGCCGAAGAAGGGATGATCGAGCACCAAAGCGGTTCGCGCCTTCTGGATGCGAAGCGAGGTCGGTGTTTCATGTCTCATGCCGCAGCGGGCGCCTCCATGAACGCGGACATTCGGGTGATGATGTCGTCAGCGGTAGGCTCTGGAACGGGGACTACTTCTCGGCTCCGTAGTACGCCATCTATTTCGGCGACAATGTTCGCGGCATCGGCCGCAGTCGTGACACGCAAGAGGTCGTGTTTCTTAAGGTCTTGCGCGGAGTAGTTGCAGAGCCGCTGCTTGATCTGGTCGGCAAAGCGGTTGAGGTCTCCGTCACCGTTGACATTGAGCCGTGGCAATATCTCCACGAGATCGAGAACATTCGTGACCAGTGAGCCGTGGAAACGCGACTCCGGCTCGTTGAGCCGGTCGACCATGTGGGCGACAACCTCGCGGAGCCGCTTCCACAGGTCTTCGGTTCCGCGCGTCAGGGATTCACGTACATTGGCGTCGATCTCGCGCGAGACGCGCGCCTGTTCTTCGGCCGACATTTGAACTCGGAAGTCCGCGCCGGACGGGATGGGCAGAACCTCGACCTTGACGCCGAACTTCGTGCGCAACTTCTCGGCGGCCGGGTAGTCCTCCTCCCGAAAGAGTCCGTTCAACTCCGGTTTTACCTGCTCGATGTATTGCGGATAGATGCGAAGAAAGCTCTCCACACCCTGTTCGAAGGCCGCCTCGAATTCGCGCATGCGCGCCATGAGTTCGAAGTAGAAATTCGCTGGCAGGAGCCGAAAGCCCTCGTCGGACCAGGGAAGCGTGACCTTGTAGAAGTATTGCCGTATCTGTCCGGCGAGGGTGCGCAGTTCTTCCAGCTTGTCGGCGCCGCGCAAGAGCTGCTTGTTGTAGCGGCCCGCGCCCTGGTGCGCACCATGCTGGTCGGCGACATCGCGGCTGACCTTGCGGTCGTGTTTGACGGCCGTCCAGATGCTGATGTGGACGGCGGCGAGCATTGCCTTTTCTGTGATCATTGAATGACTCCCCTGTATTCCACTCCGAAGCGCACGAACTCCGAAGTGTGGGTGATGGCGGTGTCCCGTGCCGCCGCATCACGCATGGCCATCACCCGCATCTCAGTCGGCATCCGGTCGAGGTAGGTAATCCCTCTCCCGACCGAGGTGTCGGTCAGCGCACGTCCAAGGGCAGTGGCGATGGCGATCTGCGCCGACGGGTCCGTCGGAACCGGAGCTGTGGCGGGGTTGAGAAGGATTTCGTCGATCGAAGGCAACTGGCGAAACAGCCGAATGAAAGCGACAAGTTCTGAAGCCGCTGCCGGCCCCACCGTTCCATCCAGGAGTTGCGCCTCAAACTCGCTGGCCCCCGAGAGAAACTGCGTCTTCTGACGACGGGCGATACCGCAAAGCACCTGTGAGGCCATCTCCCAGGAACGTGGAGTGGGCCACGCGTTGGCGTCCGACGTCGCGTCCGCCGTATGCAGAAGCTCAGGCTTGAAGCGAAGGAAGGCGATGATCTCAGGCCGGACCTGAGCCTTGACCGCCCACCTGCACCAGTCGTCGAGATCCGGTTCAAGGTCCAGATGCACAAACCGGTTGCGCAACGGCCGCGGCATGGCGAAATGGACGCCGCGCTCCGATGCTGGATTCCCGGCGGCGATGACAACCCAGCCATCGGGCAGCAAATACTCGCCGAGCTTGCGGTCCAGCACCAGTTGGTAGCAGCCGGCCTGGGTCATCTGCGGAGCCGAGGTCAGCTCGTCAAGAAAGAGAATGCCCTTGCCGGTAGTCGGGAGAAACTTTGGCGGAACCCATTCGGTCTGGCCCGCTGCAATGCGAGGCAGTCCGCGGAGATCGACGGGATCGAGTTGCACGGCTCGCACGTCGAGAAAGTTGTATTCAAGATCGCTGGCAACTTGGGAAACGATCTGCGACTTGCCGACGCCGCATGCGCCCCAGATATGCAGAGGCACACGTTCGCCGATCAGCGCATGAAGCGCCTCATAGAGCTTCGATGGTTTCATGGATTTCCTCGGGGGTTTGGAGTTTGAGAAATGAATGATTCTGAAGGCTTCCTTCAAACTGGCGTCATGCTTGACTTATGACCGCGAAAAGTAGCCGTACACGCAGCGCGTTCCGCCGCGCGAGCAGTTGTGGGTGTCGTAGAGAACACCGTCGATCACTGCGGTGAGATGCCTTGAGACCTTGACCAGCAACGGCCCTTGCGGAAGCTCATCGGCCTTGAGATGAACCCGGCATCCCGAGCCAATCGACATGGTTGAGGTCCATCGCCAGCCCTGCGATTCGAGATAATGCTGGTAAGTCTTGCGATAGACGCCGGTGCGGCTGTTCGATCGCTTCCTCTTACGTCTGCCGCTACGTTCTGCCTGCGCCAGCCGATTGAGCGCCTCATAAACCTCCTGATAGGGTTTGCCTGTTGCGATCGCGATCGACCGGGCGACACAGTCTCCAGTCTTGCCCTTGTAACCCGCAGCCGCACGACCGCCATCATGGAAGACAAAGTCCATCTCGAAAGTCCTCCTGGGCCAGGTTGGCCTCCTTCAGGGGTTACTTGCTGCAAACAACGACCCTCGCTATCGAGCCGGCGTGCCAATTCGGCTCGTCCGCAAGGCAATATCATGGTTCCGACATGAGTCTGCGTCCCAAGACGCGCCCGAAACTGACGGGCAAGCGATGGGCGCAACCGAAGGAACCCGACGGAAAGGTAAATAAGCTATGCTGCAATACGAACTTTTGCCACGCTGCGAAGGCATACGGTTGATCGGTGACGAGAACACCCTGAAGCAGTTGCACGAAGTCATCTCCGAAGTCAACGAGAAATCCGTCACGATCAGGAACAAAGAGGGGTTTTTCCTGGGTCTAGCCTACGATCTGCGCAAGGCGTACGAGGGCCAGCGAAAAATCTACCCTGCGCAGCAGGAGGGTCGTTCTGAGAAAGGGGCTCGGACCCGAGTTGCCACTCGTTACGGAGTCGGCATCCTTTGGCCCACAATTCTCGTTCAGAGCCGGCAGTTGCGGGATGGGCTTGGGTTCATGGACAGCAACAAGCTCCACCAGGCGGTGACGTTCGAACTCGAATGGGTATTGGAGAGCGCTATACGGGCTCAATTCAGACAGTCAGCTTCCGAAGTCGAAACTCTCTGGTATCGCATGAGCACCGACCACGCTTATGTAGAGGAAAACGCTGAGACGCGAGCCGCGCAATTTGCCTCATGGACGGCCGCCGAGCGCAGCAAGGGGATCCGAATCATTCTCCAGAGCCTCGATCCGATGTATCCCTTCTTTTACAAGATGGCAGCCGAGCACGGGGATCACACACTTATCTCTCCTGAAGAGTACGACCTATGGAGAGACCGCGATTTCCCAAATGAAGGCCTGAGCGTGGATTGATGCATAAGCGCGGCCGTGGTCAACCAGGGTAAATGGTGTGCATGCATCTCAACCAGCTCTCGAGTGTCTGCGTATTCGTCCCCGGTTTGACCAGTAATAATTACAATGAGTTCATGAGGCTGGCAGGGCGGGACGGATGCGTCCTTCAGTCGGCGCACGAGAATCGCCGTGGACTCGCCCCCCATCTGATCGGATAGGATGGTTTGCAAAGGTTCTCTCGTTGGCGGTCAAGCCGCAGTCATTTTTTGTAACCGCGCGAATTGCACGGGACAGCGCGAAAGGATCAGCGATGCCGGTTAAGATTCATCCCGGACTTGCGACATGGAACGGCGCCGATTACGCCGCCGGATTCCGGGCGCGGCTGGCGAAGGTTCCTGCCTCCCGAACCGCGCCGCACTCCTGGCAAAGCGGGTGGGAGGACGCGGACACCGATCTTCGAGAGTCGGCCAGGCACAATCGGGTTGTTACGGCGGGCAGGACCGACGACTACAGGGAGTCTTGGTTTACCCTCTTCGACGCCGGAGGCGATGCGCGCGTCAATGGCGTCGAGTTCGACGACAGCCGCACCGATCCCTGGAAAGAAGGCTGGATCAACGCCGACATCAACTTGGGGGCAGCCCGCGAGTGAATCGCTCCGGGCGTTACGCCGGTCGCCCGAGTTACGCTGCCACCGCCGCCATTTCATGGAAGCTCGGTTTCAGAATGCGCAGCTCGATCCGCCCCTCGCCGTGCGCCTGATCGCAGTACACCGCGCAGGTGCACTCCCAGACTGAGTTCTCGCTGGCCGGCAGGTTCCGGCGGCGGGCCGCGTGCAATGCCCGCATGAGCGTGGGCGAAGCAGCGACGACGCCGCAGTTTGGACCGGACTCTCCCGACATGACCTCGATCGGCGGGTCCAGGCTGTTCTTCCGATTGCCGCCGATGCAGACGCGGATGATATCGGCCGACTCAAGAACATCGAGGTGCTGCCAAACGGCATCGCGCACACCGGCCGCGAGCCCCACGAGAGACCCTCTCGTGAACCGGGCGTCGAGATCGTAGTTGTGGACAAGCACTCCCGGGACAATTTGCACAAATTCATTCATGGCTTGCCTCCGGATTCGAATGCGGATGGGACGACCCCGGCTCCCAAGTTCCGTTCGGGAATCCGGAGCGATTGCGCTGCCCGCCGCTGTTCGAGCGTCAGCCCGTTCATCCATCTGCGTATCGGCATCTCCCGCAGAAACTCGGCCGGCGTGAGGATGGCTTGCATGTCTTCGAGGATGTGAACCTCCGCCACGGTGCGGGTCGCCACGCATCGCCCATCGGACGGACGGCGGTAGAGGTCGCCGAAGAACTGCTCCGCAAGCGACACGCCGAAGGTGTTGTGGAGAAGTGCCCGGTGGCGCCAGTCGGCGATGTAGAGCTTCGACTGGTCGAGGAATTTGTGGATCGCCACGTAATCCTCAGGCGTGCCGCCGAACCGCCGCGCCGACGATTCACTGTGAAATTGAACATTTCCCATTTCGATCACTCTCCCGCGCGCAGCAGTTGTTCCGCCTCGGTGCGCGCCTCGTGGTCCGCGAAGATTGCGAGCAGCTGTTCTCTTGCCTCCGCCAGTTCGTGAAAGCTGGGCCGGGGAATGGAGAACCAGAGCGAGTTCGGTGTCTCGCTGTAGCCGCTCGCCCGGCCCGCGGCACCGTCGTTGTATTCAAGATGCCCGCCGGTCGGCGAATTCCAGCCGAGGGCGTAATCGACCAATTCGCGGATCGCCGACTTGACCTCGTCGGAGATCTCGCCGTCTTCCATCAGCTCACAATAGTCGTCGATAGCCGCATCGGCGCATTCGGTCGCCGCAGAGATGGTCAGTTCGATGCCCGTGCGCTCCTCGTCCCAGATCGAAGGGAAAGAGTAGAGGATGAGCCGCACGAGCTTTTCGAGCTCCTCCTCGCTGCCGGTCTCGAACGAAACTTCCTCCGAGCCGAAATCGCCCTCCTGGAGCACGCGGTCCTCGTCGAGTTGCTCGTTGATCTCGTCCCAGAAAAGTTCCTCCGCCAGGTCGCGGAGAGTATCGCTGCGCTCTTCGCCTTCCAGACCGTCAATTCCGGATGGCTCCCACGTAAACTTGATCGGATCACCCGAGAAATCGACGTCCCGGCAAGAGCCTGTGCCGTCCATGCGGAACGTGAATTCGAAGTCCGCGTCGCCATTCTCGCCGAAGGCCACCGTCAACAAATGTTCCACCACGGTCGCTGGCTCGATCTCAGCTTGTGGATTCATACGCCTCCGTATCTCGACAGCAGGACTTTGCGGCCGAAAGGCATGGCTAGATCGTTCGTCGCGAGCCACAACACGGGAAAGCCGGGGCTCTTCTCGGGAAATGTCCCCATCAGGTCCGTGAAGTAGACCGCCACATCGGGAGCCGTTCTTCGCAATGCCTCGATCGCCGGCCGGAAGTCGGTGCCGCCTCCACCCTTCGCCTTGTATCCGCGAATGGGCATCCGGTGCGTCGAAACCTGCTGCACCTCGGCGTCGCAGTCGACGAGCACCACCTCGCAGCCGGTCGTCACGATCAGGCTGTTGATCTCGGAAAGAAAGATGCCAAGCAAACGTTCATCGATCGAACCGGAAGTGTCGATGACCACCCCGGCGCGCCGAACTCCAGCGCGGCGGCTCGTCCCCGGCTCAATCCAGCTGGCGTTCCGGCCCATAGCCAGAGTCCGCCGGCTGGGCCTGGACCATGAGGATTCGGTAAGCGGCATGAGCCGGGCGACGAGGAAGTCGCGCAGAACCGACTCCCATTTCACCTGCGCCTTCGGAACGTCCGCCGCAAGCCGGCGCAGCACGGAACCCGGCGCCGAGCCAGCCTGCGCCCGGATGAGCCGCTCCCGCCAGATTCCCTGTTCCATCCGCTCGTCATGCACATTGCCGGAGCGGACACATGCGTCTGTCGAGCCCAAGAGGTCCGGACCGGAGAAGCTGCCTGCGGGCGTCAGCGGATTTCCGAGTTTCTTCTCCTGGTCTCGGATTTCGTAGTAAATATCTTCGGCGGCCCAAAGCTCCGCGGGACGTTCGCGAAGTTTCGCTTGGTCGATGCAGTTCTCCGGGTACCAGGCGCCGGCGGGCAGCTTCGACCAGCGGCAGCCGCCGATCGAGTGATTCACGATCGCGTCGCAGGCGATGTTCCAACGTCGCGCGTCATAGGCCGGTCCTTCGCGCAGGCGAAGCGCCTCTCCCCGCTGCACGTGCCGGAGCGCCACATGGAGAGCTTCGTGGATGGCGATCCCGACCTGCTCCGCCGGCGGGTGCGCGAAATAGCCGTCCGCAAAGTACATCTTCCGGCCATCGGTCCAGGCAATATGCTCCGCATCGGCCGCAGTCACGGCCGGCACGTAAAGCAGGATGCCGGCCAGCCCGACATCCTTGCTGACCGCCAAACGCAGGTTGCGAGAGAGTGTTTCCTCCTGTGTCATGCAGCTTTCCCCAGGTCCACGAGCTCTCGCGCTTTGCCCTTGTAAACGCGCCGATAGGTCTCCGACTTCGCCACCGCCTGAAACAGGTTGCCGCGGTGCGCCTTTCCGAGCAGCAACTCCATGCCCAGCGTCTGAATCTCCCTGCGAGGAAGCTTGTCCTGGATTCCGGTTACCGCATCGAGCAGCTCGATCGAGAGCTCGAAGTGCCGCAGCTCGCTCGCGTAGGCCACCAGCGAATAGGCAAGCCCATAAAGAGCGGAGATCGTGGCCGGAACCTGCCGCGCCGCCATCCGCGCCGGCATTTCGAGCAGACGCGAAATTGGCGGAAGCTGGCCGATTTCTTCGAGTGCGTGAAAGAACTGAACCGCGACCGCCTCTCCTACCAGACCGTTGACGGCGATCGACCGCGCGCTCTTGTCCATGGTCTCCTTCAGGACCCGCGACACCCTCGCCCAGGAGCGAGGCGAAGGGGTCACCAGCTGCTCGGTTCTCTCCTGTCCGCCGCAGGTGTCCAGCATCTCCGGTCGGACGCGGATGAAGGCCATGACTTCGGGCGCGATGCCCGCCGTCATGGCCCATTCGATCCAGTCGTCGGGATTGGCGATCACGTTGAGGTGAACGAAACGGTCGGCAAGCGCAGTGCCCATTCCATAACTCACGGCGCCGTCTTCGGGCGCATTGCCGGCGCCTACCACCCAGGCCTGCTCCGGCAGGCGATGCTTGCCGATCGAGCGGTCTAGGATGAGCTGGTAAGCGGAGGCCTGAATGCGCGGCTCGGCCGCGGTAAGCTCGTCGAGAAAGATCACGGCCGCAACATCGTTGCGCGGCAGGAACTCGGGACGAACCCACTCAGTCTCGCCGGTCTCATGGTTGATCCGGGGCAGGCCGCGAAGATCGCAGGATTCGAGAGTGGTCAGGCGCAGGTCGATCAGGTCCATCCGCTCCGCGCCGGCGAAGCCGCGGATGAGGTCCGACTTGCCGACTCCCGGTTTTCCCCAGAAGAACACGGGAAGCTTGAGCTTGTAGGCAACCGGCAGGAACCTTGCCGCCTGCTTCGGGCTGGTGGGAACGATGTTCAGCAT
>JAEHJW020000150.1_pt1 | contig 12479 bp, 16 predicted proteins | sample 9271431 | NCBI WGS metagenome assembly JAEHJW02
TCGCCGGGACCGTTGGCTCAGATGTGGAATTTCAAGCCCCGTATCTGATCGCGGACCTGTGCATCTGGGACGCGGAAGCGATTGCCGGGGTGGAAACGGACACGGTAAGGGAGCTTTCATCCTCGTATCGCTACCGGGCGGACATGACGCCGGGGATGTACGAGGGGCAGCGGTACGACGGGGTAATGCGTGACATTCAGGGCAACCACGTTGCTCTAGTGCAAACAGGCAGGGCAGGCTCAGACGTGAGGGCGGCAGACAGCCAACTGGAGATGAAGATGGAAACGAAATTCGGAAAAGCTCTTTATGCAATTCTCTGCGCGGCATCGCCCAAGCTGGCTGCTGATGCGGCGCTCAAGCCTCTCGTGATCGGCCTGACGCGCAAGCAGTGCGACCTGAAGGCGCTGGAGCCTAAGCTGCTGGCGATGGATGCTGAACTCAGCACGCACGCCAAGGCGGCTATGGACGCCGCAAAGGATGCAGCCGAGGAAGAGGAGACCAAGGAAGAGAAGGACGCCCGCGAAGCCAAGGACAAGAAAGCCAAGGACGGCAAGCGCGCTAAGGATAAGTCTTTCGAGGAGTGGGCGCAGGACGAGGAGGAAATGTCCGAGGACAAGCGCAAGGCCCGCGACGCCGAAGAGGACGACGAGGACAAGGCCAAGCGCAAGGAGTACGAAAAGAAGGCCGAAGACGCCGAGAAGATGTGCATGGATGACTTCGACGGCCTCGTAAGCAAGCTCGAAGACAAGGGCTACTCGAAGGAGTACGCCACCAAGGTAGCCGGCAAGGTCGCTAAGGAAAAGGGCGACGACAAGGGCAAGGATTCTCGCAAGGCGAAGGATGCCGAAGAGGAAGAGAAAAAGAAGGCGGAGGACAAGATGCACCACGCGATGGATGAATTCAAGCGCGAACTGCGCGAAGCGGATGAGGCTCGCCGAGCGGTTCGGCCTGTGGTGGGCGACGTGCTGGCCTGTGATTCGGCGGCTGATGTGTATGCCTTCGCTCTGGACCAGATGAAGGTTGACCACAAGGACATCAAAGACCCTGCTGCCCTGCGTGCGCTGTTTAACGTAGCGCGGAACGCAACCAAACCTGCTCCCCGTCCGGCATTCGATGCGGTGAGCGTGGAAGAGAAATTCGCGGGCGCTGCCCGTTCAATTCAGGTGATGTGAGGAGAGAATCATGGGAAGCAATCTGATCGGCAGTTTTCAGACTTTCGTCAACCTCTACAACCCGCTTGGGGTGGAGGGAGACTATGCCAGTGCCAACCCCCGCGTCACCGCTCTTACTGTCGGGTTCGATGCCAACGGCAACCAGACCAGCGGATTGATTGCTGGGGCCAACGGCGTGATCATCGGCAACTTCGCATGGGTGGAAGCGGACGGCAGGACCGTCAACAGCTACGCTACCGGAGCTGTTGCTCCTACCGGCTACGTCCACCGCGACCAGCAGGGTTTGCTCACTCAGTATCTTCAGGCAGCGGGAACTTTGATTCCTCCGGGCTTCCCGGTGACGCTGATGGTCGAGGGCGACTTCCTGGACCTGATCGCGGGCGGCGTTGCTGCCGTTCCCGGATCGGCCTGCTATGCGAGTTACGCGAACGGGTCGCTCTACATCGGTTCAGCTCCGACTGGCGCAAGCGCGACCGGCTCCATCGGCGCAACCTTCACGGCTACCGGAACCGGCGCCAGCTTGGCAGTCACCGCAGTAACGGGCCTGATCTCGATTGGCGACACGATTGCCGGGACGGGCGTGCCTGCAGGCACCACCATCGTAGCTCAAGTGAGTGGCACGACTGGCGGGGCAGGCACCTACACAACCAGCGTAGCTACCACGGCCTCTGCGGCCACTGTGACGAGCTTCGGCATCGTTCTGGACGTGACGGCAGTAGCGAGCGGAACTCTGGCGGTGGGCGATGCCATCACAGGCACCGGCGTACCGAGCGGAGCAACCATCGCTTCGCAGGTAAGCGGTGCGACGGGCGGGGTCGGGGTTTACACGCTCGACATTCCGGCTACCGCATACGCGGCCTCGACCACGCTTACCGTGGTGGGAGGCATTCTCACCAAATTTGTGGCAAAAACAGCGGCTAACGTAGGATCGCTAGTCCAAATCTCTACCTGGGGAAATTAGGAGCTAAACATGGACCGTCATCTTGAAGCAGTATCGCGGAAGTTTGGCATCGAGTTTATGGGCGTCGATGCTCAGTTGCAGCGCACCGAAAAGGAGCGCGGCGGACTGCTGGCGATGGACGCGCAGCCGGAACTTGTCACCATTTCCAACAGTGGGATTCCGGCTTTCCTCTCAACCTACATCGACCCCAAGGTGATCGAGATTCTGATCGCCCCGATGAAGGCCACGGAGATTGTCGGCGAGGAAACCAAGAAGGGTGACTGGACGCTGGAGACTTCGATGTTTCCGGTCGTTGAGTCCACCGGCCAGGTTTCTTCGTATGGCGATTACTCGGAAACCGGCATTGCCAACTCGAACGTCAACTGGGTGCAACGCCAGAGCTACACCTACCAGGTCATTACCCAGTGGGGCGAGCGCGAGCTTGAGAAGATGGGCCTCGCCCGCATCGACTGGGCCAACCGCCAGCGGGCGGCTTCGGTTCTGACGCTGAACAAGTTTCAGAACAAGAGCTACTTCTTTGGCGTCTCTGGACTGGCGAACTACGGGCTGCTGAACGATCCGTCCTTGTCTGCCCCCATTTCGCCTATTTCAGAAAGCGGTCTGGTAACGTGGGCGCAGAAGGCCACCGATCCCAACGGCGCAATCTACGTCTACAACGACATCAAGGCGCTGTACGGGCAACTGGTTTCGCAGGCCAACGGTCTGGTGGAGCTGGACATGGCCTCTCCGCTGACGCTGGCGATGTCTCCGGCTTCGCAGGTGTACCTCACGCTGACCACGCAGTACAACGTCAACGTGCAGGACATGCTCAAGAAGAACTTCCCGAAGATGAAGATCGAGACGGCTCCAGAGTACTCGACCACATCTGGTGAACTGGTTCAGTTGATCGCGGACGAGATGCAGGGGCAGCGGACGGCTACCACAGCCTTCACTGAAAAGCTCCGCTCACATCCGATCAAGATTGAGCTGTCCAGCTTCAAGCAGAAGGTCAGCCAGGGCTCTTGGGGCACGATCATCTTTCGCCCGTTCTTGATTGCCGGCCTGCTCGGCGTCTAGCTGTTCAACAGGAGCCGCACATGCGGCCTCAGCGCGGGGCGACCCGCTCCTTGAAAGGGAATCATGGCAAGGGAAACTGTACTGATCGGTTGTCGGTTGCCTAACGGCATTGTGCTCACGCATCCGCAGAACAAGGACCAGAAGGTCAGGATCGCAGGGACCAGCGGAGAGAAGTTGGAGAGCGGTCTGTATCTTCCGCCCAAGGCGTTTGCAACCACCCGCGTGGACGCAGAGTTTTGGGCGGCATGGAAGGCTGCATATGTCGGCTTCCCGCCGCTGAAGAATAGGGCGCTGTTCGAGGCGCGCGACGATCAGGAAGCATCCTCCAAGGCCAAGGAAGTTGCCAAGGAAAAGACTGGATTCGAGCAGATGTCACAGACTCCAGTCATTGATGGCGTGAAACTAGAGAAAGCGGTGGCCTGATGGGTACGCCGTGCGTTTCGGTGCCAGCGGTCTGGAATCCCACTCTGTTTCTGGCGCGGTATCCCGAGTTCACAACGGCGTACAATGCCAACCCTACCTTGTTTGCGGCGCTATTCTCCGAGGCCGGTCTGTATCTCAACAACAGCTCATGCAGCGTTGTGCAGGACGTGAACCGGCGCACGATGCTGCTGAACATGGTTACAGCTCACATCGCGTTCATGGGGGGCGCATTGACCGCAGACGGCCAGCCTAAGCCTGTGGGCATCCTTCAGAGCGCCACGCAAGGCGCAGTGAGTGCTACTTTCCAGAACGTCACGCCGACGCCTGGGACAGGAGCGTGGTTTCAGCAATCGCAATATGGTGCGGCATTCTGGCAGGCGACGACTTGTTATCGCGGGGCACAGTACTTTGCGCAGCCGACAACTGTTGAAGGCTTCACTGGAACGTCATTGGGGAATCAATGGATTCCGAACAATTGACGGTCACGCTCTCGCTCTCGCTGGACGCCTCTGAACTGGAGCGCGATCTGGAGAGGATTGAAGACGGGGAATTGAGTTTGCCGACTGTATCGGCAGTGAAGGTTTTAATCGATGGAGTGTTCGAGGAAAGTTTTCCGATATGTCTACCAGAAGCCTAAAGATGTCCGATGCGGTCACGGCAAAGCTGAACGAGCTTGCCAAGAAGGCTCGCGGCACTGTGCAGGTAGGCTTCATCGATAACGACCAGGCTCCCATCGCGTTCTGGAACGAGTTCGGCCACAAGGGGCGTTTCCCTGCTCCGCCCCGTCCATTCTTCCGCACGTTGGTTGCGAAGGACTCTCCGGCCTGGCCGGGAATGATGGCTACGGAGCTGAAGCGCAGCGGCATGAACGGCCATCAAACGCTCGCGTACATGGGGGAGCATATCGACGGAGAACTGAAGCAAAGCATCGTCGATACGAACGAACCGCCGCTGTCAAAAACTACGCTCCGTCTCCGTCTCAAGTTTGGCAATCAACCGCAGAATATCCGGGCGCGGGATGTGGTGCAGGCACAGCGCGAAGTGGCTGCCGGCGCACAGATAGCCTCCGGCACACAGGCCAAGCCGTTAATTTGGACGGGAACCATGCTTCAATCGACTTCATACAAGGTGACTGACTAGTGGACCTGAACGGGATTGCTAATATCGGAGCCGAAGTGGTGAGCCCGAATATCCCTGTGTCCATTCAGGCATCTACGGGCTATACGACCGGAGGGCCTGGTATGCGGCAGGTGCCAACCTACGCCGCACCCGTATCGGGCTATGCGCAGGTGCAGGCGCTGAGCAGCGAAGATTTGCGACATCTCGACGGCATGAACATCCAGGGCGCGACCTACTCGATTCTTCTGCGCGGGCCGCTGAATACGGCGCTCCGTCCGAACGCTCAGGGCGGAGACTTGGTGACGTTTAACGGCAGTACATGGCTCACGGTTGCGGTTTTGGAGCAATGGCCGTTGTGGACAAGAGCAGCAATTCGGCTACAGGATGACGGCAAATGAGCGCACCGACTCCCTATCTCGTCTCCATCACAGTCGATCAGGTCTTTGATGCTCTCGGCGCGTTTCTGGCGCCGTTCGTTGCGCCGGTGCCGATTATCCGTGCACAGGTCAACAGGGTTGCACTGCCAGTCGGAAACTTTGTAGAACTGACGGAAATCGGGACATGCGACCTCGAATTTCCTCGCATCGGCTATGACAGCGTGAATTTTCAGCAGGATTTTATCGGTCCAAAGAGGATCATGATTCAGGCGGACTTCTACGGTGATCAGGCCGGCGACTGGTGCGCGGCGGTGAAGACGGTATGGAAGACTCCGTATGCCGTGTCGCAGTTCCCTTTCGGCATTGCGCCTCTCTACTGCGATGATGGACACGAGGCTCCGCTCATCACTGGAGAGGAGCAATACCTTCGCAGGTGGACGCTCACAATGAGCCTGCAATACAACCCGATTTTGGCAGTTCCGTTGCAATCGGCGGACCAACTGGCGATGCATATCATCGACGCAGTAGACGTTTAAGGAGAGGCAATGACGATACCTTCTTCGCAAATCGCATCTGTGGTTCCCGGCGTACTCAGTCCTGGCGGTACGGGGCTGGTAATGAACGGCCTTGTATTGACGCAGAATCTTCTGATGCCCACCGGCACGGTGCTGAGCTTCGCCAGTGCTTCGGACGTGTCTACGTTCTTTGGTCCCGCATCTGCCGAATATACATACGCGCAGATTTACTTTGCAGGCTATGTAAACGGCACACAGTACCCATCCTCGATCCTGTTTGCGCCCTACAATGCAGCCGCGCGGGCGGCATGGTTGCAGTCTGGCTCGCTTGCATCTGTTCCGCTGGCAACACTGCAGGGCTACACCGGGACGTTGACGGTTACGGTTAACGGAACGCCGCTGACTTCGACCAGCATTGTACTGACGGGCCTGACACAGTCCGCGATGGCGACCGCTATTCAGGCTGCATTTACCTCTCCGCCATTCTCTGTGACCTGGGACGCTGTGCAGAGCGCGTTCATTTTCACTACCACAGCCACGGGCTCAACTGAGACGATCACCTATATCTCTGGCACGCTGGCCGCTGATCTCTATCTGACGCAGGCCACTGGCGCAACGCTTTCTCAAGGTGCCGCGCAGGATACGCCGACCTCAGCCATGAATAACGTCGTTGCCGTCAACCAGAATTGGGCGACGATGAGCTATATCACTGAGCCGATCCTGGCTGACAAGGAGACGTTCGCGCAGTGGTTTAGCGCCAGCACAGACCAGTACCTCGGCGTGATGTGGGATAGCGATACGCAGGCGAGCGTACAGAATGCGACGGAGCCTTTCGGCGTTGTAGCGAAGACGAACAAATACAACGGCGTGATGTGTATCGGCGGCGATCCGGCAGCGGGTTCTCTTTCCGCGCTCTGCCTGAACGTTGCTGCGTTTGTGCAAGGCATGGTTGCCTCGATCAACTTCGCGCAGAAGGATGGGAGAATTACGCTGGCGGCAAAGGCGGCGCAATCGGCGGCTGTTTTGCCGACCTGCCTGAACCTGCAGACGTATCAAAATCTCCTGGCGAATGGCTATAGCTGCTATGGCGGCTTTGCCTCGCGGAATCAGGGCTTCACCTTCTTCTCGAATGGCAACATGCCGGGGAGCTTCCCGTGGGCCGATCAGTACATCGATCAGATCTGGTTGAGTGCGCAATTGCAGCTTGCCCTGCTGAATCTCTACACAACGGTCAACGCCATTCCCTATGACCCAACGGGCTACGGGATGGTCAAGGCGGCGCTGGTAGGCCAGCCGACAGCCAACGGCACGGTAGCCTACAATGGGCCGATTCAGAGCGCGTTGAATTGCGGCGTGATTCGCCCCGGCGTGGCGCTCTCATCCTCACAGGCTGCGACGGTGAATGCGGCGGCGGGCGCGAATGTGGCGCAGACGATTACCTCGAATGGCTATTACCTGCAGGTGCTCGATCCGGGCGCAACGGCAAGGAACGCGCGGCAAACGCCCATCATCAATCTCTGGTACACCGATGCCGGTGCCATCCAGCAGTTTAGCCTCGCCTCAATCGACATTTTGTAGTTTGACTTGAAAAGGAGCGGTGTATGGGTGGATTTTTGAATGCGATAACTGGCGGCAACAGCACGATTACCTCTGCCAATTCAGTGGTAAGCATCACTGTGCCCAACCTATTTCCGACGCCGGTCCAACTGTTCGGCTATTCGGTCGAGAAGGCATGGGACACTGGGCCAGTCGTCCTCACGGAAAGCCAGATCGGCGTGGATGGGCGCAAAACGGCGGGCCTGATTTTTAATCCGATCAAGCAGACGTTTTCGTTTCAGGCCGACTCGCCGAGCGTGACTGTGTTCGAGGCCATCTACTCGGCGCAACTGCAGGCGCGGGATGCCTTCTACCTGTTTGCCACGATTGAACTTCCATCGACAGGCGAGGCCTACATCTGCAATAAAGGCACGCTCGAGGATTACAACGCCATTGCCTCTGCCGGCAAGGTTCTGAACGCCCGCGAGTTCAGCGTGTCGTGGGTTTCCATCCAGCCAACCGTGTTGTAGTTGAGGCGATACATGGCGAGAAAAACAGCGAGCTTTACTGTAGAGGATGAAGGGCGCGACAAGGGAAAGCATTTCCTGCTGACGGAGATGCCCGCCACCAGGGCGGAGGATTGGGCGATACGCGTCATGCTCGCCCTTGGGGCTGCGAATGTTGAGATACCGGACGGGGCCTTGCAGTTGGGCATGGCGGCTTTGGCAGAGATTGGCCTGAAGAAGCTCTTCGCCATTAAAGCGGAGACGATTCGTCCGTTGCTGACGGAGTTGATGGAGTGCATTGAGTTCGTGCCGAATCCGCAGAAGCCGCAGACGAAACTCGCCTACCCGCTTTTTGAGACGCAGATCGAAGAGGTCAAGACGCTCTTGCTTCTGAAATGGGAGGTGCTGAAGCTGCACCTGGATTTTTCTCTCGCCGCCAGCCTATCCGAATCGGTCGGCAGCACGCTGGGGGCGAAAGAGCAGCACAAGCCGAATACGCGAATTTCTCCAAGGTCATCGGGATCGTCGTTGGGAGGCGTTTAGCTACGCTGTATGAATTGCAGACCGTATATGGCGAGGAGGATTTGCATAACCTGCTTGAAATCATCGCTGTAGATGCCGCGAACGGGAAGGAGTAGAGAGTGCCGACAATCATCGATTCGCTTATCGTCGAGCTCGGCCTCGATAGTAAGGATGTAGACTCCAAAGCTCCCGGCGTTCGCCGCAAGCTCGCAGACCTTGAAACCGCAGCGACGAAGACGGAGACCGGGTTTAGCGGGCTCTCTGGCGCCCTAGGCAAGTTCAGCGCGGTACTCGCTGGGATTGTCAGCGTGGGCGCGGTCACGGCGTTTGCCAAAGACATCATTGCCACAAATACCCAACTCTATTATCTCGGTCAAAATCTTGGCATGAGCGCGCAGAAGCTCAACGCATGGGGCCTGATGGCAACGCAGTTGGGCGGCAGCTCGGCGTCGATTCAAGGGTTCTTTTCCCAAGTTCGCGGGATGTACGGGCAATTGCTGACCGGGCAGACGCCCGCGCTGCTGCCTTTCTTCGCGCGCATGGGAATCAATTACAACCAAGACCCCAGCGCGATCATGGAACAGCTGGCGGAGAAGTTCAAACCTTTCGATCAGGGGCCGAATCGCTGGAAGGCCGCTTCATTCCTCGAAGCCAGCGGGATTTCCGAACCCATAGCGAATATGATCCTGCAGGGGCCGGGCTGGGTCCGTTCGCACGAAAAAGAGTTGACGGCTCTGTCTCCCACCGACAGGCAGATTCAGCAATCAGCCTTGATGACGCAGAAGATTGTGTCTGTAGAGTCGGCAATCACCAAGCTAGGGAACAACCTGCTGTCGAGTCTAATGCCTGTGCTCAACACAGCAGCGAATGGCATTGTAGCGATCCTGAATTGGCTGATGAGTAAAGGGAAAGCTGCAGATGCGGTTATCAATACTGCCAAGAAGGCGGGTTCGGCGGTAGGCCACGCTTTTGAGTCCGGATGGAATTGGACGGAGAACGAGCTATCGAAGGTCGAGAAATACATTGGCACCCGCGAAGGGTTTTTCGCACACGGTAGCACGCCAAACATCCCGCAGAGAGCGCACAATCCCGGCGACATTACCTATGGAGATTTTGCGAAAAAGCATGGAGCGACCGGATACATCACGGACCGCGACGGCAAGAAGGTGGCTGTCTTTCCGGACGATGCGACGGGGAAGCAAGCGATGGATGCTCTGCTGCATACGCAAGGCTACAAGAACCTGTCCAATCAGGACCAGATTTATTACCGCTGGCGGACAGGCAGGAATCCGCTATTGGATGGGATTAGCGGGGCTACGCAGGTTCCCTCCAGCGTCTCGTCCAGTACAAGCATCTCGCACGCGCATACGGATAACAGCAAGAGCGTTCACATCGGCACAATGAACGTCAATCAGGCTGGAAAAGATGGAAGCTCTGCGCATGGGGTATCGGATGGCATGGACTGGCTCTTTGCGCCGCAGTTCAATCGGGGGCTTTTCTGATGCCGCTGATCCCCTATCCCCGTATTCCCATTTTCGCCGGCGTGCCGCTCATTCCGCGTCTTACGCCAGACCATCCGAATATCTCTTTGGGCGCTCCCGTTCCGCTTGGCGTCGTGCCTGCCGCAGAGCCAGTTTGGGGTATCTTTGATCCAGCGGGGAATCCGATTTACACGCCTGCGGAGGGCGGAACGTTGTCTGTGCTCTCGTTCGGTTTTGAGCGCAGCATGAATGTTTCAGACTTTCCAGTGGAGGCAGTTGCGAACTCCACAAACGGCTCAGGATTCGCCAGCTACAACAAGGTATACCAACCAGCCAATCCGCTGCTGACGATGGCTCTCAGTGGCACAGAAAGCGAGAAAACGGCCTTTCTGGCTGCGATTGACCTAGCCTGCCAGACAACGCAGCTTTATAACGTAGCGACTCCAGACGCGATCTACAGCGCACCAGGGGGCGCGTACACGGTCAATCAGTATAGGTACCGGCGGTCTGCGGTACAGGGCGCGACCATGCTGATGGTCGAAATATCGCTGGTGCAGGTCTTTCAGGTGAACTCGTTTCTCACGAATGTGCCAGCCCCGCAGTCTCCGAGCGCGGCCTCGCCGGTCAATGGCGGAACGGTGACTGGTTCGACGACAACGATTTCGCCGCACTTTTCGAAGATTTTGCAGGAGATTCTGCATGGAGGGGCGCAATAATGCAAACGATACCTCTCCAGCCCGTTCCGGCCCAGCAGATTCAAGTCACGCTGGATGGTCAGTTGTGCGCCTTTACGATCTACGTCAAAAACCAGTGCATGTTTCTGGATGCGACCGTAAACGGTTTTACGGTCGCATATGCGATTCAGGCGGTCAATCTCGTGCATCTGGTGCCGACAGCATATCTCGGCTTCACTGGGATTTTAACTTTCTACGACACGCAGGGAACCAGCGATCCTGTGTATACGGGGCTTGGCTCGCGCTGGGTGCTTTTGTACCTAGACCAGGCAGACTTGGGGGCTTATGGGATCACCATCTAGCTTCCAGAACACGAAAGACCTGAAGTTCGTCTTTACTTTGGGCAGTTGGATGACGCCGTTTGTCGAGAATGGCAATCCTTACAATTCGATTACGTTGCAGGGCCTGAGAGCCACGGTCAATATTGAGAATGCTGGCGGCGCAATGATGGGATCGCTCAATGCTGCGATCTTCGGGCTACCACTAGATCATATCAACAAACTGACAAGCCTCCAGTGGAAAGTTCCCGTCCTTGCCGCACCGGGCGATACGTTCAGCATGTATGCGATTCAGGTCTATGCCGTAGACGGTGCGCAGGAGGCGCTTCTGTTCAATGGGGAAGTCTTGAACGCCTGGGGCGACTTTAGCGGGATGCCCCAAGTCGCGCTTCTGGTGCAGGCATTCGTCGGCTATTCGGCGCTGGTTAATCCGGCAAACCCTCTCAGCATCTCGGCAAACGCGACGGTTGGCACGGTGATGCAGCAGATTGCTAAGTCTATGGGCTTCTCGTTTCAGGGAACATCAAGCTCCGGGACGCTCCTGAATCAGACAGTTTCCAAGGGAAGCTACTTTGGCAATACGGCGATGGAACAGGCGCGGTCGATGCAGTCTGCCTACCGATTCTGGATGTACATCGACGGAACAACGAATCCGCCGACGCTGGCCGCTGTGCCGTGGGGTCAAGCAAGGCAATCCCTGGTTGCTGTTCCGCTGATTTCTCCAGAAACTGGGCTGATCGGCTACCCGCTGTTCAACTCCTCAGGCGTAACCTTTCAGTGTTACTACACGCCAAATCTTGTCTTTGGCGGTCAAGTCAAAATCTCATCCTCGGTTGCGCAGGCCAATGCTGTCTGGACGGTTGTTTCCATGTCGCATCAGTTGTCCAGCCAGGTCGACGGTGGGCCTTGGGGGAGCACCGTGCAAGCCGTAGCCGGGGATTTTGGGAGCTTGTTTAGTTTGCTGGGGGGAGCATGAGCACAGTCTCGAATCCGTGGGGGATGCTGTCTCCCTCCTCTTTATGGGGGAGATACAATAACCTGCGCTTTGTGATCCAGCAGACCATTGCAAGCATTCAGACGGCCAGCGTCGTCAAAGTGATGGCCTGCACGAACGACGGCGGAGTGTCTCCAGTTGGCACCGTGGACGTGCAGATTTTAGTCAATCAGGTCAACGGGAACGGCATCTCCACTCCGCACGTGACGATGTACGGGCTTCCTTATCTGCGGATACAGGGCGGCGCAAATGCAATTATTCTGGACCCGCAGGTGGGCGACATTGGCATTGCTGTCTTTGCCTCGCGCGACATCACGAATGTAAAGAGCACGAAAGCTCAGGCGAATCCCGGCAGCTACCGGATGCACGATTTTGCTGACGGGATGTACCTTGGCGGAATTTTGAATGGTATTCCAACGCAATTTGTGCAATTCTCAAGTGCAGGAATCTCTATCGTTTCGCCGACAGTCAGCGCAGGCAACGGCGGCACCGTGGAGGCGCTTGTGAATGACACGTTTTTCCAGTGGTTCAAGGCGAACGTTTACCCGTTTTTGACGAGTTTGGGATATACGGGGCCAGCGATTCCGACGGGCTCTGAGACGACGGTTTTGAAGGGGCAATGATGGCATCCTCTACGCTGCTCTTGGATACGGTGGCCTGGGACTTGGTTCTCGACTCGAATGGGAACATTGCCCTCGCGCAGCCTCCGTATGCCGTGGCGCAGGACGTTGCCAGTGCCTTGCGCTTGTTCCAAGGGGAACTCTGGTACGACACAAGCCAGGGGGTTCCCTATTGGCAGGAGCTG
>JAEHJW020001190.1_pt1 | contig 12478 bp, 18 predicted proteins | sample 9271431 | NCBI WGS metagenome assembly JAEHJW02
ATTTGCACCGGGTCGCCGGCGTAAAGCGGTGCTATGTCGAAGCCGCTATTCAGGAAATAATCCACGGCGATCTCGTCCCGAAACATCGCTGCAATGAGCTGCGACATGTCGCATGCCGTAGCGCCGTAGCAATCCAGCTGTATCCGGATCTCCATCGGCTGGAGCACCGTTTCGCTGCTGATCGTCGGGAATTGATCCGTGTTGGTGGACAGCCTTCGCATGCCGGATGGCGACATCGCGATAAAGTCGCCCAGTGGCATCGCCGCGCGGTTTACAGGCGTCCGGATCACAGGATCCGAAACCAGCGTCAACAGGAACCCGCGAAGCGTCGCAAAGACGTTCGTCTCAAGAATCGACACTGTGATTGCCATCAGGACACCTGCATCGTGATACCAAGCGACACCCAGCCAGACCAACGCTCAAGCACTGCCGTGACCAGGTAGGTGTAACTCCCGATCGTCACCAGATCGCCGCCTTTACCCAGAACCCGGAACACTCCCTCGTAATCCCCGTCGAGGTAGAGCTTTTGCTGGACAGACTGAATCCCCATGGATTCCAGTCTGCGCAGGTCAGACGGTGACAGCGACTGCATCTGCCCCATCGCGTTGATGGTGGTGTAAGCCGGAACCTGCGTGCCATCGGCTGCAATGGTGTATCCCGTGCTTTGCTGAATGGTCACAGGGACAGACGGATTGACCGCGCCGATCACGTTCCCCACGACGTCGTTGAGGTTCATTCATTCACCTTGTAATCGACGGAGTTCTGCATGTGGCCCGTGTCAACCAATGGCTTCGCAAACCCTTTCGCCTGCACCGTTGCATCGGCCAGTGGCGGGGTATTCGTTTCGTTGATCGATTGCAGCAACTGCCCTTTGATGCCTTCGCCCATCCGCGCCAGGGCCAGATCGGAATCGTAATCAGCCTGCGTCAGCACATTTCCGAGCTTCTCTCCCCATTCCGGCGATTTGTCTTTCACCATCGAAGAAAAGAACGGTCTTGGCGGAATCCCCGCTGCGGGCGCACCGTAGTTCTGAATTGCCGCCACCATCGGAACGGATGTGCCGTCCGGATAGGTCGCGCCTTCCATGAACCCGATATCGACGGATTTCGCTTTGCCCGCTTTCTCTGCGATGGCTTCAAGGGCGGCTTGCAACTTCGCCCCCCCGTTAAATTTCAGCGTGGCCATCTCTGCGTCCGGCTACGTCCAGCCTGATACTGAAACGACCGATAAGAGGCCGTGGCCTGCCAGAACGCCGCGCCATACTTCGTCTGCGCGAACCATGCTGCCGTACCGGGAACTTGAAATTCGATGTGCGCGGACACGCTGCCCTGTGTGGCGGAGTCAACCCGGCCCACGGTATTGGGTGCGGCATTGCCATTGACGCCGGAGTTCAGCGCGGCAATATGTGCCGTGAGCATATTGAGCAGCATCGCTCTCAGCCCTCCAGGCGTTCCATCTGTGACTGGGCTGCTATCGGTGTTGTTGAGGTAGATCGTCGCTTCGTTGAAGTACAGCTGCAGCGTTGGCGTGGCAACCCCTGTGAACTCTGGATAACGCGCGCCAAACGCGACCGGATCAAAGACGACGACGGACATGATTACGCCTTGTCATCTGCCTTTTTTATGCCAGGCGCGGGCTTTTCCGGGTCGAGACGCTCCGCGCCGTTCTTGTTCTTGATTTTTTCGGTCGCTTCCGCGCGCGTATTGACTTCCTTTTCGTGCGCAAAGATCAATCCTTGCTTGACCGGCTCATAGTCCTTGTGTTTTTCCATCCATGCATCAAACAGCTCCTTGTCCACGCCATGCGTGATCCCATGTCCACCGATGACCATGGCGCTGTTTTCACCCTGCAAATGAACGCGCTGATGACCCATCTGTATAATGACGCCGTTCGGAAGTTTGCATCCCACTGTTACTTGAGGCATTGATATCTCCTGAAATGAAAAACGGCCCCGAAGGGCCGCTCTTTTCTTGACTGCAGATGGTTGATTACACGCCCAGCATGGAAGCGTATGCCACGGGATAGCGAATGATCGTGCCCCACGTGCCGCCGGTTTTCTTTTGCTGGAAGCTCGACAGATCGACCTTGATCGGATGTGCGCGCAGCTTTTCGTTGAACGCACAGTCGCCGGTCTTATTGCCTTCCAGCTCTTCCGCGATCAGTTGCACCAGATTTCCGCTCGACAAGGCGTATTGCGTTGCCGTCTCGATGCGGATGTTCGGGAAGTTCTTCTTGATCTGATCGAACACGTTGACGTTGTACGTGTTGGTCTTGGTCAGATTGGCTTCCACGGCGGGAGTCGTCGCCAGAACCAGCTTGTCTTCGCGCTCCACAAGGCCGTTGGTTTGTAAAACCAGCTGCTCGAACAGGCTCACGATGTCGGTGAAGATTTCCGTAGAAGTTCCTGCCGCCCAGGTCGTGCCGCCCGCTGCTTTGGTACCTGGAACGATGGATGCAGGAAGCGATGGATCGTTCAGCAAACCATAGTTCTGCAATCCGGAGATACCAAAAAAGTAGCTGTTGTTCTGGAACTTGTCCATGATCTTCACGGATGCAGAATTGAGCTGCTGAGCCCAGTTGATCTTTGCCTCGCCCGCGCGATCCAGTTCCAGCTCACCCCACTGCGTCACAGTCTGGTAGAGATAGGACTGGCGATTGACCCAGTTCGCGTTTGCGTTTGCAGACCCGTTGTTGCTGAAGTCGCCGTAGCTGGAAACTTCGCCGGTGGATTCCACAACCGGGAACATCGCCGTTTGAGTCGTCCAGTCGCCCTTTTTCGTTTCTCCGAGAATTTTGACCGCCTTGTTCGGAGTGAACAGGATCTCGATGATTTCCGGATCGAGGTAGTTGGTCAGAAACGCGGGGATACCGCCATTCGAGGTTGTAACCAGCGACGGCTGCGCGTCCATCGCAACGGAATGATCCATCGCTATTTCGTGCGGGTCCAAAAATCCCTTAGCCATGGGGATAACGACACCATACTTAGCCAGTTCTTGATGATTGATTGGTTTCATGGTCTATTAGCTCCAGGAAGAGATTTTGCAAAGTTCGCCAGCCGCGCAGAAGGAATGAACGTAGAAGTTCGTCTCGACTGCATTGGTGGCGGTTATCGTTTCGGATGCCACGGTTTGAGAAGCATTCACATAGTATGTTCCCGTGCCACCCGCGCCCGTGCCGAGCTGAGTGATGAACGTGCCAGCAGTCACACCGGAACCACTCAACACATCACCCACGCCCAGAGCACCAGAACCCACTGCGGAGACCGTCAGGACGCCGTAAGCTGCGGTGATCGTGGTCGAGGCCACCACTTGAGGAATGGAAACCTCATACGTTCCCACTCCGCCCGCCGTGCCTGAAATCTGGCTCACGATGGTCGTGCCAGTCACAACGCCAGAACCAGAGATCGTCGCGCCATTGACCAGCGTACCGGAACCCACTGCGGTCACGGTCAGGGTGGTGACGCCATATCGACCGTCAGGGGTATTGCTTGGGGCGATCGATCCAGTCACGGAAGTTGTGGCTGCCGCTGCGATCGCTGCCGTCACGGACGCGCCTTGAGGAGGCGATCCGGCTGTTCCGGTACTGATCGCGCCGGTCGCGTAGTTGGCAAACACCTTCTGGCCTGGGATGGTTTGAGTCGAAGGAGAGGCCCAGAAGTCCCCCGCTTTGAACAGCGTGACAGGCATGCCAGAGGGAATCAGCATGGTATTGCTGCCGAGCCACTGGGTGATTTGAGCCTGCATTTCGTTGGCGACAAAGCCATTTGGAACGCCTGTTCCGTTATTCGACACAAGACCCGTTTCCTGATCGACCCATGCGAAGTTGCCGATGGTCACGCCACCACTGGCCGCCTTGAGCTCGCCAGAGCCTGCAAGCATCACTGCGCGAGGATTGGCGCTTGCGAAGTCGCCTGCCGTTGCGGGTGCTGGCATTACGTTTACTGCGGATTGAAATCCCGTCATGATGGTCTCCTATTAAGCGCGGGAGGGCAGTTGAATGCCCTTGAATTGGCCCCAGAAGCCGGATGCAGCGGCTGCATCAGAGGCGAAATTCGGCGTTGCGGGCTTGGGAACGCCCATCTTGACCAGCGAGGCATAGGCGGACGGATGAACGCCCGTCACGTCAATGCCGAGATGATCCAGCGCCAGCTTGTAAACAGCTTCGGCGGAATCCATTGCGGCCACTTCACCGAGGATCGAATGAACGTCCTTCTCAGCCTGGCGGATGGCGCGCATGCGGGAAATCGCGGCGTCTTCTGCATGCTTTTTCGCTTCTGCGATTCGTGCATCCATGGCTTTGTCGTCCTTGTCGTCGGGGTCCTTTGCGGCCCCTTTGGTTTCGGGAGGATCATCCTCAGCGCGTTTCTCTTTCTTTTCTTTTTCTTCGCGCGCTTTCTTCTCTTCCTCGGTCTCTTCTTCGTCGTCCGCTTCTTCAGCAGAAGCCTTGACGGCTTCCTCGATGTCGGCGTCCTTTACCTTGGCGTCAGCAGCGAATGTCGCCTTGGCGATGATGTCGCGCGCGATGCGCTTTGCGTCCGCGTTGATCGTTGCAGCTTTCACTGCGCCAACCAGCGCGACCAGATCAATCTTGCTATCCGCCGCCAGCAGCGGGCGAAGGTACGCTTTCAGCCCAGCGCGGACGGCAATCGTTTTGCCCGTTGCTTTCATAATGATGTTCTCCATTGGATTGATTGAATCAGATACCACTACATCAGGGCCTGCGCGGCCCCGTTCGACCAGGGCTACGTGGTTGCCGACGATTTCCGTCATGATTCCATCGTAGTCCATGCCCTCGAACGTCCCGGATTGCATCACCGGCACATATCGATAGGAGCAGGAGAGCTCGCGCTGCTCCTGCGATTCCACTCCTGCAATCGCTTCCGCATCCCATATCACCAAAGAATTGCGGAGATAGGGGAAGATGAACTCAGCGTCCGTTCCGGTGCTCCCCACGACCGCATCTTTCTGCGGATCGAACGCGGAAACAGGGATATGCTGGTTCAGCAGCGGGATGTTGTTGAATGTTTCCGCCGCCTTCTTGAGCTCGTCGGGATGACGCAGCAGCATGTAAATCTTTTCGGGGTCCAGCCCCAGCGACTTCCATCCGGGTATTTCCTGTCCAAGGTACGGATTTACCGTCGCCTTGCTGATGTTCGAGACTTCCACATGCAAGCGTCCGTCCTGGTCCATCCTGCGGGCAGAATCGAACGTCAACGCATCCCCGGCATATCCATTGGAATAGGCGGCTTCTGCTTGCTTCTCAGCGTCTGCGCGATCCGCGTAGCATTCCCCGTGATTCCCCCATCGATACCCTGATCCACCACCAGGCAATGTGCAGGCATGTATAGGCATCAAAACTCCGAATCGGGAACCGGTATAAAATGGGGTATGGGACGGCAAACATCACTGGCGCGCGCGCACGAAATGCGAACCATGCGGGATGAAGGCATCGAACTGCGCACCATCGCTAAATTTTTCAAATACCATGTCAGCTCAGTCGAAACGCTGATCCGCTGGCATGAACAGCTTTACCCTGAAATCGAACCTTTCGACGGCGATACCGAGCTCTGGCAAGAGTTCCTTGCCCGACGACGCATGCCGTTCTAAAAACCGGGAATAATGCTGCGCGCGACGCATCTGCAATTTATCTCAGTGCCAGGCCAGATCCTCTTTCCGTCGATCAGCATTCCTTCGGCAACGTTGTATTTCTTGCCGTTTGCGGCGACATGCGATAGCCTCGGATGCTTACCGGCATGGCTGTGTATCCAAATCGCTTCAGTAATTCCGAGCAACTGCTGCCGCGTGCGGGTAATGGTTGCAATCGCCTTGTTGTTCTGGTCGCGCGCAATCAATGCTGCGCGCCGCTTCGTTACGCCGTAACGCTTCATCAATTCATCGGAGAGCGTCTTGAGGTTGCGGCCTTCCTGCACCGAGCGCATCACCAGCCCCTGCACTTCCTGTAGATGCTGGCTCGCAATCGACTTGATCAGCCCGACTTGTTCATGGACGATGGCCTGAAAAACGTCCTCGACTTCAGCGGTCATCTTGAACTGCACCGAAAACCCGGCTTCTTTCAGGATCGCCTGAAGACTGCCGTCAGCATAGTTTTTCGTCTTCTGCGCAAACCATGCACCGAGCTTTTCAGCACCTTCATCGAACTTTGCTTGCCACTGCTTCGCCAGCGCGTTCATGGTCTGCTGTAACTCATTTGCCGGGGATGCGTCCTGAGCCAGTCCCGTCGAACGATATGAGGCCGTCAGCCAGTACACAATCGACGACTGCATGTCCAGGATCAACTTTCTCAAGCGTCGTTCATACTCGATACGGATGCCTGCGTTCGGGTGAACCGCTTTGAGCACCTTGTCTGGCATGCTTATTCTTCTCTGACTTTGGCGGTCTCTACCATCGAGTTCTGACGCAGCTCAAGCTCGTCGTCATCGTCCTCGCTATCTTCTTCCAGCGAGTCATAACCGCTTGCAGGATCGGCTGCGAGCTTGGCCCTGACTTCATCCGGGCTGACTACGCCTGCCCCGACATACACCGCGGCAGTGTCTGCATCCGACTTCCGGACGGTCGCTTGTTCGGCTTCGGACAACTCATCCAGCGATTCGAACTCTAATACGATGTCGCGATCGATGTCGCCGAACTCCGACAACTGGATCACGTCCAGCGCTATCTGAAGAGGCGGACGAATCACGGCCTCCTGATACGCATGCAGACTGTCGTAATAGACTTTGATCTCGCCTTCCGATGATGCGTTCAGGCCTTGCGGAGACGACCCCAGCAGCTTGACCAATGGGATGCCGGAAATAGTCGCCAGCTGCTCTTGCGCCTGCTCCTGCAGCTCTCCCAAACCTGACAGGGGCGTGTTGAACTGGAAGAATTCCTCGCTGTCTTTGTCCAGCAGCATCAATCCCCGATTGTCACGGAGGTTATTGAACAGCTGCGCGCGGTTGAAAAACTGCGCATCGTCCGCGCCGGACAGCACGCCTTCCATGTTGGTCTTGACACCAGACACCGAGAACGAATGCACCAGGTCCGACACCGAGTCCCGCGTCCTGATCCAGTTCTGCACATACGGCTGCGCCATCTGGCTCATCGAGAGCCCGCCGAAGTTGTAGGCCGCCTTCAGCAGATCAGGGACAGGCCGGCTCACGATCGACAGCAGCCGACTGGTGTGAACAGTCTTACCCATCACATACCACGCCATAGGCCGGTAGTAGTTGGGTGCCAGTGGATCCGTCGCGTTGTAGGCGCTGGGGTACGTCCATACCGGCTCGATCACCCGGAAGGCTTTGAGTGCGCCTTTCCTGATCTTGGCCGGATCAACGATCAACGGCAGCTTCAGCTCGTTGGGATCGTCTGCCGCCCTTGAGCCGCCCGGCTTGTCCACATCGATGAATATCTGCGCCCGTCCGAATAGCGCGTCAAGCTCGACGGCCTTCTGGAATGCGCCGCGCACATCATAGCGCGTCATCGCGTCGAGGATCTTGCTGATGCGGTCCGTCTTATCGGACTTGTCTTTACCCTTCAGCTTGATCCACTTGCGAAAAATATCTTTTCCAGGCGCTTCCGCGAACTTCCGGTACTCGGGAAGCTGCGCCAGCATCGCCAGATACTGGTAGCCGGGAAAATAGTTGTTGACGTAGGCCTGGTTGACGTAATCGTAAGGCGTTGCGTCCATCGCCAGGGCTGCCGCTCGTTCTCCTGCAGGAATCACCCCAGTAGGCGGTTCATACGGCTCTATCGCTTGCACCACCGATGCCTTGCGCAATGACTTCTCGAGCGCCGTCGCTTTGATGGTCAGGGATTTGACTGGCTCAGGCTCTGGCTGAGGCACTTGCGGATTGATGAATCCGTCGATCATCCGCTTGAACCATGCAATCATGAAGAAGCCCTCTGTAAGGTGTCTGGCGCAATTTGCAGCCGGTATTTCGTGATCAGCTCGGAAAATGCGCGGCTGCATCCGTCGATCTGATCATCGTATGATCCATTCGGGAACATCCGCATCTCGTTGATCAGTGCATCATTCCAAGGACCGCGCAACATCAGCACGTTGCCGACGTTGACCTGAGCGGCGAACGGCTCGGCTCTCGTCACCTTGTCGCCTGACTCTGGGCTCGTGATCACGCGGAATCCGGCAAACTGCCGCGTCAGGTAGATCACCTGAGTCTTTCCTGCCTGTCCAGGATCTTGGGGTATGCTGATCTTTGTCGATACCCCGTCGCGCTTCGCGGTATTGACCATCATCGCATCCCTGGCGTCCGGCCCTTCCTGCATCCTCACCATGTCGGCAATGATGTATCTGCCATCGGGGAGCTTTCCTAGCTTCGCGCCTGCAGTCCAGTCCCCGCCATCGCTGACAGAGGCCATGTCCCATCCTCTCACCCATGTGATCGGGACAGCCGGGATAGCGTCCACCACCTCGATGCGATCCGGCTTGAACAGCCCCCCATCGAGCGGCGCGGGTCGTTGCTGGTACTGCCCGGCAAACGTGTACGGGCTTGCCGCTTCCATGCGGCGCAAATCTTCGACTGTGTGTTTTTCAGGCCACAGCGCGGTGCCATCGTCCTGCAACGCAGGCAGACAGACATGCTCCCACACTTCGCCATTGCCGCCATCCAGCAGCCAGCCCGCCAGATCACGCTCATGCAATCGCTGCATGATCAGGATGATCGGCGTATCCGGCGCGTTCTTGCGGCTCTCCAGCGTGTTCTGGAAAAAGTCGATGACGCCTTCACGGATGACATCACTGCGCGCTTCGTCGGCCTTGTGCGGGTCGTCGATGATGATGGCGCCACCGAAGCCGGGGCGATGCTTGCCGGCTCCGTAACCCGTGATCGTGCCGCCTGCACCTACCGCATAGACGCAGCCGCCATCAGTAGTGCGCCACTCGTCTTTCGCGCTACTGTCCGTGCGCAGGGCTACTGACGGGAAAATCTCTCTGTAAGCCGGGTGCTGTACTAACTCGCGCGCCTGCCAGCTATTATTCGCAGCCAGCCTGCCGCTGTAGCTGGTGTGGATGAACTCGGCATCAGGAGCATGCCCCAGCGACCAGGCCATGAAGTTAACCACGGCCAGTTCGGTTTTGCTGTATCTCGGCGGCACGTTGATGATCAACCTCTTGCACTCACCGCGAAATACACGCATCAGCGCATCGCAGATGATCTTGTGCTGTCTTCCTTCGATCCAGTCATATCCTCTACGCTGCCGGAACATCCAGCGCGAAAAATCGTATAGATCAGATTTCGCCTTGCGTCTCTCCCGTTCCAGCAGTAGCGCAAGGAGTTCACGATTGTTTGATGCCATGCTTCGCTAACTCGGCAGCCAGCTCCTCATCTGTCAGATCACGCTGCTGCCCGGTCACTATGGGACCGCCGTTCTTGCCGTAAAGCTCTGTCTTGTTGACATCGAAGCCGAGCAGCTTGGCCTTGCCCATGATCGCAGCCACCGCTGCTGAAACTTGCGGCTTTTCCTGCTTGAGCGCTACTACGCGCGCATCATCAAGCTCGCTGATCAGGTCATCAATCGTGATTTCGTTGCGCTTTGCTGCTTCCTGGCGAAGTTCTTCCAACCTTGCGGTAATCTTGTGGTGATCCAGAAGCGCCTTTGCCGTCCTCGCAACCGTATCCGGCTTCATTTTCGAAGCGTTATATGCACGCCGATATGCCTCACTAGCATTCCCTGTTTCCAGGTACGCCAGGCAGAAAGATTCTTGTTTTGGTGTTAAGCCCTTCATGGTTTCCTCCATCCGGCTACGTTCTTGGAACGCTGGAGGAAGCGGTCTTGTTGAGGAGTGCTATGAAAGCAAAAAAGCCCGCAGCGTTGGGCTGTACGGGCTTTGAAGACAGTTCGGGTACTACTAATGGATCGCTATTTTCCATACTTTTTGCACAATGTCAAAAAAATTTTATGAAATGATGCCCGCGGCACGCAATTCCTGATACGCCGATTCTTCGGCTCTTTCGAGCGTTTCCCGCAAAATTCTGTTTGTCGCAGCCCACATTGGCCCCGCAGTATTGCGATGCACCCCAATCTCTTCGGCGGCTCCGTTGATGTTCAGCCGCGCCCCGAACCATTTCTGAATCAGCACGTCAGCCGCTCGCCTGGAATGAACGCCGGTTGGATATGACGCAATCACCACTGGAACAAAAAACAGCATCGCTTCGATCCTCTCGTGCTCATCGGCTGCGAATCTTGCCGAGATCATGGCCTGATCCTGCTTGTGCAACTTCCCGATCAGCCCGCGAATCAAGCCCGCCTGAGCCGCCCCATCAAGGCCGCTCAAGCCTTTGCCAGACCCCATTGATCCCTTCATCATCTGCGCCATAAGGCTTGGACTGTATTGTTGCCCGCTGTAACGGTAGGCGAATGTGAGTGCTGCATGCATTGAGTCGAACAGCGGCTCTTCCGTCATTTCATTCCCCCCTTTTTCATTGCGTCCTTGACCAGTTTTTTAATGCGCCGCGCCTTGTTTCGCCTTGCGACTTCCTTCTTTCGAGCAGTCTTTTTTTCTTCGGCTGCGGATTTTTTGATGAGATCGTCGGCTATTTCCTGCGGATCACGATACATCCAGATCTCGAGTACCATCAGAGCGCCCACACCTCAACGTCCACTCTGGCTGTTTCTGAGTAGCGCTTTCTCACACTGAGCTCGACTACCTGCTTGTCATCGCGCCAGACGATCTCGTTCATGGCGTCGAATATCCCCTTGAGAACATTATCCGCATCGGGTTTAGAGGTCGGCAAAATCTCATGCGCAAGGGCTGCGCGCTGCTTTTTCTGCGACCAGCTTGCCGGCGGAGTCACCCAGATCCAGATCGCCACCTTCGCTGGGCCCTCGATGATTTGGTGATCCTGCATGGCCTCTGAAGCGAGTATCTTGACCAGGTTCTCGTAGCTGGCGGTTTTTTCCGGGGTGTATGCCGTGACGAAATTGCCGCGCCTGGCGAACTTTGGCCGGCCCTTTCCGACAGCGGCGCCAGGGATCACAAACCAGATTGCTGCATGTTGCATGTTCTATCCTGGAGATTTCATCGGATCGGTTTTTGTTGAGCTGCCGAAAAGTTCAGCTTGATGCAATCCATGATCGCTTGGCGTGACGGGGAGCCTTTCACGCGCCGGATCGTTTCCAGCATGCTTTCCTGGGCTCGCTTGTGCGGTCTCGCCGATACCACCAGCCGTGCGCAGCACATCACGCATTCCAGGTCGTAGACCCCGTGCACCGGGTTGGTCGCTGATGTTGTGCAGTCCGGGCATGTCACGCCCTCCCTCTGTGGCTCATTTTTTCACCTCGCATTCCTCGGTTTGCTTCGCAGCTTCCCTCATGGCATGCGCCTTCAGCTCCGCCCTAATCAGCGCGGCATAGAGCAGCTGGATGCGCTCCTGGAGTTCTTCGATGGTTTCGTGGTCGGTCATGCTTTCCCCCTGTGGCTTTCCCAGTCGAACGCAATGGCCTTTCCACCGTCTTCTCGAAGCCTGTCGAACACGCGCTCGCCCAGGAAAACCTTCACCTCAGTCGGTGTCAGATTCGAGAGCAAGATTGCCGACTTGCTTTGCTCATACCGCTCGTTCAGGATGTCGAACAGCAGATTGCGCTCGAACTCCGTTCCAAACTGCACGCCGATCTCGTCCAGAATCAGCAAATCCGGCTCGACCAGCAGCTTGATCACGTCCGATTCGGACTCTTCCGATCCGTTTCGCCAGCTATCCTTGACGCGCCTCACCATGCGCTGAATCGTGGTGAAGGCGACCAGGTGATTGCGCTCCATCAGCTGCATGCCAATCCCGATGGCTAGATGCGTCTTTCCGGTCCCCGGCTTGCCGCAAAAGATCGCGCTCTTTCCCTTGACCGCCCCGAAGTTCTCGGCGAACTGCTGGGCGAACTCGAGAGCGGCTTTCTGGCCAGGATTCTCCGCGCGATAGCTCTCCAGCGTGCGCCCGTGGAATCGCTCGGGGATGCCCGAGAATTTGAGCTTGGCCTTCCATGCTCGAAGCCTTTCCGCCGCTTCCTTTTCGGCCTGTTCCTGCTGCTTGGCAGCCTGCGCTTCCGAGGCGCAATGCGGGCACATCGACCAGATTTCGCGGTCTCTACCCTGAAAAACCACCCTGCTCTCGTAGCCGCCATGGGTATCGCAGCTTGCGGGCTTGGTCTTGATCTGCAAAAAATCACTGATCTGGTTCATAGCGATTGCACTCCCTGTCCGTAGTCGCGTTGATCGAAGTTTTCAGGCTTTGGCCCTTCCCGGCTTTTCGGGGGTCCGGCCGCTTTCTGGTGCAAGGCGGATTGCAGCAAAGCCTTGTCCCATTCGGCTTGACTTCGCATCCTGTCAGGCTGGGTCAGCCAGTGAGCGATGAACTCCTGCTGCAGCTGCGGGGTGATCTTGACCAGCGCTTGCCTTGCCTGCTCGTCAACGTGAGCCGAAGGGTGCCAGCCGATCCGCATCGGAAATTTTTCCGGGTCGCGCGCCCGCGGTGACT
>JAEHJW020006327.1_pt1 | contig 12476 bp, 6 predicted proteins | sample 9271431 | NCBI WGS metagenome assembly JAEHJW02
TTCGTAAATCAAATCTTAGAGATAAAATCCACTTCCAAACTTTGCGCCATTCGTTCGCTTCAATATTGGTTCAAAAAGGTGTGTCTTTATATGTCGTGAAAGAATTACTTGATCACGAAGATTTGGCTACTACTCAAATTTATAGCCATCTTCAAAAACAAAATTTAAAAGATGCAATAAATTTGTTATAATTATTACGATTATTTTATTTTTATCATTTAATAAATATGAATGAAGAGAGTAAAAATCTATTTAGAATTTATAAGTACTGTATCTTTTGTTCTAAAGAACTCCCACCACAAGTCCAAAGAAGCGGTGAAGGTGAACACGTTATCCCTAAATCTATTTTTGGCTTTTGGCGTTCCTATGATGTATGTGAGGATTGTCGTAAATATTTTGGGGATAATGTTGATCAACTAGCGACGCAAAACCCTCTCATAATTGATTCTATGAAACAACTTAATCTCGGCAATCCTGAAAAATATTACGAACAATTAAATTTTATAGGTAAAGATATTCACTCCAATCAACCAGTGAAAATGATTCGTAGAAATGAAAATTATAAATCGAAGACTATTATCTCAGAAAAATATATTGAATGTTCAGAAAGAGATTTTGACCAACTAGTTATTAAAAATTTTAGAATGACTCTATCTTCCGCATATAATTCTGAAGAACTTGAGCAAAAATTAACTGAGATTAAGGAGGCTTACTTTAAATTAAATATCGGGGATAGCATTATTGATCCTGTTTTAGGAGAAATTAAAAGACGTCAAATTTCTAATGTAGAATATGATCAAGAAAATTTATCAAGTATAACTCCGTTAATAGCTAAAATTATTTTTACCGCCGTTCATTATTTTATAAAACCAAGTCTTTTATCTAATTTCATTTTGTACGATGAATTTAGGAATCACTCGCGTTTTAATTCTAAAATCTCTGATTATACTATAAATCCCTGTATAATTAGAAAAAGTGTTAAAAGGTTTCCTTTCCATTGTATTAGATTTCTTCCTGGAGGGCACACATTAATGATTGATGTTTTATTTTTTGGATATGTAAATTGGCGAAGTGTACTTCCTTTTAGCGTATCAGTTGAACTAGATGATGGAATAGAACCAGTTGAAAAATTCTCCTTTTATCTCGATTTCTCTGATCTTTCTAATCGGAAAAAATATCTTACGTTTCACTATCCCGATGGTCGTTATAAAGAAATTGAGTTTGAAGGTTAGCTATCATTAATTCTTACTCTCTTTAGTTCGTATTTTTAATTAATGAATTATTCATTCTGTTCGTCCATCCGTCCATCCCTGCATTTCTTTTCTGGTTTTCAATTTATTCCTTGTCAAACAGTTCATCATCTTTTGTCCTACTTTCGTCCGTCTGTCCAGCTTCAGCAGCTTTTTCATCTTTTTTCCTCAAAGTGAAATACCTATCGGCTCCGGATTTTCTCTCGTCAATCCGTAAATCATATAGTTCAGCATAGACTTTTGTCCATTTGGAAAAAGTATTCTGCTTCATTTGTCCAAAATCCTCATACTCTTTCTTAAACCTTTCAAACAAGTCTTTCTTGTTTTGCTCAACATTCAGCGGTACATCCTTAATAAATTCCTCAAACTCAACAGCAGTCTCATCTATCAATTTTTTCTTAGCCAAATTCACGTAATCATATTCTTTCAATCCGTTCTTCAGATAATACTGGCAGCACTCAATCATATAATTATCAAATGCACTCCACTCATTTTTATCCCATTCATCAAAGAACATCTTTCCGAAATCCTGGATAGGGTAGTGATTAGCATTATAAAAGTCTGAGAATTCAATTACGAATTGCCTTGCCTTGGATGAATCATCACTCCCTGTAATGGATTGATTTGTTGTTATTAATATCTTTGGTGATCTCTCATAGGGTATCGAATACTCATTTTTATTTTTCTTCTCAATTGTTATTCCTTCTGTGATGATTGAAAAAAGTTTTTCAAATCCAAACTTCTTATTCACATCATCAAAAAACATTATCTGCGTATCCGGGTTGACCGATTGAAAAGGGAAGCTTTTATCAAATCTGAAGTTCTTTCCGTCAATTCTAAGTACGTTTTTCATTTGTTTGGCAGCATTAGCTACTAATCCTTTTCCTGATCTTCCAAAAGCTTTATCACTCAACTTTTCATCAGTAAAGATTATTGCTTTAGTTCGCGTTGGATCTTTGTAGCCGTGCATTAAATAACCTATTGCAGATCGTAGAGCATTTATTCTGCTAATATCATTTCTGCAAACATTATTTATAAATCTCTCAAAGTTGGTAGCTTCTTTGGTGATAGAAAAATCTCGTCTGATTAATTGCTTCTCCCATATTTTACCATTCAATTCACTATAATTCTTTACTCTAACAGAATCACTTCTAACTTCAATAAAGCAGTTTCGAAAAAAGAACAAAGCTTGTTCTTTAGTATCCTCAGCAAATTTTAATTCAACTGTTTGCAAACATTCTAACGTAGCTTCGCTGAATAATGTTTTGGCACTTCTTATTAAGCTTTCTTTTACAATACGTTTTAGTCCTGGATCAGTAAATTCATTAATGTATTCCAAGACAAAATCCTTAATATTTACCGGAGTAACTTCTCTTACAATATTCTCTTTTTCTTGAATGAAGATATAATCCTTGCCTAAAAACATTTTTCCAAAGCCCTCAGCTTCTAAATACTCAATGAGCGTATGTCTTACAATAGTGGCTTTCCCGTCTTCAATTAGCCAGAAACGCATTTTAGGGAATTCATATCCATACTTTTTGGCAATTTCAAAGAAAGTTCCAAGCGTAATATCACCTCGATAGTCTTTCAATAAACTATCATACTTTTTACCCAAGGCTGTTTCAGTATCTCCCGGATATTTGGGATTATCAGAACCGACCATCATGAAATACTCTTTCCCACCTTCACCTAACGAGCACAATGCCCATCCGATTCTTAAAAAGTCATCATAATTATCAATTCTGCCTTTAATGTATTCCGCAGCTTCTTTCAGATAACGCATATCATTTGATTTTTTGCCAACCTTTTGCGTAATTCCTTCACTTTTCACACCTGTTCCTTTGGGATTTGACGCTTCACCATCAAGAATACAAAACTCTCGGAGTACGTCTATCAATTTTCCAACACCAATATTATGAGGTTCTGAAGCTGGCATTCCTTTATCTCTTAGATTTACAAATTCATATTCTCCACCGTTTGGGTGAAAAGAGGGAGGTAAAACAGTTTGGCAATTCTTCCACCTTAATTCAATATGATCGCAAAGCCCATTCTCTTTCAATTTGAGTTTATAATATGATTTCTCCCCACCTAAAGTTGTAGTTAGTAATTTCTCTCCACTGATTTTTTCTCCCCCTTTTGCGGAGATTAAGAGGGAGCTGTTATCACAATAAAACCAAATATGATAGCCCTTTCCACTTCCGCTTTTTACCACCCATAAATACTCACTTGGCAGTCCAAGTTGTAATATAAACTTTTGGACGATCTCGTATTCTTCCACAGCATCAAAATCCAAACATCTTAGTTTTTTTATTCCTGAAATCGCTCCAATTCCATTTGTGTTGGCATTCCATCCCAAATGGTCTAAATCACTCATCGCCATTTCATCTATCTGCCAGTGCTCCCAATTGATTTTAGGCACTTTATTTTCAAGCGGTAGCAGATTAAAACCAAATACATCATAATAATCTTTTGCAATCTCTCTAAAATTCATCCTCACACTCCATATTCCTTTACATTTGATGTCGCTCTGAGCGAAGTCGAAGCGTGGAAAGTCCTAATAGCTACCTTCAACACGTCCATATTCAAATGTGCATAAATTTCTGTAGTACTAATCGAAGAATGTCCAAGCTGTTCTTTAATTGTGTAAAGATTGATACCTTTCTGGACAAGATTAGAAACAAATGAATGTCTCAGCGAATGGAAATGAATTGACTTATCTGTTCCAACAGCTTTACAAGCCTTCTTAAAAATTTTAGAAACATAATCTCCGGTAAATGCTTCACCATTCGGCTTGCAGAAAACATATCCTCTTTTTATTTCCCCACTATGTGAGGGGTGAATCTGAATGATTCGGGGTGTGTCCTTTTTTCTCTCCTGGAGCCTGTCCCGTACTTTGTCGCGGGAGGAGAGGATTGAGGTGAGGGCTTCATCACAAATAGGAATATATCTCTGATTCATGCCCTTCGTAGTAAACTCAGCATCACCGACAGTAATTATCCTGGTACTTAAGTTCACATTTCGCCAAGTCAAATTCACAATCTCATTTAACCTCATACCTGTAGAGAAAGCAAATGTAACTAAGTCCTTAATTGTTTTGTTTTCAATTTGCATACTGATTACTGCCAACTGCGTACTACTTATATAAGCTGGATTGACTTGCTGCTTTTTTGGCAGCTTAACTTTCAAGAAATAATTTTCCTTAACATAATTCCAATCAACGGCTTTGCTAAAGGCAGCTTTCAATGTTCTTACATAAACTCTGTAACCCTCGCCTCGGCTCACAGAATGTGAGACGGGCTTTGTCATTTTTCGCTGTAGGTGAGAAATGAAACTTTCAATATCTTTTAATCCAAGTGATTGAATAGCTCTTTGACATCCGAAGAAATCAGTTAAATGCTTTAAGGAATTAACCACGGATTTATGATATGCCGCTGATCTGTTCTGCTTGATTAAATTGCTATACTCATCAGCAAATACCCTCAGCGTAACAACTTCTTTCTGTTCACCGACTAAAGCATTCAACTCCGGTAATGCTTCAAGCAGCAACTCAAGAAGTCTCCCCCTTTGGGGGAGATTTAGTGAGGGCTTATTTTGTACTCCATTTTCCATTTCCAAACTCTGTTAATCCTTTTTAATCAGTTGCATAAGTTTAACCTGTCCGCCTTTGGCGGATCAGTGCCTGTCCCTTTGGAATCATTCGTGTGCTATAGCTTTTGTCACTCTGAGCGAAGTCGAAGAGTCTGCCTCAGATTCTTCCTCCTCCTCACTTTCATTTTGTTCATTTTCTCCCTCGCCCTTTGGGAGAGGGCTGGGGTGAGGGCTTTTTGAATTTTTAATTTTTCCTCCTGTCCCTTTGGGATTTGCCTTTGAGAAAATCCACTCATCTAATTCACACTTGGAAAAGAACAACATCTTTCCTGTAGGCTTGTAATGCGGAATAACTTTTCGGTAGGTAAGCTTATATAGGTAACTCGGTGCAAACCCAAGATATGCACACGCTTCTTTGAAGCTTAGTGGTTTGTCATCTTTCTTTTTAAGAAGTTGCTCAAGATTATTGAGCTTTTCTAGGACACTCTGTTTTGTCCCTTGCAGTTTCGATTTTTTTGAAGCTTCCATTTCTTCGCTCTCGTTTTTTGTGAATAAGTCATTTTTCGAGAGTAAAAATGGAAAGTAAAGGAAGGAATTTGTAACTACTTAATAACTACCATTAACTACCTAATTTTTATTCTGTAATTTTTCAACAACAGTTCCCATTTCATCACTTAACTGATAAACTTCGGCTTTATTGGTAATATTATTTTTCAAATGCTTTAATTGGTCTGGTGTCATTTCGCCATCTATCCAGCTGAAATGTTTACTCAATGTTACATATTTATCTTTCTTATACGAAATAAATCCGGTGTTCATAAGTACATCGAATAATGCTACAAAATCTTGTCTGTTTTTTAACCACACAATTTTATCAATACTTCCAATCTGTTTTGCATCTTTCTTTTTAAACTTCATTTGCATCTTTATATATTCAATTTCATTCTCAATCTTTTCGATAAAAGAAGGTCCATCTAAGTATAATTCTAAATCCAATCCACCTGTATTATTGCTTTTCTCTTTCTTTACAAATTGCAGATAGAGTATTTTTTCTTCTGGTGTACTTAAAGTATCACAATGCTTTTTAACGTCATCGAATCTAAAATCATAAACATCATAATTAATTGATTTTACAGTATTGGCTTTCTTTTGCTTAGTCACTTTTTTCTTGGTTATTTTTTGTTTTGCCATCTGTTCCTCTTTTATACTAAAATTTAAAATCTCTATCTCAAAAATGCTTATTTATTTTCAAATTTATAATAATTATAGTATCATACATAAAAATTAATTATTATTTTTGGCAAAAACATAAATATATTTTCTCTATGTCAATTACTTCAAAAATTCTAGATAACTCAGCCTCTTCGTTTGAAGTAAAGAGCTTTTTATCCGAAAACCTTTCCTCTGGAAAATTTACTCAATTCAGCGTAGCTACTGGCTACTGGGATTTACCCGCTGTCCTTGAACTTAAACCAGCATTAGAACACTTTTTATGTAATAATCTTTTCTCAGAAATACGTTTTCTGATCGGCGAAGAGCCAAAAATCAGAGTCTCTCAGCTCGATACTTCGTTCCCTGAAAAATATTTAAAAGCTGATCTTTCTGATTTACCATTCAAACCAGAATTCAAAGACGTCGTTGAATTTCTTGGAAAGTATATTGAAACTGGTCGCATCAAAATAAAACTTTATAAAAAATCATTCCTTCACGCAAAATGTTATATACTGGGTTCAGAAGCTGAAAATGCAATAGGAATTATCGGCAGTTCAAACTTTACTCGTAATGGTTTACTTGGTAACACTGAACTAAATGATGTTGAATATGACCACCGTATAGTTAATTATTTACCTAAAGCTGTGGATCAAGATCCAAGTCATCGTAGTTGGTTTGACAAATTATGGAATGATGAAGCAAGTATTGATTGGACTGAGCAATTCAAAATCGAGATACTTGGTTTAAGCAAGTTTGGTAATCTCAGCTATTCACCATTTGAGTTATACATCAAAATCCTTTATGAAATTTACGGCGAAGATATTGAGATTGAAGAAAATCTTCGTGCTGAAACTTTCTTTGAAACAAGAGTTGATCTAACTTTATTCCAAGAGGAAAGCGTAAAGAAAGTCCTCGCACGTCTTCGCAATCCTAAAATTGGGATGTGCTTACTTGCTGATAGCGTTGGTTTAGGAAAATCATTCATTGCAAAAAAAGTAATTGAAGAACTTGGTTATTTCGGAAGACAAAATGTTTTGGTTATTTGCCCCGCATCGTTACGCGAAGACTGGGAAAATCATCTTAAAGAAATTTCCCTCAATGCACCTATCAACTCTATAACCGAATTCGCTCTGGAAGATAGTTTCGAAAGAATTAAAAACGATTTGATGCTTCGGAAACTTAAATCCAAACGTAACAATGCAATCGAGCTTTTGGTAATAGATGAAAGCCACAACCTTAAAACACAAGCAAGTAAATCATTCCGTCATCTTTTAGAACTGCTTACTGATAAACATTACTGTGAACAATATCCAAAAGTCTTAATGCTTACAGCTACTCCGGTAAATAATGGTATTAAAGATTTAGCAAACCAGATATTACTTGCAAAAGGGGGTAACGATAAATTTTTCTCATCATTCGGTATAGAAAGTATATTCAACTTTTTTAGATCAACTCAGAGTGAATTCCGTAGAATTGGTTCAGAGGAAGTATTCTCAGAACTCTATCCTATTCTTAATCGTATTATGGTTAAGAGAACTAAACATCAAGTTAAAAAAGATTTTCCTGATGCTACTTTAAACGGTGCTAAAATAATCTTTCCTGAAGAAAAACTTGAGAATGTTCTTTATGAATTAGATAGTAAAAAAATTCGAAAAGTTATTAGTGATGAAATCAATTTATTGGAAAGTTCAAAATCAAAACTCTTTAGACATTTTACTAATGAATTAACAGATGAGGATGAACTCGTAGAAGATAAGATCGGACTTGAGGAGTTCTTCAAGTTAAAAAAGGAAACGGTTAAAAAACACCAAACCGAATATGAATCAGTTTTCCATTTTATTGATAGAGCAATTAAAGGATTAAAACTTGTCCCCTATAGTTACCTTACTGAAAAACTAATAAAGACATCAGATGAAGAAGCTCAAGCTAATTCCAGAAAGAATTTAACTGGTGTTATGAAGGTTACAATGTTCAAGTCTTTCGATTCATCAATATTTACCTTTAAGAAAAGAATTGAGAGATATTCTGAGTACCTCGAACAATTTGAAAAATTATTCTTTGATGAAAAAATCCTTGTAAAACCTGCTATCATTACTAAAGCACTTAATAGACAAGAAGATGAACCTGATGAAGATGTAATTGATTTGATTTATGAAGAAATTGAAAAATTCAATCAACGTCAAAATCATAAAGATAATAACTCGGAAAAAGCATTTGTTGATATCAGTCTTGATGATTACAATACGTCCAACATTAAAAATTTTATCAATCAAGACAAAGAAATCATTGAACTCATAAATAAAGTTCTCTCATCGGTTACTGAAGACACTAAGCTGATTCGCTTAAAAGCATTACTCCGCACTCTTAAAGGCAGCAAAGTTTTGATTTTCTCTTACTTTGCTACTACGGTTGACTATCTCAAACAAGAATTGAATTTAGAGCTGCTCAATTCCCTGGATGTCGCTTCTGATGAAATTGCTTTCCTCAAAAGTAAAACTGGCAAGTACAAATCAGCTTATGTAAAACGCTTTTCACCCAAAGCACAAAACCAAACCGTTATAAACGGGTTGGTTAATGGCGAAAAAGAAATTAAGCTTCTTTGTTCAACCGATGTACTAAGTGAAGGTCAAAACCTTCAAGATTGCGGTATTATTATTAATTACGATTTACACTGGAATCCCGTTAAAATGGTTCAGCGAAATGGACGTATAAATCGTCTTGGTTCTGTATTTGAGCAAGTAAAAATTTTCAATTTCCGTCCTGAAGATCAGCTTGATAAATTCCTTCGTCTTATGCTAAAACTGCAAGAGAAAATTCAAGTTATTGGTGCAAGTGTAGGTCTCGATAGCAGTGTACTGGGCGAAAATATAACTCCAAAACAATTTGGCTTAATTGAAAATATTTATAGTGATGATCCCGAAAAACAAAAACAAGCTATCGAATCCTTGGAAAGGGAAAATGATTTAGCATTTGATGAAGTTTTTGAAAATGACCTTCGTGTATTTATGCGTAAAGCATCTGACGAGGAAAAAGAAAGAATTAGAAATCTCAATCTTGAAAAATGGTGTGAGTTAAATAAGCTAACAGTTAATGAAAAGCTGCTTATCTTCAATATTGCTAAAGGAGAATTCCGATTCATCAAAGAAGAATTGAATAAAGTAGCAGAAGAAAAAAATCATCTTAAAGCACTCACTTTAATTCGCAGTTTTGATAAAGAACGGCAAGTTGTAAAGCTTTCCGATAATGAAATTTCAACAAGTAAAGAATTAGCAAATAAGTTTTTTAATGCTGAAAAATCATATCAGCTTGCAATGGATTTTGAAGACCTCTCTGATTTCCAAGGTGTGCGCAGAACTGGTGGTGCAGCTTCGCTTTCCTCTTACAAAGAAGAACTGTTATTACTATTAAATGAAAATCTTGACCGTTATTCATCGGATAACATAAATAGAATGAGAATGCTGCTATCGAGACAAAATTATTTACCTCTTGATAATCGTCTTAGGAATTTTGTTCGTCGCAATAACGGTAAAGTCTCAATCGACTTTCTTGATAATCTTGCAATTATCAGCAATCACTTATTAAATAATGATAAACCGGAAGAAATACCGGAGCCTGTATTCTGGTATGGCTACTATAATCAAGTAATTGAGTAATTGAATTTATGTCAATTAGAAATCTTGTAGAAAATAAAACCAAGTTAGATTATCAATCATTAACAACTTCGCTTATTGGTGAGTTTGGAATTACTGATTCAATTAATTGGGAAGCGGTTATTCCAGCTAATGTTCAGCAAAATTTATTTGGTGGTGAAACTCTTAGATTATTTTCAGATCATCCAAACTTTGCTACTCAAAAAGATATTCGTACCATTGTTCTTAAAAAAGGGCAGACATCTCAGCTCTTAATTCTTTTTGCCAAATTAAAAGATGAAAAACTTACAAAAGCAAACATTGAAAAGATTACTAAAAAATTTATTGGTGGCTCAGCAGCGGAACGGTTTGTAGTTTGGTTTGTTGGTAATCCATCAAATACTCAATTCAAAGTTGTTCTTTCGGGTAAAGAGGGAAAAAAGATTGTTCTTAAAACTCTTCCATTTGGAGTAAACCAGCCATATTATAAAACGTATGATTTTATTCTTGAAGAAGTCCACAGAAAAGTCGGGCAGTTTTTTGTTGAACCGAATGAACTCTGGAAAGCTCTCTGGAAATCCTTTGACATTTCTGTAGTTAATAAGAAATTCTATCTCGATATAAAATCTGCTTTCGATTCACTTATCAATAATGATGTTTTCAAAGGTTCAATAAGAATTGAGGAAGCCAGAAAGCAATTCGCTGTTCGTTTAATTGGCAGAATTATTTTTAGCTGGTTCTTAAAAAAGAAAGGCATTGTCTCAGAATCCGTGCTTTCATCTTCGGCTGTAAATAAATATGAAAATTACTATCTCGAATTTCTGGAAAAATTATTCTTTGAAGTATTCAACACTCCGAAAAAAGAAAGAGGAAAGCTACCTGATGAAATCAAAGATTATCCATTTCTGAATGGTGGTTTGTTTGAAGCTCAAGAAGGTGACTACGGCGATTATAAAGGTAAAGTTTTTATCAACAATGATTGGTTCTTTAATCTTTTCAATAACACACTTGAAAAATATAATTTTACAATTGATGAAAATACTTCTTCAAGTTCCGAAATTGCGATTGACCCCGAAATGCTCGGACGTATCTTTGAAAATTTACTTGCAGAGCAAAATCCAGAAACGCACGAATCAGCGCGCAAATCAACCGGCTCTTATTACACTCCCAGAGAAATTGTTGATTATATGGTAGAGCAATCCATCTCCGAATATCTTAAATCAAATGTCATCCTGAGCCTGTCGAAGGATGACACTTTAAACGAAGCGAAGCAATCTCTCGAACAATTCATCGAAGACTTCGTCCACACAGAAGAATTCCCCGAAGAACTAAAACCATACTCAACACAAATACTTGAAAAACTAAATTCAGTAAAAGTGCTCGATCCCGCTTGCGGTTCCGGTGCTTTCCCAATCGGTATGCTTCAAAAACTTATCGCCCTGAAAACTCCCCTCTCCTTACTAAGGAGAGAACCTGTCCCGACAAGTCGGGAGGCTGGGGGTGAGGTCAAAGACAGCTACAAACTAAAACTTGATACTATCCTCAACTCCATTTACGGCTGCGACATTCAGCCAATGGCAGTTGAGCTTTCCCGTCTTCGCTGCTGGTTAAGTTTAATTATTGATGAAGAAGTTGATAAGAAAAAAGATAATTGGGGAATTGAAGCATTACCTCATTTGGATTTTAAATTTGTCTGTGGAAATTCTTTAATTGGATTAACTCAAATATCAACTGGAGATATTTTTGACAAATATTATGAACAAAAACTTGAAATTAGAAGAAAGTTAAAAGATGTTCGTGATAAGTATTTTACAGTAAAAACTAAAAAAGAAAAAGAAGAATTACAGAAACTTGATCGTGATGCTTTAAATGATTTACTTTCTTTGGTTCGTAATGATCCATCTTTTTCGACAAATGCAAAGTTAATTCTCACCTTTAAACCTTATGAAATTGTTAACAGAGCAGAATTTTTTGATCCGGAATGGATGTTCGGTGAAACCTCATTTGATGTTTGTATCGGTAATCCGCCTTACATACGTCAAGAAGCATTGAAGCCAATTAAAGAATTATTACAATCGCAAAATTATTCTGTTTACAATTCAACTTCGGACATTTACACTTACTTTTATGAACGAGGTTATCATCTATTAAAACAAAACGGTACGCTTTGTTATATCACAAGCAATAAATGGTTAAGGGCAAAATATGGTGAAAAACTCCGCAAATTTTTAAAAGAAAGAACTACTATTAAAAATCTGATAGATTTTGGTGGTTATAAAGTGTTTGAAAGTGCTACTGTTGATACAAATATTCTAATTTTCAGAAAGCAAATCTCGCATTCAAATTCATTCTCTGCTGTTAATGTTTCAAAAGAATTGAGTGAAAATAATTTTAATGAATATCTTCATCAAAATAAAATCGCTATTGAACAATCCAAGTTAAATCAAACTTCTTTTACTCTAAGTGATAACGCTGAACTTAATTTAAAAGCTAAAATTGAAAAAGCTGGTTTGCCTTTAACTAAGCACGGTGTAAATATTTATAGAGGAATTATTACTGGATTTAATCAAGCATTTATTATTGATACTGAAACGAAGAATAAATTAGTTAAAGAAGATTTTTATGTTGAGGATTTTATTAAACCAATTTTACGCGGTAGAGATATTTCACGTTATCATTATAATTGGGCTGGTTTATGGTTAATCAAAATTGAATCTGGTTTTACAAATGCAAATAAGAAGAAAGATGAAACCGCAGAAGATTTTTTTAAGCGAAGATTTCCTTCATTGCACAGATA
>JAEHJW020008879.1_pt1 | contig 12474 bp, 16 predicted proteins | sample 9271431 | NCBI WGS metagenome assembly JAEHJW02
AGCTGGGTTGGAGGGGCAGTCACCTATCCCTTCCGGTGGCTCGTCACCCGCGCTTGAAGCCCCACACCCCGGGCCCGCGCGACCATGTCGGCGGTCCCGCCTGACGTGTTCAGGCCGTCAGTGAAGGCGAGGACCAGGTTCGGCTTCCCCTCATCCAGCATCCTCTGGTTTCTGATGGGTCCTGCCACGCGGCCATAGCGCTCCCAGTCGGCGGGGAACGGGAGGACAGGGATGCTGAGCTGCTCGGCGGCCTTCCGCGCGAACGTGTCGGCACCCGGGGCTACGCCCTCGATGACCACCTCGACGCCCTTGAGGGCGGAGAGTTCGCGGAGGATGAGGGCGCCGTCGGTCCAATGGCGTGAGCCACAGATGAGAAGGCGCATGACCCTCGTCCCTCGTTCATGAGAGACGAGGGCTCTTCGGATCGTCCTACTTCTTGGGGGGGTTGTTTCCCCGTCCGCCACCGGAGGGATTCCCCGTCTTGCTCGGCCCGTTTGCTGGTCCCTTCCCGCCACTCTTCCCGCCGCCCTTTCCGCCTCCGCCTTTGCCCATGTTCTGGTCCTGCCCTGTCGGGCATGAGGTGTAGCGCGGAGGTCCGACTTGAATGTTGGCCAGGGGGTCGGATTCCGGTACCCTGGCAACCTCCAAGTAGCAACGCGGGGACTCCTGCCACGGGAGAAATCTACCGAAAGGTGTGAAGTCGACCCACAACAGAACCTCGAAGGAGTATCGTTGTGTAGAATGCGGAAAGGTGGTCAGACCTTGGGAAGGCGCGACGGCTCGTCAGCCGACACGCCCCATGCGGCCCAAGACTGTCCATCGCTGGTGTAAAGAGAAGTACGAACATGGGGCCACCCTTGCCGCGGGGGTGGCCCCCCAATCCCTCGTTTCAATCCGAGTTCGCTGTGAGGAGAGCCGCCGCCGTCTCGCGGAACTAAGTCCTCTTCACTCGGGGGAGATAGGCCTCCCGACCCGCGTTGCCGTCAGCCCCCACGTCTCAAGTTCCTCAAAGGTTCGCCTGATCGAGGCCTCCAGCAGGCCCCACTGCCTCGCGGTCGCGGGAACGCCGTTCGCGTGGTAGGCGCGCCACGCCACGCGGGCCACGTACTTCGCGTTCGACTTGCCCGCATCGGTGTAGAGGCGTCGACCGAGGTGGTCTGGGTCGCCCCGGGCCAAGTCGCGGAACTGATCTCGCGCCTCCTTCCAGGCGTACCCGCCCGGAGGAGCGGCGCGCAGCGCCTTCATCCGGTTCGCAGTCCGGTCCTCCGAAGGGAGCGCCCGGATCCCCGGGGTCGCGCGGAGCTCGCGGGTCACGAACCTAGGGTCGCTCATTGCGGCGGCTCCATGACCTGGTGCTCGCACGTCACTATGGCATGAAGTGTTCGGACACAGAGCTCGCAGACCCGCGCGAGGCGCTTCGGGGGGGAAGGCGGTCCCGCGTAGACCCCCACGAACTTGGTCCCCTTCGGGATGCGCTCGCCGCAGATGCGGCACGTTCGGCGACCGTCGGCGGCGGTGTGGACGTAGAATCGGCGGGTCATGGACCGAGTTCCTCGCGGAGGGAGGAACGAGGGCACCGGAGCTACCCTGGGATCAACCGTACCCAAACTTGTTGCTCGAACCTCGGAAGCCCGCGTGGGTCGCTCTACTTCGGTTTCCTCCCCAGCGCCGCCAGGAGCGCGGGGTGGTTGACAGCCCCATCCGCATTGAGTATCTGTTTCGGGTCGGCGCCGCGCTCCAGGACACCCGCGACGGTGAGCATGAGTTTGTCATCCCAGGGAGTGCCGGTCTTCGGAAACAGGATTTCCCACCACCACAGAGGGATGAGGATCGCCGCGGCGAACACGAACCAACCCACGTTCAACCAGATCAGTCCATGCCCGGAGGAGGTCCAGGGGGGTTCGACGACGACTATGGCCACCCCGGGGGCCAAGAGTATCACGTGGCTGAGGGCCATGAGGCCCAGGCTGATGTGGCGAGCCTTCCGGGCTCGGGCCAGAGTCTCGCGGTCGGCTGCGTCGAGGCCCCGCTCTCGCCACGCCAGGAAAGGCGCGCGGCGCTTGATGGCCTCGATCCTGGGCAGCCCGAGCACTTCCACGCTCGCCGCCGCAATGCGGAGGTCCCCTCCAAGCGGGAACGGTTTCATCCCCGACCGGGCCAAGGCGCGCCGCCCGATCTGGAGCCTCTCGGCCGGAGCAGTGGCCTCCCGGACGACCCGGTCGTAGAACGGAAGCTTGCTGGGGTCGTCGTTCCAGGCACCGAAGGCGAGACCCATCGGGCGGACGATCGCTTCGGCGTCCTGGGGAACCGGGGGCCACGCGGCGACCGGCGCCCCCGCGGGGATCCGAGCGCGCTCCTGGCGTCTCCACATTGGCAATCACCCTCTCGATGTGAGCCGTCCCCAGACCTGGCGACGGAATCGCCCAACCCCCCTCGGCTCGCGGGGGAATCTCGGGGGGGCCATTGCCTCAACGATTGTCGTCTCATCCTGAGCGGACATCTTGCTCCTCCTGCAAACCAAGCGTCACGAGGTCGGACCGCGCCATCGATCTGCGCGGACATCGAGGGTCCGCCGCGAGGACCTTCGCCACGTCGGTCCCGAGTTCGAAGTACTCCAGCGTCCAGAGGGACCTCGCCCGTCGCGTGTCGTAGATGTTCCAGAGCGTTCCGAACATCTGGTGGGTGGGTCCCATGAGTTCACCCCAAGGGATGACCCTCGCCTTCCCGAAGGTCCGGGGGATGTGGACCCCCTCGTCGTCTACCCCCACGCGCTTGGGCCCCCTATTGACAGGTTTTCCCACAATGCGGTTCTCGTACCATCTCAGTGGCGCTCCTGTCAGCTTGGGCGTACGAGCCTTTACGGGCTGGTCGAGGGCCTTCCGAGTCCCCGATGCCTTCCATCGCCCCCATGCTTCCTGGACCACCCGGACGTTGTCCGGTGTCAGGGTCATGAGGTTGGTCAGCGGGAGCCCATCGAGGCTCAGCCCCTCCCCCAGCCCCTCCCCAATGAGTGGCATGTTCGTGATCCCAGGAATCGTCATGGCGCTCGTGGGGGCACGAAAGAGAGTGTGCTCGCGGAAGGGAAGCACCTTCTCCCCCGCGGGCGAAGGCCCATCCGGGGTCGTCGGAAAGCGTCCAACGACCCGGTCCGGGAGAATGCGGAAGGAGGTGGGGGCGTGGAGCAGAGACTTGCGATAGCTGGAGCGAACCCAGAGGACAATCACCATCTCCAGAACTCCGATGGCCACGGCCACCCCCAGAATGTACCAGGGGCCTCCGTAGAGCCACAGTGGCGCGGTCATCATCGCCGAGAAACCACCCACCATCGCGCAGACGGTCAGAGCCGTTCGGTTCCAGATCGACCGAAGTAGAGGGCGGGCGTCGTTCTGGGCTTCCGTGCCCGAGGAGGGGAGAGGGGCCGCACTCGACTTGTCAGCCATCGGGTGCCACCTCGAAAGGCGAGCCCAGGGTTAATCGTTGCCACACCTGCCGGTCAAACCTCGAGAACCCTCGCGGGTCGCACGGCGACTTGGTGTGAGGGCATCGCCGGATGACTTCCCAAGTGGCCTCCTCCGAGAACCCGCCGCGCTTCAGGAACGCCGCGATGCGGAACTCCGTCATCGAGCGGTCCACCTCGCCGTTCGAGTGCTTCGCGCCCTCCTCGAAGATCCTGGCCGCTTCCCGGTCGGCGCGGATTGCAGCCATGGCGCGCTCGACCTCCGCCGGGTCGGCCGCGGGCCCTTCGTGCCCCGCGTTGGCGCCCGCGGTCCCAGCGCGAGCGGCGTGCGGAGTCGACGAGGACTGGGAACGCGCCCACTTCTCCTCCCACGCCTCGGCGAGCCACGGGGCGCTCGCCGCGAGGCCCTCGCGGAGGGTGGGGAAGACGGGGATGCCGCCGGCCGTCACCACCGCGTACCCCGCGGGCGCCCCCTCGAGCTTCGAGGGGGCCACGATGAGAAGGCCGCCGTGGAAGACGTCCACGTACCCCCCGAGGCCCGTCACGCGCTCGGCCCTCCCGGGGTCGAGGGGTTCGCGGAAGCGCAGGAGGTAGTGGAGGCCGCCGCTCTTGGTGGACTCCACGTAGCCCCCAGGGATGGGGGAAGGGACGGGGAATCCGGGGGGTGCACCTCCCGCCGGGAGGTGCTTGAGATCGATGTCGATGGCCGCCAGGCCCTTCTCCAGGAGGATGGCGAGCTGGGCGTCGGGGTGGTCGTTCCAGAACTCCTCCACCTCGCGGTGGCGGCGGAGGGGGCCATGGGTGGTCCATTTGATCCAGGGCACGGGCGACGCTTTCCCGTTGCCGCTCGCAATGAGAGCGGGACGCATGGGGACGACCGCGACACGGCGGGCGATGTACCGGTGGGCGGTGGAGAGGCAGGACGGGTAACGGTCCGCGGACACCCCCGAGCCTCGAGGAGCGGGCTCGGGGGGTCGCGCCGGGATAAGAGTCGCGTTGGGCCCCTGGGGGAGACGCCCCCCGGGGGGCGGTCGGGTCGTGTCGCACTACGGCTGGCTGCCTTCCGAGGTCCCCTCGGTGGTCGTCGTAGTTGTTGCGGCCTTCCCGCGCGACGAGGCGAACGCAGGGTTGTTGGGATTCCCCTGGTTGCTCGTGTTGTTCGCGCTCGCGTGGTGAGCCGCGTTGTTCGGGTTCATCGAGTTCGATCGCTGGTCGTTACGGCTCTGTCCACCCTTGCTTCCCTTGCTCATGGTGATCTCCGTGTCCCCTCTCGGGGTACTCTGGCCGATGGGATTCGGGGTCTTGAATCTTCGGCGGCCCGAAGCTGGACCGGCCGGAATCCGGCGGCCAGGCGAAAGACTATCTGCACCATCCGGCCTCGTTTTCTCGATGGTGGGAACAAGCCCATCCAGCAGCAAGAAAAACACCGAAGAGAGAACGCAATGATGGCGCGGAAGGATCTCGTGACGAACTTGGCGGTCGATGCGGAAGGCCCACTTTAGAACCTCGAAAGACTACAAGTGTGCAATCTGTGGAAAGAAGATTCGATTTGCCGGGCAGGGTTTGGGACAAAACCCCTCAGCGGGGTTCCCTGATGGTCAGGTCACCACAGGAGCGAAGTCGGTGAACTTCCGGTCCTCCTCCAGCCAACGGAGGTAGCAGAGCCGTCGCAGGTTCCTCACCACGGCTCTGAGCATCGCCTCGGTCTCCTTGCGACGGGGAAGCCGCTTGCGGATCTTTCCGGGGTTCCGTGCTTCCACCGACCACCAGGTGGCCTCGATCCGGACCCTCTGGAAGTAGACGGAGAGCCAGGCTTGAGGGTCCTTCGCTAACCCCAGGAGCGACCGGGGCCACGCCGGCTCCCCCAGGGAGACGAGCCTCACGTTCCGTCGCGGGAGGATCCACGCCTGGACCCCGACACGGTCCAACATCCCCACGATCCACCGGGCCGAGTAGGCCCCGTCCCCGACGAACTTGTCCCATTCGGGGTGCAGCCGTTGGGTCTGACGGACGAGGTCGGGGAACCGGGTCGGCTCCGCCACGCTATGGTCGGTCCAGGAGACCCACCCGGCGATCAGCCCATACCGGAGCCCGACCGTGGCAGCGTTGTACACCCAGTCGTGATGGGCATGGCCTGCCGGAAGGTGCCCGGCCTCCCGCTCCGGACCCCTCTGCCGTTCCCGTGTGCTCCGATAGTGCTGGCTGACCACGGTAGGGGACCCGCTCCCATCGGCGGCGAAGGCGCTCTCCAACCCGTAGGTGGGGCGGTTGGTGATTTCCAGGAGGCTGTAGAGCGCGCGGATCAGTCGAGGGTCGCCGTAGCTCCGCTCCACGGTCTTGTGGCCGAAGAGGCAGGAGAGGCCCAGGATGCCTCGCAGGACCACCATCTCCCCTTCGGTCGGGCGGTTGGGGAGGCCCAGATACCCCTGGGCGAGGAGCGCCTTCAGGCGGTCCGGAAGCGGGACGGGTGGACGGCCTCCTCGGGGACGAGGCGATGGAGCGGCCTCCGGGTGCTCTCGAGCGTAGAGGTCCACCACCTCCTGGATGAGCTCGAGCATCTCGGGGAGCTCCCGGGTCTGGGCACGGGTGTAGAGGCGCCAGGGGACCTTGGCCCGCGGTCGTCGCACGTAAGGAAAGGTCCGCTCCCGGACTTGAGCGACCACCCCCCGGACTTGCTCGGTGCCCCCCCCGCCGAAGCGCATGGGGGGGACAAGGAGGGTCCCGGTTAAGAAGGTTGTGCCCGTAACAGCACACTATTGGGGCCCACGGCTAAATATCCGGAAGGTGTTGGGTTCCGATGGACATGGACGGGGCGCTCATCATCTACCTGAACCCGCAGGCTCGCCCAGGACAGGCGAGCCTGTTGACGCAACGGCTGCATGGGCAGGACACCACGACCCGGGGACGGGTGTACCATCGGCACGGACTGCTGGAAGAGATCCCGCACTGGAGGATCAAGCGGGGGGTCCTGATGGTGAAGGAAGAGGACCGGGAGCGAGTGGTGAAGCTGCTTCGGGAGTATGCGAAAGAGGTCTACTGGTGGCCGGTGAAGCTCGCCCCGGGTGAGCGCAAGCGTCTGACATTACCCTCATGACGGGGGGTTTTGTCCCAAACCCTGCCGGGCAAGAAGCAAGATACGGAACGCACGGTCAGTACGTAGCTCATCAGAAGTGCATAGAAGCCCAACGCCGCCCCTGCGGGGGCGGCGCCCCCTTCCGTGGGAGGGGGCCGATTCCCATCATCTCCCCCTCAGTCGGGCGCGAGCGCCGCGCCATCCCACACCATGCTCAAGAGGCGCGCTCGCTACACTGGGCAGGGGGATTCCGTTGGCTGACCCTGAGGAACTTCTCGAGAACGAGGAAGAAAAGGGCGTTCAGTGTCCCTGCTGCCTCGGGAAGCGAGAGCACCACTTCCCCGATGTCCGCCCCCACCCCGTGCCCTGCCGCGCGTGCGGCGGGAAGGGCGTCCTCGCGCGATGAAGCCGCGAGCTGGCGAACGGGCCGAACTCTCCTCGCCGCCAGACAAGATCATTCACCTTCGCATCGACCCCCACGACGTGACCGTCTCCCTCGAGGACGTGCTTCGCGAGATTGCCAAGCTCCAACGCAAGCACCCCGACCGGGAGGTCATGTTCGACGGGAAAGAGTATGCCATCGTCTCGAAGCCCAAAGGAGCCAAGACCGTCACGAGCAAGGGACGGCGTCGCTTCCGCCGAGCCTGACTCTCAGGCGAGCGCAGGCCCATGCTCCTCCCCTGAAGGGAGGAGCAACGCGCTCGCGGCGGCCCGCTCGAACTCCCTCGATCGCGCAGGGGACACGCGCGGGGCGATCTCGTGGGTGATCGCCGAGGTCGCGAGGTTGTACGCGGACCAACGTGACAGGAGCGCGTTGTGCGTCGCGGCCACCTCCGCCCGCCCGCCGATCTCGGACGCGTAACAGAGCGGGAGCCCCGCCGCGACCAGGGAGGGCTCGACGTCGCCCGAGAGGACCTCCTCCCCCATGGCGGTCTCGTAGAGGCGCGTCGCGTCGCGGAACTTGTCCAAGATGCCATGGATGGCTCGCTGCAGCATGCCGAGCAGGTCCGTCGCGCTCGACAGGTGGACCTCGCGCAGCTCCACCAGGGAGTCCAGGCCACCGACCAACTGGTTCGCGCAAGCGACCCGGACTCCGACACCCTCGCATCGGAGAGCGACGGTGCCATCCAAGCTGTTGAGGACCCTGACGCCCGGATAACAGGTCTCTCCTCGGGCGAGCTCGTAGCGCGTTCCCACGACCAGGCGGATCTCCATTCGCCGGCCCCCACTGAAGAGGGTGATCCTCTCGCGCGGGAACGCGGGCGCCCCCTGCTCCGGGGCGGGCTTGTCGAGCGCCTCGCCGATGGCATGCACGGCCTCCGCGACCTGGTGATGAGGAAGAAGTCCGTAGCGATGGCTGACCACGCTCACGACCGCGCCGGTGTCCGACCTGCGGACCCCGCGGTACTGGACGAGCCGCGCGCCGTCCGGTCCGAAGACTGGCACCAGGTCGAACCGGGGGATGTCCTCGGGGTGGGCGAAGTTCTCGATGGCGGCGCGGCGTTGGTTCTCAGGGGCTTCTCGGAGCGACATGTTCGTCCTCAGCGAGTGAGGACGAAGATGGCAGGCGATACCCTAGAAACGACGTGAGTCCTGGAGCTCGATGGCACGGGCGCTCACGTCATTCCCGTTCGTCGCCACGAGCAGTCGATGTCGAAGGGCGGCGGTCTGAATGTTTGGAGAAGCTGGGACTGCGTTCATTCACTCGCCTTCCGCTGAAGACGGGGAGGAAGACTGTTCGGTCCGTTGCTCACTCTCGGACGGGTTCTCGTGGGTGGTAGCCTTCGCCGCAGTTGTTGGCCGCGTGTCCTCGCCAGATGCGCTTGGATGCCGCGCCAGGTCCGAGTCTTCTCCCCCTGGGGGCTTGGATGGAGACGTGTCAGTCCCCTCGGCGGGCTGGCCAGATGGCGACACCGCAGCGTCGGGTACGGCACGGTCCCGCCTCTTTTTCCGGAGGACAAACAGCAAAAGTATTCCTGCGACGACTCCCATTAGTGCGACCCCCCCGAGGACGAAGATGCTGAGGGCCGCGGGAGGCGCCGGGGACGCACCAACCGTCAGGTTCGTTGACCCGCGGGAGGTCTGTCCGAGGGCGTCCGTGATCGTGAGGTTCACCTCGAACGTGCCCGCGTTCCTCCATGCGAACGTGGCGTTCCATCCCAGATAGGACTGAGTCACCAACCCGGATGGCATCCAGAGGACTGAGTAGGGGCCTTGGCCGCCTTGAATGATCGCCACGAAAGAACCGCTCGCACCCACCGCGAGGCTCGACGGCGCAGAGATCTGGACGGAGAGATGTGGATGGACCATGACCGCGAGCGGCCCCGTTGATGCCGTCTCCCCGTAGACGTCGGTCTCGTGGCAGACGAAGGTGTAGGAGCCGGGCGCGCTCGGAGCGAAGAGGAGGCTACTCCGGTTCCCGTTCTGGACCTGAGAGCCGCCGAGATAGAAGCTCCAGTTCGCGTAGGGGGGCTGGGGTGCGAACCCGAGCCAAGTCGTGAGCGTGGTGTTCATGCCGAGGTCCAGCTGCGTCCTCCCACCCAGCCACCCCACGTGGGGGCCCCAAAGTACCACGATCGAACCGTTCACGAACACGGTCCGGAACTGGTCCGAGACCGTGGCGCTGATAGGTGCCCAGCCATGCATCGCGGGGGCGGTCCATTTGCAGACGGTGGCGTTCACCGCCACGCACCCCGAAGGGAAGCCCAAGGTGAGGGGTCCCGTGCCTCCGCTCGGCTGGAAGGTGAGGACGCCGCTCTTGTTCGCGTCCACGGCCGACGGCACGGTGATGGTCGTGGTCGGGAGCGGGTTCACAGTGATAGGGTAGTAGGCCGTGGCACGGTGCCCCAGGGCATCGGTGACCATGAGGGAGACGTTCAGGGTCCCCACGGCGCTCGCAGTGATGTTACAGGAGATCCCGTTCCAGGGGCTGCACCCCGAGCTCCACGCGTAGGTGTAGGGCGCGGTCCCGTACTGGACAGAGACGTTCAAGTGGTCCTGCATGCCTACGTCGAGGGCGGGATAGGCCACCCCGATCGTGGCAGAGAGGCCTGGGCGGACGGTCACGTTGACCGTGGCGGCACTCGACTCCCAGGAGTCGTTGTACCATGCCGTTACCTGGTAGGTGCCTGGCTGACTGACATTGAAGTTGCATGTCCCTCCGAAGAACCCTGACGAACCCTCCCCAGGAGGGCACCCGCCCCACGAAACGAGGTAGTACTTCCCGGCATCCCCGTTCGTCCCCCCCTTGTGGGCCGCAAGGAGGGGGTCCTTGGAGCCCACGTTCGTGACGCTCGCGGTCGCGTTCAGCCAGATGCGAGGAGGGGGGTTGACCGTGATGAGGGCGGCCGCGTAGGCGGTCCGGCCGGCCTGGTCCGTGACGTTCGCCTGGATGTTGTAACTCCCCGGAGTTGTCCCGTTGACCCAGCACCGGGAGTGGTTCCCAGAAAGCGTGGGGCAACCCCACAAGACAATCGAGTAGGGCGGGGTCCCGTTGAGACCCGAGGCGTTCCCGATCTCGCTGACGCCCACGTCGATGTAGGGCGAACGTAGCGCAAAGTTCGCCTGGAGTTGGGGGTGGACCACGACCGTCGCCACGTTCGAGGAGGCGTGGGCACCAGACGAGTCGGTGACCGACCCGTTGATGACGTAGGTCCCGGTCCCCATGAACTGGTAGTTGAAGATCGAAGGCGATGTCGTGGATTGCGCCAGAGTCCCGTTGACGTAGAAGTCGAAGAAGGTGTCGGTCCCGGTTCCGCCCGTGGCCGAGAGAGAGAAACTTCGGGTCTGAAGGATGTCGACGTTGAGAGTGCCGTTCGGAGTCAGCCACGCCGAAGGAGAGCTCGTCGAGACCCCTTGAAGAGGGGTTCTCTGTTCCGCCGAGACTCCGAGGGAATACGACGATTGGAGGGAGAGAAGGAGGACAAGGGATGGGAGCATGAACCAGCGGAATGCGGACATGGCCTTGGTGGGGCCGCATCGGGCAGTCCCATACTGAACCATATGGGGGTAAACCAGGATTCGAGTAGCCCCGCGCAGATTGTGCTCACGGAACGACATTCCCATTAGAGTGGCTTCCCGTTCTCATGGAGGCACGTGATCCGCGTAGATCCGTTCGTGACAATGGACCGTCTGGACATTGTCCAACCACCCGAACTTGGAATTGTGAGGACGAGCTCCTTCCAACCGTGAGCACTTGGGGCAAACGTAGGTCAGACTCCTGCGCTTGTCGGGTTGTTGATCACTCACAGTGACAAGTTCCGTTTCAATCGGAACGGCGATTGACGAGGGGGCGTCAAAGAGCGCCTCCAAGGGATCAGCCAAGTCCAAGGTCTCCTTGACAACCGTGGAACAGATTCCCACCAGATTGGCCGCGGGAATCCCCATCCTGAACTCCAAGTCTGGGACAAGGCCCACAAGAGAGGGGGCCCTCAACCCTCTTTCGCACTTGGTGATGCCATCCCACTTGGCGTAGCGGGAAAGCCACTCTGGCTGATGCAACGCGCGCGATGCAGGGCTGTACGTGGCAAAAATCATGATGGGGCGTGTGACAGGAGGAAGGCGCTCACCACTCCAGGGGGACCTGAGGTCCCGTCTTGCCATAGCAAAGAGCTGGTTGGCCCTTCCAGTGTTTGAGGATGTGAGGAAAGCTCGAGGGGGCCCGACATAGAAGTACGGCAAGAACCGATGCTTCTCCTCTCCGGGCGGCGCCCCACGGAAGTCCCCTCGAACGAGGATCTCCTCAGGTCGCTCTCGGCCACCTAATCTGATGGACCAGACTCGTCCGTTCCTCACGCCCTCAAGGCGCTCACTGGGCCAATACTTGGAATCGAACGGGTCCAGGCTCCAGACTGGTGCGGAGGTCTCTGAAAGCCAGGGCATCTCCGATTGGAGCTCCTGATACGCGGATGACAAGTCCCTCAACTTCTCATCCCAACCTATGGGAGACCAGCGTGGTCAGGCTCCCAACAACCAATGAAATACCGAGCATGAGCCCTAGCACAACGGGTGTGGCTCCGACATACGAAGTCACAACGGTTCCGCCGAAGCCGAACATGATGAGCGCGAGCACACCCCCCGCCAAGATGTCAATACCCCAACTCCGTTTTCTGATTTCGCCTGAGGTCATCGGGAACTCGCCGCCCCTAACTTGAGCCGAGGACGGCCAGTGTCTCCGCTGCACCAAAGCCCGTGTCGATGGCCGAGATGACCATAGCTACCGTTCCAATCGGTGTGGCCATCATGCCCGCCCTGAGAATCTGGGCGTTCAGCGTGAGCGTGAATCCGAGACCAAGGACTCCCCAGACCATGGTCCATAGGCCCAGGAAGGCGAGAGCTCCACCGAAGTCCTCACCCGGATACGCAGCTGCAACCACCTTGACTGTCAGAAGAAGGCTCCCGAGTATGGCTCCGATGATAGCGACCGCCAGAGCGATGAAGACCCCCTTGTAGGTCGGCAGAAGGAGCCATTGGCTAGTGGCCTTGAGCTTCGCAATTGCTTCGATGAACTCCGTAGCGAGAACGACCCCGGTCGCCCCAAGCCCAATCGGTTTCAGCGACTTCTCGATCGTTTGCTGGTCTCCGTTCAGGATGGCTACGAGGATGTCTAGAGCCACAGCGGAGAGCACAGACTTCGCGGCAATGGAGACGAGCTTGAGAGCCATCTCCTTGCCAGCGACCTCCTTTGTGGTCTGCTCTAGGCGAGACTTTGGCAGTTCATATACCCCCCTCGACCCCGGGGAACTGACCCTTCTCCGATAGGGAGAACACCTGCGCCAGTCGGGCCACCGTCCCGTCCATCCTCGTGAGCTTGCGGGTGATCGCGACCTCCGAGCCCTTCACCACGAGTTCGCCCACCTGGAGCTGCTCGAGCTCCCACAGCGCCTCGTCCATGCTCATCGTCTCCCCTTTCTCCTCGAGCCGCAACTGCCCCGCGTTCCGCAAC
>JAEHJW020005149.1_pt2 | contig 12462 bp, 21 predicted proteins | sample 9271431 | NCBI WGS metagenome assembly JAEHJW02
GCTCGAAAGCTTCTCGCCGCCCTTGATGAGCCCCGCTCGCTTGGCGGTCTCGCGCAAAGCTCCAGGGTGCTTCACGGCTCCCTTGATCCAGTTCTTAGCCACCGCTTAGCTCTCCTCTGATTGGCGCGAGTTCTCGCGTCACTAGGATACCACAGGAGGTTCCAATGTTCTTGGGCAACACGAACGTAGACGCCGAAACGGGCATCCACTACGGGATGATCAGCAATCACTCGCTCGCCGATTGGGTACTCGACGAAGTATACCAGAACGGCGAGGATCTGCGCTACAACGAGATTCGAGACGATCTCAGGAGCGCCATCAAGAGCGCCGTGAGCGACTGGTACGACAAGGATATCGATTTCGCGATCGAGGATCTGATCGATGCCTGTCTGGAGAACTACGAAAGCGACGGCTACGATCCACGCTATTACGAGACCGACGACGGGATCGTCGTTCAGACCAGCGAGCTTGGCCTCTGGGTCTTCAAGAGCCCAATCTCGCGAATGGCGCCGGTTTGCTCGCCGTGCGTCCCGAACGCCGGGGATCTCGACGCCGAAGACGGCCGCCACTGGGTTCAGGCGTACTCGCTTCCGTCCGACTGGCTTCGCGAGGGCTTGCGAGAGCGGGAACAGCGGCTGATCAAAGAGAGCCACCTGATGCACATCGAACGGGCGCAGAAAGCGAGCGACGAGTGAAAGCGCGAGTCGCCATCGTCCTCGAAGTGGACATTGACACCCAGTACGCGGCGGGTGTCGGATCTCTCGACATTTTCGCTCGTGCTCGGCTCATGCACCTGATTCGACAGGAAATGGCCGGGAGCGAGTATACGATCCTGGACCACCGCATCGAAACTCTCAAAGAGGGGGACTAAATGAGAAAAGAACTCCAACGACAAGCACTTTCCGTCAATCGTGCCCACCTTCGCAAGTGGCTTGAAGCCGCGAAAGAGCACGGAACGATTTACTACATCGTCGAGAAGGTTAGCGCGTCGGGCATGTCGAGGTGCATCACGCTTTACACGATGCGTGAGCGGGACCAGTGGGATCCGCCCGGCGCGAAAGCGAGTCTCGATCTCTGCTGGCCGAATGTCGATAACATCGGTGCAGGTATCGACGAATCGCACGAATGCTGGTGCGTAGCAGCTCGCGACATGCACTTCAGCCTCAAGAAGCGCTGCTTTGAAGTGAGCGGCTGCGGGATGGACATGGTTTTCGCGTTGATCGAGGATCTGGCTCGAATCGCCGGCATCGAGGACTCGCTTCAGTACACGAACGACATTCGGCGCGAGGGCCTGTCACGCTACGAAAGCAGGCGATAATGAGCACCGAACAGCCAGTTTGGAAGTTCATCGCCAACCTCGGCGACGCGAGCCCTGTAGACTACGGTGGCTACTTCATCTTCAAGGACGAAACCGGGGTCTACACCGAGGAAGCCGAGCTACTCGAAAGCCCCGATGGCGACGATTCGCCTATCGGCTGGGAAATCTACCGATTCGTGTTAGACAAATGCACCTACGGAACGATCGATCCTGTCTCACTCGAATTCGTGCCCCAAACGCAGGTCGTTCCTGGTGGCATCCTGTCTGACAACAAGTTCCACCCCGAACACGCGGCTTGGTGGGCCGGCGCACCGGACAGGTGGAACCCCGAGGGTCGCCTGAAAAGCCTCGCGGAGAGTTGCGGGTACTCCGAGCAGGATTTGATCGAAATGTTCTGCTCGGACGACCCGATCGAACGAGCGAGAGCGTATCGGGAAGTGGGGGAGTATTACGGATTCGACAATCTCGATTCGTATCCGTTGCGTTTCCATCTTCGCGAGGACGTAGAAGCGCGATACGCTCAACCGAAATATCAGGAGAACACCCCATGAGCCGAATGCCCGAGGATTTCCTGAACGCCTACATTGAGGCCGCGCTCTGGTCATCTACTCACACGCCGGACCCGGAGGGCTACGGCCCCTGTTGTGATTCAGATGCCGAATTTCTCGACGGCACGGATCACGAACTCTCCGACGAAGGCCGCGAGAGAATGCGCGCCGATTGCGAGAAGTTCTGGGCCGAGAACGAAGAGGATCTCGAAATCGCCGCGGACGCGATTAGCGGCCCCGATTGGAACGCTGCCGCTGGCGGCGGCCACAACTTCTGGCTCACTCGCAACGGCCACGGCGTCGGGTTCTGGGATCGCAAGTACAAACAGCCCCAGGCTGTTCAGGACGCCCTCGATCGGCTCACCGAAGCCTGCGATAAGTTCGGTGAGTGCGATCTCTACGTCGGCGACGACGGAAAGGTGTACGTTTCATGAGTTTCGCCAACAACGCGCTCGATCTCTGCATCAAAGTGATCGAAGAGTTTCATGCTTCGAAGCATCCCGATTGTCCGGGAGGGACGCCCTCTCACGCAAAGATGGACGAAGCACTTGCCAAAGCACGTAAGGCGCTCGGCGAGAAAGACGAATGCCCCATCTGCGGCGGCGACGACGAGAAGTTGTTCCCGAACCTCGACGACATCAGCGACGAGGACCGCGAACACTATGCAGATGTGTTTCACGAGCTTGTGGAGTATTGCCAACACAAGACGATCGCCTGCGAGGATCGCCGCATAGGTGAAACCGCATCGGCGACTTACCACGAGCATGTCTGCGAGGAAATCTACAACAGTCTGCCCAAATGGGCGAGGTGGTGAACATGTGGCCCAACTACAGCTTTTGTTGGTATCCCTACGAGGACGCCGAAGATCGGGAGCCGGCGGTATATTGTTCCAGAAGTCGAACATATATCTTCGGCTTTGCGACTCTAGACGACGCCGCAAAGCGAGCAGGAGAACTGAATCGTGACAGCCGAAACTGAAAAGCATCCCAATCTCTATCACGAGGACGAGTTCGAGTACAAGGGCCACAGGTTCAAAGTCGAGTTCCCGCAGGACGGGGTCTACGAGGCTCCCTGGGAACGCTCGGACTACCACGGGCCGGTCCGACGCGTCAGTCGCCGGGAGGAAAAGCGCCCAGAGGAGCGCATTCTCGGCGGAGACCGGCACGACGGCTATCATCTGTACGACTTTGCGGCGGCCGTCAAGCTTGCGAAGACAAAATGGGGCGTTGCCGCGAAGGACGGCAAAACTCAAGGTCAGCGCGCCGTCGAGGTCGTCGAGCAAGACTTCGAGTACCTGCGGCGCTGGTGCAACGACCAGTGGCAGTATGTCGGCGTCGTCGTGACGTTGCTCGATGTCCCCGATTACAGCGATTCGCTCTGGGGCATCGAAAGCGACCAGAACGAGTACCTGACCGAGACGGCGTACGAGCTGGCCGATCAGATTCTCGCGCAGCTCGATAAGGACCACGCGAAAGCCATCGAGACGCGAAACAATCAGCTCGAAGAACTCTGCGACATCGCATACCGTTTCGGCCTCAAGCGTGAAGCCCGCGAGCGCTTCGACAACTTCCTCACCAATCACTTCGGGCCGGCGAAGCCCTAACAAGAAAGGAAAGTCCCGCAATGCCCGACCAGCTCTACAAAATCCTCGGCCGAAACGGGGAAGCAATCCACGGAGGCTCCGGCACCTGGTTTTTGCCGCAGGGAAACCGTCCCGGAAAGTGGATGCCAAAAGTAAACGAAGTTCGCGTCTGTTACACCGGCTACCATCTTCTCAAGCCGGAGGGCCTGCTGGCGTGGATGGATCGCGACGTGAAAATTTTCGTCGCCGAAGGACGCGGAACTGCCGATAACGGCGACGAGGGCAAGATCGCTTTTCAGCAAGCGCGACTCATTCGCGTTACGGCGTGGACGCGCATTTGCTATCCGCTCTTTGCGGCAGATTGCGCCGAACGTAGTCTCGAAAGCTTCGAGCGCACATTCCCCGACGACAAACGCCCGCGTCAGGCGATCGAAGTCGCCCGAAAGTTTGCCGCAGGCGAATGTTCGTTAGAGGAGGTAAGGGCGGCGGGGTCGGCGGCGCGGTCGGCGGCGCGGTCGGCGTCGTGGGCGGCGGAGTCGGCGGCGGAGTCGGCGCGGTCGGCGGCGCGGTCGGCGGCGCGGTCGGCGGCGTGGTCTGCGGCGGAGTCGGCGGCGGAGTCGGCGCGGTCGGCGGCGCGGTCGGCGGCGTGGTCTGCGGCGAATTCGGCGGCGCGGTCGGCGGCGCGGTCGGCGTCGTGGGCGGCGGAGTCGGCGTGGTCGGCGGCGCGGTCGGCGTCGTGGGCGGCGGAGTCGGCGGAGTCGGCGGCGTGGTCGGCGCGGTCGGCGTCGTGGGCGGCGTGGTCGGCGGCGCGAGCGGCACAGACAGCTCGACTGCTTCAGTACATTCATCACGGGGCGGCGGCTGTGGCGCTCCCTTGGCCTGTTCTCGCGGAAACGAAAGGAACCAGCGACAATGCGTAGATCCGAAGCCCTCAAGCAACTTCTGCCCTATCTGGAGATCACGAATGGCGTCGCCTCGATTGGCGACCGACCGTACGGCATGCCGAGGAAAGTATTCGCGCCAATGGCACGAAAACTCGTGCGCCTTTGCGAACGCGACGGCTACATCGCCACGGCCAAGAGCCTCGGCGGCGCTGTCGTGTCCATCGTGGACAAGGCCGGCGAGTCGTTCGAGATCGGCGTTCTGGCCGAGTTGCCCAAGATCCGAACCGTCATGCCCCTCCTCGACGACGAGCTAGGTGTCTTCCCGAAGGAGAGCTTCTCCACCGTCGTGGCTGGGACGTTCGAGCTGACTAAGCGCGTTCCGTGCGAGACGCATCCTGCCGAGGATGTGCTCGCGACGGCCTATGCCAAGGACGGAAACCCAACTGATGGGTTTTCAGGATATTGCCCGCATTGCGGCGCGACTGGCCCGGCTCGAAAGACCGAGCACGGCGCCAAGCAAGCGCTGCTGAAAGGACTGAAGAAGTAAGTTTCACGGATAACTTGGGCGCGTACTCTTGACACTCGGGGTTGCGCCTGCCAAACTAGGGAAAGTTCCTTACTGACAGTTCCCGAGAGTTCCAAGAAAGGAGCCGCCATGTTGGCGACCATGGAAAAGCCCAGTCACCTGAACAGCGAGCTACAGCGCGTCAGTCAGCAGGCCGAGAAAGTAGGCATCCTGGCTCGTATGGTTGCTTGGACGATCGGCGACAAGGTGATGCTCCGCCGAAAGGACGTGATTGCTCGCGTCGCGCAGGCCGGCTTGCCTTCCGCTGTCGTCACCAAGAAGCTTCGCGAGCGTGAAACCGTCATCCGGGCACTCAAGGAGCTGCAAAAGGAGGGGTTCTTGCACCCCGTCACCGAGGACGAACAGCGGGCCGTCTGGATTCTCGTCAAGGACGAGGTAGACGAGCGTACGGAAACTGTGGACTTCCAAGAGAAGTATAGGTTCACGTACTTCAAGCGCGCCGTGATCGACCCCGCTACAGGGACCGAGATCGTGGCGGCGAAGACGCTGAAGGCGAACGATCCCGCTGTTCAGCAGGAGTTGAACGAACTCGTCGAGCACTTCAGCGACCTGTATCTGCCCCGCGATATCCGGGCGCTCATGACCCGCGCCGTCAAGGCTGCCAGCGGGCTACCGTTTCGGGATCGGGGCGGCGTCTATTTCGTCCCTCGCCAGAAGTTCGAACTGGTCGAGGCGATGGGTACATTCCTGAATGGAATTCCGGGATGTGATTTCCGGGTGCTGAACATCCCGGACCTGCAAGAGGACCGGGAAACCCTGCTCGCGACGTTCGACAAGAACTTCAACAAGGAGTTGGAGGACATTCGCGAGGAAATCGTCAAGATGGTAACGAGCGACACGAACGTTCGCAAGGGAACGTTCCAGGATCGCATAGAGCAGGTCATGAGCAAGATGGGGCAGTTGAACATGTTCAGTGAGCTGCTCCAGTTCAAGACCGAAGAGTACGAAACGACGCTGCATGAACTCCGCGAGTTCATCTTCGAGCAGATGGAGTAACTCCATGGATCCACATGTTCAAGCCAAGACTATTAGGCGCTGCATAAAGGCGCTCGATAAGGCGCAGCGGCTTCTTACTGGAAGTTATCCGGGGGCTCCAGAAAAGCCTCCACTTAAGAATCGGGCGGCGGACGCTCGATACATTCTGAAGAACTGCGGGCTTGTTCTCGTCGATGTGGAGATCACGCTCGCCCAGTATTTACAGGAGGGAAAGGAATAATGGCTTTGACCGCTCAAGTTCCCGCCGCGTCCACCGCAATCGCCAAGTTGCACGCGATTCGCGATTTCCTGAACGCTCACGTCGTCGAGCGTGGGGCCGAGATCGACGTGATGCTCGTCGCGCTAATTGCGCGGAAGAACGCCATCCTGCTCGGCCCTCCGGGCGTTGCCAAGAGCTACAGCATCAATCTGCTCACGGCCTGCATCGAGAACGCGAACATCTTCTCGCTGCAACTCACCAAGACGACTAAGCCCGAGGAGGTCTTCGGGCCGTACGACATGGTTGCCCTGAAAGCCGGCCGATTCGAGCGGCTGCTGGACGACTATTTCGGAACGGCGCACGTCGCATTCATCGACGAGGTAGGAAAGTGCTCGTCGGCCCTGCTCAATACGTTCCTGACCGCCATGCTCGACAAGAAGATGCGCAACGGGACGCAGATCGTGAACCTGCCGCTGCTTTCGATGTTCGGCGCCAGCAACGAGGTGCCCGATTCCGGCGACCTGGGCGCATTCTACGATCGCTTCGAGCTGCGCCTGAACGTCAAGCCGCTGACGCTGACGGGCCGAGCACGGCTGCGCACGCTAACCCAACCTGTTGGGTTTCCGAAGATCAGCCTGACCGAGCTGAACGAGTTGCATACTCGCGCCCAGCTCGTCCGGCAGAACCTTCCGAACGAGGTCTTCGAGGGGATGGAGAGTATCCTCGAAAAACTCGCCGCCGAGAACATGACGATCAGCGATCGGCGGTATATGATGGCCCTCGATCTGATCGCCGCGAACGCGGTATACAACGACCGGGCACCGGATCCAGATGACACCGCCATCCTGGCTTCAATGCTCTGGGGACGCCCGCAAGACGAACCCACCGTTCGGCGGATCGTCGCCGCATCGGCGAATCCGACGCTCACCAAGGCGTACGAGCTGCTCGACGAGGCCGTCCGGCGCTACGAGGATTACTTCGCCAAGGTCAAGGATCTGGGCGGCGCAGGCCGAACCCAGTTCCAGGTCGAGAACACGCAGAAGTTCACCGTCATGAGCAAGGAGTTCAAGGAGCTGGTGGGCAAGAACCCTGGCAACAGGAAGCTCGCCGAACTGTTCGCCAAGTTCCGCGCCAAGCACAAGGCTGTGTACGATCACATTACCGGGGAGGTGTAATCATGCGAAAGGGCCTATGGATTACTCTTCTGCTCGCGGGATGCGTTATAGTCGTCCCGCCGAATCTCGGGAACGCTATCGTTGATCTCGTGGCGTCTCCGGGGCCTTCACCTTCGGCATCGCCGCCCTCGCTGGTATTCCAGATCCCCCACAGCTCCGGGGACTACAGCTCCCCGGTGCCGGATACGATCAACATCTACCTGCCGCTGAAAGGAGCGCAACAGTGAACAGAACCAGTGTCCGATCGAGCATGATCGACAGCATCGGGTACGATCCGGCGTCCCAGACGCTCGAAGTCGAGTTCGCCAGCGGCCCGATTTGGGAATACTGGCCGGTACCGCCGGCCATGTACCGGGATTTGCAAGCCGCGCCCTCGGTAGGGAAGTATTTCCTCGCAAACATCCGGGGCAAGTACCAGGAAAGGCCGGTATAGATGAGCCTCTCGATCAGGGCCGATCGGTTCGACGAAATGGTATTCGATCGAGCCGAAGAGGAAATCCCCAGCATCCAGAAGCGGATGACCAAAACCGCAGACAAGCTCAAGGACATTCTTACGCCCGAGCAGCAGGAGACGCTCGGGCTCGTCGCTCGGGAACTTGTCAACGACGCTTTCCAGATTCACCACCAAGCGATTCCCGAGATCGACCCGGAGGCGCAAGCCTTCGGGCACATCGGCAAGGTTTTCGAAGAGGTCATGCATACGCAAGAGTACCATGACCTCCACGCGCTTTCGGCGGGAAACCTGGTGAATTCGGCGATTGCGACCCAGATCCTCGACGAGAAGCTTCTGGACAGAATCAAACCCGAGACGCTCGCGCAAGGAATGCTGGAGCAGGACAGGGAGGCCCTCGAACTCGCCAAGAACGACGAATCGACCGACGAGCAAACTCAACAGGAACTTGGCGGACAGATCGCGCAAATCGACCAGCAAATCGAACAGCTCGCGCAAGCCGGCAGCGAAAAGCTCGACGGCGACAAGTTGCGCCGGGCGTATCGGGAAATCGCTGACGAGATCAGCGGACAGCTCGAACTCGTACAGGCTCTTTACGGAACGGCACCCGGAACCCCCGAAATGCGATCGGCGCAAGAAAAGCTCCAGTTCGCCCAAAAGATCGCCAACAGCTCGCGCTGGAAGCAACTCTTCAAAGTCATGGGCAGGTTTCAGCACTTCGCGCTCGCCTCCAGTCAGCGCAAGGTCGAGGACGTTCCGCACGAGATCGTCGGCATCGAGCTAGGCTCGGACTTGGAGCGCGTCCTGCCTAGCGAGTTCATGTATCTGACCGACCCGGACCTAGAGGACGTGTTCTTCAAGAACTTCGTCGAGGGAAACCTCATGCAGTGGGAAATGCAAGGCGAGGATAACGTAGGCAAAGGGCCAATTGTCTTGCTCATCGACGGCTCGGGCTCGATGGCGGGAGGCTACGGCCGCCGGGGCGCGCTCACCCCGGAAATCTGGTCCAAGGCGGTCATGCTCGGTTTTCTGGCGCTGGCCGAGCGCGAAAAGCGAGACGTATACGTTCGCCAATTCGGATCCACGCACGAACACCGGGATTGGGTTTTTCCCTACCAGACCCACCGGGACGCGGTTCGCCCCGAGGCCCTGTTCGAGGCCGGCGAGTATTTTCTGAACGGAGGTACCGATTTCATGAGCCCGCTGACGTGGGCGCTGGGAAAAGTCACGGCGGGGGATGAGTGGTCCCGCTCGGACGTGGTGATCATCACGGACGGTCAGGCTCCCGTTTCTCCGCAGTTTCGCGAGAAGTACACTCGCGAGAAAGAAGAAAAGAACTTTCGCGCTTTCGGGCTGTTCATCGGTACCCCTGGAGGCGGTTCCAGTTTGGCCCCGTTGCTCGACAGAGCGATCGACGTGGATGTTCGCGATGATCGCGGTGTTCTGGAGGCTGTGTTCGCGTAATGCTGGTTGACATCGACGGCTTAGCCGCCGTAGAATTGGTGCCGATGGCTCCCCGATGGATTCTCCCGTGCCATGCCTGTCAGCATGGCCGCGTAGAGCCGCAGGCCGATGAGGGGGTCTGCTGCGCAATCGACGCGGCACTTCGCTGCAAGCCCTTCCTGCCGCTCCCGCAGGGCAAGCGCTTCTATGTGCCCGATAAGCGCAACAAGAAGTACCGCCGGATCGAGGAGCAAGATCGGATGTTTCAAGATGGCTGACGACGATAACGAAGGCCGTACCTTCGCAAAGCTCACGGAAGAAGGGAAAGAGTATTACCTGGAAACCCTCGGCATGGATGCGATGCTGGCCGATGACAATTTCCAGGTTACGGACGCCCGATCGGCCAACTGGGTCGCCCAAAAGTTGAACGAGCTGGTCAACCGCCGCGATTTGATCCTCGCCGTGGCAAACGAAGAGGCTCGGAAGCTCAATGCCCAGATCGATTGGCTCGAAGCGCGATTCCAGACGGGGCTTGCGATTTTCGCCCTCGAAAAGATTGAAGGGACTCGCAGTAAGAGTTTCACGCTGCCTTGTGGCGTCAAGCTTGCAGTGCGAAACTCACCCGCACATATCGAAATCGCTGACGAGTCTAGCGCCCTGGAATGGGCGAAAGCCTTCTACCCCGAGGCGGTAAGAACCAGCGAACGAGTTCTGGTATCCGAACTCGCCAAACTCTACAAGAACAATCACGAAATTCCCCAGGGCTGCGTTGAGGTGCCAGAAGAAGATGTTTTCAAGTGGCACCCGACCAAGCCCGACAAGAAAATCGTTCGCGGCGAAGATTAGCCCTTGACAGCTCATCCGAAAGGAGTAGTCTGGTGAAGCCTACCTGGATCGTACGGGATCCCTTCAAGCCGAAGACCGCTCTCGTGGGAATCGAAGATCCGGCACTCCCGTTCAACGAAACGGGCGATCGTGGGTCCGTGATTCACGCGATGGTCGTTTACGCTATGATCAGCAATGATGCAGCGAGGATCGTCCCGTTCAAGGGGATTTTCTGGGGCGAGGTAACCCCAGATGGGGCATACGTCCACAAGTAAGAAAGGATGACAGCGTGATCGAGTCAAACCCCGGCCTGAAGAGTGAGGCCGAAATTCGCGCCGAGTTCAAGGCGATCACCCCGGCCTCGCGGCCGGATATGTTCGCCACGGTAACGGAGCATGGCGAAAGCATCACTTATATTCCGTGGCACAAGTGCATCGAGGCCCTCGACGCGGTTTGTCCCGGATACGACTATCAGATCCTCGCCAGCGACCTGCACGTTGCCGATATGCCCGCCACGACGGGAAGCAGCGCTCGTGCTGCGCGCCCCGGCTTCGGTCGCGTCCGTACGCTCATCCGGCTGACGATTCCGACTTCGGACGGCGCCATCGTCCGGGACGGCCAGGGTTACGAGCCATGGGAGAAGGAGTTCTACGGCGATCCGTACAGCAACTCCGAGGCGATGGCCCTGCGCCGGGCGCTGGCCAAGTTCGGGCTCGGGCTGTCGCTGTATGACAAGTCCCAAGGTGGCGCGAACGCCGCGTACAACGGTCACGCCGCTGCGGCGCCCGCGCAACAACCGACTGCTGGCCAGCCGACGCAGCAACCGACCGCCGCTCCCGCCACGAGCGGCAACCCCCTCAAGGCCCAGTTCCCGAATGCGCAGGACTGGAAGTTCAAGATCAACATGGGGGCGAACAAGGGCAAGTATATCTTCGATCCGACGTGCGAGAACATTGTCGCCGATCTGGAGTGGCATATCCGGGAAGGAAAGCTCAACAAGAAGAACCCCCAGACCCAGCAGTACGATATCGGCGACACGGAACGTGTCGCGATTTTCCAGGCGGAAATTGCCCGCCGTCAGGGAAGCGGTGTTCCCGCTACCCCGCCAGCGCCCGCGCAGCAGCCCCAGCAGGCCGAGGCTACGGTGCCTGCGGCAGGCGACGAGCAGGCCAAGGTGCTCCCGGCGCGGGTCAACAACCTCGCCAAGGCCGCTAAGGCCATCGGCGTGGATTACGCCACTCTCAAGGCCAAGTGCTCACAGCTCACCAATGGGCAGAAGACCGCGCCCACGGACCTGACGAACGTGGAATTCGATCTGGTCTGCCTCGACGTTCTCGGCGAACCCGTAGCGTAGCTCGAAACTGCTCACAACGAAAGGAAACCTCATGAATCCCATCAGCAACGAGGAGGTAAAGGCCCTCGGCGCGTCTTTCAAGGGAAAGACGGTGTACCTCATCGCCGACCACAACGAATTCCCCGCCGGAACGGCTTTCATCGTCAAGGCGTCCATGCCCATGCCTAGCAGGCTCACCTACAAGTTCCTGCTGACACTGGTGCCCGAGGATCCGAGCGTCGGCGTCGAGAAGATCGCTCTCGACAACGGCGCCGTGTCGCTGTCTCGGGACGGGGCGGCGCCTGTGCCTGTCGCGCCGCCGGCCGCGGTCGCAAAGCCCGAGGTCGTCGTTACGCCAACCGTTGTTCCTTCGCAGGCTCCGGCTGCCGCTGCGAAGCCTCCTTCCGAGGTCGAGTTCGCACTGTCCATCCCGGATGACCCCGAGATGGAGGTCGCCGCCCGATTCCTCGAAAAGGCCCCCGCTCATCGGCTCTCGCAGGTGTTCTTCGAGGCGTACGAGGGCATCAGCGGGCCGTTCGACACCGACGCGCTCGACGCCCTCGAAAGCGAGTACGGCGTATCAGGAAAGGACGCCTGGGCGCTTCAGGACGTGGCGCGGATGTACTTCGGCTACTGCAAGGCCAACGGGATCGCCCCGGACAACCTGCTGTACGAGGTCAACAAGGCGCTAGAGGCGCAGAAAGACGGCGCGGCGGCCGAGAAGCCCAAGGGCAAGGGCGGGCGTCCACCGGGCAGCAAGAACAAGCCCAAGGATGCCGAGGCGGCCCAGCCCGAGTTCCGGGCTGCCGAACCCGCCCAGGTGGTGCAGTTCCCGACACAGGCCCAGGCGGCGACCTTTGCGGAGGCTGCTCCGAGCACAGCCCCTCTGGGGATGCCGGAGGTGGCGCTCCGAGCTGCGCCGGTCGTCACTGCGCTGCTTCAAGCGGCAGCCGGCGGCGGCGTGACGTACGAGGAACTCGCTGCGGCGGCCGTCGCGATGGCCAAGGCAGCGTTCTCGGCCGTAGCCCGGTGAACGAATACAGGCGGGGGAGGGGCGACCCTCCCCCTGTTTGTGCAGAGGTTTGCTGAATGACAGACGAAGAAGCTCTGGAACTCAAACCG
>JAEHJW020008883.1_pt1 | contig 12442 bp, 13 predicted proteins | sample 9271431 | NCBI WGS metagenome assembly JAEHJW02
CGCGCCAGCCGCCCAGATCCCGCGCGCCGGCTGGTGTTGACCAACGGCGTCGAGGGCGGATCCGAGATGCAGAGCAGCCGGCGCATTCGCCGGGCCGGCGCCGGGCATCAGGGGGGCGCCCTGGTACTGTGGTCGCGCCGCCGGATGCGCCGCAGCAACCAGTCGCCACTCCCTGCGACAGAGGACTGTTACACGCAGGCCGGCGCCGTGTGGCCGCCGTCCGAGCCCGTCGAGGAGCAGGAGCCGCTGGCCATCCGCCGGCAGTACGCCGACGGCAGCGCGCGGCGGCTCAACCCGCAGGCCGAGCAGGCGGAACTCGCCAAGCGGTCCCGCCGTCCCCTTGCCCGCGCCATCGGCATCAGCATCCTGGAGTCCCGCACCGCGCGCGCCACGAGAGGCCGTGACCCCAGGGGGCGCTACCTCCACCATGGCCGCATGCGTAAGTCCGCGCGCCTGGTCATCCTGGGGCGCGACGGTCGGCGCAGGCCGGGCGGTGCGGTGCGCGCGCGGTCCACGCGGCCCGGTCCCGAGGAGCACGCGAGCCGCCGCTGGCCGCGCAAGAACCTCGTCCTCGGTCGCTACCGCCACGGCACAGACCGCCAGGCCCGGGAGCAGGGTTCCGGCTGGCGACGGGACCAGGAATCCAGCGCGCAGGTCCTGGGGGCCCTGACCGCATCCCGGCGGGCCAACATGCCCGGGACGACCCCGATCCCGCGGCCAAGCGGCAAGCCGGCCGTCGTGGCGCTGAAGTCCAGGTCCATGGAGGACACGGCCCGCGCCCTGGCCGCATACCGCCGGCTGCTGCACTCCTCCTCCAGTCCCGCCGCGGCCCTGCAGCGGCTGGCGCAGGGGTACGACCCGGAGGGCTCTGGCAAGCCTGTCGGCGGGGCGTGGGTGCTGGACGCCGAGACCGGCAAGGGCCGGGTGTTCTGGCGCCAGGCCCAGCGCAACGCGCTGCCGGTGCCCGCCGCGTATCAGGAGGTCCTGCACCGCGACGACGTCGACGCCCGCGACGTGTTCTGGTCCGAGCAACCGGCGTTCGGCTCCATGAAGGGCGGATTCCTGCACCGCTGAGCGAAGGAGGCGGTCTCGTGGGCATCGCGGAGTACCTGGGCGCGGCCAGGCGCCCGCCAGGCGGCATCGCCGGCTACCTGGGGGCGCGCGGCCCGAGGTCCATCGGCGAGTACCTGGCGCGCAGCCGCACGCGCGACCTCGAGGACTGGGGGTTCGAGGACGCCTACGAGAACCCGGCGGAGCGTCGGCGGGCGCGGCACTATGCCCACGACATCGTCGCCGCTGGGGCCGACGACGCGCGCCCGCACGACCCCGGCTACCACGGCAAGGGCGGAGGCGCCCGCGGCTACCCGAGCCCGCGCGACCTGCGGCGGAGCGGGGACCTGTGCGAGTGCCCGCGGTGTGGGCACCGCTACCGCCACGCGCTGGAAAAGGCCCGAGGAGAGCGGGCCTACGACGCCGAGGAGCGCCGCGAGGTGCGCCGGGAGAAGACCCAGCGGTACGGCAAGGGCGAGACGTTCGCCGTACCCTCGCTGCGGTCGTACCCGCTGACCAAGAACGGCCGGCCCTCCCGCAAGCGCACGATGGCCGCATGGCGCTACATGAGCATGCCGAAAAACGCCGCCAGGCTGGGAGATGAGGCGGGGGCCGCCAAGCGCCGCATCCGCGCGTTCGCTCGGCGGCACTTCGGCGAGCACCTGGGGTCCCCGTCCGCCGCCTGAGCCCCGCTGACGCCGCTGCAGCAGCACAGATCAGCGGAGGTGGCGCGGCATGGCGAGGACCCCCGTCTATGTCCCCGGGTATCAGGACTACGGGCAAATCTCCAACGCGATCAACGGCGGCCCGATCTCCGGGCAGCCGACGCAGTACCCATACACGCCGAACGTGGACGTCCTCGGCACCGCCCCCGGCGCCGTCCAGGCCGTTTCCACAGGCAGCACCATCGCCGTCGCCGCCCCGTCGGTGACCGGCATCCGCCTGTCGGCCGCAGCGGCGGCCACAGGCGTCATCCTCGCGGCGGGCACGGAGGATCAGCAGGAGGTCCTGCTGTTCAACGAATCGGCCAACGCCATCACCTTCGCGGCCGTGGGGACCAGCAACGTCGCCAACGGAACGAGCGCGTCCATCGCCAGCCTGACGGGCATGAGACTGATTTGGAACGCCCAGGCGGCCACGCCAAGTTGGTACGTGTCCTAATCCCCGCCCTGCCGAAGCCACCGCCGCAACCGGCGCCGCGGCGGGGGTGACGAGCACGCAGTCCATCCTGATCGACACCGATCACGGCGAGTACTGCAGGTACCACGATTCCCTGGACGTGGTCACGGCGTACCTGGCATTCACCGGGGCAGAGGCCGGCGATGTCGTGACCATCAACCTGATACGCATGGACGGGTACGGCGCGCTCGCCATGCTGACCCAGACCGTCACGTGCGCGGCTGGCCAGCCGTCGGCCACCGTGACCTTCGCCTTGGCGGACGCCGTGGAGCAGCCGTCCTACCCCAGCCCGGCGTTCGCGGAAATCCCCGTCTATCGCGCCGTGGCCGGGGACTACCAGGTGCAGGCGACGGCCACAGGCATGACCGGAACGGCGGCGTCCGCGACCTTCGCGGTGTCCGTGGTCCCCGTCGACGAACTCCGCAGCATGTGGATCAGGGGCGTGCCCCTGCAGGCCCTGGACGTGCTGGGCCCCCTGCAGCAACCCCAGGTGCTGACCGGCGTGCGGATCCGGCGCGTGTCTGAGGGGTGCGAGCGCGGCGTTCATACGCTGGCCTACACGACGGGCAGCCCCGGGACCCTGGCGTGGGACGGCGGGGCCGCCGTTGCCGTGCCCGCCACGCGCGGCCAGGTCGCCTTGGTGGCCCAGGACGGCGAATCCTACGTGCTGTGCGAGGTTGCGCCGTTTCTCCTGCCAGCCAAGGGCGCCACCGAGAACATCATCGTCGAGGGCGGCGAGTTCGACGACGACAGCCTGCGGCGGTATGTCCATTACGCCACGGGCGAGTTGGAGTCCGCGTTCTATTTTTTCTTGGAGCCGCGCAACAGTGACACGGACCCGGCACTGAACGCCACCAGGTTCGGGTACTTCATCGACCGTGCGGAGCAGCCGGTCACCTACAAGCGCCCCCGCGACTTCGCGCACTGGATGTCCTTCCAGTTGCAGCGGCGCCGCATCCTGAAGGTCTATCACCTGGACGGGTGGTTCAACCAGTCGCAGGCCGTGAGCATCGGACGCGACTGGATCGTGTTCGACGAGGTGACGGGCACGCTGGAGTTGGTGCCAGACAACGGCGCCATCATCTCATGGCAGTTCTACGGCGCGGCGATTCTGCAGTTCTTTATCAACTACGACACCATACCTTCGTTCTGGCACTTCGGCATGGCATCGGGAATCCCGGATCTTACGGGAGACTATGCGGTGCTGCGCCAGGCCATCGCCAAGAAGGCGGCGAGCGACATTCTCTCGGCCGCCGGCTTCGCCTATACGGCGGGCGCCGCGTCCCGCAGCGTGAGCCGCGACGGCGTTTCCGACAGCCGCACCTACGCGGGCAAACAGGGCGGCGAGGCCCTGCGCGCCCAGTACGAAGAGTGGCTGAAACAGATGATCCCGAGGCTGCGCACTAGGTATGGCGGCATACAAATGCAGACAGTTTAGGCCCGCGAAAGGGGGTGAGAGTTTGCCGCTCAACAAGGCCCAGAAGTCGGCCAACAAGTACGCCCTCGGTATCTCCGAGAACTTCAGCCTCGCGGATGTCGTGCAGTCCATGCAGAACGGGCAGGTCGGCGGCCAGAACGGCGTCCCGGACTACCAGGGCTTCGCCCCCGGCGCCGTCGACGCCGCGCTGCGCATCGGCACCGTGACGGGCGATGTCGCTGCGGCGGGCACCGCAGTCAACACGGGCGCGGTCGGCGCGGGCATTACCCCGATCGCCAACGCCTGGTGGGTGGCGTCCGGCCCTGTGGGCGCCGCCATCGCGTCCTACAGCGGCGGCGCGGACGGCGCCTTCTCCGTCAACGCCTCCGCGGCCGGGACCGTGACCGTCGCGTTCCTCTACTGAGCGCGCGCAGCGGCGGGGAGGCGGATCAATCCATGTGGTATCCGCTGCGCAAGTCGACCGAGGAGGTCGACCGGGGAGAGCGCAAGCGCGTCCTGTACTCGATCATCTCCGCCGAGGTCCCCGACGCGGTAAACGACGTCGTGCGGCAGGACGGGATGGACTGCGGGCCACTGGTGGAGGCCGGCTACGCGAATTGGGACCACATGGACGGACCGGCCCACCTCATCGGGGAGCCGCTATCGACCGACCGCACGGAGATCGACGCGCCGGGCCTCGGCCGGGTGCCCGCCACGGAGGGGCGCATCTGGCTCTACACGGGCCACCCCGAGGCCGACGCGGTCTGGTCGCTCTGCAAGGCGCAGCGGGCCCCACACGCCCGCAGGCGGCTGGGGACGAGCGTGCAGGGCGAGATCCGGGAACGCCAGGGACATGACATCGTCAAGTCGCTCATCCGCCACATCGCGGTATCACACCAGCCGCTCATGCCGCTGAGTTTCGTCGCCATCGAGAAGAGCCTCAGGGCTCAGATGGCGCGCAGCATGGCGGCCGGCCCAGACAGCCCAACGAACACGCTCAACCTCGATACCGGCGGATGGATCTACGGCTCCTGCAAGGGCGGCCGGGCCTGCTACCGCCGGGACCTGTCGTTCCGCGAAGGCGCCCGGGGCGCCCTGCGACACCTGGTGCGGTGCCGCGGCATGGACCCCGACGTCGCCCGGAGTCTGCTGGTCGGCCTCCACCGCTCGCTGCGCGCGGTCTGACTCCTTCCGCCATCGCCATCGCCATCGCCACAACGTGGACCCGGAAGGAGCACCACCATGGGCAGGGGCACCACGCTCGCGCGCGCCGAGCGCGAGTTGGAGGCCGCGCTGCGCGGTTCCGGTGGCGATGGCGATGGCGCCGTGCAGGACCTGGCGCGCTCTCAGCGCGTGCTGACCGAGGAACTGCGGCGGTCGCGCCGCATGCGCAAGGCCGCGGACCCGGCGATCCCCGAGGAAGAAGACGAGGTCGACGAGCAGCAGGAGGACTTCGGGGACCCGCTCGACGAGGAGGCCGTGGAGGACCAGAACCCGGACGACCCCGACGAGGGAACGGGGGTCGACGATGTCCGCGGTACCGTGGGGCGCCGCAAGAACAACAGCCGCCAGCGCAGCCGCCGCCGCAAGGAGCGCGACCACGAGACCCTGGAGGCATCCCGCCGCCGCAAGCAGGATGAGGACGATGATGACGAGGACGATGATGACGACGACGAGGAGGAGATGGAGCGGTCCCGCCGTCGCCGGGATCGCCTGAATCGCGCCCGCCCGCGCTGGGCTGGCCGCGACGAGGCCCTGGGCGACGACGACGAGGACGAGGAGGACGACGAGGACCGGGACGAGGAGTTCCGCGACGTCTACGCCCGCGGGTACCGTTCCTACCTGCGCAACGAGGACGCCAACCACGAAGAGGACGAGCGCGTCCCGCCCGACGGCCCGGACGTAGCCGACGGTGACGATGAAGACCAGTACACCATCGGCTCCCACCGCGTGCACAGCGAGCGGGCCATGCGCCGCAGCCGCGGTGGCCGCGAGACGGTCTATCGCTCGTTCGCCCGCATCCCCGGCGCCGAGGACGCCATCAGCGCCGAACCCTTCCTCGCCGAGCTCGTGGATCAGGTCGCCGCGGTACGCGAGGAGTTGCGCAAGTCGCGCACCGCGGCGGAGGCCGCCTATCGCCATGCCGCGGCGCAGTCGCGGGTCATCGCCTCCCAGGGCCGCGTGATCGCCCGCCTCCACGCTGACATGCAGTTGGTCAAGGCCCAGCCGATCACCGCGGGCACCCCTTGGGGCGTGCCGCTGATGCCGCGCCCGCAGGGCCAGGGGAACCGCGGCGGCCGGCGGGACGCGCCGCTGACCAAGAGCCGCGCCGACGTCATCACGGGCGCCGAACAACTTCTTCGCTCCGGCCGCATGGACAGCCAGACGTTCCAGGCCCTGGGGTCCGCCGCCACCGCCGAGGACCTGGCCGCCCTGCTGACTCCCGAGCAGCAGCAGGCGCTTGGCCTTGGGGGGGTGCGGTAATTGCCCTCGGTCATCACGCAGACTGGCGCCAGGGTAGAGTCCCGCCTCGCCGAGCGCGTGGCCGGCGCGCCCACGCCGTCCGCGCTCCTCAGCCCCGAATGGCTGCGCATCCCCGACCCCCAGCGCACGGCGCTGACCTATGACTCCATCGTCAAGAGCTACCGCGGCCAGGACGGCCAGGTGTTCCAGCCGGGATCGCGACTGCTGACTGGCGACCAGGCCACTGCGCTCACGAATGCCCGCAACCCGTTCGCTGCCACGTACTCCCAGATGTTCGGCAAGTCCTACAGCCTGGTGCGGCAGTCGTTTTTGAACGGCCGGGCCCTGGACTTCGAACGCGCGCTCGCCTCGACGAACCTCGGCGCGGGCTACGCGGACGGCACCGCCATGGCGACCCTGAACCTGGACACGACCATGACCTCAGTGCTGTACGACAACCAGCACCTGGTCATGTGGAACTGGCTCAACCGCGTGCCGTCGATCAACCCGCTGTATCAGTGGACCGAGCGCGACCAGTACGGCTCAATCCGTGGCGGCTTTGGATTCACCCAGGGCGGCGTGCCGAAGACCGGCGTGGCCGCATGGACCCGCAACCAGGCGCTTGTGTGCTTCTTCGGCGTCCGGCGCGGCATCACCGACGTGGAGGCCCAGTCGGGCCTGCTCGGCGGTGTGATGGTCGACCCCGTGCAGGAAGAGGACCGCGACGGCGCGTTCCAGGTCCTCGGCCGTGCGGAACTGAACTTCACCTGGGGCGACCCCACGGTCACCGACAACTACGGCAATACGGTCAACTACCCCGGCATGTTCCTGCAGATGACCGACACCACGGGCACCTACGCCTACGGGCGCGCGGCGTTGGCCAGCAACGTCCTGGACCTGCAGGGGCGATACCTGAACTTCACCGACCTGAACAGCATCGCCGCCATCCTGTATGACAAGGGCAAGCTGGGGTCGTTCGCCAACCTGCGGATGTTCGCCCCGCCGTCGGTGCTTGAGGACTTGAGCAACCTGCGGAACTACACCGAGCGCCGCATCCTGGCGCCGGAGGTCCCCGCTGGGCGCAGCGGGATCGGGTACGTCACGGGCGAGCCGCTGCCCGGCCACGCGACTAATTTCGGCCTGATCCCGTACACGGCGTCCATCTTTCTCGACGAGGTGCCCAACGGGCAGCCGATCCTGACGGGCGCCCCGGAGGCCGAGTCGCCGGCTATGCCGACGATCTCCGACGCGGTCGCGGGCTCCCCCACGGGCAGCCAGACCAGCTATTTCCTCGCGGAGAACGGTCTCGGGCAGTCCGACTCCGGCACCTACTACTACTGGGTGTCGGCGGTGAACGACTCCGGGGAATCGTTCGTTTCGGGCATGACCGTCAGCGCCAGCGGAGAGGCCACCGGCAGCGCGACCTCGACCTCCGTGGCGGTGGCCGCCGGCCAGGTCGTGACGCTCACCATCGCCCCGGGGCCCAGCAACGGCCAGCCGCTGGCGCAGGCCCGGGTCTACCGCAGCACGCAGGACGATGTGAATACCGCCAGCATCATCGGCCACGTGGCGATCAACCCCGTGAGCACCCCGAGCAGCGTCACGTTCACGGATACCAACAGCCGCCGGTCGGGCTGCAAGATCGCGCTCATCCTGGAGCGCACGCCGAACAACCTGGCCATCGCGCAGATGGCGCCGTTGACCAAGTACCCCCTGGCCATCGTGCAGACCAAGGTCGAATGGCTGCTGCTCCTGTACCACGTCCTGGTGATCAAGGCGCGGCAACGGTGCTACCTGATCAAGAACATCGGGCCATTCAGCCCGAACGTCTGACGCCGACGAGGTGAGGTCGCATGGCCCGGCTGAAGGCGCTCCGCCACGCGGGGCGCACGATCCGCTACACGGTCCCCGGGGAGGCGCCCGCCCGCGTCACATTCGGCGCGGACGGGCATGCCGAACTCCCCGAGGCCCACGCGCGGCACCTGGCGTCCTGCGGGGTCGGGGTGGTCGAGCCCGATGCGCCCAGGGCGCCCGAGGGGTCGCCCGCCCAGGCCCTGGCCGACGCCGCCGAGGCCGCGGGCATCGAGGCGGAGGACGACGCCGAGGAGGAGGGCGGGGCGGAGGGGCCGGCGATGGACCGGCCCATGCGCCGCCGCCGCCGGACCCTCTGAGGGGCGGAGGTGAGGCCGCATGTCCCTGGAGTCTGCCACCCGATCCATCACCGACGTCACGATCCGCGCGTTCGGCGCCCAGTTGCCGGTGCGGTCCATCTTGGCGTCCGGCGCCCAGGCGACGGGCGTCCAGGTCGCCACGGACACCGCCGGCAACGTGCGGCCAGGAGGTCTGCACTACCCCGGCGCGCGGGCGCTCCACACGCTCACCATCGAGGGGACCTTCTCCGCGACGGTCCAACTGGAGGGCTCGCAGGACAACGCGACCTTCTTCCCGTTGGCGCCGACGGTCCTCGCGGGCACCGCGTCAGGCGCGGCCATCACGGCCCCCGGGGTCTACACCGTCACGGGGGCGTTCCGCTCCCTGAGGCTCAACATCACCCAGTACACGTCGGGGTCCGTCACGTCGCTCGTCGAGAGCACGCAACGCTGAGGAGGTTGATGCCATGGCCGCCAAGGCAAGCCCAGGCCCCAGTGCTCCGCCGACCCCCGCCGAGGATCCCCGCGTCGAGGCCGCGCTGTCCGACGGCGCGGGGGCGCCAACGGACGATCCCGCCGTGTCCCGCGAGGTGTGGATCGGCCTGCGCCAGCGTTGGCGCAACACGCTGACCCAGGTCAAAGCAGAGTTTCGGGTCGCGATGCACGTCGGGGACGAGGCGACCAAGAAGGCGGCCCGCGAGGTCGCGGATCGGGCGCTGAAGGCCATCGACTTCTGTGACGAGGAGATCGGGAAGCTGGAGGCCGCAGCCAAACGGCTCTAGGGGGGGGCGGGCGGGGTGTGGAATAGCCGCTTCCCGCCGGCCGACTTCCAGACCTTCTTCCGCCAGCACGGCGAGCGCGTGCTGCTCTACCGCGCCGTGCCGTGCCCCTGCGGGAACCAGCCCGGCGGCCCCAGCAACATCAACTGCCAAGCATGCGGCGGCCTCGGGCGGTTCTACCCCGATCCGCCAGTCACGACCCGCATGGTCCTGACGCAGGTCACGCAGCGGCAGACCCTGGAGGCGTATGGCGAACTGATCCCGGGGGACATAGTCGCCGATCAGCCGCCGCGCGCGCCGCAACTCAGCATCCTGGATATCGTGCTGCCGACGTGGTCCCGTGGCGAGCCCTACGAGGGCGACGAGGTCGCGCGTGGGACCACGGCGTCCGATTCCCTCACCTACCGAGCCCAGGAGGTCTTCTTCTGCGGAACGGTCGACCCAGCAACCGGGGCGTCGACTGCCTACGTCCAGGGCGTCGACTTCTCGGTGGCTGGAAAGGCCATCACCTGGCTCACGGGGGGCAGCGCGCCGTCCGCCGGGGCTCTCTACGCCGTCCGCTACAACGCCCAGTTCGAGTGGTCGCCGTGGCTACCCGGCCAGGTCCGATACGAGCGCGGCACCAACCTCGGCCAGCGGACGGCGTTGCGCAAGCGGCACCTGGCCCTGCAGACGATCTCCCAGATGGTGGCGAGCGGCTGATGCTACGCCTGGATGTTGACGTATCGGGACTGTCCGGGCTGCTGCGGGACTTCGAGGCCCCCGCGTACCGCCAGGTCGGCGAAGCCATGGACACCGCGGGGACCGCGGCGGCGAACGCCTGGGAGGCCGCAGCCTACGGGGCAAGGCTCCCGGGGACGACGCGAGCCCTGCACTGGCCCGCGTACGCCCGCACGGTGGAGCACCACCTGCGCGGCGAGACGGAGGTCCTAGTGCGGGCCGACGCCGGCATGACCGCGCGGGCGACGGAGGCACGGCCGGCGCGGGACATGAAGCCCGTCATCCTCGCCGGCCCGCACTCCAAGCCGGCCAAGGCCGGCGGCCGGTATAACCGCATCCCGTTCAGCCACCGGGCAGAGAGCCTGTCGGACGCCGCGGCCATGGCCCTCATCCAGGGCGTACGCAACTTCCGCACCAACATCGGCCAGCGCAGCAAGCTCAACGTCCCGACGGGCGCCGGTCACTACACGTGGACCACGGGCCCTGAGTCGGGTATCCGCATGACCCCGCAGGGCATTCGCACGTGGCGCACCGTGAGCAGCCGCAGCGACCCCGCATCCTGGTGGTACCCCGCCCTCCCCGCCAACCCGCTGTTGGACGCCGTGTGGGCGGCCGTGCGCGACGAGGTCGAGGAGGAGGCATTCGTCGGCTGGCTGCAGGCGCTTGGTCTCGACTGAGGAGGGGTTGGCGTGCTGGCGATGCCCGACAAGGCCATCGCGGCGGCCATCCAGGCAGCTTTCAACCAATTCCGCCAGTCCGCCGCGACCCTGACGCCCGAGATCTACGCACAGGAGACCACAGCGAATCAGTCCGCGATCGAGATCTGGTGGGGCAATGCCTCTAACGTCGTGACGGTAGGGGTTGGCTATCCCCTGCAGCAGGTCAAGCCGCCCATCATCGCCGTCACGATCGAGACCGAGCAGGAGATGGACCGCGCCAGATTTGTCGGCAGCCAGTCCGGCCTGGTGGTCCCCGGCGCGGCAGGCACCGGCAGCTACGGGTACGCCACGCAACTCCGGGGGCGGTACAGCATCGCCTGTCTGGGCGTCAACCAGGACTGGGTCCTGTGGATGGAGGTCCTGACGCGGTGGGCGCTGCTCTCCCAGCGGCGCAACCTCCAGCAGCCCCCGCCGGCCGGCGCGCTCCTCTACCGGCAGACGCTGTCCGCCGCTGGGTTCGCCCCCGTGCCAAACAGCATGGCCGACTCCGTCTACCCCTTCGCCCGCGTCCTCGTCTTGGAGGCCGACAGGCTAGACACCTGGTCCGGCTCCGTGGCGGAAACGGTGGCGGGCGCCTCGGTCGCGGTGGAGGCGAGCGCCGGATCCTGATCCGCAGCCAACGCCGCGCCACAGCGCCCCGGGAGGTGCCGCCATGCCCTACATCAACGGGCAGTATGTCGTGACCCCGCAGGCGAGCGTCATCGTCAACGACAACGCCCTGACGGCCCCCGCTGTGGCCCCGGGCCTCGGGCTGCTGCTGATCGGCCCGGCGACGGACGGGGAGCCCCAGGCTCCCATCGTCCTGTCGTCTCCCGGGCAGGCCGTCCAAGCCCTGAAGGGCGGCGACCTGCTGCAGGGCGCGCTCCTGGCGTTCAGCCCCGGGGCTGGCCTCCAGGGACCGGGGTCCGTGACGGTGATCCGCCCGGAGGCGGCCACGCAGGCGACGAGCGCAATCAAGGACGCGGCGGGGACCGCCACCGAGATCAGCCTGACCACGACCTCATACGGCACGCTGGCCAACGACGCCAAATGGATGGTGCAGGCGGGGACCACGTCGGGATACAACGTCACCCTGGCGACCGACTTCGTCGGGCCCGGCGGCCAGACGTACCCGCCGGCCAGCCAGGCGAACGTGGGCCTGCAGGCCGCGAGCCTCTACTATACGGGCACCGGCACCTCGCCGACCTACACGGTGACGGACACCGAGTTCACCGTCGCGGCCGTGACCTCCGATACCGGCGGGACCATCACCTTCACGAACACCATGACCATCGGCCAATTGGCCGCCCAGGTCAGCCAGTTCGCCGGCTGGGTCATGACCGCCACCGACCCCAACCCCAACGACCTGGTCGCGCCGGGGAGCGCGGCGATCCCCGCACTGCTCGATAACGTGTCGGCCGTGACCGTGGGGACCACGCAGGCGACGGCAACAGCGGTCACCGCCAACGTGGCGGCGGTCGTGAATTGGATCAACGGCACCGGAGCGTACTTCACCGCCACGCGGGCCGCCGGGGCGACCGCGCTCGCCACGTCCTCGACCTGGACCTACGCCACCGGGGGCACGACCCCCGCGGCCACGACCAGCGACTGGACCGACGCCTACACGGTCGCCCAGTCCATCGTCGGCATCTCCCTCGTGGTCCCGGTGGCCGGCGGCCCCGCCACGCCCACCAGTACGCCTCCTTACCAGTGGAGCGATAACGACGCGCACTGCAGCTACATGGCGTCCATCGGCCAGCCGCGGCGCGGGTACGTCGGGGACCTGCTGGGCATGTCCCTGGCCGACGAGACGACCTACGCTTCGGGACTCAACAGCAACCGCACGTCCCTGGTCTGGCCCGGGTCCAAGGGCTCCGACTACAACGGCAACGCCACGACTTTCGCTCCGTACCTGGTGGCGTGCCAAGTCGCCGGGGCGCGGGCCGGCCTGCCGCTGACCGGGAAGCTCACGCAGACGGCCATCGG
>JAEHJW020006028.1_pt1 | contig 12433 bp, 18 predicted proteins | sample 9271431 | NCBI WGS metagenome assembly JAEHJW02
GTCGTCCCTGAAAACCACTCCGGGAGAGGTGGAAATATGTGTTTCCATCATCAGATTTGCGGCATCCATATCGAAGATCTTGGCAATTCCACGGACCTCATCCCCCTTGATGTAGGGCAGGATGATGGTTCCGATGGCCCTTTCCCGATATTCTTCTGTCGTCAGGATCGATTCTTCGGGATGCTCGAAGATCACCGGAAGGCCATTGCAACGGCTTACAAACTCCTCCGTCAAAAAGTTTTCCTCTGGACGGATCACCCACTCTTCGGGATGATCACGCTTGGAAAGACCGGTTCCGGTGATACGAAGGTCGAACAATGCGACATTTTCAAACTTCTGAGGGGAAGATAACTCGCCTGATTGAATGGCTTTGGCGATATCAAATTCAGTTTTCGGCTTGCTGTCCACGGAATCATGAACGGGAAGCGTCAGAAATTCGCCTTCCTTCGGCTCGATGGTGATAAAACCCTCATCGTGCTTGACAAACTCCTTCCCGACTTTCTCCGGAATGCCAATCGTGGAATGCCCATGAGCGGCGGCCTCCATCGCCCGATGCTGTTTTTCGGAGACGGAAGGCATTATCGGATCCTCGTTTCTTCAAGGGTTTTTTGACCTTTTTTGGTCAGAAATTCGGGAGGAAGCTGAGAAAGGCTGATCTTGAATTCCACCCAGCATCTGCACATCGGAAATTGTCCTACGGAGTCAATATCATCGTAATAGGGATTGGGGCCTTTCTTGACAAGACCCTTTTCTTTAGCCCAAGAATCTTTCAGGAGGAAGAACTGACCGTCTCTTTCTTCATGCTCCGGTCGCCCGTTGTATCCGGCCTGATGAACGTGTCTCCACTTGACCGCAATTCCACCGGACTGAATGCCGATGATATGATTCACGTTGGCTATCAGCTTGTGTCCCTGGTCGATAGCGAGCCTTCGTTCCTCGAATGTCCGGGAATGAAGCGGTTTGGCGATATGGGATGCGATTTCCCGCTTACTGATAGCTCCTGACCCGCCGGGGGGGATAGATGTTGACCATCCCGAAAACCTTTGAAGTGTTTCCTCAATCGCACGGGTTCGATTCAGCTTGATAAGATCAGCGGATGCCAAGATTCTTCTATCGAGTTCATTTCTGAGCGATGGTGCGATGATTTGAAGCGTGAGCCTCGTGACATGCGGATTCGCATTCTCGATCATCCGGCCTTTTTTGGTCATCTGATAAAAGATTGAACGGAGAGATTCAGCCAATTTCCGTTGCTTCGAAGAGAGAGAACCTTGCTCGGTTTCCGCTGCGTTTCTGAGTCTCGTGATCCAGTCCATCAAAACATCGGGATTCTCATATCCCCACTTCTCGAAGTATCGGATCGCCTCTTCGAGAACCTTTCTGAATCTATCGGACGGCATGGAATAAATTGTCCATGCGGGTACTCAGATCTCTTTCCGGCTCTCTTTCTTCCCTTCCCTCACCTGGCTCCGTAAGCGCAACAGGAGGCTCATAATTGGCAATAGCGTCAAGATCGAGATCGAGAGGCGTTGCAATCATGTCTTTCTGCTCATCCATCACATCCGCAAGCCAACCAGCTATAATCGCCTTGTTGCCCTGATCCACCACGGGGAGAAGAACCTCCGCAAGAGCGATGGCGGCTTTCAGCTTCACATCCGCAACCTTTGCCTTCTCGGAATCCGGCTCGACCATCAGGGAGGGCCAATTCGCCTCAAATGAATTTACCCACTGATAGAAGGCGGTGTCATAAGGAACGCCACGGTATTCAGGGAATCTCGCTTGAATGGTTTCATAGAAAGCCTCGCTCCATGCCCGTCTCATGACGATATTGTCGAAAAAGGCATAGAGAGGGGCCATCTCTTCACGGAAGGAATCGATATACTGAACGATCATCTTGAAGTCCTCCGTGCCCTCTCCGAAGCCACTTGTCATGGTTTCGTTGAGAAGGAGAACCGCTGGCATTCCCGCTGCCGTTGCCGCATTCTTGATGCAGTTCTCACGGGCAAACTTGGCCGGGGCTTCTAAGTTCAGCATGTTCAGGGAGTTGATTTCTTCCGTAATTCCGATGGAGAGGACATTCCCAGTCTTGGCTCCCTTGATGATCGTGCGCTTCAATCCTTGGAAGAGTTGGGCGACTTTATCGACAAAGGATTCAGGAGATTCTAATTTCGCAACCAGCAGAGCGGCTTTTTCTGTGACCGCCTGATCGGTGATCATTGATTGTATGTAGGTCTTGAGGGGATACAGTGCACGCTGAAAAACGGATCGTCCCGTGAATCCAAACGCCGAATTTTCCCACTGAATAAACAGCGGGGATTCATTCATCATGACCACGGTTCGGGATGGATGATAGGTCACAGATCCAACCCGGATCGGTTGAGTATGCTGATAGTCGGGAGCATTCGGATCTTGGTTCGTGACAAGCGATCCAGCCGTATTCAACGGGTCGAGAACATTGAAATAAAGATCCGCATCGGCGATCTTGTCGAGATCGAGAGGCTTGTCGGTGTCCTTGCCTTTTTCCCCGACAATGAGCGATGTGATGCCGTATATCCGTGCTTGAGTCATCACGTTTCGGATGATCTTGTCGGCTCCGACCTTGCCTATGCGCTTCCACTCTTGGATGAATGCCTTTTTGAGTTCTTTCTCAGGCCCTTCTTCAATGGAGATTTCCCGTGCTTGAGACTGGGCAAGAATGATCGGAGATTCGGCTATTTTTGCCCCTAGAGGGTGATAAACGTAGATGATCTTTGCGGTTTGATACCCGATATCCGTTCCGGGCTGAATGGAGTCTGCAACAAGAATCGACATAAGCTGGGTGGAGAGTCCCGTTCCCGTAACGACAAATTGCGCCTGAGAGGATGTGTTGATACCGGAATCGAACATCATCCCTCCTATGGGCAATAAAAAAGGCCATCATCACGAAGATGACAGCCTATGACTTTGGGCGCAACTTCTCCCCATGTCTGGAACGCTAGCAAATTTTATTTATTGTGTCAAGCAAAAAAAGAGCCGTCCGAAGACGGCCCCTGATGATTCCCTTGCATTGCCACGCCCCGCAGCGCCATGCCATGCCCCGCCTTGCCTCGCCCAGCCTCGCCCCGCCTTGATTTATCTCCAAAAACAAAAAAAGCACCTGCTGACAAGGGATTCAGACTCCGGGAGAGAGTCAAGACCGGGCGGGTCATCCTGTGCCAGCATGTGCCATTTTCCCCATCGCCCGCCCGAGCAAAACCATACTACAGAACCACGAACCCTCAAATCAAGTTATAGCCATCCCCTTTCATAAAAACTCTCTGCCGGTTTCTCCCATCTTACAAGCCTAACCTCCGTGCCATCTTTGAGAAGAAATAGAATCTCTCTTCCCCTTCTTGTATCCATGACCGTCAATCCTTTAACGGAATGTTTCTCCCCGTTGAACTCGAATAATGAAAAATCCTCTTTCGCCTTATCGGATAGATAGATATCTAGCTTATTATTATTTCGCAGAAGAACAGGAATGTTCGGGTCTCCCATGAAACCTTCTCCGTAAACCAACTGACCGGGAGAATGGACGGAACAACTTTCAACGTTAACTTTCTCTCCGTCAAGCTTCACATAAAGATCTTTTACGGCATAAAATGATGATGTTTGATCTTCTCTCAATTCAGCCACCCCCTCTCAGTAAACTCTTTTCCTAAAATGTCCAGCGAGAAGTCCAGCCATTCGACTAGAACCCTCTCTGCTCGCCCATTCGGAGTGACTTCTGATGCCCCATCATGCGACATCAGCTTGATCCGCTCAATCGCAACGGATGCCGCTCCCATCCCACAATTCAGCTTTTTCGAAAGATGATGTGCGAGAGAGAATATCGACTCAGGATCATCGGAGAAGATAGCATCCATCGTGTCTATGAGGTAGTCCCATCCAAGCGATCTGACGATTGCAGACTTTAGAAGTGCGAGCTCTAACCGTGAGTCAGTGATTGTGGTCCCACTTCTCCCGGGGAGCTCGTCCGATAGCGTTGCGCTATGAAGATCGCTAATATAGCTAATGTCATAGACTCTTCGGATAAAAAGCCTTACATCATGCGTCTCTGATGTCAATCGATCCTCCATATAGCATCATCATAGTTATCATCATAATTAGTCTCTCCCCACCATTCATCCGGCAATATTTGATTTGTCACCAAAACATGCTGAATGATGACCTTATCCGGTGATATTTGTGTCGCAACCGGAATGATGGTCCATAATGGATTTTCCATCAATACCCCCTCATCAGCAAATCAATGATAGCCAAAAAATAAATGGCAAGATTCTTAATTTCATGTATTGTGGTTCTGGAAGATAATGACTTTTGATGATGGCATTGCTATACAAATCTTTTCGGAATGGAAGAAGTTTCATCGGACCTATTGCCATTTTCCCTCCCGCTCAATACCCTCTCGAATCCCCACACCCAATCGCCGCTCCGTACATGCCACAATCAGCCAGATCGTCTGCCCGTTTTGCGTCTGTGTCGCCCATGCGGAATCCGCATAGCTGAGCGATGAAATGGTTCTTTTGAACGCCCTTGAACTTGACGACCTTATCGAAAGCATACTGCGACATTTTAATCTCTCCCCGGTGGAAATAGCCAGAGACCGACAACGCCCGGCCCTCTTTCCCGAGAGCCGTCATGGCCGATGGTAAGGAATGCACTCTCAAACCCTTCTTCTTCGCTTGCTGTATCAGCACGATACCACTGGCCTTGTCCTCAATAAAAGCCCCTATCACGCCTTCTCTCGCTTTACACATATTCGCTAATTGAGACATTCTCTCATAGACCGATGGGAGCCATAATTCCAAGGATGCCCCTTCGATCTGCACGATATCCCAATCGAGAACGATTAGCCTCGGTTGAGAGTACTTCTCCCGGGCAAAGAAAGCCACCGCCGTCCCATCATGTTGCCAACCGTCTTTCAAGGCTGTGTCGATGACGCAGTATATCTGTCCAGTCCTCTCTGGCATTGGAACTGGTTTTCCATCAACCAGGAGGTGATCGAGCGGGAAGAACGCAACACCATTCCAGTCCACAAACTCTGCCAGGTATTCCTGCCGAAAAACGTCAGGGTGAATCTCTCTTCGTAGCCGTTCAATTTCATCCACGGGGAGCATCGGATTGTCGCTTGTCGGTGCGTGATACTCGACAAAACCCAACTCTGGATCAGTGCATATCCGATAGAAAAAATTGTCTGGATCTTCCCCGTGAGGCGTGGACATGACCAGGGCATCGCCACGGTAGTCAAGGAGGGTCGGCTGTATGGCCTTGCTCCAGATGTCGATCATGTCGGGGCCAGCGAAAGCCGCTTCATCGATCACTACTTTGTGGTACTTCCTCGATCTGCCCGCATTCGGATTGTTGAGCGTCCAGAAGTCGATCCGACCTCCGGTTTTAAGCCGGATAACGCCATCGACCTTTGATGACTGCTCTATGACCGGATACAGGATCTTTTCTAACTCATAGTACGTCTCGAGCATAAACTTATACTCGGGAGTGAAATACCCAACGGACTGCTCATGCGCTGCCGCTGAACCGAGGACCGCTATGGCAAAGTGCGTCTTTCCCCATCGACGACCGCAACGGAGAACTTTGAATCGACCAGGCAGATTCCATGCCCGCATTTGCCCTGGGTGTAGTGAAGGAAAGACGACCCGTTCAGCCGTCGAGGCCATTTTTGCTTTCTTCGTTTGACCGTGATATATCTTCCTCGATCTCAAGGACCACAGGTTTTTCAGGCAAGGCATTTACGAACTCGAAGAGTGGCCTTGTGTCAACCCTGATCTCGCTTGGAACGATCCTGCCCAAGAGACTCATGAAAGCGACCGGGTTTTCTTTTCCCTGAGTGATCAAGTATTTCTCCCCACCCAACTTGTCAAGGGCTGCCAAAATCATTTCCTTGACTGCCTTCGTTGTCTTATTCTGGACTCCCTTTTTACGACCTTTTCCCGCATTCGGTGGAATCCACTTTCTAGCAACCTTTTCTTTTTTGCTATCACCTCCTTTTTCTGCCATTTTATCCCCCTAACGTCAATAAAATTCAGTATAAACTCTCATATTTGGTTCTTTTATCCTTTCCCTCGATGACATATTTTCTCCCTTCCTGAAATACGCTCTATTTTCGATTCTAAGGCTTCCGATTATTCGATACGACGTTTTCCCCATAAAAACCATTTAGTCGCCTTAAAACCGCATCCTGCTTTCAGCATTGCCAATCAGAACACTAACTTGGGATGTCCCGTAGTCATGTCTCTACCATCACCCCAATCACGCCTCGGTCTGTCTTTGAATAAGGGATGAGTCACCCGAGGATCTGGTTTTCCGTTCTCAGGATCATGGTAACACACTTTGTCAGCCTTTTCGTAGTCCGGGCATCGGTAAGGCTTTCCTTCGGGAATAGAATCTTCTGACTTTATCCAACCTTCCTCAATTCCCCTCCAATCCCTCATGATGGCAAGTTCAAGGATGTTTTTGATGCTCATGCCTTTTTTCTCCGAGATCGATCTAAGTTTATCGATGAGGAGTTTCTTGGCATGGTTTGTGTTGGTTGCGCCTTTCTTTTTACGGACTTCCATCCATGATTCCCATTCGAATGATGGAATATCGCTTGGCAGTTCAAACGGTTCGGAGGGTTTAGCCGATTTTTTCGGCGATTGCGTAGTCTTTAAAATCTTTGTAGATTGTGATGATGAAGGTGATGGTGATGCGTTGACATTTCGTTGACATTTCGTTGAATCGTCCGTTTGAACGTCCGTTGCAACATCCGTTTGAACGTCCGTTGACCCTTTTTCTATTCGTCTTTTTTCTCCTGAAGCCTTGCCAGCGTTGACTTTCTGATCTCTTCTCGCAAGTGCTTTAACTAATTCTTCTTCGATTCTATGATGAAAATATCCATCTTTTCGCTTCTCGAAAAACTCCAAAAGAACAGGTCCGTCAATATTCCATTCTTCAACGGAGAGGGAACAAATGTTCAACAGACGTTCAACGTCCGTTGAAAGTGGTTTTCGGGTTCTCCAATAGTGATACATGAGCAAGTGATATGCCCCATGCTGTCTTGTTGTCAGATGTCCTGTATCTGCCATGTAATCACCAATAAACATTGGGAAGAAAATATCAACCTTTTTCATTTTTTCCCCCCTTCTAAACAATGAAAGGAAGAAAAAATAGGAACATTTTTCCATAACAGGGAAATTTTTTCCTGTTTCATTCTGCGATCTCTTCCCCGAACCTCAATAATCTTTTTCTTTTTCAGGCCATCCAAGAGGGAATAATATTTCTCGGGAGAAATGGATATATCGTAAGCTTGTAGGGCGCATCCAACGAGACCACACGGAGGATCTTTGCTGACAAGTTCCATGCAGGCCAAGGCATGAACGATACATTTTTCTTCATCGGACAATGAAGATTGAGAAATGATTTCATCGAAAAGGGAGTAAAATTTTTTCGTGATTTCCAAATTCATGGAATTTACCTCCTGCTAAAGGAATCTGTCCGGGGGTGAAGATGCGTAGCAGGTCGCATCCTCGGGCCGATCAAGCCACTCCCCCCGGTCAGAAACCAAGGTTAGTTTGAATCCCCTGATGTGCGGGGCTTTTATAAGCATACCATTTTAATTTTAGGGAGCAAACTCGGGGTTACATGTTTTGGCATTCGCTGGCTTCTGATTTTGTTTTTCGTTTGTATTCGTTCCATGGGATCGTTCTATATAGCCCCCTGATCACCCATCGTTGAAAACACATCAGATCCGCTCTTTTTTTGTCATAGACCATCGGGTAAGGCAAAATTCCAATTGAAACCATCCGATTAAACCGATGCCAGATTTTCTCCCATGTTTCCGATGGACTGAAACCGATTAACATATAAGCCATCAGATGATTTGGAGGTATGCCTGCATGATTCAAAATTTCGACGCCCCTAAAAAAATCTTCCTCATCACCGATATTGTCCCATGCGGTGTATATCCTCCTACGGTTAAAATCATTGTTTCTGTATTCAATGGAGGCCAAGGCTTCAGCTTCTTCATCACCGATAACCCGAATGTTAATCCCCTGGCTAAAACAAACCCTGAATTTTCCCTCCCTGATCTCCTCAATGCGGGATTTCCATGACTCTTTTGTTTGACCAAAAAAATCATTATCCAAGAGGAGAATATTTTTAGGGTGCCCATAGCCTCTCCAGATATCCTTTATTGAAGAATTTTCAGATGGAAATCCCTCTTTTGCAGGAACAACACAAAATTTGCAGCGGAATCGGCATCCTCTCTGAGTAAACCCTATGGAATTCTTAAAATCAGGATAAAAATCATAAGAAATCCCTTTAAAATCTCCGATCACTTTTTCAACGGTGATGTCCGATAAAGATCCGGTTCCACCGAGGATGGCATTCGGAAAGGAACGACGAAAAATGTCAGTTTTTTTAGAAGTAAAAGAAAAAATTGTACTTCCATAAACAATGTCGTATTTTGGCTCAAAAATTCCCTTCGTGGAAGACTCATGAAAAAAAACCGAATCTCCACAGGATTGATGCCATGCACCGAGTTTCATTAACGCAAGATTAGGAAGTTTTCCATCAAGTTGAGTTAATCGAATAATCATTTTTCTTCCTTTACTCTGCTATAAAAATCTTCTTCCCGATCACTCTCGATCCCCTGACCGGAACCTCCTTGACGATCAAGATCCCCTTCTTTTCGAGTCCCTTGATCATGCGTGAGAGATTTGGTCGGTCTGTCTGCATCATGTCGGCAAGCTCCCCGATCATGCACCCGGGCCATTTTTCGACGTATTTCAAAAGTCTTGCTCTGGTTTCCATTTCTTCCTCCTGGGAAAGTTTGCGTTCGGTTGACGTGATGAGGATATACTTTTTGAGAGTGCTTGACAAGTGTATATAGCAGTGATATCATCTAATCAAGATCAAGGGGAGCTGATCAGAGCATCGTCTCACAAGGCCGGGATAGACGAGACCCGGACAGCACAAGGACTTGATCGAAAGGAAAAAAACTTCAACAACGGAGGTCTAAAATGTATCAGCGAATCTGGGACAGAATTTTCGACTTCATCGATTCCAAAACCTTTGAAAAGATGGTCGATTGGGGTTTCTACTTTGTTCTTGCAGGCTTTGTCTGGATGGGAAGCCTGCACTGCTATCGCATGTTTCACATGCATTGAAAAGGGGAATAAGATGAACAAGTCGTTCTTGCTAAGAATGCCAGAAGAGCTTCATGAAGCTATACGGAAACTCGCTCATGAAAAAGAGTTGCCGATGCGTGAGGTCATGGTTCGCATTCTATCAGGTGTCATCTTAAGGGAGAGAGAAAAATGATTGACAATGAAAGACAAAAAGATATCGTACGCCTGGTGAACGAGAATGATTTTACCTATCTCGAGGCGTTGAAAATTCAAAATGTCGGAATATTTATCGCTATTGGCATCGTGAAAGATGAACTTTCCGATATCCTTGGTTCGGAATGGGGAGAGGATTTCGTCAACAGGTTCGGTCCTGTTTTATGTCCTTGTGTCTTATGTAAAGGTGGTCCTGTGGATCTCGATTTATTTAGACATTGAGGCTGACATGGACATCTCGACTTACAGAAAACTTCCCGTAGATCATCAGAATGAGCAGAATTTATTGTCTTGCGTTCTGCAAGATCCGAGTCTGATACGATCTCTCAATATCGAGCATTCGCTCTTTCAGCTTCAATCCCTGAAAAAGATTTTCGGGATCGTGGCTGACATGGAAGAAGAGCAAAAAGAGATCAGTCTGCCGAGCGTATGGGATAGAGTCAAGAACACGGGTATTTTCAAGGACTTTCTAGACTTTGAATGTCTGTGGCTGACGGCTACAACCACTCAAAACGCTGGATACTATCACAAGAAACTTGCGGACAATCTTCTCGCAAGAGAAATCCTCATGGCGGTCAGTTCTATTCAGGACAAGGCCAGCGAAGGAGAAGATCCCGAATCGCTCATCAATCTGATTGTGGCACTCTTGGATCGCACGGCCATCGGCCAGGACGAAACCCAAGAGATCGTCACCGCCGGGGATATCAAGAAAACGGTCATGGAGAGATACGAGAACCCGGTCAAGAGGGGATTCTCAACGGGATGGATGACGCTCGATCCATTCTACACAGTTGTTCCGGGAGAGTTGACGATCGTGACGGGCATTCCAAACCACGGAAAGAGTTCTTGGACTTCTCATTTGATGGTTCACCTGGCCGAGATCCACGATTGGAGAATCGGACTTTTTTCTCCCGAGAACCATCCAATGGATCTCTTTGTCTCGAGGCTCCTTCCGCTTTTCGTACGCAAGCCCTTCACGGAAGGAATGTCACCACGCATGAGCCGGATGGAGTTGGACGATGGAATCGCATGGCTCGAGAGGCAATTCGTTTTCTTGGATCCCATCAACCCGACAATCGACAGGATTCTAGGATTGGCATTGAGAGCGCACAAGAAGTCAGAGTTGAGAGCCTTGGTCATCGATCCGTGGAACGAGGTCCAGCATCCCAATTCATCTCATTTATCCGAGCCACATTATATTCGGGAGATGCTCACGAAGATTAGGAAGTTCGGTAGAAGATACAAGATCCACATGTTCATTGTCGCTCATCCGATGAAACTTCAAAAGGACAAGCAGGGAGGGTATCCGATCCCGACTCCGTACGATATCTCAGGGGCAGCCCATTGGAGGAATCAAGCGGATAACTGCATAACGGTCTGGCGTGATCTCTCCCCCGATTCGGACTCAAGGGGAACGCAGATCCACATTCAGAAGATCCGGTTTGATGATGCGGGCAGGTTGGGAACGGTCGAGTTGTATTTCGATGGAGTCACAAGAAGATATCGGGATCCTTAAACAGAATCGATGTCCAAAAACAAGCGGGGCTTTTCTCCGTAGTATTTAAACGCTGAGATCTCCACAATCTGGCTGTCATCCTTCCAGACAATGCCATTTAAGGCATCAAGGATCTTGATGTAATTGTCGAGGTCAGGGCGACCGATTGGCTTTATTTCACCCGCCAACGCCAACGCCCTTTTCTTTTTGGACCAGGATTCAGGAATACTTACACTCACCCTTACGCAGACCCACAGAGGGCCCTCAAGAAGAGGAGCATCTTTCATGACTTCCGAGGCGAAGAAGGCGAGTTTGTTTTCATAGTCACGTGTTTTCTTGGGAGTGTATGCGATTCCCGAACGGGTTATTCTTGCCCGTCCTTTGGGAACGACTTCTCCTTCAACCACGATTAACATTTTGTCTCACGATGGCTGCGATCACTCGATCCTCGATTTTAGGCGTAAGGATATCGGGCCATTTGTATATAGCCTGAGGGCTAATGCCAATGGCTTTTGCGAGATCCGCACCCGTTCCGAATAGCTGTATAGCTTCAATCTTTGTCATGGATCTACCTTAGCAAGTTTGGATTCCACAATTCAACCTTGGTTGACAAAGATATCACTTTAGTGTAACCTTGGTTTCATATCCACAGGGAAACAACCACTCACAAAAGGAGAGAAAATGAGCAACGAGATTGAGGTCAATAACAGAAAGTCAGAGATCCAACCCTTTTCATTTTCCGAAATCGAGCGCATGGCAAACGCTATCGTCAAGTCTGGATTATTCGGAGTCAAGACCATAGAACAAGCCCTTGCGCTTCTTCTCTTGTCGCAAGCAGAAGGCATTCATCCAGTCTGTGGAGCGAGGGATTATCACATCATTCAGAATCGTCCTTCCATGAAATCGGAAACAATGCTGGCACGCTTTCAGGCGAATGGTGGAAAGGTTGAATGGACCTCATATTCCGATAAAAAGGTCTCTGGTATTTTTTCTCACCCTTCATCTGGAAGAATGGAATTTTCATGGACGATTGAGAAAGCGAAAGGCATCGGTCTTACATCAAAAGACACATGGAAACACTATCCAGAAGCCATGCTAAGGAGCAGGGTTATTTCCGAAGCGATCCGCACGATGCTTCCAGGTGTCCTATCCGGCATGTACACAGATGAGGAAGTGGAAAGCTTCACTGTTATTGACGCTAATCCCGCAAGGGAACCGTTCATCGAGCCGAAAACCAAGTCATCCAAGAAGGAGACAGCCGAGGTGGTGGTTGATGCCAAACCGGAAGAGCCTCCCGTTGTCAAAGATGTTGCCGAAACGATCTCACCCGAAGAAAGGGAAGCCGTCCAGTTGACCTGGAATGAGCGGGTAAAGGGAACATCCGAAGCGGTTCGAAATGAGTTCGCATCCGATCTCAAGAAGAAGTATGGGTTCAAAATGTTCGGAGATGTGAAGAAAAAGGATCTGCTTTCGGTGATAGAGGACATTCAGAATTGGGAGCCATCATGATAGACGAACTCACATTCGATGAAGATACTCACACTTACAGGATGGGAGAAAGGATCGTTCCCTCCGTCACTCA
>JAEHJW020002329.1_pt1 | contig 12429 bp, 17 predicted proteins | sample 9271431 | NCBI WGS metagenome assembly JAEHJW02
CGTCACACAGACGCTCGTACATGGGGGAGCCCGGCTGTATGGCTCCCTATCGAGGCAACTCGGCGCATGCCGCCGTTGGAGCTTGCAGCATGAGCGCCCGTCTTCTGACGTTCTCCGAGGCCAGCGACCTGGCGCGCGCGATCGCCAAGGACTTCGGGCTTGCGCTCTCGATCAAGCCCGCAGAGCGCGATTGGATACCAACGGCGATCGCGCGGTTGCATACTGATGCGCGCGTCACGCTGCACATCCCCTTGCGCGTTCGACTCGACAGCATCATCTTCGAGGCGACGCTGTACGTCGAGTCTCTGCCACCAAAATATCGGCACTGGCAGCGCACCGCGAGTGGGCGACCGCGATCGGAAATCACGATCCGGCACCGGTGCCAGAAGCGCGCGCGAGAGCTGGCGATCGAGCTGGGCCTGGCGAGGGGTTGTGCATGAGCGCAGACCTCGTCGACCCCACCTCGACGTTGCAGACGGCCCTCCAGCTCGCCGAGGAATACGGGATGCCCGTGTTCCCCTGCCGAGCCGACAAACGCCCGTACACCGAGCACGGCTTCAAAGAGGCCACCCGCAACGTTGAGCAGATCGCAGAGTGGTGGGCGCGCTGGCCCGACGCTCTGATCGGCGTGCCGACCGGCCGAGCCTCAAGGCTCATCGCGGTCGACATCGACCCGGACGGCATCGGCTGGTACACCGAGCATGCCGAACAACTCGGCGCCGGCCGCACCCATCGCACCCGACGGGACGGGTACCACGTCCTCTATCGCAACCCCGCGACCGAGATCAGGAACAGCGCCGGCCTGCTCGCGGCGGGCGTCGATGTCCGCGGCGAAGGCGGGTACATCATTTGGTGGCCGGCTCATGGTTGCCAGGCCGTTGGAGACTTGGAGGACCTGACGGAGGTCCCTGCATGGCTGCTCGAGCAGCTTGCGCGGCCACAGGTGGCGCTGCAGGCCAGCCCGAGCGACGGGCGCAAGGTTCCGAGCGGCCAGCGTAACAGTTACCTGAGCCGCGAAGCCTTCAGGCTGCGCAAACAGGGTGCTGACGTTGATGGCATTCTGCAGACCCTACGCGCGCTCAACGACACGCGCCTCGAGAGTCCGCTCCCCGACGAGGAGTTGCTCGCGATCGCCGCCGGCAAGGGGCACATCGAGCCGGACGCGCCGACACCGATAGACACGCGCCCGGAATCGCTGACACTCGACGAGATGCTCAAGCGCTTCGTCCACGTCGCGAAGGGACCGATCATCGTCGACCTCGCGAATACATATCGACGGATGAGACCCGGAGAATTTTCCGCTGCCTATGCTCACAACAAGGTCGTGATTGAGAAGAAAGCCGTGCCGACGACGGTCTTGTGGGCGCAGTCAGAGCGACGCATGTTGGCGGACTGCATGACATTTCATCCCGGCGAGGGACAGTTCTACACGGAGCGCGGGATGTGTCATTTCAATATCTGGACGGCGCCCGACTGGCCGCCAGTTGATACGGCCATGGCGGCGCCATTCTGCGCGCACCTCGAGTACCTGATACCGGATAGAACACAACGCGAGGATTTGCTCGACTGGCTCGCTCACGCGGTCCAGCGCCCCGAGGTGCGACCGCATTTCCACTTCTTGCTAGTGGCCGCGCAGGAGGGAACTGGCCGCTCGTGGCTCGTCGAGGTGCTCCGCCGGCTCTGGGGCGAGCGCCATGCCGGCGAGACCGACTTGCACCGGCTGCTCGATGACAGCTTTAACTCGGTGCTGAGCGCCAAGGTATTGATGGCAGTGCATGAGGTGAAGGCCCCGGCAGATGAGCGTTACTCGCACAGGGATCGGCTCAAGGGCCTGCTGACCGACACGAGCATCAGGGTGAACGAGAAACACGAGCCCAAGTGGACGGAGCGATTTTGCGCCCGGTTTCTCATGTTCACGAACCGCGACGACGCGCTGCCGCTGTCCGAGACCGATCGGCGTGTGTACGTAATCCGGTGCGCCGATGAGCCGCGTGATGCCACGTACTACACGACCCTCTACGGCCACCTCGAGGATCAGGAGTTTCTTGCAGCCGTCTGGCACTTACTCAGGAGTCGCGAAATCAGCGGCTTCAACCCAGGCCGGCGCGCACCGCTCAATGAAATGAAGGAGCAGATGATCGCGGCGGGGAGAACGGATGAGCAGCAAACGGCCGTCGAGTTTGTCCGCGCGTGCCCCCATGACGTGATCGCGGCATGCGACCTCGTCCAGGTTCTCGTCCAGCGTGACCCCGACGAGCACGCCAGAGACCACAAGGCGCGCATAGCCGCGATGGCCGCTGCGCTCAAGGAAATAGGCTGCCAGACCCAGACGAAGAAGATATGGCTCGCAGGCGAGTCAACGCGAGTATGGGTTCTGCGCAACGCGACGCGCTGGAGCCAGTCGTCCGCTGCCCTGCGCCAAGCAGCCGAGCGCACCCACGCCGACATTGTCGCCGGCAAGTTCTCGGCCAATCTCATCATCGACATCTGGAAACAACCCACATGAGCACTTACAGCGCAGGCGACGCGATTTACGACTCCTTTGGCCGCCCCGTGAACGCGAGAGAAAGCGGCAATTCTTGCGATGCTCTCTACGAGATCGCCGATGGGCTGCAGGCGATCGCGAGGGCTCTGCGTGCCCTCGGGAATGGCAACGCCGCTACCGATATGGGCGCCATCGAAGGGCTTGGCGTCGCGATCCGTGAGTCGGTGACCGGCCTCAGCGGCGCCATCAGCAGCGCGCTCAACGAGATGAACGAGGCTCTGAGGTGAACACCTCCGAAGTCATGCTCTGCCAGGCCTCGAGCGCCGATCAGGCACAGGAAGGAGAAATGACCTGGCCGTTTCCTTGCCACCCCTTGCCACATTGCCAGGGTTTCATTGCAGCGCAAAAAATGAAAATTGTTTCGGAAACCGCGGCAAGACTGGCAAGAGTGGCAATGTTTATATCTGTGGCAAGACTGGCAAGAGTGGCAAGGATTAACTCTTGTCTGATACGCGCACGCACAGACGCCATGCCGGAGGGTAGGGCTCACCCGGCGTCCGCGCTCGCCGTCGCCGCGCCGACCTCCGGCCCGGTTCGCGCTAGTCCGCCCTGGCAACCCTACCAGCGGAGTATGAATCCGCTGGCGAGAAATCCGGTCCGTTCAATCAAACGGTTAGCCAGCGATTTGCACTCGCTTTGCACTGGGGGCGCACCGTGAGCGCCTCATACTGGTCGACGCTGGTCGCCGCCGCCTTCCCCCGCCGCGCCACGCACCGCCCGCAGGACCGCGCCACGCTGCGCGCCGCGGCCCGCGAGCTGGCATCCCGTGGCCTAACCTATCGCGACATCGGCACCGCTCTGCGGCTCTCTGAACGCGCCATACGCGATTTGCTCGGGGTGGCGCCATGAGCGGCCCTCGCAATCGCGTCGCATGGGAACGCGGGCAGGCAATCCGCGCGGCCATTCGCGAGTACCTCGACGAGCACGCCCAGCTGCATCGATATGCCCGCCGGCCGACGTGGCGGGAGATTCAGGCGCACCTTCGCATGCGGCGTTATTACATCGAGCGCTCGGCCATCTGCTACCACATTCAGCAGATCGAGCTGGGCGCCGAGTTGGAAATAGGCCGGCAAGCCGCCGATGTATCTATGCCCGGCGAGGCGGCAAGATGAAGTGCGAACTCTGCAAACAACTTCGCACTGAGTTTGCGCACCGATGAAACACACTCGCTGCATCATCTGCACCCATCCGAAGCGGCACGACCTCGAGAGCGAGCTCGCCGACGGCGCCCGCCTGCGCCCGCTGGCTCGGCGATACGAGATCAGCTATGACGCCCTATGGCGCCATTGGCGTCGACATGTCCCCCAGGAGCACAAGGACCGGCTGAAGTTCGGGGACGCCCCCGTCCATAAACTCAAGGGCATGGTGGCCGAGGCGGAAATCTCGGTCCTGAAGGACCTGAACTTCGCGCGCAAGTCGCTCATCGATGCTCTCAACGTCGCGGCTGCGGAAGATGCGAATGCCCGCGGCACGTTGACCGGCCGCCTGCATGAGAACGCGCGCATCCGCGGACAGATCACCGGCGAGCTGTCGCGATCGCCATTGATCCAGCAGAACACAATCAACCTGGTCGTGAACAGCCCCGAGTTCGTCCGGTTCCAGGCCGACCTGATCCGGGTCCTGGCTCGGTTCCCCGAGGCCCGCGAGGCCGTCATTGCCGAATTCGATCGGCTCGAGGCGCTCGAGCAGACCGTCGACCAACCCGCTTTGGAGCATCATCCCGATGAAGAAACCACCGACTGACCCGCCTGAGCCGATCGATCCGCCTGAGCAAGGCGGGTTCCGCAAGCTATTCAGCCAGGCGCTACAGGGCGACTGGTCCCGCATCGCCCGTCCGAACCAGCTCCCGCCCCCTGGCGACTGGCGCATTTGGCTCCTTCTCGCCGGCCGTGGCTTCGGCAAGACCCGGACCGTGTGCGAGTTTGTCCGCGCCGAGGTCGAGGCCGGCCGGGCCTGCCGTATCGCACTGATCGCCGCCACCGCGTCAGATTGTCGCGACGTGCTGGTGACGGGTCACTCGGGGTTACTCGCTATCTCCCCGGAATGGAACCGCCCCGACTATCAACCGACAAAGCGCCTGCTCTCCTGGCGAAACGGCGCGATCGCAACGATGTACTCGGCCGATGAGCCGGACCGGTTGCGCGGCCCGAATTTCGACCTGGCGATTTGCGACGAGCTGGCCGCGTGGCGGTACCCCGAAGCGCTCGATATGCTGCTGCTCGGCCTGCGCATCGGGAAGAATCCTCGAGTTGCCATTGCGACGACGCCGCGGCCGACGAAGGTGATTCGGGACCTTCTCGCCCGCGAAGGGACTGATGTCGTCGTGACCCGCGGGTCGACGCTCGAGAACCGGGAGAATCTGGCGCCGGCCTACGTCGAGCAGATCATCGAACGCTACCGGGGGACGCGCCTCGAGCGGCAGGAGATTTTCGGTGAGGTCCTCGAGGACACTCCTGGCGCGCTCTGGAACCGCGACAGCCTCGAGCAAACCCGCGTCGATGCGGCGCCGAAGGACCTGCAGCGCATCGTGGTGGCGATCGACCCGGCGGGCAGCAGCGAGGAAGGGGCCGACGAGACAGGCGTCATCGTTGCCGGCCTCGGCCAGGACGGTCAAGGTTATGTGCTCGAGGACCTCTCGGGCCGTTACGACCCGCCGGGATGGGCGCGCCGCGCCATCGGTGCGTATCACGTCTGGAAGGCCGACCGGATCGTCTGCGAGACAAACTACGGCGGCGAAATGGTGAAGGCTACGATCGAGGCAATCGATGCCTCGGTACCCGTCAGCACGATATCGAGCAGCCGCGGCAAGGTGCTGCGCGCCGAGCCGATCGCGACGTTTTTCGAGCAGCGCAAGGCGCACATGGTCGGCTCGCACCCCGAACTCGAGGACCAGGCGTGTCGGTTTACTTCCGACTGGACGCGCGCTCGCGACGGGTCGCCCGACCGCGTGGATGCGCTGGTCTTCGCGCTGACGGAACTGATGCTCGGCCTGCCTGCCGGCGGATTCTTTCGCGAGGCGATGTTTTTGGAGGCCGGCGAGCCAGTCACGCTCACCTCGCCGCCGGACAGTTGCTTCGCGGTCATCGGCACCCCGCACGAGACCGGGCCGGACCGGGACTCCGCGGCAGTCATTTACGCCTGCCGCGCTCGGGAGCCTGGCTACCCGCTCACGATCATCGACTGGGAGATCGTCGAGCACGAGGCCGCCCTCATGGGCACATGGTTGCATGATGTCGCGCAGCGCCTTGCTGCCTGGCGCGAGGCCCTGCTCACGCGCTCGCCGCATGGTGGCATCTGGATCGAGCGCACACCGATCGGCGCGCCGCTCCTGCAGCTCGGCGAAGCGCGCGGCCTCGGGGTGATCGATGCAACCGACTCCCTGCGAGACCTGCCCGTCGACCTGTCGCAGCGAGTCAACCTCGCTGCCCGATACGTCGGGACCGGCAAGCTCGTGCGAATCGGGCGGGATGCTCACGAGAAGGTGATGATGTACCGCGGCCTAATGCGCAATCATCTGCTGCGGCAAATCCTCGCGCATGGTTCCGGTAAGTCAGATACCGAGCCACGCACCGAGCTTTTGCACGCGCTATGCATCGCAACCCTGATCAGCCTCCCGGGCAATCTCGATGTCGAGCGGCGCCTCGCGCGCGGCGAAGACGGGATGCCGCTGGAATTGCACGGCCCTGAGTTTTCCGCGACCGCCGCCGCCTTCGCCGAGCGCCGGCCGACCCCACCGCCTCCGGGGCCTTCCCGCGCCGATCGGGTCGCGCGATACGAGGCCGACCTCGCCGCGTGGCGGGAACGGGAGCGCGAGGCCATCGAGAAGATCCGGGCGCGACTCAAGAATCCCACATGGCGCCCTCGGTCGTGGCATGTGCTCGACATCGGGCCGCCGCCCGAGAACCCCGCTTCGGCGATTCCGGTGCGCGTCGTGGCCGCGGACGAGTTCTGACAGCTGAATAGACCGGACTGCGGCTTATTTACCCACCCAACGCATGCGTTCATATTAACGACTATGAAAGATTATCAAACCAAGATCGTCGCACTGACATTGCCCGAGCCGCTGCTCGAGCGGCTCGATCGTTTCGCCTTCGATGAGCACCGCAATCGAAGCAACGCGGCGCAGTTGCTGCTCGCCGAGGCGCTAGATCGGCTCGAGCGGCCTGCCGCCGAGCTGGCGGAATCACTTCCCGAACAGACCTAACCTTCGAGAACCCGAAATGACCAATTCACCTACTACGGTTGCAAACTACGAGCGCGTGCTGCGGTTGCGGTCAACGACCCGCGCCGAGGCGATCGCCGCGTATCAATCGGCGCTTGCAGATTACGAAGCGAAAAAGCAGGAAGCCATCGCGCAGATCCGCGCGAAGCTGAAGAACCCGCGATGGCATCCCTTCAGCTGGATAGCCCTCGGCATCGGACCGCCGCCGACGCACCCGACCGCCGGCATCCGCATAACATCGAACGCAGACCGGAGCACCGCAAATGGCTAATAACATTCGACGGATATCTGATAGGGAAGAAGTCCCGACGTATCGCGAAACCCTCGATCGCTCGGTCGCCGAGCTGAACCGCAGGATCGCCGATGGAGTCGCGGCGACCCCTGGTCGAGGAACCTTGCACCTCCCCGGGGACCGAATGTCGCCGACCTCGGCGAGCGAGGCCGAGCAGCGGAGCCTCCAGCGCTCTCCGACCCGGCCGCCACGCGACCCGCGCCTCGAGCGCGGAGTGAACAGTCTCAACACCCAGGGCCAGCCCCGGAAGTGAGTCAACACATGAGCCGAACAGACGCAGAACTGCAAATGATGTCGACGATGCTCCGGCGCATGCGGCGCACGCCGACGAGCGAGGAGCGCAACCAACTTGCGGAGGCCCGCAAGCGCGCGGATGGAGTTTACGCCGCACTCGGGCGCGAACTTCCGGACCACCTGCCAGGTGAATCCCCGCTCGCGTATCGGCAGCGGCTCGCCGATGGCCTAAAAGATCAGTCCGCGGGGCTGCGCCGCGCGAACCTGGCGGGCCTTCCGGCGGGAGCCCTGACGGCCATCGAGGCTAGGATTTACCAGGATGCCCAGACTGCAGCCGCGACCGGCGCCGGAATCCCGCGGGGCACCTTGCGTGCGCACCGCTACCAGGACACAACCGGACACAACATCACCGAGTACTACGGCGATCCTGCCGCCTGGATGGCTCCATTTATGGGCGGCGGTGCGCGGCTGCGCGTCCGTCGACCCGAGGAGTTGAAATAATGGGTCTGCTCAACACTCTGTTCCCCGCACCTCCGCTCGCCGCGGCGGCCATGGCACCGAGCATCGATGACGTAGGCGACGCTCGCGCTGCGATCGCGGAGGCCACCCAGGCGATCCGCCGGCACCGTGAGGCGCTCGAGCAGGCGAAGGCCGCCCTCGAATCCGCCCGCGCCCTTGAGGAGCGGACGCGCGAACAGCTCGAACTAACAGGCCACGCCGAAGGCCGCCTCGCCGCGGCGCGTGAGGCCGATGCTTCGGAGCGAAAGCGACGCGCTCTCGCCGGTGCGCCCGGCACAGACCCGGCGCTCGTCAAGGCGATCGCGAAGGCGCAACGGGAACTCGAGGAAGCCGAGGCCGCCGAAGAGGCTGCACGGGCCGCACTCCCGACGCTCGCGGCCCGCACGCGCGAGGCCGCGCAGGCGATCCGGGACATCGAGTTGGAACGCGACGCTGCGGTATGGAATTTGCGCATGGCGCAGATAGCTTTGGAACTGCCCGACGTGCGCTCGGCGTACGCGGTCCTGGCTGAGTTCGCGCGCAAGCTGGCGGTCCTGTCGGATGTCGGATTGTACGGAAAAAGTTACGGCGCGATGCGTGGCTCAGTTCCGCCGGACTTTCTCGAACTGTGTGCTGCGCCATCGTTCTCGCGGGATGAACTCAGCTTTGACATCCACGCCGAAGTTGATTATCTGAAACGGCTGCGGGTAGACCCCGAGGCGCAATCCGATGCGTGATTTCCAATCCGTCGAACTGCAGTCCGGCGGTCGCGACCAGCCGGAGGTGTCGCGTAAAACAACACCGGCAGCGCAGGCGTGTGTTAACTGCGGGGCGCCATTGCTCCGCCCTCCGCACACGGCCCGCGCCGTTCATCCTCGGACGTGAGCGAGAGCCGGCGGGCTAGCTAGCAGCGGCCGGCACCTTTTTTTGAGGAAGTAACACACCATGAGATTCTACGACCTACAGACGACGCCAGTCCCTGCCGTCAACGGCGTCTGCTGGACCCCGAGCGGCAAGCTTCCGGCCAACGGCGCGAAGTCGCTTGGCGTCGCGCGGCAGTGGACGAGCTTCCCGAACGGCCAGTTCGACCCGCAGGCGCAGGACATCGTATTCGACCTGCAGATGTCGCCTGGTCATATCACGAGCGGCGGTACTGTGATCAGCGTGCATGGCGTCAGCATCGAGGACCTGACGCACGCGAACAACTTTCGCGGCTCCGCGCTCTCGCTCTACGCCGGCATGAGCGGCGGATTGCCGCTCTCGACTGCGCAGCCATCGCCGGGCTTGCTGATCAATGCCACCGTGCTCGGTGCCTTCGGGAACTGGCAGGGCACGGAGCAGACTCTCGACCTCGTGATCAACCCGAGCACATAGACCCCGCATGAGAATCCGGGGAACCTGGTCTTTAACTGGCAGCCAGGTCAATCGTTCGCGGATGCGATCACGCTGACGATGAACACGGCGTTCCCGAATTCAGCGCTGTCGATCCACGTCAACCCAGCGCTGACGACCGACCAGCCGATCCTGCACTTCGTCGCCACCGCCAACGCGATGGCGCACTTCATTTATCAGTACACGCACGCGATCGGAAAGAAGGAGTTCGGCCCGAATTACCCTGGCGTCCATATCTACTACAACGGATCGAAAGTCACCGTCACGGACTTCAGCAAGTCCGCAGGACCCGTGATCGCGCTGAAGTTCACGGACTTGATCGGTCAGCCGACGTGGCTTGAGCCTCCGGTGCTCACGATCAATACGGTGCTGCGCGCGGATCTTCAGTTCGGAAGCTACATCACACTGCCGAAGCGCGACTTCGGCGGCCCAGGCGCGGTGCTCACGATGCCGACGATCGCCGGCACGCAGTTCGACAACAAGCTGAACTTCTCAGGAACTTTCATCGTGACGGCGATCCGTGCCATCGGGCAGTTCCGCGGCACCGATGCGGACGACTGGATCAGCGTGATCCAGGCCGTGCCGCTCGATACGGCCGGCATCCCGGGGGTGTTGTAATGAAACGCAGCGCGAAATGGGCGCGCCGCCTGGGCCGGCGTGTCCGCGCTGAGGTGGCCCGTCACACCGAGCGCGACCGCCAGCGCGCGATATACGGACGCGGGCCGAAGGGATGGCGGCCGACGCATGAAGGCTGGTGCGCGAGGCCGACTGAAGTTGTGCAGGTGCGGCAGCTGTGGCCGCCGCCCCCGGCCGCTGGCCGCTGAGGCTTGAGCGTGGCGCGGAGAATCGACCGCGTATAATGGCCGTGGTGGCGCGATCGAGGGGGTACCCGCTACCTGGCTACCCCCGGAATGTGCCGGCAGGCGGCTCCTCCAGGCTGTGACGCACGCCCGCGCATGGGGATTCGGCAATCTCGGACGATACGCTCCTGTATAGCGTGCTAATCTGTCGTTCCAGCGATTCCCGCGCCTCGGGGTACCAGGGGCTCAATCAGGCGCCGCAGAGCGCCGAGGTAGAGTAAAGGTGTACAACGAGCTGAGGCTGACGATCGAGACTGAGCTAGAGAAGGATGGCCGCTGGCTGGCGGAAGTTCCTGAGCTGCCCGGCGTCATGACCTATGGCGAATCGCCGGACGGCGCAATCGATCGAGCGGTGGCACTGGCGCTCCGTGTGATTGCCGATGAGATCGAGCACGGCGAACGTCGCGCTGATGACCTCGCGAGTATCTTCTTGCTGCCGCCGAAGCGTAGCGGCTTCAGTTCGGCCAGCCGCTGTTGAGCGAATGGCCGGCCACGCCGGCGCGGCGCGTTCTTGATGCGCTTTTGCGGATCGGCTGGCAGATCAAGCGTCAGAACGGTTCTCACCGACGACTTGTACGTTCAGGGTGGCCCGCTTATACCTTCGCATTTCACGACCGAGAAGAGATAGGGCCCAAGATGCTCGCACGGATCGCCAAGCGCACGGGGCTGAAGCCCGAAGACCTGTAGCCAGCGACGAAAACGCCCCCATGCGGGGGCGCTCTCGTGCGGCTCTGTGCCCGCGGCTACGGGCCGGGAATGCCCGACTGAAAGGCCCGCCACGCATCGGCTGGGGCCGCAGAGTCGGCCGCCTCAAGCCAGTACGTGCGCTCCGATTGGCTCAGGCCGTTGAACCACGCCATCCCGACCAGCGCGTCCGCCACGTTCCGCCGCGCCTGCAGCTCGATGACGATCGCCTGCCGGTCGCCGTCGTATCGCGTCCGCAGGCCGGCCTCGGCCAGCGCCCGAGCGAGCCGACCGACCGGGACCGAGCCGGCGATGACGGCCGGGACCTCGAGCGCGCTCATCGGCCACCTCCGAGCCGGCGGCCGAGTTCCCGGCGCTGCGCATCGCGCCGCCTGCGCAGCTCGCGGCGAATGACGGCGAGTAACGTATCGTCGGTCGCCCGCAGTGTGCTGCCTGAGCCGCTCAGGCGCTCGCAGACCTGCGGGTAGCGGCCGGCGCGGTCTTTGATGTGCACGTACTCGCCCATGCAGAAATACGTGGTGCTGGTGCGCTCGCCGGTGAGCTCGTCGTCCATCTCGACGGTGACGTTGTGGCCGTCGACGGTGATTTTTGCCCTCGCGGTGGATGCGGCGGCCGAAGGCTGGGAGGGCGGCGCCTCGGCGGCCGCGGTATTCTTTCGGGTAGCCATGATTGCCTCCTGAATAGGCGGTTGTGGTCAGGCGTCCGGGGCCGCTGCAACGGCTCCGGGCGCCGTTTCAGGGCTTGCGCTTCGGTGGCTTCAGCATGCCGTACTTCGCCAGAAGATCGTCGACGGCCTCGCGCATGAGTACGGCCCGCGGGATGCGGGTATCCGCTGCCAAGCGCTTCAGCAGCTCGAGCTTATCCGGGTCCAAGTAGGCGACCTCGACCGACCGTTTCGTTTTGCCCATGAGGCTATCATGGGCTGCTAGCAGCTATTAGTCAAGGCGGCAGGTCTCCCGCGAGCATTTCGCGCGCGACGGTCTGCCAAATCTTGTGACAGGCTAGGTGAACTTTTGGATGGGAGTTGGGGACCGTAACAAGTCCAGAGGCATCGGACAGCCAATACCATTTTGGGCTGCCGTCGCTGTGGCCGACTTCTATTGGAAGCCCACAGACATAGCAGACGTTTGTCTCTCTTATCTCGTTCTGGCCCTCCTTATGGTTCTGGAGGTCTACCGGGCCCGCCATCGGCTTCCATACAGCGTCCGGATTCTTCGGTAGGAAACGATCCCGGATCGCGCCGCGGGCTTGTCGAAGTCTCGGGTCCACCGGAGGAGGGGGAGTCAGCACGGAATCATTCATTCTTGCGCACCATCAGTGGATGCCCCTGCAACACACTAAACCCGACATGGGCCATTTGCACTGCGATTTGCACTCGCCCGCCAAACGCCGCGAATTGCCGCTCGAGGTGCGTTTTGCGACTCTCGGGAAATCATGCGATTACGTGCGAGAGTGTACCGCTAGCGCGCGGACTCGCCTTCTTTTAATCCGCTGGTCGACGGTTCGATTCCGTCACGCCCCAATTAAAACGCTTATAAATCAGTAGATTGACTGCCATCAGCCATCGCGAGCTTCACTGCCATATATCGAGGGCGGCTTGGCGGCGATTGAGCGGGAGTTGCCGCGCGGTGGGCGACCGGTGAAGGTTGACGCGGCGCAGATCGTGCGACTGACGACGCAG
>JAEHJW020001518.1_pt1 | contig 12428 bp, 16 predicted proteins | sample 9271431 | NCBI WGS metagenome assembly JAEHJW02
TAACACTTATTTGGTCAAATTCATCAAATCCTGGAAACTGAAATTTCATACACATTATTTTTATTATTTTTTCAGATATATTTTTATCATTAGGTCTATTTTTATTGTTCCACAGTAATATATCATAATCCGTTAAGAATACTATTGCTCTCTTTTCATACTCTTTGGACTTAGGCATTTGATTCAATATTCTTCTCCTGGATTTTCTACTTACATTAGTAGCATCTACAATGACAGATTTGTTTAATTTTAAATTATCGTTTATACCTTTATAATATTCTTGGTCTATTTGTTTTTGGTCGCAAGATTTCCATTTTTCGGTATAGTTTTCTCCAGTACCATATTTTTCTATTAAATCATCTCTGCATATAACAACTTGGTTATCTTTTTCAAAAATAGATTTGTTTTTATCAATATATGTAGATTTACCGGATCCAGGAGGACCGATTAGTAATGTAATAGATTTTTCCTTTCTTTCATCATTTTGAGAATGAAAAGGAACAAACTGGTTTATTAAATCATCTTTCTTAATAGTTTCCTGTGTAATATCTTCAGCAGTTTTTCTACCTAAAATATCAATATTAACACAATCTAAATAAAAATTTAAAAGTTCCACATCTTTAAATCTTTTAAGAAAATCTTTAATATTTTGCTTATTCCTTAAAGTTGAAAATAAATCATCATGCCAGGAGATAATAATCAAAAGGTAAATTAAACTAAATTTTGAATAAGGATAATATTTTAAGATAAGATTTATCGATTTAAAAACAGACAGACCGGGGTGTCCAAAGAAAACAAGTCTTTGGGTTTCTTGGTCTTCTATTCTTGTTTTTATTTTTCCTATATCGTGAAATAAAGAAAAAAGAATTTCTAAATCGTTTTCAGATTGTTCAAGGCAAAGTTCGATATGATTCCAAACACTTCCTTCTAAATGATAAGGATTTGTTTTTCCCTGATAAATTGTATGTTCACAATTTTTTAAATCCTCAATTAATTGAGGATTTTCAAGTTTAAATCTATTTACTAAATCTTTATCCATTATTGTTCTCCAATGATATTTTTTATTTCTTTTATAACATCGTTTGGAATTTCTTCAAAATTCCAGGAAGTTCCAAATTTATAACCACAAACAGGACAAGGTTCAGAAGGGTGTTTTTCATAACCGTCTTCTTCCCAACCTAAAGCTCTTTGATGTTCGCAACCAGGGTGAAAATCGTTTAGGTGATATTTCTTCCAAATATTATAAATAGTTTCTACTTTTTTATCGTTTTTGAAAAATTCATAAATTTTATCGATGTTTTGACCACCGCAAATCCAATCGGTATGTTGTGAATTCCAAATACTTCCTACTGCTGAAAACACTTTACCTTTTTCAGTATCTTTTAATCTTATTTCTATTTCAACTTGGTTGACTTTTCTACCTGTTCCATTATAATCTATCTTGCCTAAAATTAATGTGGTTTTCATTTTAATTTCTCCTTTCTTTAATTATTTTATGGTTATATTATACCATATTAATTTTATTTGTCAAGCGGATAATCCATTTATTTTACTATCGATATTATAATTAATTATTGGATTATCATTACAGTATAATTTACCTCCTATCTCTTTTGGAGCATCTTTTAAATTCACAAGTTTATTATATTCAATATCAAAATTTTTACCTATTTTTACAGGACAACCGTAGAGATGTGTAATTTTATTAAAAGCACAAATAAAATTACCTTTTACAATAACAGGACTTCCTTGTAAGGAAGTTAATTCATTAAAACTACAATTAAAATGCCTACCTATTTTGTTTGAAGCTCCTTCCAAAGAATTGATATAATTCACACTACAATCAAAATCTCTTGCCACCGTTAATTTTTTAGGAGCTTCTTTTAAAGAAGTTAATTTATTAAAACTACAATTAAAATCTCTACCTACTTTCTTTGGACAATATTGTAAAGAAGTGATTTGATTATAGCTACAATTAAAATTTTTACCCACTCTTATAGGTGCACCTTTAAGACTTGTTAAATTATTACCACTACAATCGAAATTACCACTTATTTTTATAAATTGTACTGGTATGATATTTAATTTTTTCTCGATTAAATTAACATCGCCTTTAACATTAACAAAAAGATTTTTAGGATTAATAGTATAATTTTCGATACCCATTAAATCCAACCATTCTTTTACCTTTTCAGGAGTATTTAATTTTTCTTCATTCATAATTTATTTCTCTCCTTTAATTAGTTTATGGTTATATTATACCATAAAGATTTTAGTTTGTCAAGTGTTATTTTAATAGTTCAATTCCATTCTTTAATATTTTCTTTAATATTTTATTATCTGAAGCATCATTAGCATAAACAGCAGTGATATAAGCATTACCAAAAATAAAAACATCATCTTCGAAATTATCAGGATCTATAACATAATTACAAACATCACGAGCAACATAAGCAGTATAGGCAACGGAACGGAGAACACAACGGGCGTGATAGGAACTATTATTATCATGTGAATCATCACCATAAACACGACGACCTAAAGCATTAATAATATTGTCCCCGATTATATTTAAAACTATACCACTAATACTCCAAATATTATTAATATGAGTTTTAATCAATTCAATAGCTCCGTAAGGAGTGTCATCATTAGGATATTTTTCCTTAAATATAGGTAAAACCTGTTCAGCAGCATAAAGAGCATATTTAGCACAGTCTATTTTATCTAAAATTCTTACAATGAACCAGTTCGCCATTGTAAGTTCATCTAATTCAATTAGTTTTTCAATAAAATCAGGAGATTCAACTCCAATAAGATTGTTTTCTCTTATCAATTTAATATCATAAGAATGAACATTAAACTTGTATAAAAATTCTTCTGTTATTTTCATTTTAATTTTACCCTTTTAATTATTTTATGGTTATATTATAACAACCAATATTAAATTTTTAATATTTTTCCCACTCATCATTACCAATAATAAGTCCAACTACTTTAGTATTAAGTTTTTCAGTTCTTAATGGATTACCATAATGATGAAATGAACCACCAACTTTTTCAGGTGCACCTTCTAAATTATCAAGTAAATTAAATTCACAGTAAAAATTTCCTCCTACCGTTTTAGGAGAATATTCTAAAGTTTCAAGTTTATTATCAGAACAATAAAAATCACCTTCCACTTTATTTGGAGACCCTTTCAAAGATGTTAATGAATTCATTGATACTATAAAATCTCCTGTTACAACACCAAATTGGACAGGAATATTTTTTAATTTATTATTCGCTAAAAATACATTTCCTTTGACATTAACAACAAGGTTCTTAGTAATGGAATAATTTTTGATTCCCATATCATCTAACCATTTTTGGATATCTTCTTTAGTGTTTAATGTTTTCATTTTAATTCTCCTTTTCTTTAATTAGTTTATGGTTATATTATACCATAATAAATTATGTTTGTCAAGTGTTTTTTTTTATTTGCACTTAAATAGTTTTCCGCAATTATAGGTTCTCCTTAATTGCACTTCACATAATACTTTAAAAACTCCTCAAACAAACAGATGTAATAATCTCCTGGTATTTTAAACAACATCTCCATTTTATCTAAATTTTTATATTCTACCCTTGATTGTTGAAAAAATGCAAAAATAGGAGTTCTATTACCTCTAAATACTAATAAAGGTTTTAATTTTTTAATATTTGCTTGTGGAATACATTGAAGTTTATATGTAACCATTAAGGGCATTTTAGGGTTTAAAATCTGTTTAAGATTTAACTCTCCTAAATTGTCCCATTTTTTACATTCAATAGAAAAAGGAAATAAATTTTTACCTAAATTTAAAGATATGTCTCCGTCATCAGAATCAGTTGAACCTGAATTTGGATTTCTTTTTACCCTTAAATCAGAATTTAATTTTAGATTTTCTTTATACTCCGGATAATTCTCTAAAAGAAAATCGTTTATTAAATCTGCAACTAAATCTTCAAATCCCTTTCCTTTTGATTTTTTTGCTGACATATTTTAACTTTTTTAAACGTTTAAGTTCCTTTAAGTTTTTCTCTCCAAAGGTATTGGAGATATATTTATTTATGATTGGAAAATCTTGGATATTAAAATATAAAGTTTTATCCGCTACTTCTTTAGAATCTAAAAAATATGTAGGGTCATAGTAATAATCCACTTCTTTTAAACTTCCACTATAATCAAAAATATCTATTGTTTCTTTTTTCATTAAACAGATATTTTTTCGTATGATTAAAGTATTTATTTTTTCTGGAAACCCTTTAAAATTATATAAATATCCCACATCTAAATTGCAAAATTCTAAATGGTTATTAGGAAATTCAAATAACACTCCTAAATTATCTAATCCGTTTTCTATTCCTATTATTTCTAAAGTTCTATTAACCTTTATTTTCTCTGTATTGTCTATTATATATATATTTGTGTTATGTTCTGATAATAATAAATTGAAATTATCATAAATTAAATTTTCATTTAAAGGTATTTTATTAAATTTCAAATAATCTTTGATATTTTTAAATACATAAATACATTTATTACTCCAGAATTTTTCTATATAAGTATTTTTATCAAAGAAAAACTCACCAGACTGAGTTATATTCTTTTTGTTTATACCTTTAACAAATTCTTTTACTTGGTCTTGAATATATTTTGGAAAATTACCATATTCAGGAGATACCGGATAAAATAAAATTTCATCAGTTTTTTGATTAATAATAGGATATATCAATATTCTACCGTGTGGTTTTTTTATTCTATTATCATTTTTATCTACCAGATAAGCAGGAAAAGCTAATCCTTCTAATAATAAATCTGATAAATTTTCTGGTATATAATATTCATTTATAACATTATCATATATGTTTAAACAAGAACTCCAGTTTCTTTTATATGATAAACTTATAAGGTCTATAGGCTTTCTTGAGAATATTACTTTGGTATTCGAATAATCCGCTCTCTGAGGGTCATTTACAAATAAAGAGAGTAATTTCTTGTTTTTTATGAATTTAGATAATTTGTAAATGTTTTTTGAATCTTTATACTTAACTGTTCCTTTTTCATAATCTAAAATTTCAATTTTATTCTTTTTAATGAATTTTTGTATTTTATTAGGAATTCTTATATCTGGTTTTTTGGAATGGTCTATATTTAAAGATATTCTATCTTTATTACCGAAAAAACTATCTAATCCATTGTCAGGGTTGAAATAGATATTTTTTAGTTTTCTTGCAAAGTTCAGCAATTTGAATTGTTTCATTTATTCTCCCTTCATCATCTTAAATATTCAAATTTTTCTCTAACATTATTTAATATAGTATTAAGTGTCCATCTTTTAATATACTTATTTTTCTCCTTATCATAAAGTAAATTATCATAGGCAAACTCTTTCGTTTCTGGATTAGAATATAACAGAGTTCTAAGGTCTTTTATATCTATTCTAAAAAAATTAGCAAGGGTTTCTTGCGCTTGGTCTAAATTTAGACCGTCCTCTGTCATCATAATATTTAACATTTCAGCATATAGTTTTTCTTTAGTTTCGCATTTTTTCATTTTTTTCTCCTTTCTCATATCAAATTTGAATCAAAATTAGTTTTATAGTCCAGTATATACCTTTTTCTTTCATCTGTCAAGTCTTTTTTACCCCATAATTCTAAATACTTTTTCAATTCTTCTTCAGAATTAAATTCAAAATCCTCTATTTTAAGAATATCTTTTGTAAGTTCTCCTTCGTCCCAGGATCCTAAACCTTTAAAATATTTAACATAGTTATTTGTGGAATTTTTCAAATCGGAATAATCATATATAACATTCACAATTTCCGATTTCTTTCCATATTCTATAGCAATAGGAGTCTTAAGTATTTTAATTTTACCCTTATTTAACTCATCTAAAAAATACATATAGAAGAATATTAACAATAGGAAAGTAATATGATATCCATCTAAATCCGCATCCGTTGCAATTACTATTTTGTTATATTCCTCGTTTTTTATAACGGAATAAAGATTACTTAATTCCTTATTATCAGTTATATTTTTTTCAAGGCAATTTAAAGGTACTCCCTGTACTTGAAAATATCCTGAATTAGTTCTACCTAACAAGGATGCTAAAGAATTCTTAGCAGAATCTCCTTCGCATACAAATAGAAATTCTTTTGATTTGGTCGCAGGAAGATATTTAGAATCTCTTATTTTTACTTTTGATTTTTCAAGTTTATCTAAGTTTTTCCTGGACAGAAATTCTTCTTTAAGTTTATAGTATTCTAAAATGTTATCTGTTATTTCTTTATTTTTAAGTATTCTGGAGATAAATTTATCAATATCAATATCTTTTAAATAATCTGATATTTCCTTATTAGAATTAGATATATCTGTTTTTAACTGACTATTGTTTTTGATATTTAAGAAATTCCTACCCATAAAAACGATATTCAGTTTGGATTTAATATCGGAAGTTTTAAGGTTAAACTTTTTAAACTTATCTTTTATAGAATCTGATATTTTATTTAAAATATACTCTATATGCGTTCCTGAGTTTATCTCAAGACCGTTAATATAGGAATATATTTTTGGAGTATCTTCGAAGTTTGGTAATATACCTATTAGTATATTATTATCATCTTTGGAAGTAATAAATTCTCCCTTAACATCGAAATAGTTTAGAAAATTTTTAACTATTATTTTTTCATTATTAAAAAGGAATTTAATCTCAGGGTATAAAAATGCTAAGTTTAATACCCTGAATTTCAATAAATTTATATGAACATCGGATATTTCAGTAAGTCCGAACCTTTCCAAATCCGGATAAAATTCTACTTTAGTAAATGGTTTGGAGTTATTTTTAGATATTGATTCAGAAAAATTCCAATCTGAACCTTTGTTTATAAATTCTACTGTATATTCTTTACCAGAATTTACAGTAGTTCCTGTAAAAATTTTTGAATAAACATTAGTAAGAAATGAACCTACTCCATTCTTGCCTATAACTTTAGAATTATCGTTGAAATTAGTACCTGAACGTGCAGAAGACCAGGCTATAAATGGTAAATAGTGGTCTCCCTTTTTAACGATAGGAATACCTCTTCCGTTGTCTTGGATAGATACTTTAGTGGAAGATATATCTATTGTAATTTTTGAAGATGGATTAGCAGATTTGATAAGTTCATCTACAGCATTATCCAAAATTTCATTAATAATTTTAAGAAGTCCAGGAGAATATTGGACTTCTTGAAATTCAAATCTATTGTTATTTATTATCCATTTTGGTTGTGTAGATAACTCGGTAGAACCGATATACATATCTGGACGTAAAAGGATATGTTCTCGGTCGTTGAGAATTTTAAATTCATCATTCATTTAGTTTTCCTCTTTTATTTTGGATTATTTGTTATAATCTTCTACTTTTTTTGAATAGGTATCTTTTAAAGTTTTTAACTTATCTATTGTCTCTTTAACTATAATTATATAATCAGTTATACTATCTTTCAGTTCTGTAATTACATCGTCAAATGCTTCTTCAGTAATAGAATTAGATTTTTTTGTCATAACTAAATGATATATTTCCTGCATTTTTTCTACTGGACCTTTTTGAGAAAAATAAAAATCATATTTCTTGAGTTCTGTTTCTGTATCCCTCATAATTTTTTCCAATGCTTCTGATGTATCTCTTGTTAAGTCCTCAAGAACATCTTCATTTAAATTTAAATTTTTTAATAAATCATTGATTTTGCCCATTTTTTAAAATCTCCTTATAAAATTTAATTTAAAATATTCCCGTATTTTGCCTCTAATTCCTTTTTCCTTTTAATTTGTTTAAACTCTTTTATAGTTATATTTTTACTTTCACAATACTTTTTAAGTTCTATATGTTTTTTAATTGCTCTAAATATTTTTTTGATGATTTTATATAGCAAATAAAAAACTCCAAAAAAAATCAATAAAATCCATGTCACACTTATTAAATTTTCAATAGTGTTATCACCGTTGTTATTACTCATTTTTTAATCTCCTTTATTTAATTGTTAAATTTTTTCACCTTGAAGAAAAAGTGATACATTAAGAAAATGTATTATATCAGAAGCATTTTTATTCAAATTATCATCATCGGCATTTTTAATAAGTTTTTTTAAATTTTTAATCAAATCTCTCTTTTCTTGTGGTGTAAATTCTTCATTTAAAGTTTTTGCTAATTTATTTATTTTATTCATTTTCAATCTCCTTTCTTTAATTGGTTTATGGTTATATTATACCAAATAAAAATTACCTTGTCAAGCGTTTTTATTTAACTATTTTTCCTATGACTTTACTGTAAATTGTATCATCGGTTATCGGATTATCATAAAACAAAAATGAACCACCTATATATTTAGGAGCACCTTTTAAATTTTTAAGTAAGTTATGCGAACAATTAAACACTCCTGATACTTTCTCCGGTCCTTCTTCTAAAGAAGTTAATTTATTATTATTACAAATAAATGCACCGTTGATTTCTTTTGGACATCCTTTTAAAGATGTTAATTTATTCATAACACAATAAAAATTTCTGCCAACTTTAGAGGGAGAACCTTCCAAAGAACTAAGTAAATTATCACTACAATGAAAATCTCCTTCCACTTCATCCGGACATCCTTCTAATGAACTGATTCTATTACCGTTACAATCAAAATCTCCTTCCACTTTTCCAAATTTAATAGGTATATTAATTAAATGTTTATCTGCTAAGGTAAAAACATCAGTAGCAACATCAACGGTAAGGTCTGAATTTATGGTATATTTTCTAATATCCATATCATCTAACCATTTTTGGATATCTTCTTTAGTGGTTAATTTTTCTGTAGTTTCATTTATAAAATTCTTAAATGTTTTCATTTTTAAATATCTCCTTATCTATTATGGTATTATTATACCATTAAAAATATATATTGTCAAGCGTTTTTAATCGTCTTCACTATTACCAAAAATATATCCATTTACTTTAGTAGTAAGTTTTTCATCTTTAATATCAGGATTACCATAATAATAGAAAGAACCACCAACTTTTACAGGCGCACCTTTTAAACTTTTAAGTTTGTTAAATGTACAATAAAAATCTCCTCCAACTTCTTTGGGCGAACCTTCCAAACTTTCAAGTTTATTATCCGTGCAATAAAAAGAACCTCCAACTTTGTTCGGAGAACCTTTTAAAGATGTTAAGTAATTCATTGATATTATAAAATTTCCTGTTACAACACCAAACTGTACAGGTATTATAGTTAATTTCTCAACAAGTAAATCCACATCTCCTTTGACATTAACTATTAAATTAGATGAAATGGAATAATTTTTGATTAACATTTCATCTAACCATTTTTGGATATCTTCTTTAGTGGTTAATTTTTCTGTGATGGCTTCTGTTATAAAATTCTTAAATGTTTTCATTTTTAAATATCTCCTTATCTATTATGGTATTATTATACCAAATAAAATTTACTTTGTCAAGTGTTTATTTTAAAAATTCTCCAGATATTTTAGTATTTTTAAGCGAATAATCTTTTATAGGATTATTTTCACAATTAAAATCTCCACCTACCTTTTTAGGTGCACCTTCCAATGAAATTAAATTATTATTACTACAATCAAAACTTGCTCCTACTACTTTAGGAGAACCTTCTAATGAAGTTAATTTGTTATTACTACAATCGAAATTTCCTTTTACTTTATCTACTGGTGCACCTTTTAATGAAGTTAAATTGTTGTTAAAACAATAAAAATTTTCAGGTGTTATATAAGAAAGTACTCCTTCTAATGAAGTTAATTTGTTATTATCACAAGAAAAATCTCCCACTACTTCTGGACTTCCTTTTAAAGATGTAATTTTATTATGACTACAATCAAAATCTTTATATACTACAAGCGGACATCCTCTTAAAGTATTTAAATTATTATGTGAAATATTAAAATTTCCATCTACAAATTGAAACCTAACAGGAATACTTGTTAAATTTTTATTTTCTAAGTTTACATCTCCTTGAACATCAACCCTACGTTTATTAAATTTATCGATTTTATAATTTTTAATACCCATTGAATCTAACCAATTTTTTACCTCTTCCTCCTCGGTGTTTACTTTTTCTGTATCTTCATTTAAAAAATTACTTTCATTAATTGTTTTTAAAATTTCATAAATTTTACCCATTTTTAAATCTCCTTTTTTATTGTTATTATGGTATTATTATACCATTAAAAATATATTTTGTCAAGCATTATTTTTTGTCAGAAAAACAGCCATGTTTTTGTGACATTGAAAATACACTCAAACCCTTTACCAGTATAATAAAAAACCCTTTGAAAAATTCGAAAATTTCCAAAGGGCTTAATTTTTCAACTAAATTACCTTATTCAAAATAATTTTATAATAAATCTATGTACTTTTTAAATGTGTTAGATTCTTTTAATTTTTTATCCTTTTTCTCATCGAAACCTTTTAAGTCATCATCGTCTATTTCTTCATCGGTATCATCTTCTTTTATCTTTTTTTTCTTGGATTCCTCTACTTTCTCATCATCGTCAAGGTCTTTTTCAATATCCTTTTCAGGGTCAACACTATCTTCTAATCCATCTTTTTCGTCTTCCTGTTCCTCTTCCTCTGTTTCTTTTAATTTCTTTTTCTTTTTCTCTTTTATTGATTTTTCTTCTTCCTCATCATTATCCTTTTCTACATCTTTATCGACCTGGTCAGAATTTTTGTCTTGATTAGTATCTTCCTTTATTGGTTTATGAAGTTTTTTAAAGTATTTTTCAAGGATTTCATCATCGTCCTCTTTATTATCATCGTCTTCACCATCATCATCAGACTCCAAAACTTTTCCGTCCTGGTCTTCATCATCCTCTTTCTGTAACTTTTTTATTTTCTCTTTTAACTTTTTAATTTCTTTATCCTTTTTAGATTCCTCTACTTCATCGTCATCGTCAAGGTCTTTTTCAATATCCTTTTCAGGGTCAGCAGATTCATCATAAGAACCTAATTTTTTTGAACTCAAATCATTTAACTTATCGATAAGTTTCTGAATATACTCTGGATTCCAATTAGGAACATTATTCAAAGTATCAAGTACTAATTTATAAGCCGCACTTGTTTCATTTGAACCCGCTTCATTAATCATTTTTTTAAGTTTTGATTCAAGAACCGATTTCTTTTTTTCGATAAGGTTAAGATTTTTTAACGTTTTTTCTAAAATTGACATCTTTATTGCCTCCATAAAATTAATAATTTAAAATTTGAATGTTTTAATTTATTTATAAAAATCGTTTAACTTATTTCTTCGGGTATAGGATATCCCTTTCCTAAAATACATTCCTTAGTTCCTTCGATTATATTATTATATACTCCCCTGTACCTATCACTATTTTTAAGCGCTTTAAGCATTCCATCGAAAGTCATTACATCTTTTACAGACACATCATCGGAAAACAGCATACCGATTATAGTGTCAGGGTCTTTAGTAACAGGAACTCTTTTGATTGTTTTATGATTTTTTAAAATGTTCCCATCTTTTCCTTCTTTTGATTGGATTATTTTCATAAGACCTTTAGCAAAATCGATGTAATATCTTTCCCATTCTACCGGAGTATCTCCTATAGTTTTTCTTATATCCAATCCTAACCCTTCCCTTAACATCATTGATAATAAACAATTTCTGTATAATCCTTTATATTTAGATTCTATTTCTGACGGAGAATAATACATCCAGGTAGAAAAATTTAAATTATCTGTCGGCATTATATCTAACTGCGCTACTTGATTTTTTTCTCCTACGATAGGTAATGCAACCGAAATAACATCAAGACCCTTTAATACTACCACTTCATCAAAAAATGAATTAGCTTTATCCTCTATAAAATCTATCACATCTTGAATAGTCTGGATATTATTGTTATTTTTAATAATAGGTTTAATATCAATCGCTAAATCTATATCTCCAGAAACAGGTTTTTTACCCGTAGAACCTAATAAAGCGGTATCCGATTTTTTTACTTTCAATGCTGGTAAAAATTCTGAATATACATATTGTAAAGATTTATCCAAATATTCCTTTTTAATAGGAATAGATGTTTTAATCGCATTTCCGCCTTCATTTAAAACTTTTCTATTATGCTTCATTTTCTTTGTCTTTCTCCATTTGATTTTTGAATGTATCGGTTGTTATTTTAAGATTAATATTTTGATTTGGAAACTCCAAAACATATCCTTCTGAATCATTACCTAAAAGGTTATATGATTGTTTCAAAACTTTATCTCTTAAATCCTCTTTTATTTTATTTATTATTTCCAGAATGGCATTTTTAGTACTTAAATCGGATTGTTTTTTCGATTTTAAAAAATATTCTATATTATCAAACCCATTTAACAAACTTAAATAATC
>JAEHJW020001298.1_pt1 | contig 12400 bp, 16 predicted proteins | sample 9271431 | NCBI WGS metagenome assembly JAEHJW02
GTTGTTGATAACGGCAGGCGGGCCTAGCCGTTGCCTCCAGCATCGACGCCTCCGGGATCTTGATGACCACCGGTGCTATTGACATTGTTTGCTCCTGCAGGATCGGCAAAGCCGCCGGGTCCATCAGCTTCGACACCCTTGGGAGCTGCCGCCTCAGGAGCATTAGCAGTGGTCGTATTCTGGACGGCCGCTACCGAATGAGGTACCGGGTTCGATGCGGGAGTATTTGCATAAGCAACCCCGCTAGCAATGCCACTGGCCGCCAATACAGCGATTCCTGTAGCAGCCAACTTGACTCGGATACCTCCTTCTTCATTAGGTCGTCTAGGTAAGTCGTGACTATTCATATTTATCCTTTCTAAAGACCACGTATTGGCCTTGTGGCGTAATTATGTGGGATCGCTGATGAAACCACGATGAAAGGAGGGGATTATTCGCTTCGTTGATGACGCTCATCGAAATTCCCCAGAGTTGCTCACCGAAATTCCCCACTTGGGGATCTCGGTGTTGAATAGATTATAGCTACTCTAGGTGGTTAGTGTATAAGCTTCACCTCCCTTGGCCACAAGGCGTTCGTAACGTGCTCTATGTGCTCTCATTCGATATGACTCTCCGTCGATTGTAAATACAACACTTCTATGGAGCAAGCGATCGAGCATTGCGGCAGCCACCATTGGATCGTCAAATATTTTCCCCCAAGAGCCGACTTGGAGATTGGTAGTTAGTATCGTCGAAGAACGCAAATATCGCATTGTGATTACTTGAAAAAGAGCAGCTGCAGCCTCGGAGGCCAGTGGAAGATATCCAACCTCATCAATGATGAGCAGACGAGGACTAGCGTAGTTTTTCATCACAGCACTCCAACGTCCCTCCAGTGCTGCCTTGTGACACTTTGCTACTAGATCGGCCGCGGTTGTGTAATAGGTGCGATATCCCGCATCTATTGAAGCTCTGGCAAGTCCAATAGCTAACATTGTCTTGCCAACCCCGGGAGGTCCAATGAACAAGACGTTGGTTGCGTCTTCTAAGAATCGTAACGTGGATAGTTCATTGATCATCTTCCTATCTATTGACGGTTGTGCATCAAAATCAAAATCGCTAAGACGCCAAGGTGTCGGAAGTGCTGCGGTTCTTTCTAGAATTACTTGTCGTCTTTGCAAACACGCTTGAACTTCAATATCTAAGAGACGTTCTAAGTGACGGCGGCCATGTAAAACTACCCAATTATGGCCATCAGAAATGCAGCGCGCGCGGCCAATAGAAACGTAGCGCGCGTGGCCATGAAAATGTATCGCGCGCGGCCAACAGAAATGTCCCTGGTATCCCCAATTGAAGGTTCCTCCTCAGTTTGGATTGATGGCGTAATTAACAATCCAACCAAGGAGGAACTACCAAACATGATTACACAGGAGAAGAGAATGGAAATATTTGAGTTATATGATTTGCTCAAGTCAGTACCCCAGACTGCACAGTTAGCTGGAGTGGACAAGAGAACTGTCATTAGGGCTCTGCAAGCTCGGGCAGCCGGGACCAATCTAGAGCAAACAAATGAGCGAGACAGGGTGACCGATCCCTATATAGACAAGATCGCCGAGTGGGTGGACAAGTCGAATGCAAAAATCCGAGCTGACGTTGTCCATGAACAGCTTTGTGATATGGGTTACACCGGTTCACAACGCACCACCCGAAGGATTGTTGCCAAATTGAAGAAATCATGGAGGCGCGAGCACCATCGTAGTTACAAACCTTGGATTACCGAGCCTGGTTTATGGCTTCAATATGATTTTGGGGATGGACCGATTATCGATGGTGCCAAGACGGTTTTGTTTTGCGCCTGGCTTGCCTGGAGTAGATATCGGGTGATTATTCCCCTGGTCGATAAAACGCTTCCATCGGTAATTGCAGCTTTGGATGCCAGCTTTCGAGAAATTGGAGGTTGCCCAACATATGTGTTGACCGATAACGAAAAGACTGTTACTAGTCATCATATCGCAGGTGTAGCTGTGCGCAATAGAGCAATGGTCTCAGCTAGTTCCTATTACGGCATAACTATTGCTACGTGCGTCCCATACGACCCTGAATCCAAGGGAGGCTCTGAGTCAACGGTAAAGATCGCTAAGGCTGACCTTGTGCCTAAAGATACCAATTTACTTGAAGACTATCAAAGCTTTGCCGAGTTAGAGCAGGCCTGTCGTAGCACAATGGATAAGTTCAACTCTCGTATCCATAGCATCACACGAGCCAGACCTTGTGACATGCTCAAAACCGAGGTACAACATCTCCATAGCGTTGCCCACGAACCCTACACAGTTGCTTTTGGTGAGTCGAGAAGGGTCTCATGGTCGAACACTATAACCTTTAGAAACGCTCGCTACTCAGTTCCTTACAACTGTGGAGTTGATCGGGTATGGGTACGAGTCAATCTAGATGAAGTTATCATCGTTGCAGCAGATCTAGCCCAAGGAAATGTTACCGAACTAGCCCGTCACCCCCTTCTAGGACCCGGCAAGACCTCTCTTGACGATGCCCACTACAAAGGGCACACTACAAGTCCAACTGATCGCGTTCCTAAAGCTAAGAACCCTAATGAAGCAGCCTTTTTGTCCATTGGCCACGGGGCGCACCGCTGGCTAATCGAGGCTAGTGCTGTCGGCTCTAGGCATATAGAGAAAAAGATGGCCGAAGCTGTTTGCCTAACTCAAACCAACGATGTTGGCCAAGTCGACCAAGCACTAGGCATAGCTGCATTGGCAGGGCGATTTGCCTTCGGTGATCTTGTTTCGATCCTTGAGCACACAGCTGAGCAAATCTCTAGTCCTGAGACTAAAGCAACTTTGCAACCGGGAACTTCTTCATGGGAAGGGTTCGGTCAATGAATAGCTATTACGCCAAGCCCAAGTCTGCTAAGTCTATTGTAGGTGGTTATAGCCTTAGCGATGTTAGTGGCTTGGGACCTTGGATTGAAGACTTCTCTTATCTTAGTGCGATCAAAGTAACTCTAGAGTTGCTTAGCCTTTTCAATATAACAAAGTTGCTTAGCCTTATGAACACATCACGTGATCTTAACCCTTGTCTAGCTAACGCAATGCTAGAGGTGAAACATTGACTAATTCACCTCAAAACGATGAGGTCGTTGCACTGTGTCGGCGACTACGCCTAAAGTATGTACGCGAACAGGTCAGTGATGTAATCCTGACCGCCAAAGCCCAGAGATGGGATCCTGGTGAAGTGTTGCACGTGCTCTTGTCAGCAGAAGTTCAAGGGCGTGATCGTTCGACCATCGAGATTCGTAGGAAGAAGGCACGGCTGCCTACAGGGAAAACCTTTGATGTGTGGAACAGCGCCAAGTCGTCGATCCCGCCACAAACCCAGGAGTCTCTCAAGTCACTTGAATGGATATCTCGGGCAGAAAATCTCGTTATTTGCGGACCATCGGGAACTGGCAAAAGTCATTTCTCTGAAGCACTTGGTCATCAAGCAATCGAGGCGGGAAAGAGTGTAGCGTGGTTCTCAATCGAAGCACTTGGAGCTTTGGTGCGAAAACACCGGGTCGATGACACAGTTGCCAACGCATTTACGCAAATTGCCAATGCAGATTTGACTATTATCGATGACATCGGAATGCTTCCGGTTTCTAGCGACGCTGGTGAAGGACTTTACCGACTTGTCGATAACCAATATGAGCGACGCAGTATAGCTATATCATCAAATCTCCACCCCTCTGGCTTTGATCAGCTAATGGACAAGAATCTTGCCACAGCACTTGTCGATCGACTACTGCATCACGCTCATGTGGTACTTACCGACGGTGAATCGGTAAGACTAGCTGACGCAACTTCCGGCAAAGGGGTGATGCCATTAGCGAACTGAATTACCAAGATAAGCCAGGGACATTTCTGTTGGCCGCGCGCGATACATTTTCATGGCCGCGCGCGCTACACTGCCCATGGCCGCCAATGGGGACTTTCTGATGGCCGTTGACAGCTGCTTTGGGCTGGTTATGCGGGGATTGTGGCAACCCTTGGAGCGGTCAATAGGTGGCACTATAAGAGGCGATATGGGTGGTAAAAGAAAAAACCAGATCAATCAGAGCCTTCCAATATCACGCTAATTCAGATACTTACTAACTTGAGCAAGTCCATCCACAATAAATTACTGAATCTGAGCTTACTTGAAATAACGTGATGCTGAATGCCTCCCTAACTTGCACGATGAATTCGCTTCTTCGCACCTGTTGCATTTAGGCGATAACGGATCATTGCGCAGCTGACTCCGAATCGCAGTGCAGCCGACGAAACTGACCACTTTCCTTTAGCTATCGCAAGAGCTGTAGCTTCTGGAATCAGCAGCGCACCTGCTAGCCAAGTGGCTTCATCTTCTATATCTTGATTCCAATGTCTACAACCGATATTATCTAATGCAGGTGTTGGTGGATGCAATAGCAATCCGTGTGAGAGTTCGTGGGATAAATTGCTCGCTTGCCTACTCAATACGTGGGCATCGTTGTGAACAATAGTGCGCCGTGATCCAGAAAATACTGTGATCGCCGAAAAAACCGTCGATTCTGTATACAACAAATGATGTACTGCAGGTGCTTCATTCAGAAATTCTGATAGTCCGATTATCGGGATGTCGAGGTGCAATGCCAATTTATGTGGATCAAGGGCATCAAAGGGAGACAATCCAATTTCCTTGCGCACTTCTGTAACAATCCTGTTTGCCTCAGCCTTGAACCCTCTCGCAAGCATCCCATTAACCTAACCTTTCTTTCGCAACCGCTCATATGTGGCTTTGACTAGCTCGTCAATGGCTGTAGCAGCTTCAGGTGACAAATTCTTATCACTTCGAAGATACGTGGATATCTTGGCTAGTGGTTCTGGTTCTGGGCGGGCTTGTTCCGATCGGACATAATCATCTGAATTGAGCCCAGACCACGCGACAAGTGTGGCGAGACCATCGACATCGGGGCGTTTTCCCTGAGCAATCCGAGTCAGTGATGATGCACTGATACCAGTCTGCTCAGCGACTTTCTTCCAATTCAAATTACGAGCTTGCCTAACACTGTCTAACGCATTATAGAAAGCACTAGCATCAAACCAACCTGACTTTGCCATTCTGACCTCCTTTGTTATATACAAACTTGCAATTGAACTCCACTTGTGCAATAATTCTATAATAGCAATTAAACTATAATAATGCAACTAATTAAGGAGGCTAATAAAATGTCTGAATTTACTACCCCTGACGAAGAGGTGATGATTATTGTCAATGGCGAGCCAATTCCTGTTCAATCAGAGGAGGTCAGTTACCAAGAGGTCGTTAACCTTGCGTACCCTGCACCACCATCGCCAGAGACCCTTTTTACCGTGACATACCGGAATGCGGAAGAGCCAAAGCGCGAGGGTAGCTTGGTACCCGGTCAATCGGTGGAAGCCAAGAAGAAAGGCACCATCTTCAATGTTAAAGCAACTACTAAGTCATAGTTCAGATCTGCAACGTCTTTTAAATGAAGGGTTCAATCTTGAAATAATGGAGAGTAACCTTCTAATTAGACAAGTACCATATGTGACAAGTAATAAGGTTGTAGATCGTGGCATCCTAGTTTCTGAACTTTCCACTGAAGGGAACAAGACGATAAGACCTAAAGACCATGTCGTATTTTTTGTTGGGTCAATCCCTTGTGATGACCAAGGGAGAGAACTTGATAAGATCATCAATTCCCGTGCATCTAGTCCAATTGGTGGAGGGCTTGTAGCATGCTGCACTTTTTCCAGTAAACCCCAAGGTGGATATCCTGACTACTACGAGAAGATGACTTCCTATGTTAATATTCTACTTGGATATGCTCGGGCAATTGATCCTACCGTCACCCCAAGCGTGTATCCCCCAATTGCTACTGATGATGAGGATTCACCCTTTCAGTATATAGATTCAGCCTCAAGCCGGGCTCAGATAAGTGCTGTAACAGAGAAGTTCAAGCATAAGAAGATAGCAATTGTTGGTTTAGGTGGTACTGGATCTTACATTCTGGATCTCATTGCAAAGACCCCAGTTCAGTATATCCATCTTTATGATGAAGATATCTTTTATACCCACAATGCCTTTCGGGCACCCGGAGCTGCATCAATCGAGGAACTTAATGCAGGACAAAAGAAGGTCGAATATTTCCAATCAAAATATAATCCGATACATCGTAATATCGTTTCGCATGCAGTTAATATTGATGAAAGCAATGTGGACGAGCTGCGTGAAATGGACTTCGTATTTTTGGCAATGGATACTTCTCTGGTCAAAAAGCTTATTTTTGAAAAGCTCGATGAATTTTGTGTTCCATTTATCGATACCGGCATGGGCATTGAACTTAACCAAGCGAGCAGTTCCTTGAACGGTCTGATTCGTACAACGACGAGCATAGAGAACAACCGTAAGCACGTTTGGAATCGAGTAAGTTTTTTAAACTTGGAGGATGATGAGTACGAACGAAACATACAAATTGCGGATCTTAATGCACTAAATGCTGTTCTAGCCGTGATCAAGTGGAAGAAGTTGGTGGGTTTCTATCTAGACCTAGACCGTGAATTATCAAGCACATTCACGATTGATGGTAATCATCTGTTAAATGAGGATAATCAAGAGTGCATTTGACGACGATTCGGCATGAATTTGTCGAATACATGCCCTCTGAACTTGACGAAGGTGTATTCTACATATCTATTCCATATGCTCTTGCCGTTCATAAGTGTGCATGTGGTTGTGGCAATAAAGTTGTTACTCCATTCAGCCCAGCCGAATGGCAACTTATATTCAATGGCGATACAGTATCACTGTCTCCGTCTATTGGCAATTGGGAATTCCCGTGCCAGTCACATTATTGGATCAAGGAAGACACGATACGTTGGGCTGAAGTATGGACTAATGAACAGATCGCAGATGGTCACAGCCGTGATACATATGAACTGGAAGAGTACTTCGCCAGAAGAGTAGCTGAATCGGTGCTCAAGCATGCTGATACTAAGGTTCTATCGTTATGGAAAAAAATACGCCATTGGTTTTATCGCTGATTTGTTTTTCAGAATCTGTTGACAACTAATTATTTGCCATATCGCAAAACATGTGTGTCACAATAGGCTATACCTCAAATGGACATCAACAAACTTGCCCCCAACACGTCAGGATAAAGTTGGAATCAGTATTTTCTGACACGCCACAAATCAAGTCTTAGATGTTATCCTGACACTATGACACGGTGTCCGGTATATAGGTGGCATTTTTAAATGGGCGGACAACGAATCGGCTATATCAGAGTCAGTACTCTTGATCAAAACCATGAACGCCAGCTCGAAGGTGTTGAACTGGATCGTACCTTCATTGACCATGCTTCAGGTAAGGACACCAGCCGACCTGAATTAGAATTTTTACTCAGCTTTGTCAGGGCTGGTGACAGCGTCATTGTGCACAGCATGGACAGGCTTGCAAGAAACCTTGATGACTTGCGCCACCTTGTCCAGATCCTCACGAGCCAAGACGTAGCAGTAGAGTTTCTCAAAGAGCATCTTGTCTTTACTGGAAATGACTCACCTATGGCAAAACTTATGCTATCTGTCATGGGAGCTTTTGCCGAGTTCGAACGAGAGCTTTTAAAAGAACGCCAGCGTGAAGGAATTGTATTGGCAAAAGAACGAGGTGTATATCGTGGCAGGAAAAGATCACTCACCCCCGATGCAACAAGTGAAATTCTCCATCGTATTGCCAGAGGCGAAGCTAAAGCACGCTTAGCTAAAGAGTACGGCATTTCACGAGAGACTCTTTATCAGTATTTGAATGATGCCAAATTAGCTCAGACTCGATAGTTCTTCTTACAGTTGAGAGTCTGACTGCTACATAGCCTCGATACTTTGTTTCTTATTGTCGGGTTGGCGGCACTGTATCCATTTTGAGTGCGGTATCAGATTATCTTTTCTTTCATCTTCGCTTTTCAATCAAGGCGTTCCTGCTTTTAATTTACGCATTTGCTTGGAGCATTAAGAGCACTTCAGCTATGCGCTATCGACTTTTGAATAAATAGCCATATTGCCACTGATTCAGTGAGCTATCCCTTTGGTGCTCATCGAGCATCTGGGTGAAGTGGCGTTTTAAGAGGCGTTCTCCTGTTTGGGTCTCTTGCTTTTTTATCACCCTACCAGAGACTCGGTCTCAGTGGCTGCAAGCCCTGAAGTGTACTCGCTTCGCTCGGGGCTATTCCGCCCGCCCTCCCTCTGGTGTATCGGGTTCTAACGCAATAAACCCTACACAAAAGGAGAACAAAATGATAAACGCCACTACTAAGCACCCAGAGCTAATAGATAAGCTAACAGAAGGAATTTCACAGCTCACCTCATCAGATAAATGGCAGAGCTATTTAGGGTTTCAAAGTCGATTTCACCACTACAGCTTCAATAACGTGCTCTTAATATCTGCCCAAGCCCATAATGCGACACAAGTCGCAGGTTTCAACGCTTGGAAAAAGCTAGGACGTACCGTCCAAAAAAGAGAAAAGGCAATCTGGATACTTGCACCAATGATTTACAAAGTTGCCGATAATAGTACCCTCGATGAAGAAACTCAAGTCATTCGAGGCTTTAAGTTCGTACCCGTCTTTGATGTCTCTCAAACTGAAGGCGAAGACCTACCAAGCGTCTGTAATCGCCTAATTGGCGATGATTCTGCAAACTGCTATGAGTCTCTCGTGAAAGTAGCCAACTCTCATGGCTTTAGCGTTGAAGACTTTGCATTTTTTGGCACTACTAATGGAGATTGTACATTTGAATTACATCGTATTCGGGTTGAAGTGGATAACCCTCCTGCTCAGCGTATAAAGACACTCGCTCATGAACTTGCCCATGCAATACTACACTCTGACGAAGCTAACCGCTTGTTAGCTGAACTCGAAGCTGAGTCAGTCGCTTACATAGTTTGCCAAGTGATTGGCATTGACAGCTCAGACTACTCCTTTGGCTACGTAGCTACATGGGCTGGTGACGGAGAACAAGCTATAGCTTGCATCAAGACATCGTGTGAGCGCATCCAGAAAGCAGCTGACGGTATTCTCAACGGTTAGCAGCCTCCTAACAAATGGCTCTGATGCAACGTAGTTCATTCCACAAATCTGTCGCACCCCCGTAGTAGTATACAAATATGGGTAATTTTGAAAAGATGGTTAGGAGTAAACAAGAATTGATGAGGTGGCTACATGCCAACGCTTCAATTTAAGGGCAAGACATTTGTCCAAAATCATCATCTAGCTGTCCCTTATCATCAGCTTGTACCAAACAAGAAAAAGAGCCTCACCGAAAAGGTGAGCCTTCAAGACAATCTTATAATTCATGGTGACAACCTGCTTGCACTGAAAGCTCTGTTGCCTACGTATGCTGGCAAGGTTAAGTGCATCTACATAGACCCGCCGTACAATACAGGCAATGAAGGTTGGGTATACAACGACAACGTTAGAAGTCCGATCATTAGAGAGTGGATCGGATAATGTCCACTGGGCGTCCGAACGATCGCGCAGTCAATAAACTCCAAGAGATTTTGGAGGCAGAGGTCTTTCATTACGCGAAGGACAAGCGCAAGGCGGCAGGGCGTGCTCTGGGCACCCTTGTCGAGGTCATTGCCTACTACCTCTTGAAGACGTGGGGATTGAACGACAGCATCTCAATCGAGCGGGGGCTCGCCGAATATGGTAATCCTGAAATTCTGCACAATGTCGAATACTCTCTTCATCCCATAGTGTGTTGCTCGTCGCTGGAGTTCACCAAGACGAAGAACTCTATTACCGGAACGGCAATCTGGAAGGCGCTGTGCGACAGTGGATATAACCTCAAGGACTTCGGACGCAAGAATCAACTTCTTCTGAGCGGAGATAGAATACTCCGAAATGCTTGTACCATTGCCGAGTCAAGCAGCTCTTTTCTGCTATGCAGTATTACCGAAGTTCACGATAACGTCTACTCACTCAATATTTATGAGCAGCACCATAAGCCATTTGCAATCTTTGAGTGTAAACGAGTTGGGGTCGAAGAAGGGATGACAAAGGGACCTCAGACCATTGAGAAAGCTAAGCAGGGCGCATACGTGGCTCGAACTACCTCATCCTTGCAGAAGTTACGAACCGAGTCAGGGCAAATGCACGGCATCATCTACAAAAGCAACGGCGATTACATTTTGAAGCCGTACGATGAACTGATGGAGGAGGTTGTATCCTCAGAGGATGTGGAACTTTTACGACGCTTTATTTTGACCGTGGGGATAGTAAGCAATCATGGGAACTGGTTCACGAACTATAACCAGAACAAAGAACTGAAGGTTCTAGCTCAGTCGTACGATTGGCTGTTGTTCTTGACAGATGCTGGTCTTGGTCAGTTTGTCGAGGACTTATTGCTGCGCCCCTCCCCCAAATACGAACCGATCTGCTCGGCTTTCAAGTCAAGCTATGGAGGTGGCAAGACAAAGAATCAATTCACCAAAGTTCAAATGAACATCGATTCTGACCGTCTGCTTCTCGACTATTTTCAGGAAAATATTGCGGAAATAGAAAGATGGTTCAACGTGATATCCCCGGCCGCAAAGACGGTATGTGTTTTAAAGTCAGAATTAAAATCACTAATGGACAAGGACTGGAGGAGAGTATTGACATGATTAGTAGCCTTGGAGCACCCAAGCTAAGTCAAACACAGACCGTTACCAGGCAGGGGGCGGGTCGTAAGTCAGTATCGGACAAGAAGGACTGGTGCACGCCACCAAAGTATGTCGATGCTGTACACGAGGTATTTAACGGCGTAATTCATCTTGATCCATGTTCCAATGACTACTCAGTTGTTGACGCAATGGTCGAGTACCGCCTACCGAATAATGATGGATTGAAGGACTCCTGGAACTACCCGACTATCTACGTCAATCCGCCATATGGCAATGATGCTGAGGCTGGCACTACCATCAAACATTGGCTTTCTAAGTGTGCAGATGCCAATGAAGTGTACGGTTCTGAAGTAATAGCCCTAATACCCGTTGCCACCAATACTTCGCATTGGAAGCGGTTTGTCTTTACCAAGGCGCGAGCAGTTTGCTTCCTCTACGACACGCGACTTCGCTTTTTAGAAAATGGCAAAGACGGTGGGAAGGGTGCCCCGATGGCATGTGCCATGGTATATTGGGGGCTGAACTTCCAAAGGTTTTTTGACGTGTTTATTGAGCACGGGGCCGTTATTGACATATCCAACCTGATCGGTATGCATATCGGGTCCGATCGTAGGATTTTGACGCTCGACCTCAAGTGAGCTTGTAGCCAACTTAGTGATGGTCTAGAAGCTGCTTGAATCGGTCTGGGAAAGTTGGAGACTTTCTTACGTGGAAGGAAGATACAATCATGGCAAATAATGGACTACCTAAAAGGTATCCGGCTAAACTCAAGGAGTAGGCGGCTCATCGCTATATGTTTTTAGGTAGGGGAGACACCGAGAAAATTGGGGGAAATTCTGTAGTTGTGCAGCCTCGGATGACTTTGGAGATGAATGCGAAACAGTAAGGAGTCCCTACAACACCGCAACTTTACATAAGATACATTGATTTCTATCCGAAATATCCATTTTGGGGAATCAAATGGGAATCAAATGCCCGATACTGCTTTTAACAGGATGTGACTAGACAGACTGGCACCCTTACTGACCAGGCTAAATGATACTGGTTAGTACTAGACAGACAGGCTCGATCTGATTCCTAAACCGTGCGTCGCAGGTTCGAGTCCTGCCGGGGGCGCCACAAATATCCCAAAGTGGCCAAGGTGAAGATAAGTAACCAATTACGAATTATAAACATTTATCCTGAAGTGCATGGATGTTTATTTAACTCAAAGTAGAAGTCTAGCTTGGTCTACGAATCGTGGTACACCACACCGTTCTAACCGGTTTAGAAGACTTGGAAGGTCACTGGCTGGATTAGAAAGTTCGTCTGCTTGTTGACGGAGTGACTGCAATGCTAAAGCTGGGAATAGATCAAGTTGGTCTAGTAGAAAGTCATCAGGATGACGTGCTTCGATTCCATAATTCTCGAGCCGTGTTATTGGAAAGTGCTTGAGATTGAACGTAACTAGTGATTGAGCACCTCCTGCAATTGCGGCAGCCAATACATGGCGGTCGTTGTCATCGGGCAGATCAAGACCAGCTATTAGTTCATCCCATCCAGATACAAGTGCATCTTCAAATGTCGCGTTCATTGCCACTGAGCGACCCGATATTTTCGCTTCGTCAAAGTCTGGGTGAACTTTATGGATAGCATATTCCATCTCATCAAGTATGCGTTGCGACCAGAGTGGACGAAAGAAGCCATACTCTGCTAATCGGAGAAGGGTATCGGTTAGGACGTTAGG
>JAEHJW020003384.1_pt1 | contig 12383 bp, 17 predicted proteins | sample 9271431 | NCBI WGS metagenome assembly JAEHJW02
ATATAGGAACCGAAGTTGACCTGCCCGAACGTCTCACCAGTTTCTGCAACCAGAGTGTTCTGGCCGACGATGGCACCGACGTTGGCCGTGTCGTTCAGGGTGGGCCACGGGAAGGGGTTCCCAGTCGCCGTCGTGAAGCTGCCGACGACGCCGGCGATGCCGCCGAAGAACTTCAGGGCCTCTTCGAGCTTGTCGCTGAAGCCGGTGGGCACGAGGTAGCCGCCCTGGCTTCCGGTTGTGGTGCTCTGAGCGTTCTTGATGAATCGCCGAGCCATGAACTGCCGCTGATCGGCGTCAAGCGCCTCGATGCCGCCGCGCAGGTATCCGCTGAACGCCTTGGCGTGGAGAGCTTTGTCCTTGGTGCTCTCGCCATTGCCATCGTCTTCGAGGCGCGCGATGATGCGATCCTTAGCATCCGGAGCGGCCAGATCGGCCTCGATTGTGTCCACCTTCTCTGCCCGCTTGATGCTGGCTTCCGTGGCCGTATAGTCGGCCTCTAATCTGTCGAACTTCTCGGCTTCCTCGGACGTGAGACCACGGTTGTTCTCCCCCTTGGCCTTGTCCACAATGGCGCGCATGTCCAGAGACAGACTCACCAGCTTCTCTCGCAGCATTTTCGCGTAGATCATCGTCATACCCTCTTTTTGCTCGTTGCTTTGCCTACGCTCGCCCTGGCGCGCGTCGCATCGCTTCGCTTCCCTGCGGTCGGACGCCTTGCAGCGTCCAGTTGTGCCGCCGGGAAGCTGAAACTTGTTTTCTGGCCGCCGCTCTGGCCGCCGCTCAGGGCGCCTTCAGGAGCTTCAGCCGCGCCTCATACTGACTGAGATTCGAGGCGTCCACGTCGGCTTCGCCGCAGTCGCAATCGTCGCTGGAGCACCAATCCGAACCACAGCCATCGCAGTTGCAGTCGCCGCAGTTGCCGTTGACGCAGGGATCGCAGGGGCAGTCGCAGAGATCGTCGCCATCCGCATCGGATTTTGCTGCATTTGCCTTGCTCGCGAGCTTCAGCCGCTCCGGAACGCGCTTGAGCTTGGCCAGTGAACGGAAGCTGGCTGCGAGGGACAGGGCCGCATCGTCCTGCTGGCTGGGATCGGCAATGGCTGTGGCAAAGCCCTGGGCAAGGCATTCCTCAGCGCCCATCCAGGTTTCGGCGTCCATAATGGCTTTGACTTCGGACCACGTCTTGCCGGTTCTCGAGACGTAGGTCTGGCCGATGGACTGCGAAATCGTGTCGAGCACATCCGCGCATTGGCGCATGGCGGCAGCATCCCCGGCGCAGAACGTCCATGCGTTGTGGATCATCATCATGGCGTTGTGGCCGACCGTGATGGTGTCGCCCGCCATGGCGATGATGCTGGCCGCAGAGGCCGCGATTCCGTCCACAAAGACACTGATCGGCTTGCCCAACGAGCGCAGCACGTTGTAAATCGCCACTCCCTCGAATGCGTCTCCGCCGGGCGAGTTGACGCGGACAGCGACACTGTTGAACACGCCAGCATCATCGACCTTCTGCTTGATACCGAGCGCGGTGACGCCGCCGCCGGTCCAGAAGTCCTCTCCGATTTCCTCGTACACGAGGATTTCGAGGACGCCGTTGGGCTGCAGGGAGGCGCGGAAGCTGCGCTGCATGGACGCGCGCGGGCTGGATGCGCGCTGCTTGACGGCGAGAGAGAGATGCTTGGCCTTCTTCATCGTTTTTCTCCTAGGAGGACTTCGGCGAGGGCGTCATAGGCCGCTGAGGTGAGTTCGCTGGCTGCGTCGGTCGAGCTTGCAGGCCATTTCTTACGGCTGGCGGCTATTTTGCGGGCGTGGGAGGCAGCGGCCTGCTCGTGCTCGGAAATCTTGCCGGTGGCGCAGTGCATGGCCAGCAGAGCCTCGGCCATCGATGCCATGATGGGCTGGAAGGCTTTGTAGGCCGTTTCTTCGTCGCATTCCTTGCGGTTGCGGATGCGGCCCACAGCGTCGCGCACCAAACGCCTGTACGCGCCCAGGATGCGCTCGCGCCGCAGGTCCGTGATGGTTTCGCCATCGTTGGCATCGGTGGCTGGCGCGTTCTGGTCCGCCGGATCGCGCACCAGGGAGCTGAGCGGCACCATGTTGAGCGGGGCGAGGCGCACGTCGCCGCCGTCCTCGCCTGGGATCGGGTTCTGCCGCAGGGCGCGGAGGATGTCGTTCGCGCTGTAGACGCCGGCATTTCGCAGCAACGTGTAGCCTTGCGTCTGCGATGCAAAGTCGCCGCGCTGGAAGTCGTTGAAATTGTGCTCGCAGTAGAAGCGGCCACCGAGCAGCTTGCGGTTGATCTCCTGCTCCATCTTCACGGCCCAGGGGCGGAGGCAATAGCGGATGTGATCGAGCGACTGGTGCTCAATGTTGTTGTTGGTGGCGCGCGCGAGATCCTGCAGCAGGTGCATGGCCACGCGGTAGAGGGCAGCGATCTCCGACCGCTGGAACTGGCGCGTCTGGAGGAACTGGGCATCGTTGGGAGCGATGCTGGTCTGATTCCACTGCAACCCCTCTTCGAGCAGCAGCGGCTTGAGGGCGTTCTGGCCGGTCATCCTCTCGTTCAGGGATTTTTTGAGGTTCTCATACGCCTCCGTGCCGAGATGGCCAGGGTGCGTGAGGACGCCGGTGGAGCGCGCGCCGTTCCCAAAGAACTGCGCCCCGAACTTCTCCGCGGCGATCGCCAGGCCGAAGGCGTTCTTGCAGGTCTGGATGGGCGAGAGGCCGACGATGCCGTCGGTGGAGAGGCCGCTGAGGTGCAGGACGTTCGCCGGATCGATGTAGCTGACGGAGCCATCGTGCGTCGCCGTCGTCGCGTAGTAGAGCTGCCCCTCGCGCAGCACCGGCGATGTGCGATCCGACGGCAGGAGCTGGAGCGAGATGGCCCGCGCCCCTTTGTCGCGCAGGATGTAGGTGTATCCGTTGCCCCAGCCGAGCGCCTGGGCGAGCCACGCCCCGCGCCAGACGGTGGAACCCATCATGCTGTTCGGCGTGTCGTGCAGCAGCTCATAATACTTGTGGTGGAACGCCTCGCGCACGGAGCTGTCCGGGAGCTGCTGGTAGATGCTGAGCGGCAGCGACGAGAGGTCCGATGATATGACCATGATGCAGGCGAAGGCGGTGGTGAGCCGCATGGCCTGCTTCTCATTGACGAAGACGCCCGCGTCGGACCTGCCGATGCCGAGCGACTCCATGAGCGCGGAGTACGGCACGAGTGGCTGCGAGGGATCCTCAAGCGAGAGCGCGCGGATGCCAAGCCTATTTGAGAGCTGACCCATCTTTGTCCTTTCCCGACTGCTTGACGTGGGCGATGGCGAGGCTGCTGAGCAGGCACATGCCGCCCAGGACGATGGCAGCGGCGGCGATGCTCCAATGCGCGATGCCGCTGATGACGAGGGCCACGCCGGCGAGAAGAAGCCCGTCCTGCAAATCGATCTTCATAGCTCTCTCAGTCCGCGCGTGGCGTAGATGGATGCTTGCGCGGCGTTGGCGTTGTAGGCGCGGTTCATGGCGTTCAGAAGCGCCGAGACGGGATCGATCTTGTTGTCAGGATGTTCCTTGCGCGGGAAAATGTTGTCATTGTTGTCCGGCCTGACGACGACATTCGAGACGGCCCAGGCGAGGACTGGATCGCCATCATGGTGCAGCCGTCCTCCGAGCACGGCCGCTTCGACTTCCTTCATCGGCTCCGAGAGCATCGCCACCGTCTGCGGCAGGGTGATGACGACATCCGGGCGGACTTTCTTCTCGATCTCCTGCTGCATCTGCTGCGCGCTGTACTGGTCGAACGCAATGCACTGGTGGTTGAAGCGGGGCAGCTCCGCTTCGATCTCCGCTTGGATGAAGGCGAGTTGAATCTCCGGACCAGGGTGCGGCACGAGCCACTTCTGCTGCACCCACATGGCGTAGTGGGCCTTGGCGCTGTCGTTGGCAGCGTCCTGCGGAACATAGTGTCGACCGAACAGGTAGTAATGCACCTTGCCATCTATCACGCGCTTGTAGACCTTCATGCGCGAGGCGAGGTCGATGCGCGAGGCGAGGTCCACTCCCTCATAGCACGGCTGGCCGACGAACTCGCTAAGGCGGAGCGTGAGGTCGGCGCAGGCGTTCCAGGATTGCATGTTCATCCATCCGGCGGCGGCTCCAGCCCAGATGTTGAGGTGCTTGGTTTTGAAGGTGTTCTGGAGGTGGCTCGACTGCACCGCCTTTGCCTGCTCGCGCCGAAGGAATTCAGCCTTGACGGATACGCCGTAGTTTGGGTTCGCTTTGCGCAGGGCGAGTTCGCTGGTCCAATCGTCCTCCTTATCGATGGTGTAGATGACGCCGAAGAGCGACTCATTCTGGATCTGGCCCCCAAGCACCTTCTGTAAGTCCTTGCGCATCGCATAGCAGGGACCGGCGAGGTTGCTGCCGGCCGTGGTGATCGCGATGAGGAGCGGCTGGCTGCGAGCGCCCATTCCGGTGCGCATGGTGTCCAGCAGGATCGGCGTCGCGTGCTCATGCAGCTCGTCCAGGATGGCGCACGACGGCGATGCTCCATCGCCAGGATTGCCAACCACGGGAACGAACCTGCTTCCATCCGCCTCCCGGTAGATGCTCTTGACCGCGTGCTCAACTCCGAAGTGGCGCTCATACTCTGTGTTGCGCCGCGCCATCTGCAACGCGGTGCGGAAAACCTCCATCGCCTGGCGCTCAGTAGTTGCGCCGCAGTAGACCTCAGCGCCGTATTCCCCGTCGGCTGCGAGCATGTTGTGGCCGACGCCAGCGGCCCATGTGGACTTGGCGTTCTTGCGCGGGATCTCCGCGTAGACCTCCGTGAACTGGCGTAGTCCGCTGGCCTTCGACACCCAGCCGAAGATGCAGCAGGTCATCCAAACCTGCCAGGGCGCGAGCACGATCAACGTGCTGTGGCCAGGACGCGGGCGAGCCCATTCGCCCTTGACGTGGGGCATCGCCTCGATGAAGCGGCAGACGAAGTTGGCCTTGACCTCATCGAAGCGGTAAGCGTAGTCCTTTTTGCGCTCAGCAGCGAGGCCATCGAGATGCCGCTGGCACGCCTGGCGGACCTCAAGGCAGGCGGGGATGGCACCTGACGCGATGTGGCGAGCGTACTGATGGGCGACGGCCGAGTGGCTAGTTGACGGCGGCGAACCTTTCTTGAGCGAGACGGGCGATGGTGCTGGTGCCTTCTTCCTGCGCGGGCTTGGGTGCTTTGACATCGATGCGAGTCCTTCCACCTGGAGACAGGCCCATCTCGCCGAGATAGGCGCGGAGGTTTGCGAAATCTCCTGTCGATGCGCCCTGCCGGCGCACGCGATACATGATGCGGCAGGCCGCCTCGAGCAGAAAGCGGTCACAGCCGGTGAGCACGCCCTCGATCGCCTGCGATTCGAGTTCGCGCCAGATGCCGAGCAGCTCAAGCGAGGTGGGCGAATGCGGATTCAGGAAAGCGGCTGGTGGATCGCCGAGAACGGTGGATGGACGAGGCTCATTGGCCCGCGCCACGGCCCGCGCGGGATTCTTAGCGAATGCACCGCTCATTTCAAGCAGAGCGGTCGGTTTTCGTGGGCGGCCAGCCATAATTGGGCATCTTTTCTTCGGTTTTCACAGGTGTAAATGGCTGTAAAGTGGCTCCGAACGCCAGCAAAGCATATGCCTCTGCGCCTCGTGGCCAAATGCAATCCGATGCGTGAATCCCAAAACATCCATTTTGTGGACGAAAAAAAGGGGCTAACCACACGGTCTACGCCGCGAGGCTTGTGAGGATTTACACCGCCCCTGCCCCGGTTTTCGGCCTGCCAAAGCCGCCGTCTTCCTTGGCCGTCTTCGTGCTGTGGCAACCAGCACACAACGGCTGCCAATTGCTCGGATCCCAGAACAGCCTCATATCTCCCTCGTGCGGGACGACATGGTCAGTAAGTGTTGTCGGGTGCGGCAATCCGCCATGCTTGCCATACGGATCAGCGCACACCGGATGCCGCCGAATATAGCCCGCGCTCGCAGCCTGCCATCTTCGGCCGTAGCCGCGACGGCTCGCGCTCTCTCTCGTTCTCTCTGAGACAGCCTTTGGACTCTGCGAGGAGTGCGCTGCGCAACAGCCACGCACCACCAGCTCCCCGCAGCCAGGCCGCGCGCATGGACGTTTCGCCATCCCTCTTAGACAGTTCCCACTGGCGATGCCGCGTCCGCTTCCAGCTTCGCGATCGCCGCCTTCGCGCTCGCTCCGAACTCGTCCCAGTCGGACACCAGCTTCTTCATGGACCACATCAGCGTCGTCCAGGTGTTCTTGCTCGTCACCTCCTGGATAAAGCTCTTCAGGGCAACGCCGACGGCCTCGTCAGCCGCGATGTTCAGGCCGTCCACCTTCGACGCCGCAACAATCGCCGTCACCAGGTTGTCCGCCGACAGCAGCGCGCTCCCACCGTCTTTGATCGCCGACAGCGCCACAGCATCCACATCCTCGAACACCGTCACCGCTTGCGGAAGCAGCGACTGGGCATCCTTCTCCGCATCATTCACAATGCGGATCACCTTTGGCACCCACGTCCCCGCCGCAGCCAACTCCTTGCCCACCCACACGAACCCGCTGGCAATCTTTTGAAAGAACTTGTTCATATATGTTTCTCCTCGTGCCCCGCGCCTCTGCGCGTCGGTTGTGGCTGCGACCCGCCGTGATTGTCGATGGACACCGTAGTGCAGCTCGCACACAGATGCCACTTGTTGCTCTAGATCCTCGTGAAGAACGTGTGGTGCCCGATCACCGCGCTACGCTTGTAGACCTTCGCCCACGCCGGATCGCACACCGCGAGATTCGCATAGTCCGTCGCTCCGCCTGTCGGATCGGCCGATGAGCCGCTCATAGCTGTCGTCGCCGCCGAGCAAGCCTCGATCCAAGCCGGATCGCTCGAATGCGGCCACTGGATCAACATCGCATCGCCCGGCGCGGTCAGCGAAGAGAACTGCCACTTCGCCGTCACCACATCCAGCGCGCACGTCCCTTCGATGCCCGCCTTCACGCGGTTCGCAATCACCCAAGCCACAGCCAGCATTCCCTGCGGACCTTCGCCTCGTGCCTCGCGCCACGCCGTCAACGCCATCATCACCAGGTCAACATTCATCGCCTCGCCCCTCAGTGCTCTGATTACGGCTATCCGCCGCCAAACGGAACGCCCTTGCGCCCCTCGATGTGCGCAATGCGCCCTTCGTGGTTCACCAAGCGATCGCTGTGCATCGCGAGCTTTTCGTCATGCGCCTTCAGCCAGCCGGCCTGGTCCTTCTGCCTTTGCGTCAGTTGCCCGTAGACAAATGCCGCCACGATCAATTGCGTCACCGCTGTGAGAGCAAGCTCCACGAAAGGGTTCACCGCAGCATCCTCCGCTCAGCACGGCTTGGGATAGCACCGCACAGCTCTGTCGCCATACACCGGCTTTCCGCGTCCATCGTCGATGCGGCTTGCCGGGCTCGCCCACAGCCTCACCTTTTCCATCGCCCGCTCGATCGCGTCCTCCGGCTCCATCACGCGGCCTTTTGAGCTGCGTCGCGCCATCCGCTCGTCTTCGCTCAGCCCCTTCGTCCGCGATCTCCCGCGCAACCCCGCGTTCATCTGCGATTCCCTCGCCGTGATGCCGCAGTCTGGTTCGCGCGACGGTAGATCATCCTCGCGGACAGCCGCCTCCACCATCTGGTACCCGGCCGACGTTCCATCTTCATGCTCCACGCGGCGCACCGTTCCCAGCGCATGCATCCGCATCGCTTCGGCCTCGGTGATCCTGCGCACAACGCGCCATCCCAGCGAAGTCTCCGCCGGGTACAGACAATGCGTCGCCGCCGCGTTCGAGCGGCGCATCGAATGCGATTTCGCCATGTTGTGTTTTGCGGGAGGCGAGAAGAGGGGTTGCCTTTGCTGAGACACACGCAAATCAGCGACTCGCTTGCGCGATTCGAGGGCTCTGAGGCTGCATGTTCGAAGACACGACGGTGCCTACGTTTGCGACTGCCCACTGACGTAGAGCCAACCAAGTCTTGCTTGGAACGGTTGCCCGACGCGGCGGCAACGGTTTTGACACTATCACAAAACCTCAGCCGTCAAAATGCGACATCCAGGCCGCTTGTGGATTTTCCGGCGCATCTAAGTCCGCACACGCTACAGCCTCGCTCGCCCGCGCGAGATATTTTCAGCCAATGCCAGCAGGGCATTGATGCGATTGCCGCTCTCAGATTCCCGAGCCGCCCTGCGCGCCACAACACCCGGCGATTTTTTTCGCCGTGTTGATTTCCTTGCACATTCAAATTCGCTTGTTTCTCCATCGAAGAGCAGCTCCATCCCCACGCCAAGGCCGGTTGCCAGCCTCGCTGCGATCACAGCACCGCAATTGCTGCTCCCACGTTCCACATGGTAGAGGTTGAATCTGCTCACGCGGGAAGCATCAGCCAGCTCCGTGATCGACATCCCCCGCTCTCGACGAAGCCTCCTGACACGGAGGCCCATGTCGCGCATCATCTTCGCATCCTGTTCAGTGAGCGCGAACTTCATTGCGCGCCTCCTCGCAAAACAGCCTCGATGCGCTCCAGAAGCCGTGGAGTCGCGATCTCTCCGCCCAATTCCAGGATGGCCTCCTGCACCAGCATCCTCGCGATCACTGCCGTCTCCGGATTGCCGCGCCCAGCTTTTTCGCAGTTTCGCTCGGCTCCGCGCAGCATCTTCACAATCCCGTTGGCCTTCGACTCATCCATTGCGCCTCCTCGTTGAAAAGCATTTGCGACTCCATCCACGGCCGCCCACTGCGCGGCCTCATGTGCCCAGCCTCGCCTCTGCCGCTCTCCGCAGCAGGTCCTCGTCCCAGTGCCACCGGTTCTCGTCCTTCCAGATGCCCAGCGCGAAGAACTTCGCCGGACCGTACTTGCAGCGCAGGTAGCGGGAAGCCTCGGCCTGGTGCTGCCACGCCGCCACCATCGCCAGCGCCACCGTCGGCGGCGACTCGCCATTGTCCGCCTCCAGCACCACGGCCTCGCGCAGCTTGCGCGCCATCCGCCGATCCGACGAAACCAGCGACAAACCGCGCATCACCTGCTGCACCGCCGCATCGATGGCCCGCTCCAGCGCCGTCTTCGCATTCGCGCTCGCCTCCTGTTCCTGACTCGCGCTTGGCTCCAGCTTCGCTTCGAGCTTCTCTGGCATGGCTTCGCGCTTCGGCTCTGGTTTCGCAACTCGCTTCGGCTCCAGCCTCAACCCGCGTCCCTCCGCCGTAGCGCATTCCCCCGCTTGCGGGGGTAGGGGGTGTGGTTGTACTTGCTTTTGTTCTAGTTCTTGTTCCCGCGCGCGCGTACCTAGATGGGCAGCGCGTTTTTTGTCACCCTTCTGCCACCCTTCTGCCACCCTTTCTGCCACCCTTTCTGCCACCCTTTCCGCCTGCGAAAAGGGTGGCACCGTGTCACCCTTTTCCCTGCCAGCCGCACCCTCGGAAAGGGTGGCATCCTGCCACCCTTTCGGCAGAGCGTCCAGCTCGACGAAGAAGTAGAAAACCCGCTGCGACCTTCCCTGACTCTCCGGCCGCATCCGCGCGATCACACCCTTGCGCTCCAGCGCCGCCAGGTATCGCTGGCAGCTCCGCTTGTCGCACATCGACTCTTCCGCGATCGTCTCCACCGCCGGATACGTGAACCTGCCCGCGCGGTCCTGGTGCGAGTCCGCAAGCACCATCCCGACCAGCTTCTCGCGCGGCGAAATCAGCTCGCCGCCCGGGCACACGGTCATCCCCTTCATGTAAGCACTCGCTCTGGCGCTCATCGCTGCAATCCCTTTCCCTGCCCCAAACCGTTCCCGCGCAACTCTGCCCACGCCCGGCCAGCTCGGCCAGCGCCCCATCGTCCTGCAACTTATTCTGGAATTGGTGCTCTAGATCGCTACCGATGCTCGACCGGGAACTCCTTCCACTCCCGGCCATCAAGCAGCGCACCGGCCGCCTTCTTGACCACCCAGTACAGGTCTGGCTCATCATCGACATGGCCGTCCGTGCAAGCGAGGTCTTCAGTCGCAAAGTTCCACTTGCCATCGAACCTTCTGCCGCGTCGCGCCGCTGTTGCCTCATGTCCCGACTCGCGCATCCCGCGGCCGATCCTCCCGCGCCGTGTCGATGGGCCACAGTTGCCAATTTCGCCAGTATCCGTGCGCGACCCATTTGGCCGGGCCGTAGGTGTCGCGCATAGGAATACCGGGGCGCATCCTGGGTGTTTCCGCCCACAGATGCGGCCCCTTCCCGACGCCTCAGGCGATGACGGGTACATCCTTCAGTTCGCGCCGCAGCCATTGGGCCACCTGTAGAACCGTGTCGGACTTCCACTTGCCTCCGCTCACTTCGATCAGCGCAATCGCCGGCACACTATCCTTAGCGCCGCGTAGCCTCACCATGAATTCGTTGAAGCACGGATCGACCTCGCGGAACGTCCTGTAAGGGGCGAGCGGAATCCGCGTTGGCAGGTCGATGGACTGCTTCGACACCGCGCCCAGGTTGACGGTCACCTTCTGGCTGAGGCCGTCATCGCTGGTCGCCACCGAGTTGTCCGCGGATAGGCTGGACGCCAGGCGCTGCAGTTTGAGAATGTCCTCCGTGCAAAGGAAGCCATCGTGCAGGCCCATGATGAACTTCTCTGGAGTGATGAATTCGCCGAACGGAAACAGGGACACCTCCGCGCAGGTCGCGCTGAGCCAGACGTGGCGCCGCCCGAACTCGTCCCCGTGCATCGACTTCAGCTCGACCGTGCGGTGATCCACGACATGGATCGCGTGCTCCGCCGGAAACTCGTCGATGCGTACCCGGTAAGCATCGACGAATCCCGTCAGCGTGGAGACATCGAGCGTAGGCTTCGCGATCGGCGCGGGCTTGCGAACAAGCTCGCCGAGCGTTCCATCCGCCCTCACCGCGTAGTTGTGGCCATCGACAGCGTGGACAATCGGATGCTTCGGCTTCAGCAAGCCAAGCAAATAGTCCTGCATTTTCTCGATCATGGAAGACTGGCTCTTTTCTGCCGCGTGTCGGCGGCGGTTGAACTTCAAAAGTTGGACAGCGCTTTACCGCTTGAACTGGATCGGCTCGGGCACTGAGACGGGCTTTGGCGGCGTGAAGATGTTGAGCTGGCGCGGGTCGCCGAGCAGCGCATACAGCGCGCCCTCTTTGTCGCGGCCCAGGAACATGCGCGACTGGTTCGGCGTGATCGACGCCAGCTTCGACTCGCACGTGAACTCAGTCGAGAGCTGCACGCGGTCATCCTTCGGCTTGATCTTCAATCGAAGAACGATGCTCCGGGACTGCGTGGCCGGCGTGTTCGGGTCGGCGATGTTTTTCAGCACCTCGTTCAAGGCGCGCTCGAACGCTACGACCATGGCACCGTCGGCAACGTTCCCTATGCTCACTGTGATTGTTTCGTCGTTCATGGAATCCATTTCGTTTCCCCCTTGCTTCACACTGGCCATGCTCCTCTCGCCTCAGCGCGCTGCGGCCTGCAGCTCCACTACCGCCGCCATCAGCGACGCCCCCAGCCACAGCAGCACGATGAGGGCGAATGCCAACATCGGGATCCACAGCCAGCGCAGTGCTCGCCCCGCGATCCGCCTCATCCGCGTCGGCCAGGGAAGAAGGCTCTCCAACTCCCTCTGCGCTGCGGCCGACTCCAGGGCCGCGATCGACTCCAGCTCGGCAACCTCCTCCGCGCACCGCCTGCACCGCTCTCCCGCGCTGACGCGCCCGCACGCGCATCTCCTCAATACAATCCCAACGCTCGTCATCATGCGACCTTCTTTCCGGCTCCCGCCGCTTTGGCCCGCAAGCGGCTCGCCTTCCGCCGCTCGCGCCTCTCCTGCTGAATCAACGCATGCACCTGCCACGGAGCGCGCTTCTTCTGCCTAGCGTCCGCCCGGCGTTTCGCTTGCACCCTCTCCTCATCGCCCCACCGCAGAGCGCACTGCGGAGCCGAGCAGACATTCCCAGCCGCCTGCGGCAGCCACGCGCATTCGTCGCCCTCGTTGTACGGCGGCACGCGGCACGGATCGCCCCGCGTGCAGCCGCAAAACCTGCATCTCTCTTCGCTCGCAACCATGCGATACCTCCCTCTCGCGGATCCAGCTAACGGCTTGCCCGCAACGCCTCCTGGATCGCCAAAGCCTTCTCAGGCAGCGGCAACATCTCCCAGATGCGGACAATCTGCTCCTCGCTCAATTCGAGGACAACCAGAGCGGCCGACTCTTCCGCTCCATCATCGACATCCGGCGCAGCGGCTTCGCGTTTGCCCCCCCCCGGCAGGCCTGTGACCGCGCTTATAGCTCCACTTCGACTCCTCCTCACCTGCCTCTTCCTCCTGTTCTCCATTTGGGTTCAAGAGTTCCTCAA
>JAEHJW020006753.1_pt1 | contig 12372 bp, 13 predicted proteins | sample 9271431 | NCBI WGS metagenome assembly JAEHJW02
GTATCACTCACAACCGCGATATTAATTCCGCAAAGAACATTCTCGCGCTCGGACATGAGCGTCTAGCTGTAGGAATCCCCGTTCTTTAGGACGGGGAGGATGTCAAGATGGCGGTTTTAAAAATAACGCAAGATATTTCCAAAAAAACATTTACTTATGTTCCTGAAATGGATATGACTAAAAAATGGACAGATAAAGAGTTGTATTCATATTTTGATCTCAATGAAGAAGAAATTCGCTTCATTGAAGGGTTTGTCAGAAATAGAGACTAATATTAACCAAGTGTTAAAAACACAACTATCGGTTTTAACATTTAATTGTTTTTGCTAAATACACCATACATGTTTTGGAGTATTTAGCAAAATGAATAGCGATTTTGTAGTATTAGGGAATATAATAGCAAGTGGGGAAGTGTATAGAAATACAACTCAGATAGTTGGGCAAACTGTAACGTCTGGGTCTTCGATAAGTGCAAACGTTGCAGGAAACTTATCATCAATTTCGGAAATTAACATAGGAAGCGGTTTGATAGGGAATGTTTCCGGAAACGTATTGTACTTGGCTAACCAAACCACAGGAAATGTAGGAAATGTTTCATCTTATGTTTCGTTTGAATTGAATGGAAATTCAGTTGGTAATATAACCACCTTGAATATTGGTTCTGGTCTTTCTGGTAATCTAAGTTCTAATGTTTTGACAATAACTTCAAATGTAACATCAGTGGCAAATGCAGTATATGCAAACACAGCAGGTGTTGCAAATACATTATCAAACACAGCAATCATACCAGCATCACAAATCAGTGGATTGCCTTCTACTTCATTATTATACGAACTAAATGGAAATTCAGTTGGTAATATAACCACCTTGAATTTCAGTAGTGATTTTTCTGCATCAAATGCAAACGGAGTAGTGACTATATCAAGCATAACAGATAACTCTACTATGCTGTTTGACAAATTAACAACAGCAAATGTGGCAGTTGCTTATTCGGTTCGTAGATTAACGAGTAAGTACACTGGTGCACTATTAAGAGTCCAAAGATCATCGGATAGTACTCAATTAGATATAGGGTATACTTCGAGTGGGTTATTAGATGTAAATACTCTTCTGACATTTATAGGTGCTGGCACAGGCTCAGTAGTAACATGGTACGATCAGTCTGGTAATGGGTTAAATGCAACGTCAGCTATGTCGCATCCTCCTACTTTTAATAACCTACAAATACGTAATGGAAATCTTCCTACACTTTATTTTAGCGGTGGTAGTCAGTTCCTAACTACAGCTACAACTACTATTCCTAACTCTGGTAATAACTTCTCACAGATATCCATAATTGCTAGTATACCAGTAGCTGGAGCTAAAACACAAGGGGGTTTTGTAACATATGGTGCTTATACATCAACAAATATGAGATCTTTAACTAATAGTGCTGCTGTTGCTGGATCATGGGATACCGATATATTGGGAACTAGTATAGCCCAGCAACACGATATTCCTATGATAGTAAATAATACTGTTCCTGTATTTAATACCGTAAGTAGTATATTTGATGATATCGGTATACGAATGAGAGTTAATGATGAGTATGTAGGAGGCAGAGTTGTAGCTATAGCTACATCAGTCAATACAGCTATTAATATAGGGAGTTACCCTGGTAATACTGGTTATGGTGGTACTGGTACTGGTGGTTTTATCAATTCCTATATTTCAGAAGTAATAGTTCTTAACTCACGTATGTCTTTACAAGACCAGAAGGTTTTTGAAAAAGATAGACTTATATTTGCTGGTGGTATGTAATGTTAACATTGTATTCCATTATATTTCGCCAATGTTGTGATTTAATTTTAACACTAAATACAACATAACAAAGGTGATAGTGTATGGCATTACAGTGGGTTACACCTTCGGGGAATATTGGCAATGTTACAGATGGGGAATATTTTGAATTTCAACTAGTTTGTACTAATGCGGTCTCTTATAAAGTTATAGCCGGAACAATAGGGGATGGGCTATATCTAATAGGAAATACAAATGTGCCTCCGTCTGGAAATATTACAGTAAAACAAGCTGGAACTATAGTAGGGATACCTACGTCTGCAAACATCGGCGGTGTAAATAATACATTCACTGTCAGGGCATATGATGCATCAAATAATTTATCAGATCGTAGTTTTAATCTAACAATAAATAAAAACTCATTGCCAGTCATTACTCCTAAAAATACAAGTCTTGGTATTTATTTTATAACAGACTTTGTCAACGTTCAGCTTCAGTCTGCGTTTGACCAAACAGACATAACATGGGATATTATATCTGGTCAACTGCCACCTGGATTAACAATAAACTCATCGGGAATTATTACAGGTATTATACAAAATATTAATTATGTAAAACCAATAATATCGGGCTGGTCTGGATTTGTTTATTCAAGTGGAGTGGCAAATTACGGTTTTGTTGGTTGGGATACTACTGGATGGGACGCTCAACAAAACACTCCAGCCGAGTTTACCTTTCAATTTATGGTGCGAGCATCAAACGGGTTTGCATATGATGATTCGATTTATACAATGGTTATTTTGAATCAAACTTCGATCACAGCAGACAGCACAGTGATTGATTCTGATTCTTCTTCGGTTGATGCAGATAGCACAAACACTGCACAACCAACGATCACCAACATACAAACAATTTTACCAAATATAAGAGAAAATTCTGATTTTTTGTATCAAGTTACTGGCTTTGCTTCTAATAATTATGACGTTGGATTTGAGTTTTACGGGAATAATAACCCAACTTGGATGAATATAGATTCTGGTTCTGGGTGGATTTATGGCACTTCTCCATATATCAATTCTTCTTTGGCAGAAGTTCAGTTTACTGTAGATTGTTATTTATTAGCAAATCCAACGATCAAAAGTATTCCGGTTACTTTTAAATTTGTTATAATGCAAGATTTATCAAATTATGTGATATGGGAATCGCCACAATTTTTAGGCAATATATCAAATGGTGATGTAAGTTTATTTGAAATAAAAGCAAAAGCAGGGGTTAGTCAAAATCAAGTTATTACTATATTTGAGTTAGATGCCGGATTAACCACGTTTGATGTTTCTACAACTTCGTTCGATAGTTCTATAAAATATACATCTGGTATTCCGTTAAAATATATTTTAAACTATGCAACTCCTGTAAGTGGTGATTTTTTAGATCCAAGAACAAATGTGATATTATATAATACACCAACGAAAAGTAAATTGCCACAAGGTTTAAAATTATTAACAAATGGATTGATTGTTGGCAAAACATCTTTTAGACAATTCACTATGGATTCTGGAAACACGACTTTAGATTCAGGAAATACAACGATAGAATCTGTTTTTACGTTTTCGGTAACAGCAACTGACGCTACTACGTTTACGTTAGATGGCAGTTTGACGACTTTTGATAATACACTTACACTGTTTGATACATTATATCCATCCACTGTTCCTTATGCTCCTGTTACCGAGCAGTTATTTATTGATTATAATAAAACTACTTTTGATTCTGGAAAAACAAAATTCTATTATGATGAACCAAGAACAGTTCTAAAACAGCAAGAAATATATGCAACACAGCAATTTTCTATAAAAGTCAATCACGATAACAATAATCCATATATGGACTTTTATTTAACTGCGTTGCTTGATGTTCCAACCAGAACCAAATTTCTTAACATTATGAACGATCAACGTTATTTCCCTTATGAGTACATTTATAGAATGTACGATCCTAATTTTGGAAAAACAAGCGAAATGAAATCTTTATTTTGTACAGGGCTATCGCCAGCGTCTGCGTCAACTATAGCAAGTAATATACAATTGAATACAAGCAATAGAATTTTGAATTATGGAAAAATTAAAACTGCAATAGCAAATGATCCAGTAACAACAAACACGTTATATGAAGTCGTGTATTTGGAGTTAGTCGATCCAATTAATCCAAACAATCTGCAACGTCCGCAGATGTATATTAATCCAAAATCTGGGCTTCCGATATACCCTTGTGATTTAAATAATATGCAAAAAAGATTATCTGGTATTGGTGTTGCGAATCAGAATATATTGCCTTTATGGATGACTACAAGACAGAATGATGGCACAATTCTTGGTTTTGTTCGTTCTGTGGTTCTTTGTTATACAAAACCTGGATATAGTAATCTTATAGCATATAGGTTATCTGAATCAAATTATAATTTTGGTGATATTCCATTTATAGTCGATAGATATATGGCAGACAACCAACTATTAACAAACTATGATTTAAACTCTGGTAGTTTTATACCATCTACAGAAACTACATTTGATATTCACCCACATATTAATAATACATATGTATATAAAGGTTCAATTGACGTTGGAGTTGATATTCCGTTTGATCAGATAAGTGGACGAAGTGTGAGTTACATAAACAGTAATGGTGGATTAGATGGAGAAATGGTACAAGATGGAATGTTAATTGCTTTTATCACACAATCCAATTATTTGCCACCAACAAGCCCAAATGTATCTGTTGCGTTTTATAGTACACCAAATGACGGATGGAATGATGCAGATGCTCTTGGGAATTATACAATTGAGATTCCAGGATATGCTGACGTGTTAAATGGTACAGCCAAAACGAATGTTAGACCTAACATATGGCAAGTGACTATAGACTCTAATGGTATTGTACATTTAGTATCTTTTATACAGATAAGTGCAGGAGATTATATATTTGTAAATAAAGGAAACATGCACGAAAACACTGGGTTTTATTTTACAGGTCAACCAGATGCAACAAGCACTGTTCCTAGATTCCTTCCTTTTAATTTTGTTACCAATTTTTCAGCTAACAAAACGACATTTGACGGAAGTGGGACACGGTTTTTCAATAACGTAGATGAGTTTGTTACATCTGATGAATACAATTTCTGGGTTAAATTCCCACAAACAACATTAATTTAAAAACTGCTAAATATATAATAAAGGAGATTTTTATTATGGCATCAAACATTAACCCTAATAACATAAACGGAGCATATCCAGTTGCAGGTCAGGACAACGACAGTCAAGGATTTCGTGATAATTTTACGAATATTGCTATCAATCTAGGTTATGCACAAAATGAAATAACAGATTTGCAAAACAAATCTATTTTAACTTCGCCTCTAAATGGGGCAACAAGTACTACAAATACTTTTGCACCAGGAATCATTATATCAGGTGGTCAATATGTTAATTATACTAGTTCAGCAACAGTGTCACAGAATGTAAATTCGAGCAACTTGGCGATTGCTTTTGCAACATCGAATGTTCAGCAATTTAATCTTACTGGAAACACTGTTATATCTGCAATAACTTGGAATACAGGCAACGGTATCTATGCCGATATGAGATTGATTTTTTCATCTCTTTCTGGATCATTTACTTTGACTTTCCCTACGCCTAGTGCAGTTTTGAATTATGTCAATCTTAATTCATTGGCATCTTCGAACACTGGATTGTATTCTTTTAATGGCGCAAACTATACTTTGGCATTGAATACTGGTGCATACGCGGTGTTTGATTTATTTACGTTGAATAATGGTGTTACGACTTTTGTGAGACCAGTAATTTAACAAATATAATTTAAAAAGAGGTAATTTGGTATGTTATTTCCAAAAAATCCGGCAGATTTAACAAACGATGAATTGCTTAAAGAGTTAACAAATATGCGGTCAAAAATGATGACCGCATATACCCTTGGCTACCAAACTGTGGTTACTCAATTACAGTATATGATAGAATCTTATCAGTATATTTACACCGAAAGAACTCAACGTGCTTTGGAAAATACAATCAAAGAACACGGAAGCGAGTTTGACGACATTGTTAAGGTTAACCAAAAAAGTTGAATTTTAATTTTTTGTTGTTAAACTACACTAAACCTTTGGTGAAAACTATGGCTAAAATAGATAAGTACGGAAACGAATATTATTCTGAAGAAGATATATGCGACATTTTGTATAAAAATGGCGATGTTGATATATCATCGTTTGTATGCATCGATCCGGATATGTATAATAAAGCAATTGATGATTTAAAAGAACACGGTACATTTTCAAAAATTGCTAAGTTTGTAGAGTTAGACTTACCATTAGAAGATTACGATTCAAGCATGCAAAATAATTGGTTTATGCCGGAAGAATATAAAACCTTAGATATCGCTGATTATATTTTGAGTCAATGTAAAAACGAAGATGAACTTCAAAGGGTAGGCGAAGAACTTATTTTGTATTTTGATTATGGGTTAGAAAATTTACTAAAATTCATGAAATACTTTGTAGATACATGTAAAGAAAAGAATATAGTATTGGGTGTTGGGAGAGGAAGTAGTGTTGCAAGCTATGTATTGTACCTGATGGGAGTGCATCGAATAAATAGTTTATATTTTGGGTTAGATATTAACGAATTTCTAAAACCGCCAAAAAAACAGGAGATGTAAATGTATCCACCGAACAAGCCAATTATTATTCAGAAACCAACAGTCGATATGGACAGACTAAAAGCACAAAATCAGCATATTGTTGCAGTTGGTAATAAAAGCGTTAACGCTCGTGGCGATATTGTACAAGGTGGAAAAGTTATAAAAACGAAAGAAGAGTTGGCTAAAGAAAAGTATGCAATAAAAGCACCAACTGCCAACATCACAAACCCTGTTCTAGTCAACAACACACAAGTACAAGTTGCTATTAAAGAGCAAGATCAAATGGATGTAGTAGAAAATCAAGCCGAAACTATAGAAATTGGTGGTAATCATAGTAGCAATGATGGTAAACTAGAAAGTAATTACCAAGGTGTCATTTGCGATACTAACAATTCCACAGAACAATCTCAGGTACAACATCATACAGATGAAGTTAGTGAAAGCGCAGAAGTTAACTATCAATATTCAGAAAAAAAAGTTGAAAAAGAAGACTCATCGTCTATAATGAAAGACACAACAGAGCAAGTACCGTTTGTTCCAGTTGACATGATACATTTTACGCCAGGGCAAAAACCCGAAATTAATGAAAAAAATGTATTGACTTCGATGCAAACTGCTGGTATTCTAACTCAACCAAAACAAGCTGTAATAACAGCACAAGCGTTTCAGCAACCGAAAGAATCGTCTGCTGAACAAAACAAAGTCAATCAACCAGTTTTGCCTCCAAATATGAAACCTCTTGTTCTTGGAAAAACAAACAACAAACTAGACACGGATACTTCAACGTTAGGCAAAGGTATAGTTGGCAACTCAATGCCAGCGAGCAAAACAATTCAACAAGAAGAACTTAAATCACCAAAAAAATCACAAGGTATAAGGAGATTTTAACATGGCAACAATTAAAAAAATAAAGATTTCATCGATAAAACCACTTCACGCAGATGTCATTGTTCGTGACATGAAATTTTTAGAGAGATTTACATCTGGTGGAATTATCATTCCATCTGACGATAAAACTTCTGCAGGTGTTCGCCCAAGATGGGGCAAGGTATTTGCAGTAGGTCCAGAACAAACCGATGTTAAAGTTGGAGAATATGTTTTGGTATCGCATGGTCGATGGACACGTGGTATTAACGTTATCGATGATACTGGCGAAAGTTTTATGATTCAAAAGATTGATCCAAAAGACATATTGTTGGTATCAGATTCGCCAGTAAAGGATGAAACCTTTAGCGACTGTGTTTATTAACTTTTGGTAAACTTTCAACAATTAAATAAAAATCTAATTCTTTTTCTTCAACAAAGGCAAACAAAAATGAATGAGTTATGGGTAGAAAAATATAGACCATCTACTTTGGATGGGTATGTGTTTATGAATGACGAACAGCGTTCGCAGATTGAATATTGGGTAAATAACAAAAACGTTCCAAACTTGCTTATTTCAGGGGTACAAGGAACTGGAAAAACAACACTTATTAAAATTTTAATCAATGCGTTAGAAATTCATGATTACGATTTGTTGCAAATCAATGCATCTCGTGAAAGGGGAATTGATATTGCTAGAGAAAAAATTAAGAACTTTTCTCAGACTATGCCTTATGGTGATTTGAAAGTTGTATTTTTAGATGAAGTGGATTATGCAACTCCTGATTTTCAAGCCGCGCTACGTGGGGCAATCGAAGAGTATAGCCAAACTGTTAGGTTTTTTATGACCTGCAATTATCCTCATAAAATAATTCCTGCTTTGCATAGCAGATGTCAAGGTTTTCATATTGACAAACTAAACAAGGATGAATTCACTATTCGAATTGCTACCATTTTGTCTGATGAAAATATCGATATTGAGTTAGAAACGCTTGATATGTTCGTTGAAGCAACTTACCCAGATTTAAGAAAGTGTATCAACTTGTGCCAACAAAACTCCACCACTGGTACTTTGGTATTGCCTTCTACAAAATCATCAACTGTTGATTTTAAATTGGTATTGGTTGATTTGATTAAAAAAGGAAAAATAAGAGAAGGCCGGCAGTTGATATGCAGTCAAGCAAGGCCAGAAGAGATGGATGATATTTTTAGATGGTGTTATGAAAATTTAGACCTTTGGTCTGCAACAGAAGATGGCCAAGATGAAGCTATTCTGATTATCAGAAAGGCTTTAGTAAACCATGCAACATGTGCAGATGCTGAAATAAATTTGGCAGCTATGTTTGTCGAATTGTCACAAATCAACCAAAATTAATTAAATAATAGCAATTAATGTAGGAAAGTTTATGAAAACTCGCAATAAAACGCGATATACTTACCGTTTGACAAAAAAATATCCACATATAGTTACCAAAATGCTTGATGAAATTCCTCAAGAAAAGCTAATATACGGTAGAGTTTTAGATTTGTCGTTTGGTGGTGGTCAATTTCTAGTTGAAGTTGAAAAAAGAAAGGCTGCTGCTGGCCTAAGTGATCAGCAAATAAGAGAAACGACATTTGGTATAGAGTCATCGATACATTCGGTGAATTATGTTTTGAATAAATTTAATATGCAATCGACATTGATTGCATATGACTACAAGGACTTAAAAGATATGCATTTTGATGTTATAGTTGGAAACCCACCATATAATTCCGGAGAAGTTACGATATATCATCACTTCGTTGAAAAAGCAATAAAAATGAATCCTGATTATTTGACGATGATTATCCCATCTCGTTGGTTCATAACGGGTAAAGGGTTGGATGAATTTAGAAAACTCATGTTGGATCAAGAACACATAAGTAAAATAGTCGATTATCCGTATTCAAAAGACGTATTCCAAACAGTAGATATAGAAGGTGGCGTTTGTTATTTTGTTTGGGATAAGTCACATAGAGGGAATACCAACTTGACGACCGTGGTCAATTCGATAGAAACAACGAGAAGTATAAATATACGAAAATATGATATCATTATTCGGTTTAAAGAGCAAGAGGATGTATTAGAAAAAGTAAAAAGAAAATGCACAGAATTTATGTCTGATGTAGTCTCGAAAGTTAAACCGTTTGGGTTAGAAACCAATGAAAAATTATTAGAAAAAGGGAACATTTTGGTGTATTCAAGAGGTGGCAAGATAGGTTATGTTGATGAACTTCCAGAAATTCATAAAAGTTTTTATAAATGGAAAACAATCTTGGCTGAAGCAAGAGGTTCAAGTGGTATTAATTCTCAAATTACAGGTAAGCCCAAAGTTGTAGCACCAAACACAGCATGCACTGCAACGTATATAATAGTCGATTCGTTTGACACGCAGCAAGAAGCAGAAAATCTTGCTGCGTATATTAAAACTAAATTTTTTAGATTTATGCTTTCAATTTTAAAAATAACACAACATGGGAATAGAAAAACATACGCCTTTGTTCCAAAACTAGACATGTCTAGGAAATGGACAGATCAAGAGTTATATCGGTATTTCGAATTAACGGATCACGAAATTGATTTTATTGAAAAAATGATCAAGGAGATAAAATAATGTCCGATTTGGTCAGGCATGCATTGCGTGAACTAAAAATGGCAGGTTTATTAGAGCAAGATGGAATGGAATCAGAAATCGGAAAGGACGTATTGGGGCTGATTGTTGCATTTTCAAAACAAGAACACAGTGGTTGGTCTGCTTCGGTATGTGCTAGTTTGTTTGGAAAAATAGCAAACTATGACATATTGACACCTCTCACTGGTTATGAAGATGAGTGGAAGGACGTTACTGAATTCTTTTTATCATCCGGTAAAAAGGAACATACATTGTATAAAAATGTATATCAAAACATTAGATATTCTTCAGTTATGAAGTATGTCTACAAAGATGGTTCAGAAAAAACAATAGACACGTGTGCAATCGTGTTTGAAGATGAAACGGGGGCAAGATACACAAGCAGCAATTCTGCGGTAGAGATTACTATGCCGTATATGCCAACAAAGATTACAAAAAAGGAGACTGATAAAAATGAATAACAATAGTGTTTTTTTGGTGGCATCATATCATATGCATCCAGTTAACAAAAACAAAACATCGATTAAGCATTATCTTTCTTTGGAAGAAAATTGCAATTGGGAAGAAAAAATCGAAGTGGTTACTAAAATTAAACCAAGACACTTGACAAATTGTAAAGTGATTTTGGATATAGTCAACGAACGCATTGTTAAAAATGCGTTTCGTTTAGAAGAAAACAGAACGTATGAAGATTTTATTACACATTACTATAGCAAACACAAAGAGCAATTATCTGAAATCTTGCATCTGATCCAACGGCAAAAAGTGGAGATGTTTAAAAATGGGAATCTATGATAGTGATTCGGATGACGAAACACCCAGACCAAATTTGTTTAGTCATCAATCTGAAATCACAAAGTTAAAAGAAAAAGATGAAAAAACAAGTTCCTATATTTCATCGTTGGATATCAAAATAAAAACTTTAGAAAAAAAGGTATCACAACAGCAAACGAAAATAAATGAATTGATTACAAAAATAGACTATTTGATGGCCAAACTAAAATCCCGTTAATTTGTTAGCAAGGAATAAAAGATGTCAGCAATGTATTGTTATCTTTGGTACGAAAAAGATAAACCAAATGAGTGTAAATTTGGCGAACGGTGGATAAAAAATAACCAAGTTCCAGAAGATGAAGTTTGGAAAAGGATTAGAAACTCTGTTGGTGTTAGAAAAGATTTAGTCAACGATGGTACGATTGTTCTCGAAGCTATATGGGACGTTAGCGATTATGCCAAAAGATTTAATCGTTTTTACATGCATGGCAAAGTCGATGATCATATTCGACCTATCATTGGGTTTAGAAAGGGAAAAACTGGAGAAGTTCATTCTCTTCCAGCAGAAGATGTCAGAATTAAAGTAAACAACTATCTTGCTTCTTTTAACCAAAAATTACAAGACGCAGGTTTATCGCAACCACAGTACAATGCATTAAAAGAAATTTTAGAAAGTTTTAATTCTGGATCATCAGTGGTTATGGCTGAACTATGTGCTAGGTTTGGAAAAACAATATGGTCTGGGGCACTGATCAAAGAAACCAACATGCCTATCACGGTAGTTGTTAGTTATGTTCTTACGTCATTTTCTTCTTTTATTAAAGAACTCACAAGTTATGAACAGTTTAAACATATGGTGTTGGTTGATACCAAAGATAGGGATTATGAATTAAAAATAAACAAAGCGATTAAATCAAAAAAACAAGTAGTTGCGTTGGTATCGATGTGCAACGGCCAACTAAGAGAAGAACGACTTAATTTTTTAAAAAGCAAGCGTTTACCAAAGTTGGTATTGATTGATGAGGCAGATTATGGGGTGCATAGGAAAAATCAATCAACTCCTTTATTGAATATCGTAAAAAATAAAGACAAAGTTGTTATTATGACTGGAACTAATGGTGATAGGGCGGTTAGTTCTTGGAAAATAAACAAATATATGAGTGTGACCTATCCGGAATTAATTATTGACAAACGAGATAATTTGCCAGCTATTGAAAGTCCTTTAATAAAACATTTTCACGTAAACACAAAACGTAGAGAATTAGTCGTTGATTTACAGTTTTATCAAATGAATATACGAAACGTTATTAAAAAAGCAAATATTGACGATGCATTTGTTGAAGATGGTGATTTTTTGCCGAGTTGGGCAAAATTTGCAGCTTATCCATACAAGGCAAAGGGATTTTTTACAAATATGCTACAAGCAATATTTGAAGGAAAGCACAATTTAGATTCGTTGAATATTGATTTTCAGACTTCTTGCAATGCAGAAGAAATAAAAGATCGACAAAAAGTTAGCATGATGTTTTTGCCAGGTAATATGACCAATATGGCACTATTGGAAGCACAATCGATAGCCAAAGAGATCGGA
>JAEHJW020007254.1_pt1 | contig 12367 bp, 15 predicted proteins | sample 9271431 | NCBI WGS metagenome assembly JAEHJW02
ACTGGCTACCGCCCTCACGGGGGAAAAGGGGATACTGTGCCATGTGTAATTCCTTGGGTTAGTTGTTGATTGTTGCTACGGATGCCGAAAGGATGAGACGCCGCGCGATGGCATCGCTGGTGCTGGTGTAATAGGACGCGCGGATGGTGATGGTCTTTTTCATGGCAAGTGCCGCGATTTCGACCTGCGTCCGCTTTTCATCTTGAATCGCGGGCGAGTTCTGGAATCCGAAAGCATCGGAGTCATAGGAGTATTCGATCAGCGACACCAGATAAGCTGTCGCCTGGTCGTTTGTTAATCCGTACAGCGTGAGCTTGACCGTATCGGTCATTAACTGGCTGGACGGAAGGTTATGCAGTGGCGACGCGCCCAAATTAGGGACGGTCGTGCCCGGCCATTGGTAAATCGGGAACGCCCCGATGGCCTCAGTCAGTGATGGCTCGATGTGCGCCACGATGTAGGGCGGCACGACGTTATCCGGCACCAGAAACGACGGGTAGACTGGCGCAAAAGTGTTCTGGGAAAGCCAGATGGGTAGGCTATTGCTGACAATCGGCCCGGTGGGCAGGTCGGCCGCCGAGTTGACAAGTTGCGCGGAGAGCGCGGGATAGACCGCATAGCCGCTGTAATGCCACTGATTTGCTTGCTGGTAGAACGATCCGCGATCCGCAAAGGCAATCTGGATGGTTGAGCCGTCTACCGTCCATGCGCCAATCCACATGGTCGTGGGGCTGACGGTGTTGAACTGCGTTATTTCTTCCTCAGCGGTAAAAATGAACCGATTGGCCGCTATGGTCTGATCTTCGTCCTGTTTGCGATCCGTGATGTAGTGCAGCGATCCGACGAAATCCGCCGTTACCCCACTAGCCACCCAGAAAACATAACCATCCTGCGACAACACCACTTTGTTGTACTGCGCAAAGGTGATGCTTTGATTGCTGGAAAGGAAATTGACGCCCTTTTCCAGCGCGGCGGCTAACGGCGTAGGCGCCTGCGATGCTTCCGATACCAAGCCCATTATTCAGTGACCCATGATCGAAAGCTGGCCTGGTACAGGCCGGTATCAATAAATGCCTTGCGCGGCTTGTTGTCTTTCTTGTTCGGGTGTTTCTTGCGGTGATTGATGCCCGCTTCTGCTGCCTTGATGGGCTGCGTTGCGGGCATCAGTCGCTGCATCTCGCCACCGCTCAGGAAATCGCGGAATCGCTCATTGATCTTGTCGGTGTTGAACGTCAACTGACGGGGCGCCCGACCCATCGCCATCGTTTCAATGGCACCGGCCACGCCATCAGCCAGCATCTGACCGATGAAATCCTCGTTCATCTCAAGAAACGAGCGCATGACGTGGTACTTGTCTTCCAGAATCTCGGCCACGTCGCCGGTTGTCGTGGTCTTGCCATCGCCACCGGAATAAGCGACATCCACCACGCCGAGATGCAGAACCGTCACGACACGCCGACGACGTTCTGCCCGTAGGTCTGGGCATAATCCAGGTATTCCCTGCCCCACGGCGTACGCATCAAGTCCATGCCCGATAGCGTCAGGGTCTTAAAGAACTCCGGCACCACAATCGATTGACTGGTAGCCTCGTCTGAGCTTGACGAGATGGCACCCACCGGGAATGACAGCAGGCCATACGCCTTGCGCTGGTCACTGAAAAACGTCTGCGCGAGGAACCCGGCCTGCGTTGAAGCACCCGGATTCGTCGCCAGCGGATAGACCAGCGTGTTAGCCCCCGTCACCGTGCCCTGAAATGCCCCGTTGTAGCCCAGCGGAACGGCACCCGATACCGCAATGCCATACACCGAGCCTGCGGCCGGAATGAGCGCAACGGCTGTCGTAGCCGTGACCATGCCCGATGCCCATGCCAGCGAGCTGAGCGCAAGGCCGGACGTGTCTTGCGCGATCTTGAGCAGCGTATGAAACGCGTAGTTGTAGACCGCCAACACATACTCAATGCTGGTGATCTGCGGGACGTACAAGGCCACGTCGTCGCCCTTGGTCAGCGCCCACTGGTAATAGGGTGATGACGGGTCAAGGTCGGCCACCGTAACGCCCTGATTCTGGGCAAAGACGATGAAGTCAGCCAGATTGGGCATGCCCGGATTGGTGAACGAGGCGGGCATTACTCAGGCAGCCGCAGCTTGCTGTCGCCGTTTTCGCTCACGCCGAGCGAGAAATGGACTTCCTTGCCCGTGTCCGGCTCATTGCGCGGCTTGATCTGCTCCACCGATACCTCGGTCAGCTTCGCCAGTCGGCGCTTTGTCCGCTTGTCGCGGGTCGATGCGTCAAAGGCCAGCGCGGACTTGCTTGCCTCGGCGGCGCTGCGCTTTTCCTGCGTCTCAACCACGGCGTCATGCCCGGAAACGATTTGATCCTCGGTAATGGGCTTGTCCAGCCGGTACAACAGGCCGGGGAACTTGTCCAGATTGCGGCTCAGGTCGGTGACCGGACGAGCGCCGTACTTTTCCAGACCCTTGATAACCGAGTCGATTTGTCCAGAGTTCCACTTTTCGCCCAAAGTGATCTGGCCGCCAGAAGGAATCTGCACGTAATAGGGTCGCGTCATTTCCGCGACAACGTAATGATGGTGAAAGTTTTGCTTCGTGGTGTTGGCAACGTACAAGGTAGACATGAGGTAACCCCTTAAAGGTTAACCCCCCTGGAAATCAGGGGGGCGAAAAAAACCCGCTCAAGGCGGGTCGCGTGTTACTGGTTGTGAAATGTGACTCAGTAGGCGAAGTTCAGGATCGTCAGACCTTCCGGGCGAACGCACCAGCCGGAAGTGATGCGCAGCTCCTGCACCTCAGTGATGCCGCCATCCGGGATCGGAGTCGGGATCTTCATCGGAGCGGCCATGTCGGCGTATTGCAGGTTCACCGCCTTCATGTTCGGATTTACGTCCGCGAACACGTTGGTGTTGATGCCAGCAATGTCCGGCTGCTCGATTTCCGGGATGGTCAGGATGATGGCATCCGTACCGCCCGCGCCCTTGCCGATCAGGGTGTCGTCGTAGTACCACTCGACGGTATCGCCGAACTCCTTGGCGACCTCATTCACCACCTGCGCAGTGGTGGCGGTGCCAGCGCCCGGACGCTGATACTGCACAACCTGCACGATGTTGGCGTAACCGAACTGCACACCCACGCGCTGCGGGCTGACGATTACGATGCGGTTGCTGATGTTCGCCCCAGACTGATACATGCGCGTCTTGAGGTTAACAATCTGCTGCAGCAGGAACAGCGCCATCTGCCCATTGTCATAGGTGCTGGTGCTGTCATTGCCCAGCGAGTCGGGCGGCAGGGTGACCGACGTGGCGCCTGCGGTATTCAGCAGACCTTCGCCGTTGGCCGGATTGAAGCCGTACAGCAGGGCGGTGCGCATCTGCTGAAAAATGCCCTGACGCGAAGCCAGATCTCGGGCATGAGGCAGCGACACGTTGTAATGCCCAGCCGCCGCCATATCGTGATGATCGTAGTCCGAACGGGTACGAATCAGATAGGTCGGGGTGCTGTAGTACGTCGCTTTGAGCGTCGCACTCGGCAGGTTGTTGAAACTCGACTGACTGGCCTGCGTATCGGTGCGCAGATCGAGCGCGTTAACGTACACGTACAGGTCGCTGGAACCGAGCTTGACGCGCGGTTTGCCGCCCTGCAGTGCCGCGAATGCGCCCGACGGCTGCGCATAGGTGATAATCAGGTCAGGTTCCGAAAAGCTCGGAGTAACCTTGGCCTGTGCCGGAAAGTAATTACCCATATGTTATCTCCTTAAACGATGATGACGGCAGCGTCACCGGCAACCCACGTCACTGCACCAGTGCCGGAGTTGTAGGAGACAACCTGACTATTGGCGGACGCCGAGAGGACTTTCACCGGCAGCGCGGTCGTGCTGAAAGGCACAAGCTGCTGGTTCACGAAATCCCACGAAACCTGCTGATTGATCGCGCCGCCTTCAATCGCGGCCAGCAGGGCAGACGAACACTGCACCTTGATGCGCGCGCCCGAACCGAAGCGGAAGAAATTGGCAGTCATGCCAGCCACCGCCGTCTGCACCGAGTTACCCGGCACAATAATCATGTTGTAGGCTTGGGTGAACACGGTAATGCCGGTCGCCGTGGTGTAACCAGCGGCCAGAGCCAGCGAGGTGCCGAGACTGCCCTCGCCATTGGCGTTGACCAGTTCCTCGACAACCATGCCGCCCCAGACGGGCTGCGTCACACTCGACGCAATCACGCCAGAAGAAAGCTGCAAGCGCAGCGCGGGATCGTCAACAAAGTCGCCCTGAACATAACCCTGAGTGGTCTGCTGGAACGTGCCCAGCGGCGCACTGGTGAGCTGGGGGTTAAAGGATACGTTTGCCATTAGTGGACTCCCTGCGGCTTGCTATTGATCTTGGCGATGACGCCCGGAGCGGTGAATGGAGCCATCCACGCGCCGATATCGCCGGTATAGGTAGTGATCTGACGGCCGGAGTCGTCGCGGCGAATCTGCGGGATCAGGCGACCAGCGACCGGAGCAGCCGGATGCATGGCGGCACTCTGCGCATCGGCGTAAATCTGGTCTTCCAGCAGGCTGAAGGTGGCCGCATCCAGCGAATCCAGACGGGCACCCTTGAGCGCGTCATTCTTGACGTGCTTCTGGAACTTCGCAGCCAGACGCATGCGGTAAGAAATCGCGGACTCGTTGTGCATCGGCGGGGCGACGCTATCGCCGAACAGCTGGGCCAGGGAATCGGCGCGATGCTGGGCGGTAGCCAGCGCCTCACGATCCTCATGGCTCAGAGGTTTGGCGAACTCGCTAAGGCGCTTGTCCATATCGGCAATGCGCTTGCGCAGCTCGGCGTTTTCGCGCTGGGAGTCGGCCTTTTCGGCCTTGCGCTCTTCCTTTTCCTCGCTGTCCTTCTTCTCTTCCTTTTCGGCTTTTTCTTCCTTTTCGGAATCCTTGCGGGCGTCCTTTTTCTCTTCCTTCTTCTCGCCCTTCTCCTCTTCCTCGCTATCCTTGCGATCCATCACTTCTTCTTCCGAATCCTTGCGGTCAAACTTGGCCTCGCCCTTGCCCTCAATGGCATCCATCCGGCCACAGACTTCATCGAAACGCTTATTCAGCGCATCGGCCCATGCAGGGACTTTTTCGTTTTCGTCCAAAGTTGTATCCTCGTTGATGTTGACACCGTTAGGCGTGCCGCCCTTGTCCCATACGCCCTCCTCGCAGATGGCGAGATGGTCTAAATAGGACGGTTTACCTTCGATAAGAACCGTTTTTCCATCGGATAACTCGATGGTCTCAGTCGAACCGGCGTCACGGAAAACAACGGCCGGGCTAGTCGAAACGTGCGAGGTGAGCATTAACTGCGCCGCGTCCGCGTCGAATACTTTAGCGATGCCCCTTACCTCATCGCCTTGAATGTAGGGAAGAATGACCACGCCAATCGCGCGGTCTCGGTACTCTTCCGTGTTAAGCAGTGATGCCTTCGGATGCTCGAAAATCAGCGGCAGGCCATTGCAGCGCTCCACGAACTCTTCGGTGAGGAAATCCTCAGGCGGCCGGTAGACGTATTCCTCTAGCGCCTGCCGGTAGCTGGTGCCCGTGCCGGTAATACGCACGTCGAACAGCCAGATGTTTTCGTACTGCTGCGGGCTGCTCAGCTCATTGGCCCGGATGGCTTTGGCAATGTCCAGTTCGTTGCCGGAAACAAGCGCAATGGATTTGGCTACCTCAGGATGCGTAGCGTCTGGCAGATCATTGGCAGAAAACCACCCCGCAGCCAGGCTTTCATCATCAATCTTTGGCTCAAACGGTTCGCATTCCTGCATGTAGCAGGTGAAGTCAACCCCGCTTCCTACGCTTTTGCGCAATAGCCACCGAATGCCATCTGGGCATGACCCAACCTCTTCCATGCACTCGCGAACGGCCGCATCTTCCAGCGCCTCGCCAGCTTCCACATGACCGCCGGGCTGCACCCACTGTCCGTCGTCAGCATTCTGCACCAGCAAATAGCGGCCATTGGCCCGCAGCAGTATTCCGGCGCATGTTTCATTAACACCATCCGCCTTAACAAACTCCTCACCCACGCTTTTTGGTATGCCAAGCGTCGAATGCCCATGCGCCGCCGCTTCCATCGCCCGATGCTGCTTTTCGCTGACTGACGGCATGGCTTAGAGGCCAGCGCCCTGCGTGACATACAGGGTCGATCCCGTCGCCGTCGCAATGGCGCTCAGCGTGGCCGTGGTGTCGGAAGGCGGGGTGATGACATAGCGCACGCCAGCAGGCACCCAAAAACCCTCTTGCGGCGTGCCAGCGGTCGGAATAACCGCCGCGCCGGTCAGGCTCACAAATACCGGCTGAGTGCCCACGACAAACAGCATCAGCTGCAAACCAGGCGGCACAACACTCGATGGCGCAAAGGTCAGGGTTATGGAACTGGCCGCCGTGCCGACGACAAGCGCCTGCGTTTTGGCCTGAGTCGCTTTGAGTGGGGTAAATGCGGTCATCTTGTCAACTCATGAAAAATGTGATAAATAGGCGGTAACCTTGAAGGAAACCGCCATGCGTTATGTCTTTGCCGTCCTGTGCTTTCTCGCGCTGCCCGTTTACGCGGCCAGTCAACCGACGCTGAAACAAGTCATCGCGTCCAGTGATCCGCTATCGGGTAACTTCCCTGCGTCCTGTCAATCGCCTATGGCAAAGCTGCAGATGGCCGTGGCCCTGCAGCGTTGGGTAGGTAATCGCATGGGCGATGAGGTCGAATCCATCACGCCGCTTCCCTATGGCGAATCGCACTCAGCGGACGGGTATAACTGCTACCTGCAAGTGGAGTGGCGCGACCAAGGCGACCAGCAGGGAATGTTCATCCTGCAGAAGTTTGCCGGGCGCATCATCTTTCACTGGCAGCCGAATCAGGCTTAAGCAGCCACCCTGACCTTTGCCAGCATGTCCCGCCCCTTGGCGGTGAGCATGTCGTCGGGCAGGTCGCGCAGATTCTGCAGGTACACGTAGTAGCACCGGCAGTACACTTCCTCGCCCGGCTGAGTCATTTCGTCCGTGTAGCCCGCACCCTTTTTCATCAGCCCTTCGCGCATGGCCCAGTTGTTGCGAATGGCATACACCTTGCCATTGCGCTGCATGTGGCTATGCCGTGCGTCATACCCCGTGTCAACGCTGCCGTGATCGCGCCAGATGGCGGCAATCGCATCGTTGTCATCGGCGATGATGGCGTTAATGCTGGCGACCAGCTTATGTCCCTGGTCAATCGTCATGCGGCGTTCTTCATACCGAAGCTGAGCTACCGGCTTGATGATCCCCTGCTTGACCTCGACCTTGTCCACAACGCGCGAGCCGCCCTTCGGAATCGACGTAGCCCAGCCGGTGAACCGCTGCAAGGTGGCCTCGACCGCCTTTTCACGGTTCAACACGATCAGGTCAGCCGCCGCCATGATTCGACGGTCCAGCTCAGGCAGCAAATACGGCCTCAGGTGGCCCACCGTGAACCGACTGATATCAGGGTGGCGCTTCTTGACCGCGCCTGGACTGGTGGCGCGCTTATACGTGGCCTTCATGGCCCGTTTCATCTTGTCCGCAAGTATCTGAGCTGGCGGAATGGATGCCTCTGCCGCCTCACGTAACCGTGCCGCCGCCTCATTCAGCGCCTGCTGATCCTCATAACCGTTATCCGTGAACTCCGAGACGATCTCGGTCAGCACATCGCGCAGGATGTTCATTCATGGCTCGATTCGACAACGGGCTTTGGCTCCATCTCCGGTGCGGGCGGCTCATAGTTGGCAATGGCTTCCTCATCCAGATCGAGCGGTGAGGAAAACATGCGCTCGCGGGAGTTCATCACGTCGGTCAGCCATACGGCGGCGCGGGCCTTGTTCTCAGGGTCAAGCACGGGCGCCAATACTTCAAAACACGCGATAGCTGACTTGGTTACGATGTCGTCGACCTTGATCTTTTCGCTATCCGGCTCTTCCAGCAGATTCGGCCATACCGCCCGAAAGGCATTCTTCCATTCGTAGAACGCCGTTTCGTAACTCACTTTCCGATACTTCGGGTACTTCGCTTGAATCGTGGCGTAGAACTCGGGCGACCAGGCGCGGTGCATGACGATCAGATCAAACCAGCGGTACAGCGGCCCCATCTCGATACGCACGCCGTCGATATAGCGTGCGATCTGCTTGGCGTCCTCGCTGCCCTCGCCGAAGCCCTCCGCAAGCGTTTCCTGATTGAGCATGCTGGCGGGCATCTTTGCCGCCGTGGCAATGTTCTTGAGAATGTTGTTACGCGCGAACTCGGCCGCGTCCTTAAGGTTCTTGAGATCCAGCGATTGCAGGTCTTCGTCGATGCCGATGGACACCACATTGCCGGTGGCCGCGCCTTTGATGGCCTGACGCTTGAAGCCGAAAAAGGAACGCGTGCGCTGGTCGGTGATGCTGCCCGGTGCTTTAAGCTTGGCGACGATAAGGCCCGCTTTCTGCGTTACCAGATCGTCCGTAATCATGGACTGGATGTAGGACTTAAGGGGGTACAGGGCGCGCTGGTACACGCTGCGACCCACGTACCCGAAAGCGGAGTTAGACCACTCGATGTAGACCGGCTGCTCGTTCATCATGATGGCCGAGCGGCTGGGGTGATAGACCTGCGCCCCTACCTGTATGTTGCGCGGCTTCTGGAAATCGGCCCGGTTAGGGTCTTGCTCCAGCACCAGACTGCCCGCCGTATTCAGCGGATCAAGCACGTTGTAATGCAGATCGAGCTTATGCAGCTTTTCCAGCGGGATTGGCTTATCGGACGGGATTTCATCGCACAGCGTCACAATGGACGCAATGCCATACACTCGGCTCATCGTCATCGTGTTCTTGATGAGCGAGTCAGCGCCAATCGAACCCGTTTTGTTCCATTCCTTGTTGAACGCCTCGATCAATTCCTCTTCGGGGGCACCGGGGATCTCAATCTCGCGCTGCTGGCTTTGGGCAAGCTCGATGGGCGCTTCCGCCATTTTTGCGCCCAGCGGATGCTCGGTGTAAACCGTCTTGCACAGCTGGTAGCTTGGCGGGCTGCCCGGCTGAATCTGCGTTGACAGCAGCAAGTCCATCAGCGCCGATGGAATGGCGTTGGAAATGCCAAGCTGTGCCTGGCCGCCGTCATCCGCGTTAGGTTGGAATGATGCGGCCATCAGTTAGTATCCATCCGAGTCGCCGAGGCTGATCGCCACGCCGTAGCAAAAGGTGTCAAGCAAGTCGCGTGGCCCGTCTTTCTGGCCCATGCGGAAACCGCAGACTTGCGAGATGAAGTGATTGCGCGTCTGGCCCTTGTAGTTGACCAGTTTGTTATAGGCATAGCGGCTGATCTTGACCATGCCCCGGAAGACGTAGCCGGACACGGAGAGCGCGCGGCCCTCCTTGCCCATACTGGTCAGTGCCCCGTCAATCGCGGTGGCCGCCCAGCCCCTGCGTTGGGCCTGCTGGATCAAAACGATGCCGCTGGCCTTGTCCTCGATCCATGCGCCGATGCTTCCCTGCCGCGCGCCACATTCCAGCGCGAGCTGGTCTAGGCGGGCAAAGACGCTAGGCAGCCATTCCTCAAGCAAGGCGCCCTGTATCTGCAGCACTTCCCAGTCAAGGATGACCAGCGGCGTGCCGTGGAACTTGTTGCGCGCGTAGAACGTGACCGCCGTGCCGTCATGCTCCAAGTTGTCCTTCAGCGCCGTATCAATAACCGCGTAGACGTAATCGCACCGGGCCGGGTAATCAACCGGCGCACCATCCTGCAGCATGGACGACTCAGCAAAGAACGCCGAGCCATTCCAGTCCACGAACTCCGCAAGGTATTCCTGCTGGTAGACCAGCGGCGGATATTCGTCCTTTAGCTTGGCGACTACCTCAGGATCAAGGTGCGGGTTATCCGACGTGGGGGCGTGGCATTCGTACCATCCTTCTGAGGTATTGGTGCATGCCTCATAAAAATAATTATCCTGGTCGATCCCTTTCGGGGTCCCGGCCATGATGATATTGCCGTCATAATCCAGCAGAGTCGGCCGGATCGACTGGTCGATGATCTCCTTAAGCCCCTTCGCCTTGAGGCTGGCCTCATCCACGATAACGGTATGGTATTTGCGCGACCGCCCCGCGTTTTCGTCCTCTAGCGTCCAAAACTCGATTAGCCCGCCTGTCTTAAGCGTGATGAGCTGGTCAATCTTCGACTTTGACTCGATGACCGGCTTAAGTGTATGGATCAGGTTGCCATAAGTCGGGGCGTTCAGCTTGTACTTCGGCCCCAGCCAGCCCACCCGCTTGCCCTGAAATGCCCATTTGGCCGCGCACCGCTCAAGCATCGCGGTCTTGCCGAACCGTCGACCACAGCGAATCACAACCTTTTTGTGTTCCTTAAAGGTTTTCGCTACCTGTATCTGTCCGGGGTGCAGCGCTTGCAGCGATACATTCCGGCTCATACGTCTGGGTTCTTGTCGTCTAACACTGGCGGCTTATCGCCATCGGATAGCGGCTGGCGCATCATCTCGCCATACTTTTTGGGCGCCATACGGGCAGCCACCCATTTGCGCGCATCAATCCTCAGCTTGGCTCGCTGGATGTGGTCGTGGTTGACTATCTCCACCCCGTCCTCTGATGGGGCGTAGTCTCGAGACCCGTCATCGGCGATGTCTACGATTTCCTCAAAGTAACCATCCGCCTGTGCCTCGCGCGCGCGCACGTACTGGTTCCGGAACTCAGGGACTTTCTCCACCCATAGCAGCACAACCCGTTTACTAGGCATGCCATCGTCACGGCATATGCTGCGGAGAGATTCGCCATCAGCAATGCGGTTACAAATGACGGTCCCCACCTTCTCTTCATAAGGGATTTCGGAAGGCATGCCATTTCACAGTGGGGTTACGGCGCCTTAGGCGCTTCCGGACCGCTAGCTGCAGGCGGATTCGGAATGGCCGAGGTATACAACGGAGCAGGCACTACCGGCTTGATGGCAGCAGACTTGCTCTTGACATGGCGCCGGTACTCATAGAACCCGATGGCGACGGCGGCAGCGAGGAATACAAGGAAGATCATTGTTTATGGCCTGTGTGGAAATTGATGCGAATGGATTGATCGGCGCAGGCATCGGCCGCGCGGTAGAGGGTGGTAGCTAGTAACTCCATCGGGATATCTGGTGACAATATGCGGATGCTTTCGCCCTCTTGCCGGATTACGATGGCCAGGGTGGATAGCTTCCCATAGCAATTGGCGATCAGTTCAGCCGCCAGATGGTCGCATTCGTCTAGCTTGTCCATGCTCCAGCCTCAGAGATAGGCAACCGGAATAGTTACTGACCGCGCCAGTTGAATGCCTTGCGTAGCGGATCGAATCTCTGCGGTGATAAGGTATGTTTGCCCAGCCGTCCCGCCCGCCAATGTGCACTGCACCCCGCAAGAGGGGCGCATGCCCGATACTACCGATGGCGTTCCTACGGTCAGGCCCGATGGTGTTGCAGTAACGCCGATGACCGACGCAATGGAATCGCTAGGTGCAAGAGGATCGGAAAAGTCAAGCAAGATCGGCACGCCAGCATCTAGCGGGCTCATCGCTGACAGTGTGAGCATGCGTCAAGTCCCGAATACTGCGGTACGGATGTCGGTGGGAAAGCGGGCGGTGCGTACATCCGATGGAAAGACTGCAACGCGTATGTCAGCGAGAAAGACCGCTTTGTGACCCGGTAGCACCGTGATTGCGCTGGCCGTACCTGCTGCCGACCCACTGGCCGTGGCGCGAGGCGTGAACGCGATCACGTTGCAGGTTGTGGTGACTGTGGCTGTGCCTGCTGCCGTGGCCTGAGGAGCCGTTGCGTTACCGGCAACGCTGGTTGCATTGGTGCTGCTCGCAACGCCCGAAGCCGTGGCGTTCGTGGCAGTCGCATTGCCTGCGGCAACCGTGCTGCTCGTTGCTTGCCCTGCGGCTGTCGCTGCGGGGGTTACCGCCGATCCAGCTACCTGCGTCGCGTCACTTCCCGCGATTCCGGCCGCCGTCGCGTTCGGCGCAGTGACTGCGGCCGTTGCGGTGGTCGTGCTGCTGCTGGCGCCGCTGGCCGTAGCCTGGGGCGCTGTCGCATTACCTACCGCAGTCGTTGCGCCTGAGCTGGCCGCGCCTGATGCCGTGGCTGCCGGTGCCGTGGCCGATCCACTGGCTACGGTCGTGCTTGTCGCTGCCCCGGTCGCTGTCGCGGCGGGTGCGGTGGCGCCGCCTGCTGCCTGAGTTGATGCCGTCGCCGTGCCGCTGGCTGTTGCTGCCGGCGTGGTGGCTGAGCCGGTGACGCTTGTGCTGGTCGAACCGCCTGTGCCCGTCGCGTTCGTAATGGTGGCAATGCCGCCCGCGCCGTTGCTG
>JAEHJW020001890.1_pt1 | contig 12366 bp, 18 predicted proteins | sample 9271431 | NCBI WGS metagenome assembly JAEHJW02
GGCAAAAACTCCGATAGAAAGTTGAGCAATTCCATGCCACTCATTGTCCACGGCCGCCAAAAAACGCCACTTTCCGGAATTAGGAAAAGAGGGAGCCCTTGAGAGCGTTCGCGCGCTTGCGTTGGGATGTGACCGCGCCGGCAGACTCGCTCGAGGTCGCCGACGGAGGAGGAGGAGTGGGGGAGGACGGAGGCACCACGGCCGTCGCCGGGCCGGCCTGCCGCAGTCCGAGAGTGGCCAAGAGACGCAGGCGTTCGGCGCGCGCGCGCGCCGGAAGCGCCTGGAGATCGGCCAGCAGCTCCGCATGAGAGGCGGGGATGCGGACATAGACATCGACCGCCCCGCTCTGGCGACGCTTAGGCATAGGACCAGAACCCGCGGGCGTTCGCGATGACGCCATCCTCAGGCACCTCAAGGCGACTACGTGGAAAGGCCTCTTGGACCGCCGGCCGATAGAGGTGCGCGCCGCCGCCAACCAGGAGGACCAGGTCAATATTGTCGGTCTGGTCGCGCAGGGCGGCACGGACATGGGTGGCAATCTGGGGGGCGACCTCACGCGCGGCGGAAGCCAGATACGGTGCGATGGTGACCCGCTCTCCAAAGACCAACACGGTGTCGCGACTGTGACGTAGGGCGTCTTCCAGGGCGTCTACACCGGGGCCACCGTCATGGTCGCCCGCGATGTGTTGGTGCGCCGTATCAAGGAGACGCGACATGGCTTTCTGGCTGGACCCGGATATCAGATTGTGGAATTGGCGGCGCTCGAAGATCGCCCAATCCGCTGAGAAGTACCCGATGTCGAGAACCACGACGCGCCCCTCGTCCAGTAAATCCGTCAGATCCTCCCGGCGGGTGTAGAGGTCGATATAGGCGCCGGCCGGCTGCGGCAGCACTTGGGTGCGCAGGACCTTGACGCGATGACCTGGGGCCACAAGATGGTCCTGGGTCATGAACTCCTCGAGCCGTTTGCGGTGGGCGGGGATCTGGTAGTGCGAGACGGGAAGTCCGGTGACGACCGCATCGATCACTGACCGCCCGGTCAGGCGCAGGGCTGCATAAAACAGCGCGCGATAGTTGTCGGTCGCCGTGTAATCCGCGTGGAGCTCGCGCGTCGCGCCCTGAAGGAGACCGCGCTCGCCGCACGCAATCCAGGGTGCGCCCTGGACCAACACCTCGATGCCGCCCGGCGCGTCGTCACTCAGGAACCGATTGGACAACAGTGCCGCCGATCCCGCCACTGCTGGTCGCACCAGTGTTTGCGGCTCAGCGTGATCGACATCGCCAACTGCCATCTTGATCTGGCTGTAACCGATATCCAGACCGACTGCATAAATCCCCATAAAGAAATTGCCCCCGTGTTGACGTGAGGACAGCGTGCCTGAAAGGGATGTGGGGAGGGGCGCGAATGGCGGCCCAAAAACGGGCGCATTCGCGGCATCGTCTCAGTGCGGACGCTTTACCATGCCGTCAGTCCCTCACAAAAAGGCATCGGATTTTATGTTTATGGGAAAAAGCGGCGCGCTCGCCGCGGCGTTGAGCACCAGCCACTTGCTGGCGCCGACACAATTCGCGCACGTCTGGGTCGCGCGCCACGCCCAGGTCCTTGACGTGCGTGTGGTCGGGAGCGCCGTCATGCACCCCTGCCAACACGTCGCTCGGGCGGCGCTGGTGGCCGTAGCGCGAAAGCTGGCGGCGAAGCACAAAACGATCTTGGTGATTGATCATGCCAATCGCGCCCGAGCTGACGCGCGCCGCCTGCAGCAAGCCGGTGTGACCTCGGCGTTCGTGCTGAACGGTGGGGCGCGCGCTTATCGGGCCGCTATGCGCTTTGGCACTTATTAAAGGGATGGTCGCGGTGGACAACACAATCGAGATTACAGCAACCCAGGCGCGGGAATGGATCAACCAAGGCGTCGGGCAGCTCGTTGATGTCCGGTTTCCGGAAGAAACCGAGATTTCGGGGTCACTCGTCGAAGAGATCTCGTTGCCATTATCTGTTCTTCAGCGGTTTTGCGGGGTCGCACCAGCCCATTCCAGCGGGAGGTTGGCGGCCGCCCATTTTATGGTGGCCGAGCGTACAGGTCTTGTACGGGCGCTAATTCGCTACGCCGATCAGAAAAAGGCCCTGCTGTGTTTGTGCCGGAGCGGCAATCGGAGCCTCACGGCTGCACACCTGCTCCGTGAGATTGGATTTGCGCGCGCCTATAGCGTCATCGGGGGCATTGAGTCGTGGGCGGCAACGTCCGGGTCAGAGCCTCTCTCGAAGGCGTCCACCACGGATCCGCGCTTGCCGGGGGGTGCCGCCTAATGGGCTGCGTCGTGCGATGGCGTGAGCTCCCCGCCGCGGTGCAGCGTCGCGTGCGCGTCCAACAGGGTGCGGCCGACCCTGGAGGGGCCAGGACCCGTCCGGTGCGCGCTAACTCCGGGCCGACCCCGCAGGATATTCTCTGGGCCGAAGTAGCACGCCGCTGGCCCGAGGCCCGGCACGAATATCCCGTAATTCCCGGCCGCCGCTTCCGTGGGGATATTGTTTTCCCCGAAGCCGGGCTGTGCGTCGAGGTCGATGGCTGGCAGTTCCACGGCCGCGTGCTCGCCGACTTCAAGCGGGATCGGGCCCGCCAGAATCTCTTGACCATCGCCGGCTGGCGCCTTCTGCGCATCCCGGCCGGTGATATCCGGCGCGATCTCAAGGCCTGTTGCGCCCTGATCGCGCTGGCCCTCGATTCTTCACCAAGGAGCATTCCATGTCTCGTTCCCTAATCTCATGGGCGGCGTTATTCGCCACCCTGTCCGTGACTCCCGCGCTGGCGGCCACGAAGACCCCAGCGACGCCGTCGGCGACCGAGACGGTCACGAATCTATTGAACCAGGACGCGGAAGATTACGGACGAAAACCGGCCGCGCCACACGCGGTGCCGCATGCTCCGGCGCCGACGATATCGGCCGCCAAGCCGCATCCCACGACGCCGCCCACGTCCTTCGTGTTCCATTCGATGCCGGGGGTCCCTCAAGGCGCCCAACCACCACGGGTGACGCACCCCGGATTGCAATCTGTCGTCGCGAAACACTCCGCACGGCCGCCGAAGGCACACACGGTCTCGCCGCCGGTTCGCCCAGTAACGCCGCCGGTCCATCCGGTCGCCGCTCCGGCGCCGAGGCCCGTTTCCCCGCCGAAGGCACACACGGTACCGATCAATATCGACCCCTTCAAGGGTCAGTCGATGGGCTACGAGCACTTCCTGAACAGCTACCGCATTGCCCAGATCCGCGCCAAACTCGCGCAACAGCGCTACAACCGGATGCGGTTCGAAAAGCAGATGAGCAAGCTGGGCGGTATGTCGGGCACCGCCGCGCCGCCGGAGACAGCCACAATCCGCCGTCTGCAGGCAACGGTCGCCAACCTCCAAGCCCATATTCAATTGCTCACGGAGCGTATGGCACATGCCAAGGTCGCTTCGGTATCCGCGGGACAGCAAAGCGCTCTCCACTTGATCGCCGTCATGCGGGGGAACAATCGTCGCAGCGCCGTTCTGCAATGGGGGCACGCGACCCAGACGGTGCATGCCGGCGATGTCGTGGGGCGCTTCTGGGTCCGCGCGGTGCACCCGCACAGCATTGTGCTGGCCGGCCCCCATCGGCTGCATGTCCTGACGATGACCAGCGCGATTGGCTCTGTAGCGGCCGAAAGCCCCGTGTCGACTGGCGGTCATCAGGGCGCCACTGTACCGGTCTCCGACACGGGAAATAACCCGCTCATGGCGCTCAACCACCGGTTGGCGCAGATGGCCCATCAGCCGTCTCTGCCGCCGCCGTAACACGGAGGCCTTGATCGATTGCGCAATTCGATCTAGGCTATGATTTGATCGGGATCGATAGGATCCCCACGCCAGCTGAGCGTGTACGAAGAACAGCACTCATGTATCCCATTCGGGGCGAATCGCGCCCGAATGGGACGTTCGCCCCGGAATGGGCGTGGATTGAAACAAGGACCAGTCCGGCACGAGCGAAGCGCTTGCGATAATAGGCATCGGCTTCTTCCGGGAATCGAAGGGCGCCCGTAACCGTGTCTTCTATCCAAAGCTCTCGGGGAGACCGACAAGCGAATTTCCCGTGGAGATTGTGAATCCCCGCCAGCGTCGCGGCAATTGCATTATCATTTAAGCCCGCTTCGGCCAGGATTGTTTCCGCCTCAGTCTTCTGCATAAAAGTCCCGCTAACCCATAACGGAATCATACCCGCGATCGCTCACAATACGCGCGACTGTTCCCGTTGCGCGCAAGCACTCCTTGAGGCTTTCCGTAAGCCCTGCGGTTTACGGAAATCCCTGGAAAGGGCGCGCCAGCTGAGCGCGTACTAAGAACAGCACCGAAAACCCGACAGGGAGACCATTCTCCCGAACCGGGCGAACAAGTCTCTGTGTCGTCATCTCATTCGACAAGGAGATATGGAGACCTGGGGCGAAACGGCCGCGCGGGTCGGGGGCGACGCCGTCCTCGAAGCCGCCGAGCGGCGGTGGCGGCAATTCGAGAGTCAATCACCAAACACGGTATAACACGTACTCTGCCGGGCGGGCGCCCGGTAGGGCCACCGGGCGAGCAGGACATCGCTCGGGCGCGCACCGGGCGATTTTTCAACCACCTGGATGCGCGCCAGAAAAGGAGGCTGTCATGCGCAAAGTGTACTATGGCATGGCGATAGGCCTCTGGACGGTCGTAATCCACGGCCTGAACTATTTGGCCATGGGTGGTCACGCCACAATGAGTCAGGTTGTGTCGACTACGGTGGCGGGAATGATAACCGTCGCATTGCTTTTCTGGGCCGACAGAGGATAATTCAATGAAATCATCAACGGATCTTTGTTCCGCGATGGAAACCAAAAGAATCATCTCAGAGCGAGTCATGAAGAAGGTCGGGTGGACCGCCACCGGCGTTGTATTCGTCCTCTTTTTTGTGTCCCTAGTCACAAAGGGACCGCTGCTCGAATTCTGGATGCCAACCCTGGCGGGAATCGTTCTCGGTATCATTGGAATCGCCATGCGTATCCTGGAAACCGCGCACCGACACACCGACCAGAAGTAACACCGGCGGGAAACAACGAAAGGGAAGCGTCACAAGCTTTCTTTTTTTGCCTTCACAATCCCCGGGAAACGGCTATTGTCGCCCCTTACTTATAACGAAGCGCCGCCCCAATGGGCGGTCTTCGTTATTTCTTGGGCCACCCACCCCACAATAGCCAACCGAAATCTCGACAAACACACCTGCCCTACACATCTACCATCCGAGGACTTCCGTAAGCGGTGAGCTTACGGAAATCCCCAACCGGGCGCGCTAGCTGGGCGTGTTTAAAAACAGCACTCATGAGTGCGGCCGTTTGGCCGCGAATCCCAAGGAGATTCTTATGGAATGCAAAATCGACCGTTCGGCCTTGCTGGCCGGACTGGGCATCATTGCGGAGGCCATCCCCAGCCGGGCACGTCAACCCATACTGGAGCATGCGTTCGTCACCGCCTCGGAAACGGGCTTGACGCTGATAGCCACCGATACGGAAATCGAGATACAGACGACGGTTGCGGCCGAAGTGGGCCTGGGTGGATCGGTCACGCTGCCCTGCCACAAGGTGCTGAGCATTTGCCGGTCGCTGCCGAGCAGTGCGGCCCTGGACATCCGTCTGTTGGATAAGGGGCAAATCACACTCAAATCCCGGCGTTCACGCTTTGTCGTGCATGGCCTGGACCCGGCGGATTTTCCGGCGAGGACCACGGACACCACGACGGACCATCTCGTTGTGCCCGCACAGATGCTACGCGGCATTCTGGACAAGGCCCGTCAGGCCATGCCACAGAGCGACCATCGCTATTACCTAAACGGGGTGCTGTTCAAGATGGCCGATGGCACATTGAGCGCCGCCGCCACCAACGGGCATATGATGATTCGCGTCAATACCCCGTTGCGGGAGTCCCGCGGTGTCGCAGGCGAGTGGATCGTGCCGGCGAAAGGTGTGCGTGCCCTGCTCAAGGTCTTGCCGACCGACGCGGGAGACGATCTGATGGCCGATATCGCGATCAGCCGCCAGGCGATCACTGTAACTGTTGGTACGACCCGGATCCGTTCGCAACTGATTGATGGACGCTTTCCGGATGTCGAAAGAGCCATTCCCCGTTATGAGTCGACGCAGCGCATCACGGTGGACGTCGACAAGCAGGAGCTGGAAGGCCTCGTGGAGCGCGTTGGGCTCATGACGACGGTGAATGATAAGCTGGCCTCGGCCGTCGTGCTCACCCCGGAGGCGGAAGGCTTACGGGCGCGGGCGGGCAGCCAGGAAGGCGAGGCCATCGATTCCGTCGACGCGCACGTGGCAATACCCGGTTCCACATCGTGCGATTTTGGCGCCAATCCCGCTTACTGCACGGCCATTCTGGCCGCGCTGGACACGGAACGCGTCCAGTTGACGTTACGCGATGGCAGTTCGGGGACCATATTCCACGGCCTGCGCGAAGGCGAGGTCCAGGAGGATGTCATCGGCGTCTTGATGCCCATCCGGATCTGACAGCGAATGCTTGACGGTCTCTCGAATCCGATCTAGGATCCCATCGTCACCTCTCAAACGCGAGTTTGGGAGTCGCCAGCTGAGCGACTCATTAAGAGCAGCATCGATGCGAGGCACGATAAGAGTTCCAATCTCTTATTGCTGCTACCCCCAGGGGAGATCTGTCCCTGGTGGGCCGGTCTCTCCTTTTTTTCTCCGGAGAGACCTCAATGGCTATCATCCTGATTGCGTGCGTGTCCGTGGGCAGCGTGTTGAGCGTTCCCGTCATCAAGGCCATGCGTGCTTATGGCATTTCCTAGTCACTCGCGTTCGCGAGTGCTCTAAAAACAGTGAGCTGTACCACCCCCAACGGGAGCGTTTTCCCGTCAGGGGCGCTCACTCCTAACCGTTGTCGGGGTTTTTTCCTTTTGCCGTTTAGGAGCGGCAGGAGTAGCGAAAATGTCGAACAACGAGAAGGGTAAGGACAAGGGAAAGTTCGTCACCATGTATGGTAGCGGACGGCTGGGTTACACCCAGGATGACCGGGACGCCGCGTTTTCCGCGCTGAATAACGCGGTGCGCGAAAATCCCGGCGAGTTCTGGGCGTTCATGGACACGGTTGACGTGACGGATTGTGATGAGGAGGTGCAAACCCTTCTCGCGCAGCTCGAAATCACGGCGGCCAAGGCCATCGACTAACCACCCTCCAGTCAGCAAGGAGAAAGTCATATTCAAAGTTGGGGCGCTCACGCGCCCCAACCTCAAGCGATCTCACGTCTCGAGATTCCTTGAGGTTGGGGGGCGGGGTTCCCGTCAATGGCCGGTTTTCAGCACCGGAATCGGCCAGAATCTCCCCACAAGAAAAGGCGCCCTTGGGCGCCCTCTCCGAAATTGGCCAGCGCGCGGGCGGTGCGCCGCGCGTCTGGCCCCTCAATTCGTTCCGTCAACCTTTGCGTCTTGGCGTTTCTTCAGAAAGTCGGCCCACCGCATGACCAGATCATCGGGCAGGGCATTGATATGGGCGGTGATGGCCTCATCACGCGTTTTGGGGATGTGGGCCACGCGTCCATTGCGGGCTGTGACCCGCTGAAGCAGACGGCGGGCGTCGCGCGTCAAGCGAATCGTGTCGCTGCCGACCGCCTGCAGAAAGGGCGGACGGGGCGCTTTGGTCTGTTGGCTCATGTTGCCTCCTTTGTGCCTGTCAAGACGCGATCACGATATCACACCCGATCGGGAATGCCATCTTGCGATCTCGACATCGCGATTTACCTCCAGTCTCTTGACCAGGGTGCCGGCACTGCCGGTACCGCGGTCAGGATTCTTCCTGCGTAAGCGGGCGCGCCAGCTGAGCGTGGACAAGAACAGCACCCATTTCATCCACAAACCTGTGTGGCCCTGTCTCCTAACGAGACGGGTCTGCCAGAAAGGAGCGACATGTACAACAAAGCCAATTTGATCGGACGCCTCGGCAAGGAACCGGAAATCCGGCACGGCCAAGACGGCTCGACCATCGTCAACGTCTCGTTGGCCACCGACGAAACCTGGAAAGACAAGGCCGGCGAGAAGCAGAAAAAAACCGAGTGGCACAATCTGGTGTTCTTCAATCGTCAAGCGGAGATCGCGGCCGAATATTTGCACAAGGGGTCGCTGGTCTTTGTGTCCGGCCGTATCCAGACGCGCAAATGGCAGGATAAGGAAGGGAACGACCGGTACACGACGGAAATCGTCGTGCAGGACCTGAAGATGTTGGGTGGCAAGTCCGAGTCGCAGGGCAGCAACCAATCCTCGTCCAATGATGAGTACAGTCAGGCCCCCGCCCAGTCCCAGTCCCGCCCGCAGCAACAGCCGCGGCGCGCGGCCGGCGGCGGTGGCGGTTTCACGGCCCCCAGCGATGCGGATTTCGATGACGACATCCCGTTCATTCACCCCTGGGGCGTCATCTAAGGAGGGCCTATGGCCAACAACAAGCAGCAGCAGCTTGCCGCGCAGAAAGACGTGTGGGGAGACGCTGTACGCAAGGCCAAGGCGCGGTTCGAGGCCTTGGTGAAAAGCAGTGGCCTGGACGTGAACTACGGGGCTGAGGCCCTGTACGCCACCCAGGCGCTGATGGGCAGCGATTACCTTTCGAGAATCGCGTCGGAGAATCCGACGAGCCTCCAGATGGCGATCGTCAATGTCGCCGCCGTAGGGCTTACGTTGAATCCGGCGCGCGGCCTGGCGGCGTTGGTGCCGCGCGATGGCGCCATCCGGCTCGATATCATGTACCGGGGGCTCGTCCATATCGCGGTTGAAACCGGAAGCATTCTGTGGGCCAAGGCCGAGCTCGTCTACAGCAAGGATAAGTACGTCCATAACGGGCCGTGCGCGGTGCCGACTCATGTGTTTGATCCTTTCGGACCTCGCGGCGACGTCATCGGCGGCTACTGTCTGGCCAAGATGCCGGACGGCGAGTTCCTGGTGGAAACCATGGCGGAGGCCGAGTTCTTGAAGGTCCGCGGCACGTCAAGCGCCTGGACCAAGCGCGAAGCCGGCAAAAGAGGGCCATGGGAGGCCTGGCCGGACGAGATGCGCAAAAAAACACTCGTCAAGCGCGCCAGCAAGACCTGGCCGGCCAAGACACCGCGTCTGGCGGAGGCCATGCAGATCCTGAACGAGGACAACGGCGAGGGACTGGCCGTCCTGGATGGACAGGCCGCGGTGGTCGACGAATCCATCGAGAATTCGGTGGAGTCCGGAGATGCGACGCAGGCCAGCGCGGAGGCGCGCGCCTACATCGACAAGACGGTCAAGCGGGCCGCCAAGGTGGGCGCTTGGGCGACCGCCCGCGATTATCTCGCGGGTCGCTTCAACGGTGACAACCTAGCCTATGCCCGGCAGGCGCTGAACGCGGCGGAAGCAGCGGCCAAGGCCGAGGCGGCCAAGGCGGCTCAGGCGGCCGCGTCTTCGAACGAGGCGGCCGCCGAGGAGTCACCTGCAGATGAGGGGCCGGATGGTGAGGATATCGCCGCCGGCCGCTCATGAGGGTTGTCGACGTCGTCCAACGCAGTCCGGAATGGCTCCACTGGCGGACCAAAGGCATTTCCGCCTCGGATGTCCCCATCATCATGGGGGCGTCCGATTGGGCCACGCCGTGGCGGCTGTGGGGCGAGAAGACCGGGAAACTCATCCCGCGTGACGTGAGCAAAAATCCCTACGTCGCACGCGGTGTGCGACTCGAGGATACGGTTCGCGCCTGGTATGAAAATCAATTTCCAGACTGCGGACCGCTCTTGCCAATCTGCGCCGAAAGCAACGAAAACCCGATCTTCCGCGCAAGCTTTGATGGGATCGATGGCGACACCTGTCCTGTCGAGATGAAGGTGCCGTCGGAATCCAAGCTCGCGGACGTCATCGCCAATCGGGAACAGAGCGCGGCCTATCGGATGTACCGGTATCAGGTCTTGTACCAGATGCTGGTCGCCGACAACGCACCCCATGGGCGCCTCGTATTTTATGACGCGGGACCCGCGGGGAATCACCAGGTCTTCAAGATCGTGCGTGATGATGCGTTAATGGACGACATTCGGCAAAAAGTCCTGGTGTTCTGGGCGCATGTCCGGGACAACGACGAACCGCCGAAGGACAAGGCGCTTGACCTTTTTGTGCCGGCGCCGGAGCAGATGGCCGACTGGGCGCACCATGCGCGCGAGATCGCCTACATCGACGAGCAGCAGGAACAGCTCGAGACGAGGCAGGCGGAACTCAAGGCGCAACGCGCCGCCCATCAACAGGCCGTAGTGGCCATGATGGACGACTACCTGTTGGCCGAAAGCATGGGGCTCAAAGTGACGCGCTATGCCGTAAAAGGCGGCGTCGACTATGGTGGCGTTCTGAAAGCGTTCGCGCCGAGCGTGACATCTGACGATCTGGATGCATACCGCAAACCATCACGGGAGCAGGTGCGCATAACTGTACAATCGGAAGGGAAAAGCCAGCGCGTAGCAACCGCCGAGGAATTGGCTGCCATAGGCAGTCCCGAAGAAGAGTCGTTCTATCTCTAATGCTACCGTGGGGACTACGTTCACCACGTTTATGGGGCCGTTATCGGCCCCCTTTTTTGAGGGCATGGGGCACCGTGACCTGAAAAAAGGCTACCAGGGGCAACCCTCGCGCCAGCTGAGCGCGCAACAAGAACAGCACAAATGATACGGCCAGGCAGGTGGGCCGTTTACGAAAACCCGTTCGGGGCGCACCCGACGGGCCGCCTCAGGATTTGTTCAGGAGGTGGCTTATGGGTGTGCTCTACGACATGCCGGCGTTTTTTCGGTGGCTGGATGAGGCGTCGGATGAGGAATTGATCCGTCGCCGTGATCGGGTTGCGCGTTTTCTTGCAACCGCGCAGACCGCCACGGCTCAAGAGGAGGCGCGCTATCTCCTTCGGAAAATTGAAGAAGAAATGCTCGCGCGAATGATTAGATGACTCGTAGGCGTAGAGCGGTGCGTCGTTCCATAAGGCGCACCAACCTCTCCGCCTCGTCCGCGTCATCGCCCAGAATAGCCAAAAGGGTGTGGCGTTCGATGGCATCCGGGATGTTGTGCCGCGCGCGTCGGGCCACTAGGGGCTCGATGTCCGCAAGCGAGAGATGCAGCTCTTCGCACAACGCCTCAAAAGCCTCCTGGGACAGGGATTCAGGATGAGCCAACAACCGAGCCATTTGCTCAGGGTTGGGCGAAGGGTTTCGCTGTGCATCGAAGGAATCTGGGTTCATGGTGAATGTCCGGATGGTAATGGCCCTCAGTCTACCAGGGCGTCCCATCCACGCAACTTGAAGGTCAACACGTCCGGCGAGCCTTTTCTTGATGACACGAGATCGTGTTCTGAAAAAAGGGCTTATCCCAGGGGCAACCCTCGCGCCAGCTGAGCGCGCAACAAGAACAGCATCAAAACTCACCCTTATTGGGGGCACACCCCATTAAGGGGTGCCCCCGTACCCGGAGGCATTATGAAAAAAATCCCGATAGCGGAGACGTTCGGCATCAATACGCGCAAGGAAGCGACGGTGGAAGCGTTCGAGGACGCCACGCACCCGCGTATCCCGAAGGCCATTCCGTACTATCAGTTCAAAAAGGACATGCTGGCCGCCATTCTGGCCTTCCTGTCCGCTCCGCACGGCTCGGGTCTCTATATGACCGGACCCACCGGCTGCGGCAAGACCTCGGCGATCATGCAGGTCGCGAGCCGGCTCAACTGGCCGGTCCAGGAGGTGACCTGCCACGGCCGCATGGAGCTCGCCGATTTGGTCGGACACCACACGCTGGTCAATGGCACCATGAAGTTCGTGCATGGGCCGCTGGCGATGGCGGTGCGCGATGGCCACATCCTGGTCTTGAACGAAATCGACCTGGTCGAGCCTTCGGAGCTCGCGGGCCTGAACGGCATCCTGGACGGCATGCCGCTCATGATTCCCGAGAACGAAGGCGAGGTGATTACGCCGCATGCCAAGTTTCGCCTGGTCGCCACCGGAAATTCGGTCGGTCAGGGTGACGAGACTGGTCTTTACCAGGGAGTTCTGCGCCAGAATTTGGCGTTGATGGAGCGGTTTCGCGCCATCGAGGTCGATTACCTGGAGGAAGAGGTGGAACGGCAGATCCTCATCAAGGTCGCGCCCCACATCAACCCCCACATTATCGACGGCATGGTCAAGACGGCCGGTAAGATTCGCGAGCTTTTCGCCGGCAATGGACCCAAGCAGGTGACGGTGACACTCTCCACCCGCGGTTTGGTGCAGTGGGCGTTGCTGTCCGGGTCGTACAAGGGGGCACCGAACCCGCTCAAGATTGCGTTCGGGCAGGTGGTGCTG
>JAEHJW020002317.1_pt1 | contig 12366 bp, 18 predicted proteins | sample 9271431 | NCBI WGS metagenome assembly JAEHJW02
CGGCCGGTCCGGCCAGGTAGCGAACGGCCCGGCCGAGGAAGGCGCGGTTCTCGCGCACGTCCGTCCTGATGGCGGGGCGGACCTCGATCACCTGCTCGGCAGCTGCCCGGTCGGCGGCGAAGTTGTCAATTCTGCCGCCGACGCTGCGACCTGCGCAGACGCTACTGTGGTAGTGTCTGAGTCAGCGGAAAGTCAGCATGCGGAGGGAAGTCGCGGCCATGGCAGCACTCGTCAAAGATGCCCGCGGGCAGAACACGCGCAAGCGTTACACAGTCCGCTTCCGGCTCGACGGGCGCCAGCGCGAACGGTCGTTTGCCACGCTGCGCGAGGCGCGCGATTTCATGGCCAAAGTTGACCACGACACCCGCGAGCACACGTTCACCGATCCGAAGCTCGGCACCGAGGCTTTCGCCGCCTACGCCGCGCGCGTGATCGCCGGCATGGCGGTCAGCGACGGCACGCGCAAGCTCTACAGCGGCATCCTGCGCACCTGGATAGAACCGTTCGCGAGCGTGCGCACGCTCGCGCAGGTCGCACGCGACCGCGAAGGCGCGGTCACGCTGCTCAACGAAACCATGGCGCACCTGTCATACAACCGACGCGGCATCGCCGCGTCGGTGCTCACGGCGACGCTAGACGAGGCGGTCGCAGCCGGGCGCCTCGCCTCGCACCGGCTCGTCGGCATCCGGCTCACCCGCCCGGCCGCCGACGTGGCGGACGGCCCCGATGATTCGTTCGTGTTCCCGTCCAAAGACAAGATCACGGCGCTGGCGGACGCGCTGAACGGCTACGGCGTGGCCGTCTGGCTGATGCGGGGATGCGGCCTGCGCGTCAGCGAGGCACTCGCAGTCTGCAGGGCCGACTTCGCGCAAGACGGTGCCGTCTTGCGGGTCAGCGGCCAGGCGTCGACAGACGGCAGGCGCAAGGTCGCGCTGAAACACCGGAAGCCAGGAGAGTGCCGCGACGTTCCCGTGCCCGCCTACCTCTGGGAACTGGTGAGGGATCTTCCTGATGGCCCGGTGCTTCCCGGCCGCGACGGCGCCCGGTACCTCACCTACGACACGCTCGCCAAGCGGTTCGGCAACGCCGCTCGGGATCTCGGCATCCCGGCCGGCTTCACCCCGCACTCACTGCGGCACGCGTTCACCAGCGCGCTCCTGGCTCGCGGCGTGCCGATCACCGATGTTGCCGCCTGGCTCGGACACCGCACTATCAGCGTCACCTACCGGATCTACGGGCACCTCGTGCCGAGCGCGGCCGGCCGCGCTCGTGCCGCGCTGGACGCCGAGTATGCTGCATGGGAATGACGCAACCCGGCGCGTCGCGGCGTAACCAGGTGCGACAGCGCGTAAACTCGGTGCCCTGACGATGGCAGGCGCGCGCCGTCCAGCGCGCCGAAGTCTCCCGCCGCGATAGGGAGCAGGCAAGCGGGACTCCAGCCGGTCCCCAGGGTTGACCGGCGATTGTCCCGCAGTCCGCGACTGCCAGGGAAATACATGCCATCCGGGGGATCAAACCATCTGCTGACGGCGCAGGAATGCGCCGACTACCTGAGCGTGCCCCTGCGCACGCTCCGCGAGAACCGCGAACGCTGGGAACTGCCCGCGGTGCGCGTCGGCCGCGCGCTCCGGTTCCGGATGCGCGACGTTGAGACGTGGCTTAGCCAGCGCGCCGCGTAGGCGCGTCGAGCGTCCGCCACCGGGATCCGTCCCGGTAAGCCAGTAGGCTGCCGGGGTAGGTCCTGCCGACTGCGACCACGGCTGCCGGAGTCGCAGCCTCGGCGAGCACCTCTAGTTTTCCCTCGACCTCGGCCACTACGGCGTACTCAGCAGCTTGCATCACGGGCCGCCTTTTCACCGGCTGCGTGCGCGCGCGCGTAGGCGCGCTCTAGGTACTCCAGGCAGATTCCCGTAGCCCCGGCCTTGCGCGCGTCGTGGAGCGCGTCGCGAGCGCGGGCTACAGCGGCTTCGTAGGCGGCCTCGCGGCGCAGTGCCGCGGTGGTGGTGTCTGTCATCTTCGCTCCTTTGTGGTTATGCCGCAGTGCGGCTGAGGTAGTCGCGTGCGTCCGCGGCAGACGCGAACACAAGCGACCCCTTCCGGCTATTGCACCGACGACACGCGAGCGCCCAGTTGTTGTCTGGGTTGGCGCCGAGATACGCGTACGGCGTGATGTGATCCCAGGTGTACTCAGCCGGCAGGAGGTACGCGTCGCAGTAGGCGCACAAGCTGCCGTTGCGCTTGAGGATCATCTGCTGTATCCGCTTCGGCGGTCGGCGCTTGCGGCCGGCGCCGTTGGACGTCGTGAGCAGGCTAGGGCGGCGCTCGTAGTCGGCGCCCGAGATGCTCACTTCGCCCACCACTGAGTGATCGCGTCCGGCAGGAGGTCCCGCGTGTTGCGGTAGTCGACCCTGGCCGCCTCGGCTAGCGCCAGCTCGGCGCAAGCCGCCAGGCGCCGGGGATCGCGCCGCGGCGCGAGCCGTGCGGCAACCTTTGAAACGTCCTTCGCGAGCGCCAGTGAGCGTTTTTGATCATGCCCTTGACCTGCGGTTCCGGGACGTTCTAGAGGCCGCCCTAGGGTGATTACCTGTGCCAGCCGCTTTGCGCGCGCTTTAGCGGGCACGCAGGCATCGCAGATCGCCTCCCTCGGCTTCGGCGTGAACCATCGCGAGCACCTGCGGCAGACCTTCGCGGTGTCACGCAGCGCCTTCGGGACATCGCGTTTCAGGGCGTAGTTCATCGGTACAGTGAGTAGGGACATCGGACCTTCTAAATAAAGAGACCCTCCCGGCGTGCCCGCGCCGGGAGGGTCGTTCTAGGTCGCGCGGGCACGCGAAGAAACTCGGGGGATGAGACTTACGCAGGCCGGCCGATGCGCAGCCGCTGACCCTGCTGCACCGACGCCGCGGTGATCGCCTGGCGGACCACGCCGATAAGCTGCTGCGTGCCGAAGCCGTTGAACGTGTTGTTTACCGTCATGCCCCCACCGCCGGAGGTGCCCGCGAAGCGCTGCCCGGCATAGCCGGACAACGCCGACGCCAGCCCGGCGATCGAGGAGTTGGGCAGGATCTGCTCACCGCCGCGGAGGTTGATGAGCTCGGGCCCGGCTTCGCCGACTGTCGCCCAGCCGGCGGACGCATTCAGGGTGCCCGCCGCGTGGCCCGGTAGCGTAATCGTCCCGGTGCCAGACTTAGAGGCATTCGTCAGCGTCTGGTTGAGGAGCATCGATGCGACCGGCGAGCCCGTGATCTGCAGGTCGAAAGTCAGGGCCTTCGTCGCGCTGGCCGGTATCTTCCCGATGGCAGCCGCGTAGCGATCGGCAAGCCGCAGCGCGCGGCCGATCGAGCCGGCGTTCTTGTCAAACCATGCGTTCAGGGGCGCGATCGCGTCCCTTCCGGTGTACCCGGCCTGCACGGCCAGGTCGTAAAGCTGCTGACGGAATCCGGAGTTGCCCAGGGCGCCGGCCTTGAGCTGCGGCAGCAGGTCGGTCGACAGGATGTCCGCGAGCACCTTCGCCGGCGCGCCCGCCGAGCGGAGCGAGCCTTCCAGCGTGCCCAGCGAGGTGACCTGGCCGCTGAATGCCTGCTGCAGCGTGATGCTCGCGGCGTTCACTCCCGTGAACGACGCGCCCGCGGCGTGCGCGTCGGTGGTCAGCGTCCGCATGGCCTGGATCACGCCCAGCTCGCCCGTCTGCACGGACGTCGACATTGCCAGGAACGCGGCCCAAGCGGAGTTGAGTTTCTGCATGTCGGTGACTTGCTCGCTGGCCTGCTGGTTAAGGACAAATAGGTCGGACCCGAGGATTCCGCCTGTTTGCCCCATCGCGCGGTACGCGAGTGAAGCGCCGAGTACCGCCTGCTCGACTTCCGCCCAGGTGGTTTTATTACTGGACAGCATCTGGCTCATGGTCACGCCGGAAGCCGTCAAAAGTCCTTGCGCTTGGGCTGTGCCGCCGAACTGCTTAGCCAGGATATTAAGCCGGTCGGAATAGAGGATGCTCTGTCCTTGCAGTTGCACGAGGCCAGCGCGGAACGCATCGGTCTGATTCGTGGCCAGGCTTACGGCGTTGGCGTACATCTGCGAGCCGTAGCGATCATTGGCATTAGGCCCCGGGCCGGCCTTCTGCAGCGCGGCGAGGTGCGCTTGCGCGGCGGACAGGTCCTTGCCCAGGATGATCGAATCCCGGCTGATCGCCAGCACGCCGGCGCCGCCGGCGCTCAGGTTTGACAGTGACGACTGCAGCCCGGACACCAGGCTTTCAGCGGCAGACTGCGCGCTGAAAGCCTCGTAGGCCAGCGCGCCGAGCCCGGCGGCTGCGGCGAGTATCCATCCGAGGGGCAAAGCGGCCCCGGCCTCGGCCGCCGCGCCGACACCTAGCAGCGATTCGGAAGCGGCAGCGCCAGCGGTGCCCATGCCGTCCAGGCGGACGGCCGAGTTCAGGGCGATATTCGATATCCCGGTGAGTCCCGCGCTCAGCCCGCGGCTAAGGACGGCTGCGGCCAGGCCGGCGTACAAATACACGCCATGGACCCCCAGCGCCACCTTGAGCAGGCCCTGGGTGACACCGGAATTGGCGATCGATTCAAGCGCGCCGGTAGCGGTGTCAGCGAAGTCCAGGAAGTACTTCGCGTAGCCCGGCACCGCATGAAGCAATCCGCCGATGACCCCTAGGGTATTCCCGACTACGGTGCCCAAGCCGGTTATGTCCTGTTCGAACCCGGCCATGAACGACATGCCGCTGCTCGAGCGAAGCGCCAGCGCGGCGCGGGCGCCGAGTTGATCGAGCGCGCTGCCGGTTTCGGTGACAATGGACGTGAGCGCGCCGGACTTTGTGCCGACAACCGACAGGGCCTCCCCGTAGAGCGTCATCACTGAGGGATTCGCGGCGCCCTGCAGCCGCATGAAGCCGCCCGTGACCGGGTACAAGCCCCGGCCGGTTGCGTTCAGGACGACGTTAGCGTTAGACAGATTCGTGTAAATCGCCTTGACATCTGCGGCGGCAACAGCCGAATAGACGCCCAATGCGACCACAGCGGGCACGACAACCGCCAGCCCCTCGGCGGTCCCGTCAATCGCCAGGTGCAAGCCCGAAACCGACGTCAGCAGCGCCGGGATTCCCGGCGTAGCACCGCCGAACAGGTCGAATGTCGTCGCGGCGAGTCCGGCGGCGCCGCCGCCGCCCTTCCCGCCGGCTGCCGCGCCGGCCGCCGCGCCAGCGGCGCCCATGGCGGCGCCAGCCGCGCCAGCGCCAGTGAAGTCAGGCTGGACGCGCACTTGCAGCGGGTGCGCGTCGAGAACGCCTTGCGCCGCGGTCAGCGCGGCGCCGAGCGCGGCTGTGTCCAGGTTCACGCCGACACTCACGGAGACACCGCCCAGGGCCTTCATCTTCGCGTCCAGGCCAATGAGACTCGCGTCATCCACCGACAGGCTCACGGGGATGTCAGGGCGCCCGATCGCGGCTAGCTGGCCGGCGAGCTTCGCCTTAAGCGCGGCGCCGAAGCCGTCATCGAGCACCGGGACGATTGCGACCCTCGCGGAGCCGATCAACGGTGAGCCCATGTGTCTACTCCTCCGGCTTAGCGGTGGCAGCCCGCGCGTCCGGGGGGCGCGGGCTGGGGAAGTCGTCGTCGCGGCACTGATAGCGGCGGTAGGTCGTGATGAATCGCCCGGTTACCCCGGCGGCGCGGAGCGCCGCCGCGTCCGTCAGGGGGATCACTAGCATCAGGGGATGTCCGCGGCTAGTTCAGCCGCGCCGCCGTGGTCATACCAGCGGCGCCATTCTTTGATCGCATTCTTGCCGTGCAGGCCGGCGGTGACCCTAGCCCATGCGTCGGCGAGTTCCTGGGACCAGAGGAGCGCGGCGTCGGACTTGCTAAACACCGGAACCGCGAGGCACTTGCAATTGTCGTGAGCGCGGAAATCGGCTTTGGCTTCCGAGCGAAATATGGGGCCCCTGGAAATCAACATGGCGCAAAATGAGCAGGGGTGCGAATCGCCTGCGATGCGGCTCCAAGCCAAGGCTTGATGATCTTGCTCCACCAGGTCGATTACCGTCTGCCTGGCAGGCGCATCAATCGCCAGCCGCGTGAGCGCGCCTTCGGCGAGTTTCTTCGCAGCGGCGAGCTCCGGAGTCGCGCCCCAGAGGTCTTTAGTCGCCCACTTGACCTCAGCCGCGATCTGATCAAGGACCGGCAGCGACGGCGCGCCGAGTCCCGGCGCGGTGCCGGCGACACCCGATGCCGAGCGCATGGCCGCGTAGTATTCCGCGGCCATCACAGCGGCTACCTCGGCCCACTTGATCGTGAGATCCTGGCACGCGGCGATGAACACCGGCTGCGTGCGCTTGAGTTCGTGAACGTCGAGAATGTGCCAGAGTCCGGCGAGCAAGTGCGCAAAGAGCGCCGAGAGCGTCGCTAGCTCCCGTTGCCAGGCGAGCGCGCGGTGGCGGACTTCGCTCGATTTCTTAGTCACGCGGCTATCCGTCCGGCGATGCGAGCGACCGCAGCGCGATGTTCGCGTGCAAGGCATGGCCAGTGCGCTGCGGTGTCGTCTCCGACGAGCGCGAGGCGCGAGAGATCATCCACGCGGAGGCAACGCGAGCAGACCCGCCGCTGAGCGCGGTCACGCTGGCCGCGGTCACGATTGGTCTGCACTGACTACCCCTCTTGTCCGCTCGTTGACCGCGGTCATGCGGCCATCGCTGGCTACTTCGACTAGGCGCCCGTGGCCAGGATCGCCGCGGCGCCAGACGGCCAGCTGGCCGTCATGGCCACGTCGGACGCGGACACGGATTGGCTTCGGGTCGCTGAGCACCCGGCGTGCCGACTGCTCTAGCCGCTCAGCCGTCGACGGGTTCGCGAACTTCGCGAGAAACCTGCGTTCACTGGCCAGCCAGGCGCGGATCGCCAATCCCTCGGTGTTCGGCTGCCCCCGTGGCCTGCTCACTACTGCGCCCGGCCGGTGCGAGTCCGGCGCAGCGCGAGCTGCCTGCCTAGGTCGGATGCCGAAGGCGCGGCGATGCCGTCGCCAGCCGGTGCGAGATCACGGGTCAAGGTCGCGACGCTCATGCGCAAGCGCCGGATCTCGGCGCTGGCCTGCGGCGTGAGGCCGGCTTTGCGGCTGGCGGCTTCGAGGTCGGCGGCGAGGTCAGCCAGGCGGCACGCCTCGGTGAGCGTCAGGAGTTCGCCGGCGTCAAGCTCGTATGCTTTGCACAGCGTGCGCCACAATGCGCGGCCAGCGGTGCCGAGGCCGCGCGGAGCTGCCATTTGTAACGCTCCTCCGCGTGGTCGGTCTGTAACGTAACGAGCAGCCGGCGGCGCCGGCCGGCGGGCCTTCCCGGGGAAGGCCCCGCGCCCACTCCCCCTCGCGTCTGAGCAGCCAGCGCAGCGCTCAGGTTGCCAAAGGTAATACCTGGCCGGCAGTGGCTCGCGCAGGCTTCGGTGGCTCTCCCCAGGGTGCGCAAGGCTCTGACCTGCGTCTTTACGCTGACGCGCTCGGTTCGTTACGTCGTTACGCCGGTCAGCGTAACGATCTTGACCGAAGTGCGTAACGTTACGAGTTGTTACAGACGGTCAACCATCGGCTGACCAGTCCCGAACCGCTCACGTGCGCCGTGGCGGCGCAGGAGCCGGGCCGCGTGGCCGGCTGTCAGTGGCTACGCGGACCGCTCCGGCGCGTGAGTTCACGCGAGGTGGCGCGTTACGTTATCGGCGCGGCCTGAGCATGTCGGCCCGGCGTGCCGCATCGGCGGCACGGGCCGCGGCGTCCGGATCCTGCGCCGCGAGCGCGCGGAGTTCCCATTCGTCCCTGGGCAAGCCCTCGGGCACCGGCAGGTAGAAGTGAGCGCTCCGGACAATCGCCTCGGCAGCGGTGTCCGAGCGCTTCCGGAGCGCGTCGAGCGCCGAGGGCGCCGAAGCGCCCTGCCCGCTGTAGGCATAGTCGAGCGGTCGCTCGCCGGCATCGTCACGGCTGCCGAGGTAGTCAGCGGCCACGTGATACCACGGACTCGTCTGGCCATCGGGCGCCTGAGCGGCGCGGTGCGCCGCCTCACGGGCGATCGCAGTGGCGAGCGGGTAGTCGCCGGCGTTGTCGGCTTCGCGCATGGCCGCTGCGGCGGAGGCATGCTCGTGACCGCTGAACCGCGCGGCGCGATCGCGCGCGTCACGGGCTGTGGCCACGTCGGCTCCGAAGCCAGGCTTCCAGATCGTGGCGTCACTGGCCGCGGTGGCCGCGATGCGGCGCTCCTCGTCGGCTTGCTGCAGCCGTCCGAGTTCGTCCCGCGCCGTCTGGTAAGCCCTGGCAAGGTGCACGCGCCGGGCCGCCGGGTGCATGCCCGAGAGGCCGCTGATGCGGTCGCTGTCACGATGGAACCGCGCGATCGTGGCTGCGGCCATGCCGAGCACTCCGCCTGACGGCTCGGTGACCTGGGGTGCGTCCTGCGTCTGAATTGGCGTGATCGCCATTTTGGTGTCTCCCTGTCGGGGCGTTGGTTGAGGTTAGCCCGGCGCGCGCGGAGGAATGGCACGCGCCGGAGTCGCTACGCCGCGACTGCGCAGGTTGCGCAGCCAGGCGAGTGGATGCCGTTCAATGCGTGCTGGCACGAGCCGCGGAGGATCCCGCGCGTCCGGCGGCGCGGCGCGTCCGGGCGGTTCGAGCGGCGGCCGAGCATCACGACTTCGGGCTGACACGTGCACCTGCCGACTCGGCAGGCGCAGTCTCCGGCCACTGGCCGGAATCCGAACGTCATGTCAGCGGCGGCAGGATGTGACAAATCGGCGCATCCTGAGATCTCGCGGTCGCGTGCGATCGCCTGGTTGCCGCTGAGTTCCGAGCCGTCGTCAAAGATGCCGGGCATGCGTCAGCGAGCGATCTCGGCGAGGCGCCTGGCCTCCGGGTAACGGGACTCGATCAGCGAGAGCTGGTGGTCGAGCCCAGAGCGGAAGATCTCGGCCTGCGAGATGCCGGCGACTGCGGCGCAGACGCGAAGCCGCCTGCGGCCGGCGTCGTCAAGGACGACTGTGGTTGCTGGTGCGCGCATAGCTGCGCCTCCGGGTGGTGGTGGTGGCTTGGTGGTGAGCATCCGCCTGGCCGTGCCGCGCTCCGCGCGGCATCGTGCCCGTTAGCCTGCCCAGAGTTGTCGTCTGCGGCAGCCCGCCCCGCGTTTGACCGCGCGAACGGGACCGCGCCACGGTTGAGGCGGCGCAGTGCAGGCAGTTGCGTTCACCGCCTGGCCGCAGAGCGTTATCTACGGCAGTGCAGGCGATGCTGTCGAGCTTCGCCGCCCGGCCAGCCGGGAAGCGGCACGGCGCTGCGTGTGCGCCATTGAATTACATCCTACCATACCGCTTGCGTTTTGTCAAATCAGTGGTACACTCGCGCGCCCGCAGGCGGCACCGGGCGCGCTCCGCGCGCCGGCCGGGGGTGCGCAGTCGCAGGATGGCCGTGGTGAGGCCAGGACGCGCGCAACAGCGTTCCCGCGTGCGATCACCTTCCGGCAGTCTGCGCCAGCCACAGCACGCGCACGGCTAGGCCACATCGAACGCCGACGCGCACTCGCGCGCCGGATCATGCTTCCACCCGCACGCCGGGTGCACCGGGTAGCCGCGCGCCCGGCGGCGCGCGGCCAGCTCGTCAGCGCGCCCGGCGGCATCCGCCGCGGCGCGGCGTTCCCTCCACTTAGGATCGTGGTAGAGCTCGCGCTCTGTGGTGTATTGCGCCTGGCGCTTGCATACCTTCGAGTTCTCCTCGATCCAGCTTTCAGCGATCACCACGTCATTCGGCGTCGCCGGGCCGGCTATCCAGCCGCCGGCTCGCCGCTCGCTCAGCCGCACAGCCGCCAGCTTCGGCAGCTGGCGGTCCGCGGTCCGCGGCGAGACCAGCGACCGCGCGGCGAGCGCCCGCGCGGTCCGCGGCTGCGCGTCCAGCGCGCACCACAGATCGCGCGCTGCCTTCCCTAGCCGAACCCAGCACTCGTGCGCTGGGTTCGCGTCAGTGAGTGCGCCATCTTCACACAGGGTATCTCTAGTACTTCGCAGAGAATCTCCTGTGTGATTTTGGCGCACCCGGTAACGTTGCGCCTGCTCAGGAGCACAGCGTCCATACGGTCTTTCGAGCCAGCCGGCGGCGCACAGCCGCCGCAGTGCCGCGCCCGCCGTCTGCGTGGTGATCCCCGCGGCGGGCGCGATATCCCGCACGGCGCACAGCGGCTGGTCACAGCCGGCGCGCGTAGCGCGCGCCAGCACAGCGAGCAGCACGGCTTTGTCCGTGCGCCCGGTGCGGCCTGGCCACGGGCGCGACCGGGCATCCGCGGTAATCTCGCCAAGCCACTGGATCACGTCGGCGCGGCTGCGCCACTGCGGCTGCTCGGCTGCCCGCGCTGCCGCGGCCTTGTAGTCGCCGTGCAGCCGCTTGAACGCGGCCGAGCGGCCGAGTTCCCGGCCGTCCTCGCCGCGCGTCCACAACCCGGACACCTCGGCTGTGTCGTCCAGGAGCACGCGCTCGCACTCATCAAACGTCCAGCCGTGGTTGACCGCGGCGAGCACGACAGCCCGCCGCGCCTGGAACTTCCGGTGGTACTTATGCTGCCACGGGTACCCGTGATAGACGACTCCCGCGAGCGGGCCGGTTAGCGTCCGCATGCCAGCACTCGCCGGTCGCGCACAGGTACTTGCGCGCCGCCAGACGCCGGCAGCATTCCTGCGCCTCGTAGACCGTCATCCCGCACCACTGAGCCAGCCACTCCGAATACGGCCGGCTGAGAATCTGCCGGATCACCGGGTACTCCTGCGCCTGCTGCCACTCGCGCGCCGTCAGATCCCGCATGTCGCTGCGCCTTCCGGTTCATCCCCCGTGGTATCCTTTACGTAGCCCAAGTTGAACGTCACGGACAGCCCGCGGTCATCACCCGCGGGCTGTTCCCTTGTCAGCGGCACTGCGGTCATCCGGTCGCGAGGCGGCCTGGTGATGTCAGGCGCCGGAGTTCATCCAGTTGTGCATCTAGGAGTGCCTCCAGTTCTGCGATAAGCCGACGGTCACGCGCTATCGCCTTGCGGCGCGCAGACTGACGGTTGCGCGCCATCTTGCGCGCCGCATACTCCGGATCGGTGGCGTACCGCTCGCGGTGGCGCTTCGCGTCCTGCGCCTGGTGCCCGGCGTCGCGGCAGCGGGTGTGCTCGCCGCGCAGCACGCACGGCGTGCCCTTGCGCGGCAGCCGGTGCGGCTCGGTGCTGGTCACTGCGCCTCGCTAGCCGCGCCTAGCTGGCCGTCCAGGCGGACATACGAGACGACGTCGCCGGGCGCGCCGTCGCGCGCCGGCGGGAGATAGACGACTCCGACCCGGTCGACGGGCACCCGCGTTGGCGCGAGGTCATCCTCGGCTACGCCGTCGCTGAAGAAAACGCCGGCGTCCGGCGGGCAGTGCTGCAGCGCGGCGATGAGCTGTGCCGCCGACATGACCGCGGCCGTCCGCCGCGCCATCTCCGGTGCTTCGCTCGCCGCGGGTGCGTACACCAGCGGCAGCGTCGCCCACCGCACATTCTCCGGCTCAAAGGCGCCGTCGTTGTTAATGCGATCCAGCGTCCATTCCTGCTCGGTCTCGGCTGCCAGCGTGGCCGCACGGGACTCCGTGTCCGGTGCGCCTGCGCATTCCTGGCTGGTCATTGTTCCCCCTAAAAGAGAAACCCCCGCCGGGGCGCAATCCCGGCGGGGGTAGTCGGTGCGAGCGATTGCGCCGCTCTACGTTCTATTTTACCCGCTGGCCTGCGTCACCCGTGGCGTTCCCGCCTTTAGCACAGCGCAAATAGCACAGCGTTAATGCCAGTGCGCGATACCCTTGGCCTGCGCCAATAGGCACCAGCGCAGCGTAGCCAGATTGTTATACGGCGGGCGCGTTACAGGCGCCGCACGGCGCCTGAGCGTCCCGCACCGGGCTGGCCGTCCCGCACTCGGCGCACTCGCACCCGCACCAGACGCACGAGGCGCACGGCGCCAGGCACGCGGGACAGTCGGGTGCGCACGTCCCGCACGGGCACTCTGTCGCCACGCCGAACATGCGCGCGATCTCGCCGGCCAGCTCTACCGTGGCATCCCGGTGGAATCTGTAATCGGGAGTGTGAAGCATCCCGAACCGCTCGATCCGCTCCGCTACCGCGTCCATCAGCTCGTCACTCGCGATCATTCCCGCCTCCATTCCCGGCCGCTGGCGCGGCCGACGCAGAGACAATCCCACGGGCGCATGGTGAAAGTCAACGACCATTCCGCCGGGCGCTGCGCGCCGTTCATCGGTGCGAATTGACAATAGCGGGAGCGATGCGATTTGACATAAAAGAAAGCCCGGCTGGAATCAGCCGGGCTTTCTTTCGCTCGGGTCAT
>JAEHJW020005470.1_pt1 | contig 12357 bp, 12 predicted proteins | sample 9271431 | NCBI WGS metagenome assembly JAEHJW02
GCCAAGGACTTCGAGGCTCTTGTCACCTCCGCCGCAGCATGGCTCATGATCGCGAGCATCAAGCTAATCATGCGGCGACTGGCGCGGGGATAATGCAACCATGCCGATTCCGAGTCAGACACTAAGATCCGGATAGTCCCGATGAATTGGGCTTAAAATTTCTATATCAATGTATCCCATGATTCTCCCGGCAGCCAAGCGATATTGGATGAAATCGTCTGGACTCTTCTCCTTAACAAGATGAATTGATGTGTCAAGTTCAGCTATTATATGCTCCATCAGGGCACTAATTCGTTCTGCAACGTCTCTTTCCATTTGGATCATCCTTTGTCAATTCACGGAAAGTGAGCGCTTTATTCTGGGCAATCGTTTGTTCCAGGCGTTGATTCGAGCGCCTTGGAAGACTGGTCCTTTAATCCGGCGTGATCCCGCCGATACTTCGGCCGGGTGATTTCCGTCCACACCATCTTGTAGCCTCGTCTTGATTTCGCAACAAGACGTAATCACAAGTTACGTAAATCGCTCAATTTAATCTCCGGTCATCTACTCACGGTCTCCTTTGGGCGGGCGGCCAGGGCATTTCCTTCCTTTTGTCCGGGTCGAGATCCGGGAACTTTTTAGTGATCTTGAACACGAAGTCGAAATTGATGGTCTTCAGCAGCTCCCCAAGACCGTGGATGAACGCCATTTTTTAATCACAATCCGGCATCGAAAATATTATTCTGTCCATTTCACCGATATGATTTTCAATGGAAACCACATTGGAGATATTTTGTGATGCTATTTCCTCGTCCATGACAAGTCCAGTGTTTGGGGTGTCCAGAAACCAGGCATCATCCATTATGTTGGCTATGCCGTGTTGGCCGAAGCTTGTCGCATTCAAAAAGTACAGCGAGTTGACTTTCTTCGTCATGCTCGGGCTTGACCCGAGCATCCACGTGACAGCCGCAAGAACTAACGTTTCCGATGGCGTGCGGACTGAACCGCGTGGATGGCCGGATCAAGTCCGGCCATGACGGCAAAATGGGGGGTGAATCTTTTGTCTGCATTGGTGCACTAGCGAAGCCCTTCCGGAATAAAATCGGGATATTGATCATGTATAGGCTTCAAAATATCGAAGTATATACACCCCATTAACTTCCCTGCGGCCAAGCGATGGCGAGCCACCTCCTCCGGGCTCGCCCCATCCCCATGATCATGATAACGAAATCATCGATCTCGCCATTGATTTTATACATCAGAGCATTAACGCGTTCTGCCGTATCCCTGTCCATTGATTACCCTCCTGGAAAATACATTCGCCACTCGGGGTAGTCGTTTGTTCCACGGCATTGATGCGTGCACCTTCGGAACTGGATACCATAATCCGGCGTCGGAAGCGCAAGTTCAACGCAGGCCTGAAGACATTCCTCATAACTTCTACCCGTGCCATTATCCCCGGCGGCTACCTGCGGCGGCGCTTCGCCGGGCGCGGGTTGCTCTTCGCCCAGTTGCGGCGCAGGTTCGGGATCGTGCGTCGGTTCCGCGCTCCTGTCCATCGTTCCCGCGGCTGGCGTGCGAAGGCTCGTCCCCGCCCCATGCTTCTCCGCCGCGATCCGGGCCATGGCGTTCACAACCTCGTCCGACGGCTCCGCGCCGGTGTTCTGGCTGTGATTGTCCACCAGCCGGGTGAGCGCCCCCAGGAAGCCGAGTTGCCGGGCGGTGCCTTCGTCCAGGCCGGGAAGGACCGGGTAATCGGCGGTGCCGGCGTCGTAGCTCATCGCAGCCAGTCCTTGGCGGTGGAGTCGATATCGGACGGCCGCACGGCGCTTTGCCGCACGGCCAGCAGGTCGCGGGCGCGGATCGCCTCGGCCGAATCGGGTTCCGCCGCCGCCGCCCGTTCCTGGGCCTCCACCAGCCTGCGGCGCAGGTCGGCGGGCAGGGTGTCGAACGCCGCGTGGGTGAGGTCGAGGCGGCGGAAGGCGGCCGGGTCTGTCCGGCGCATGCCCTCGGCCTGGTCGAGGACGGCCAGCGCCCGCGCGCCGGCCGGCGGCTCGGCGCCGCCGGCATTGACGGCCAGCCGGCGCAGGATGCCGGCTCGGACCTCCTGGGGCGCGTCCAGCCAGGCCAGCTTGGTCTCGGGCGTCGCCAGCAGGGCGTCGAGTCCCGCCGGCTTGGCCTCCTTCGTGCCCAGCGCGCCGGCCAGCAGGGTATTGCGCACGCGGCGGGCGTGATCCTCGCGCCCGGCGTGGATGGCGGCGACGCGGGCGGCGATGCGGTGGCGCACCAGTTCGCGGAATTCCGCGTCGCCGGGGGCCTCGGCCGCTGCCGCCCGTTCGCCCTGGTCCAGCCATGCGGGCAGGTGGGCGCGGGGGTCGGGATCGGTGGGGGGCGTGCCGGGAATGCCGGCGGGCGGGCGGCCGGCGAGGACGGCCTCCGCCACGCCGTGCGCCCGCGCGATGCGGACGAGATGCGCCAGCCGGGGCTCGATTTCGGCCCGCGCAGCCGGGGCGGCGAAGCGCCGGGCGCGGGCGTAGAAGGCGGCGGCCGCGGCCGGGTCGCGGTTGGCTAGGCCCATCACCCTGGCGAGGACGGCGCGGGAGCGGAAATCGGCCTTGCGCCGGGCGATTTCGGCCTTGGAGCGGCCCGCCTCGGCGCCGATGGCCTCGATCTCGCCCAGCCCGCTCTTCACCGCCAGCCGGTAGCGGCCCTCGTCGTCGCAGAAGCGCAGGCAATCGGCGATCTGGGCGCGCACGAAGGCGTCGCTGGCGCCGTCGCGCCAGGCCCGGTGCTGGGCGGCGGCGTGGCGGGCCATGCCGTCGCGCTCGATGCCCAGATAGCGGGACGCGGTGCCGTCGAACAGGCGGCGCTGCCGGTCGTTGGCCAATCCGTCGCGGATGCTCCGGCGGGCGTCCTCGGCGGCGGCCAGGGTGGGGCGCAGGGCATCCACCGCGTCCTTGCCGCGGCGGGCGAAATACTCCCCGGCGATCTCGGCGAGGCGGGGGTGGAACCGCTCGGCGAAGGCCTCCGCCGCCGCCGTCACGTCCTCGCGCCCCCTGGAACCGTCCTCTGTGCCGTCCGGTGCCGGCACGGCGAGAAGGCGTTCGGGAATGAGGATCATGGGATGGTCCTTTCGATGAAAAGGTCTTGTCGTGCCCAGCGCGGCCGAGGGACCTTTCGGGCACTTTCGCCTGAAGGGTCCCTCCGCTCGCTTTGCTCGGTCGGGATGGCGGCCCCCACCCTGTCGTTGGGGCGGAGCCGCTCGGAACGAGACGCCCGGGCTTACGCCCCCATCCACCCCAGCATCTTCTGGAGCGCGTTCTGGCCGCCGCCGACGTCGATCTTGGACAGGGTCTGGGCGCCCTGGACGGCGGCGAGGGAGGTGTTCATCGCCTGGGCCTGGGCGGCCTGCCGGGCGCGTTGGCGGCGGATTTCGTCCACTTGCGGGCGGGGTGTCAGCAGCCGGGGCGAGACCCCCAGCATGTCGGCGTATTCGTCCACCGCCTCGTCGAAGTCGATGGTGTCCAGCACCGGCGGATGGGCGCCGGCCAGGCTGCCGACGAAGCCGACCAGCCGCTCGATGCCGGTGGTCGCCACAGCCTTCTGGGCCTGGGCCAGCATCGAGATGTAGTCCACCTGCACCGCTTGGCGGGCAAGTTCCGCCGGGGCCGGGGGCAGCAGGCCGGCACGCTCCATCACCCCGAAGGTCCGGGCGATGGCGGGGTTCAGGCATTCGGCGTGGAAGCGCTCCAGCACCGGCCCCAGCATCAGCAGCTTTTCCTCCTTGCGCGCCACGATCTCGGTGGCGGTGCGCACGGTGTCGAGCTGGCTGATCATCAGCCACAGATCGGCGTAGAACACCTGCTGGATGCGGCGCTGGACCTCCTGGATGTCCTCGACCAGGCCCGCCAGCGGCGGCGAAACCTCGTAGACCGGCTTGAAGCCCACGCCGCTGGCGTTGCCGGGAACGTAGGTGACGCCGCCCGGCAGCAGGGTGGCCGGCTGGTTCCTCAGGCTGACGTCGGCGATCATCGGCGGGTTGACCATCTTCTCGATGGCCTGGGCCTTGCGCTTCTGCTCGACCTGCAACGCCTTGACGTCGCCCAGCGCGTCCATGCCGGGCGAGCGGCCGTAGACGTCGTTGCCCACCACGTGCCAGCGCGGCGCGCAGACCGGGAATTCCCGGTAGCCGCGCTGTCCCAGCAGCAGGGATTGGGAGCTGCCCAATTCCCAGTACACCGAGCGGAACGGCATGCCCCGCGGCGTGGGGTCGTCCGGCACCGGGCGGTCGTTGGGTTCGATGGCGTGGCCGACCAGCACCTGCTGGTCGAGCTGTCCCGAGCGGTACATGCTCTGCACCGTCGCCGAGCAGGCCTCCAGCCCGAATTGCGCGACCGCCTGGGCGACGGTCAGCGTGAATTCCCGGTAAAGGGTATCGACGCTCATCCGGTCGGAATTGGCGAGGTAGTATTCGCCCACCGTCAGGGGCTGGCAGCGGATCACGTCCTGGTAATCCTCCAGGATCACCATGACGGCGGTGCCGAACACGCCCAGTTCCTCGTACACGGTCGCCAGGGCGTTGTAGAAGTTGGATTTGGCGAACACCCGCATCATGCGGCGGGTCACCTCGTCCAGCCATCGCTTGACCGCCGGGGCGCGGGCCAGGTCGGAATCGCCGACGGTGAGCCGGAACCACGGCCGGGCCGGCGAGGTGATGCCGGACATCATCCCCGAGGCCAGGGTGCGCGCCGCCAGGGTGGCGGTGCTGTCGATGATCTTCTGGTTGCGGGGGTCGCCGCGGTCGCCGGGGTTGGGGGTGATGAGGAAGCGGCCCCGGCGCGGCAGGATGTAGTCCGACAGCTCGCGCCAATGGTTCCAGTAGGACATGCGTTCCGGCCGCAAGCCGACCAGCCGCCGGTCCACCTGGCGGCGCAGGGCGGCGATCGCTGCGGCCGAAACGCGGGTCGGAGCGGGGGATGGGGGCGCTGTCATCGGCTCACGATCCCAGCAAGGTCTTGGCGGTGGTCTGCGGCGGCTGCACCAGGCCCAGGGGACCGGTCAGGATGGTGGCCATCGGCCCCACCCCCCGCGCCGCGCTGTTGACCTGGTCGATCCCAGCGCGCACGACGCTGGCGTCGGCCGCCTGCGGCGGCGGCGGCGGCGGCGGGGCCGGGGGCGGCGGCGGTGCGGACGGCGCTGATGCTCCGGAACACATGGCGGATACCTCGCGGCTGGTTGGTGAGTTTTAATCGTGGTGGTGTCGTCCCGAGCGCGGCCGGGGGACCTTTCGGGCATGGCGCGTGAAAGGTCCCTCCTCGCTGCCGCTCGGTCGGAACGACAGGGAGGGTCAGGCGAACGGATCGAACTCGGACGGCACGTGCAGGGCTCCGAAGCGCCCGGGGCCGCGTTCGCGGCGGGCGACGGGATAAGCGAAGGTGAGCGCGAGCGCGTCGCCGGCATCGGGCGAGGCCAGCCCGCGCTTCTTCATGTCGTCCTTCTTTTCCAACTGGATCTCGTTGTGGATGGTATAGCCGTACTCCACCCCGCCCAGGTCGGCGGCCAGGTCGCGGTCGTCGGGGATGGCGCCGCCGGTCGTCAGCCAGGCACGCATCCTCACCCACATCTCGGCGCGCTTGTTGGCCACCTTTTCGCCGTCGACGGCGCCGTCGGGCCGGGCGCCGAATGCCACGCCGACGACGGAATGGCCCAATTGGCGCAGCCGGTCCACCACGCCGCCGCCGACCCCGGTCTCGTCGATGAACACGGCGTCGGGGCGGTGGCGCTCGATCAGTACGGCGCAACGGGCGGCAAGCTGCATGGTGTCGAGACCCCGGTGCTTCTCCATGGGGACCGAGCGGGCGTCGCGGCCGCGGCGGAAGCCGATCACCGACTGGTCGGCCCCGAAGCGGGCCACGTCCACCGCCATCACCAGCGGGTCGTAGACCGAGCTTTGCGCCTCGGCCGCCGCCGCCCGCTCGACGATGTCGGCGGCGATCAACTGCATCGAGCCGGCGCGGGGAAAGGTGCCCTTGACGCGGACGCGGACGAAGTCGCTGTCCTCGCCGTAATCGGCGACCCACTGGTCCAGCAGAGCCTTGTTGGTCATCCGCGCGGTGCGCGAGTCCACTTGGCGCGTGGTCCAACGGTGGCGGAAGCGCCCGAAGCATTCCCGGAACCGCCCGGTATTGCGGGTGGGATTGCCGAAGGCCAGCCACAGGATCTCGGTGTCGGCGTCGGTCAGCGCGCCTTCGGACACCTCCCAGACGACATCGTCGATCTCGGACGCCTCGTCGAACACCAGCAGCACCCGCTTGCCCTGGTTGTGCAGGCCGGCGAAGGCGGCCGGGTTGGCCTTTGACCACGCCACCGCGTCGATTCGCCAGGTCTGTTCGTGGGCGGAATCGGCGGCGTGGAGCGCCGTGGCGGTGCGCACGAACCAGCGGCGGAACAGGCACAGACGGTGCCATTTGGCCAGTTCCGCCCAGGTCTTGGTGCGGAGCTGGGCCTCGGTGTTGGCGGTGACGATGCCCCGGCAGTCGGCGCGGGTGGCCAGCCCCCACAGCAGCAGCCACGCCACCAGCGCCGACTTGCCGATGCCGTGGCCCGAGGCCACCGCCAGGCGCACCGCCTGGGCGGCGGACGATTCGGCGCCCACGCGCCCGGCGGCCAGCCCGTCGCGCAGCGCGGCCAGGACGTCGCGCTGCCAGGCGTCGGGACCGTCATGGCCCTCAAGTTCGCCGCGCCCCCAGTCGAAAGCCGCCAGCACGAAGCGCAAGGGGTCGGCGGCGCAGGTGGCGAGCAGGTCGGCCAGCGCCCTGTCGTCGGCACTAGCGGTCCTGGTTTTCCGTTTCGGTGCCATCCAGCCGCTCCCGCGCCCGTTTCAACAGTTCGGCCAGGCCGGGACTGCCGGCCTCGGCCGCCTCGTCGAGGTGGAAGGCCTGGCGCTCCAGCGGGATCAGCCGCTCGGCGATGCGCCCCAGCCGCTCCAGGGCGGCCGCCGCGTCCGCCAGTTCGCGGAGGTTGGAGACGTTGTCGATCAGCGCCTTGCTTTTTTCGGCCAGGGCGCTCTGCATGGCGTTCAGCCGGGCGATGTCGCGGCGCTGCTTGCGCAGCACCGCGTCCGCCTGATCCGGTTTCATGCGGGGACTCCGGGAAGGGTAGGGGAACGGGCGGGCGGTTCGGCGTCGCGTCTTCGGTGCGCCCCGTTTTGTCGTTCCGAGCGAGCATCCGCGAGAGAGGAACCTTTCAGGCGGGGTGCCGGAAAGGTCCCTCCACTCGCTCCGCCCGGTCGGGACGACGGCTCCAAGGGGGACGGGAGGGGGAGGAGGGAGAAACTCGGGCGCAGCTCGGCCGGTGCCCATAGTCAAACCACGTCGCGCGCCTGCGGTCAAGCGTTAATGTTCGTCCTTTGTTCGCCACCACCTCACGCGCCGGGGGCAAGCTCCCGCAGCGCCGCGGCCAGGGTCGCGGCGGTGATGGGCTTGTGCAGCAGCGGATAGCCGCTGCGCCGCGCCTCCAGCATGCGTTCAGGCGCGGTGTCCCCGGTCAGCAGGATGCCGGGAGGCCGCCACCCCAAGGCGGCGCGCAGGCGCTCCAGCGCCTCGATGCCGGTCAGCGTTCCGCGCAGGCGGAAATCGGCGAGGATGACGTCGGGCCGGTCGCCGCCCAATAGGGCGAGAATCTCGGTGTGGTCGGCGCCGGCCACGACCCGGTGGCCCCAGGCCTCCAGTTGCGCCCGCAATCCGGCCCGCACGTTTTCCTCGTCCTCCACCACCGCCACCAGCAATCCCGAGGGGGCGGAGGGCAGGGGAGCGCAATGGGGCGGCGCGGGGGCGGCGATGGCGGCGACTGAAGCGGTGCCGGCGGGCACGTCGATCCGGAACGCCGTGCCTTTGCCCGGCGTGCTCGACAGCCCGATGGGGTGGCCCAGCAGGCGGGCGAGCCGCTGGACGATCGCCAGCCCCAGGCCGAGCCCCTTGCTGCGGTCCCGCTCGGGGTTTCCCACCTGGTAGAATTCGTCGAAGATGGCCTCGTGCTCGGTGTCGGGGATGCCGATGCCGGTGTCTCCGACCATGATCCTTATCGCTTCGCCATGGCGGCGGCACCCCACCAGGACCTTGCCCTCGGCGGTGTATTTGATGGCGTTGTCGATCAGGTTGCGCAGGATGCGCTCCAGCAGCGCAGGGTCGCTCCGCGCCGTGCGCCGGGTGGGAAGCACGATCAGCCGGATTCCCTTGTGTCCGGCCTGGGGACGGTATTCCTCGGCCATGTGGTCCAGCATGGGGCCGAGCGGGACGTCGCGCACGTCGGGGGCGACGGTGCCGGCATCCAGGCGCGAGATGTCGAGGATGCCGTCCAGCATGGCTTTGAGCGCCATGGTGGCGCGGTCCATGTGGCCGATGATCGCGGCGGCCGAATCGTCCTTCAGCGTGTGCGCCAGGGTCGAGGTGAACAGCATCAGGGATTGCACCGGCTGGCGCAGGTCGTGGCTGGCCGAAGCCAGGAACTTGCTTTTGGCCATGTTGGCCCGTTCGGCTTCCTGCTTGGCCGTCCGCAATGCCTGTTCGGCGCGTTTCTGGTCGGTGATCTCCATCACCACCGTGCCGGCCAGGGCGACGCTCCCGGCATCGGTCACCGGAAAGAAGCCGCACAGCCAATGGCGCGTCGTCCCCGGCTGCGCCGGGGTCTCGCCGGCCACCGTCATCCCCTCCACCGACCGGCCGGTGGCGAACACGCCGGTGATCGCCGGGATCATCGCCGGTGCCAGTTGGGGCAGCACGTCCGCGATGCGCCGGCCCAGATGTTCGGACGCCGGCACTCCGTTCATGGCCGCCAGCCTGTCGTTGAGCCGGACGTAGCGGAGGTCGCGATCGACGAAGCAGAACCCTACCGGGGCGTTCACCAGCAGGGCCTCCAACTGGGCGTTGATGCGCTCCAGCGCCTCCTCGGCGAGTTGGCGTTTCTCGGCCATGGCGTTGAAGGAGTGGGCCAGGGTTTCCAGCTCCGGCACCCTGGAGCATACGTCGGCGCGCGCGCCGTAATCGCCGCGGGCCCAGAGGTCGCCGGCGGCGACCAGTTTCAGCACCGGCGGCACCAGCAGCCGGCGGTACAGCAGCGCGGCCAGAGCCAGGGCGGTGGCCAGGGTGGTGATGCCGAGGGCGATTCCCCGCGACAGGCGCCCGAGCAGTTGTTCGCCCAGGTGATCCTTGGGCACGGTGACGCCGACGAAGAGGTCGGTGAGGCCCGCCGACAGGGGCGAATGGCCGACGATCACCCCGTCGAAGTCGAAGATTCCGGCCTGTCTCAGGCGCATCAACTCGAACTGCGATGGTGGCAGCGGGGTGCCGATCAGTGAATTGTCCTTGGGCAGCCGGGCCAGGATGACGCCCTTCTGGTCCGCGAGGGTGACGACGCTGCGGGCGGGGAGCGCCTGCTTGGCCAATTCGTCCTCCAGCCAGGCGAGCGACAGGATCATGGCCAGGATCCCGCCGAATTCTTCCGTCGCCAGCCGGTAGGGAAGCGCGATGCCGAGGGAAGGACGGTCCTCCCCGGTCTCGCGGTCGGAGAATTGGCCGATGGCGAACTTCCCGGTGGCCGTGGCCGTGGCGACATGGGGCTGGCCGCCGATGTTGGTCCCCGGCATGTCCGGGTCGGTGGAACACACCACGGTTCCCGCCGGATCGGTCACCATGATGTCTTCGGCCGGCGGCAGGACGGTGTGAAGGCGCGCAAGCATGGCATCGCACCGGGCGGTGCGCTGGTGGCGGATGTCGTCGGATTCGGCCAGGGCCAGCAGGACCTCCCGTCCCGCCTCGATGACGCGCGTGGCGGTGCCGTCCACCGCGATCACCAGCCGCTCGGCATCGTCGCGCGCCTTGGCCAATTCGGCGCGGCGCACCTGCAACAGATCGTAGGCGTGCATCGCCACCGACGGCAGGAGCGCAATGGTGACCAGGATCAGGAAACGCGCCAACAGGGTCATCGGGGCTCGCCACATTCGAAAACCCCGAACCTACCACCGGCGCGGCGAAACGGCGAACCGCATAGCTGCGGCCGCCTCTCAATAGCAGCCATCTCACACGTTCTCGGACGATTGCGCCCCGGCGCCGGCTAAGCGCCGATGCCGACGATTCGCCAGCGTTTCAAGGACGGCAGTGTATCGGCCAGGGCGCCGAGCGCCCGCCGCCAGGTTCGGTATTCGATGCGCGCCTCTGCCACCGATTCCAGCGTCGGCCAGTAACGCAGCGGGCAGAAGGGGTGGAGACGTTCGACCCAGGCGGTGCCGCCATCCGCCGTTGCCACGGCCTCCAGATGGCCCTCCTCGGGGAGGGTGGAATCCTCGACGATCTCCTCGCGCCGGCCGCGCAGGCGACGCACCGGTTCGGGCACGGGCACGAGGCCGCGATGGTGATCGGGCGGCTCGCCGCTCTTGCCGTGGCGCACCAGCAACAGCGCGCCCAGCGGGTCGGCGGCGGACAGCGCCACCACGGCATCGTGGACCGTCTCGGCATCGCGATGGAGGACGGGGCGCTGCGCATGTCCGGTGCCGGGTATCACCGCGCCCAGTGCCCCATAGCGTGCCAGGCTGGCGCACCCGTCCCGCGACCGGGCCGGCGGGCGGCTCCGGTGGTGCGGAATGGCGCCTGGCAGGACGAGGGCCTTGCCGGTCACGGCGTCGGCCTTCTGGTCGCGGTAGGTCCATGTCACCAGAGCGGCGGCGGTGGTCGGTTCGGGTACGACGGCATCGCAGCGGATGATGCGGGTCATGGGGGCCTTCTCGCAGATGACCGGTTCGGCGTGGGGACCTTCCCGCCCGATGGCGGAAAGGTCCCATGGGGATGTCTTCCGCGGCCTTCACCGCAGCCGGCGGATGGTGGCCCGGCACGCCAGGTATTCGTGCCCGTCCACGGCGACGCGGACGCGGTGGCGGCCGGCGCGGTCGCGGACGTCCGGGTCGGTCACCACCCCGCACAGCGCGCGGGGGTTGCGGCCGAGGGTGGTGAAGGCGATCCGGTCGCCCTTGGCGAAGGCGGGGAAGCGGTTTCGGGTGAACATCATGGCTGATCTCCGTTCGGTATTTGTTCCGACCGGAACGTTACGAAAAACGGTACACCTCTGTCAAGCGGTAGAGTTGCGAAAAAAGAAACTTCCCGTTGCGCTGTTCCGGTGCCATAATCCCCGCATGCGCAACGACTGGCTGGCATGGCGACTGAAGGAGATGGGCAGGACCGGCCAGGGGCTGGCCCACGCCCTCGGTGTCAACAAGTCGCGGGTGTCCGAGATCATCGGCGGCCGCCGCCGGGTCAAGGCCCAGGAGGTGGCGGCCATGGCCGCCTATCTGGAAATGTCCGAGAGCGAGGTCATCGCCCGCCTGATCGGCCGCGAGGCGGCGGGCCGTCCCGCCGCGGCGCCGGCGACCGCCCCGGTTCCTGCGGAAGCCTTTGCCCCCCGCACGGCCGAGCTGCCGGCGCCGGCGGCGATGCCCCTCGATGTGCCGGTGTTCGGCACCGCCGTCGGCGGCGAGGATTCCGATTTCGAGATGAACGGCGACGTCATCGACCGCGTCCGCCGGCCGCCCGGCCTGGCGCACGCGCGCAACGCCTTCGCGCTCTATGTGGTGGGCACGTCCATGAGCCCCCGTTACGACGAGGGCGACCTCATCTTCGTCCATCCCGGCCGCCCGCCGGTGCCGGGGTGCGACGTGGTGGTGGAACTGGCCGCCGTCGATGAGTTCGGCCGCCACAAGGCCCTGCTCAAGACCTTTCGGGGCAAGACCCCGACACGGCTGCTGCTGGCCCAGCTCAACCCCGAGGGGCCGGTGGAGGTGCCGCTGGGCGGCGTCAAACAGGTGCTGCGGGTCCTGCGCACGAACGAATTGCTGGGATTGTAACGCGCAGCCCCGGGTCCCTTGACCGCAAGGTGCGAAAAACGGAATAGGATGTTCGCCCGGAACGACGGAAAAGGACCGTCGCCCCGAGCGGAGCCGAGGGGCCTTTCACGCAGGGTGCCTGAAAGGTTCCTCCGCTCGCTGGCGCTCGGTCGGAACGACACACTCTTCCTGTCGCCCCGAGCGGAGCCGAGGGGCCTTTCACGCAGGGCGCCCGAAAGGTTCCTCCGCTCGCTGGCGCTCGGTCGGAACGACACACTCTTCCTGTCGCCCCGAGCGGAGCCGAGGGGCCTTTCACGCAGGGTGCCTGAAGGGTTCCTCCGCTCGCTGGCGCTCGGTCGGAGCGACACCGCTCTTCCTGTCGCCCCGAGCGGAGCCGAGGGGCCTTTCACGCAGGGCGCCCGAAAGGTTCCTCCGCTCGCTGGCGCTCGGTCGGAACGACACCGCTCTTCCTGTCGCCCCGAGCGGAGCCGAGGGGCCTTTCACGCAGG
>JAEHJW020008928.1_pt1 | contig 12355 bp, 15 predicted proteins | sample 9271431 | NCBI WGS metagenome assembly JAEHJW02
TCTCTTTTGCGGAATTATTTGCACTTTATGATAAATTACCGTTTTTTGAATTTAAAAAGGCATTTCTGACATTTTTGGAATCGGTTAACTTGTCGGAGATAGCATTTCAGACGGCGATTTCTCTTAGAAAGACGCTTATGAAGATTATGAATGATATGAATCTTCCGGCGGTAGATATATCAGCAATTAAATCTATTGATATACAAAGAGATAACACGATAGTCGTCGTACCAACCGATTTGACGGTAAATCCGATGGGGTTCTACGATTTCGAAGTTGATGAGACTTATAATATATACATATATACAACGGATAGAATAAAATATGACGGATGGCGAGATGTAATCGAAAATCAACTTACGCAAGCATTTTTAAGTAAACCTTATTATGTTGTTAATGCTAAACAATTTATATTACTGAAAGTGGAACGGATGGAAGATAGAAGCGTTTCAATGCGTGGCGGATACGTGGCGGTATATAAGTTTACCGCTAAGATGGTGGTTTAAACGGCGGTAACATTAGATGGCAGTAATTTTGCGTCTGTTAGTTCGACTACTGGAACAGTCACTTTAACTACTTCTAATTCTAACGATGTTATTATTCTTATTATATATGGTTCTGATGCTTTATCTTCAATAGCTGTTTCAGATAGCGCAGGATTAACATGGACAGCAAGACAAACGGTTGCTTATGGATATCATTTATATGAATATTATGCCATATCTTCTGCGGTGTTATCCAGTGATACTATAACAGTTAGCGAAAGTGGTGGAACAATTGTCAGTTTACTTGTTTTCGCGGTTGCTGGAGCGGATACATCTACAATTTTTGATGGTAGTGGAACTACTGCCACAGCTACTTCTACTTCTTTAAGTGCGTCATATACAACGTCTTTAAGTGGAGATTTTTTGTTTGGTGCTTTTTCAGATAATAAGGGCGGTGTTACATTTACTGTTGGAAGTGGATTCACATTAATAACTTCTAATGATAGTAATACTGCTGCTGAATACGAAATATCCGGAGCTGCTGGAGCATATACCGTTTCTGGAAGTTTTAGTGCGACTGGAAAACTTGCTGTTATAGTTGACGCTATTCCTGCTGGTTCTACAACCACAGCATTTTCTACTTCGTTAACAGACATAAACAGTCTTACAGATAACTCTGTTTCGTTTTTAGGAAAATATAATTTTCTGGAAGGTTTGTCATTAGCAGATACAATAAGCATTTTACAAAAGATGTTTTTGTCTGATGCTATCTCTCTTGTGGATATCTCGGCAGTTTTGAAATCTATACTCGGTTTGAATTTATCGGACAGTCTATCGGCGACAGAAAGTAAATTGTTCGCCGGACAAAAAATTATGCAACTTGAAACTGCTATACTTTCCGAATTGAAAACTGCTGATATTTCGAAGAGTTACTCGGATAACTTGTTGTTAACACTGTCAAATATATCGGAAATATATAAGACGTTTTCAGAATCATATAATATAAATTCGTTATTACAATTAAACGCCGTAATTGAAAAACTTGATTCGTTGGATTTGGCGGATTTAAAATCTGTCAATATATTTAAAACTTATATCGATAATATATCATTATTATCTTCTAATATTATAGATATACATAAAATATTAATCGATTTGTATAATGTAAATACGCTATTACAATTAAATGTCATAATTGAAAAATCCGATGTCGCTACTTTGACGGATTCAATCACGTTTCAAACAGTTGTTTTAATTGTTAAAACTTTGGCAGATTCTATATCTATATCAGATACATATAAATCGTTTATTAGTTTTTTGATACACGATAGTAATGTGATTTTAGATTTTATTGAACCTATAAATATAATAAAATCAATTACAGATAATATTATTTTATCTGAATATTTATCATATTTACTCGAAAGATTACTTACGGATTTATTTCAGGTAATCGATATAACTCTTCCGACTGGAACGAAATTGCTAACTTTAACAGACGTTATATCGATTATTGATAATTTCATAACCGAACTCACTGTAATGCGTGATATAGTTATGAATATTCTCGCCGGATACGGATTTCCAGTTTCAAATCTGGCGAGGATTAAATCTCTGGATACGCAGAGGACTAACATGTGTGTAGTCATACCGACAAATATGCGAGTTGAGACAATCGGATTTTACAGTTATCTTGTATCTGAAGATTTTCTGGTTAAGATATACGTGCAAGATAGAGAAACTTACGATAAATGGCGGAACACGATAGAAAATCAGATTGTCGCAGATTTTCTTAAAGGAACTTTGCCGATTGTTCAGGGACAGCTTGTTTTGCTTGAAGTTAGTCGGTTATCAGATACATCGGTTGAGAAAAGAGGTATATATTCGGCAGATTACTTGTTTACGGCGCAATATGCGGTAACTTAATTTTTATAGCAAATCTTATATATTTCATTGATATAGTTAGTCTTATGGCATCTTTAAACGAAGCTTTTCGTGTACCGCAGAGATATACGGAACGTGAAATTCTTAATAATTCATACGACAGGACATCAAATTCAATTAGAGCTAACGGAACAATTCAAACGGCGATTTTTAATAATGTGGCGTTTTCTACAACGACTGTGGATGCTTATGTGGCAACGGATAGCATAGTCGTTCCGATACATGTAACGGTATTTTCGACTGGAGCGAAACTCACTGTGACGGTTTACGGTATAGACATGTTTGGAAATGTTAGCACAGTTGCGCTTGGAACTGCATCTCCAACAGCAGTAGGCGATACAAATTTGACAGCGAACACGTATGGATACCGACATGTTCAGATTAGTGTCGCAGCATATCTGGTATCAGGTTCTTTGAGTGTGTCAGGATGAACAGTGAAGATGTTATTTTGGCAAAACTGGAATACATCCAGAAAGAGACAGATGAAAATCACAATATGAATCAGAATATTAATGAAAAAGTTGAAACTTTTATAGCGGAATTTTCGGAATTTAAAGGTAGTGTTCTCACGACATTAGAACATTTAAAAACACATAATGAAAAACAGAATGAAAAACGCTTTCTCTCTCCATATCACACAATTGGATTACTCGTCGCATTATTTACAGCGTTTATCGCGTTAGCGAAGGTGTTGATTTAATGGCGGATATAATCAACGATATTGTTGTGGAAGATGACGTTAACAGATTGGTTAAAGGCTTCGCTACTGTTGAAATAGTCGATAGGCAGAATGAAATTGTTCCTATTGAAGCGTTTACAAATGCTATGCTTACATATATGAAAAATGGAGGTATCATCCTTTACGGACATGAAAATAAACCTGTTGGAAAGGTAGTCCAGTGGGAAGTGATGAACAAAGATACCGAAATGGTTGACGTTCCTGCGATATCGATAGTCGGGATAATCAATGGCGATAGCAAACTCGCAGACACGGTTTGGGATAAAATAAAAAAGCACGAGATAACCGGATTTTCAATTGGTGGTATGCGGCTCGAAAGCGAATTTAGAGAGCATCCTGTATCGAAACAACAGGTTCGTGTATTGAAGAAATTAGAATTAAATGAAATAAGTTTGGTTGGAATACCGGCAAATCCTCAATCATTGATAGAAGCGACAAGCATGGCTAAATCGTCAGAAATTATGAAACCGTTCCTTCATTGGAAGGATTTTGAATCATGTGTTGCGGATATGAAACGTAGAGAAGGTTACGATGATGAAACCGCGAAAAAAGTTTGCGGTAAACTTCAAAGTCAGGCAGAAAAAGGAGAGATTGTCACGGCGGATATAGTTTCTCCTATGGAAAGAGTTAATCAGCTTGCTAAAGAATTTGAAAAGGCGGACTATCCGTTTTCGCAATGTCTCGCGGATAGACGGAAAGAAGGATACTCGGAAGAAGCGGCTAAAAAGATTTGCGGAAGTATAAAGGCGAAATTTGGCAAAGAGAACGACGACGATGGTATGTCAGAGAAGTATGTATTTGTCGGTGGAGCGAAAGATAAAGAGGGAAAGCTTGTGGATAAACCTAAAGTTGAAGATGTGGATAAGATGATAGACGAATTTGCAGAGGCTTTGAAAGCAAATTTCAGAAAGCCGAGCGGTAGTCTCTATGAACCGAAAGAGGAACTTAACTCGGAGGAACGTGGAAAGCAACCGGCGGACAAGAAAAATAACGACTACATAATGGCAGGTCTTACAAAATGTCCAGAGTGTGGCGGTAAACTTTCTCGCGTTGGAGAGGTTGCAAAGTGTAAATCTTGCGGATTTAGCAAAAAATATATAAATAAGAACATTTTATCTAATAGCAATAAAGGTAATCCGATGTCTAAGAAAGATTTTAAGCGAAAAGACGAAGAGGATGAAAGAGAGGACGAAGAGGAAGAGAAGTCCGAAGAGAGAGAAGAGGAAGAGGACGACGAAGAGGAAAAGTCTCATACAAAAGACGAAGACCTCGTTGATGTTGAACCTGCCGGAACGAAGTCGCTTCCGTATCGTAAGTTTGTTAAGGCAATTGAAACGAACAACGCTCTTTTGAAGGAACTTATCGAAATGCAGAAGGCAAATTACAAAGCATCACAGCGTGATGAAGCCGGAAAGATGCCGAAGGCAGCAGAAGGCAGGCGTGGCGATGGTGTGGAAGGAGTTGGACTTGATGCGGAGATAGTCGAAATTCCAGACACAAAGAAAGGGATTGTGGTTAAGACGGATATGACGAAAGTTATGAAAGGAAATGAGGCAGATGAATCTTCGGTTTCTGTTAAGAAATCAGAAGAGAACGACATCTCACAGATACTTTCTGGCAAGAAAAAGGCGCGGGACGTGATTCTTCCAGTTGTACAGGAGATAGCTAAATCAAGAGGAGTGTGGTAGTCGATGGGTAGAGTACTCACTTTTCAGGATATAATGCAGTATTACGAGAGTAATATTACAGCACCTTCGCTTACTCCAGACGACAGTTCTTATATTAAGGCGATGATATCGGCGACACTTGCTGGAAATCAGCCGAGTGTCTATAATGCAGTTTACGGAGCGCAGGCTTGGTATCAGCTAAATACCGAAGCTAACCTTTTTGGTGTGCTTCCGAAACAGACTTGGGACAAGTCAGGTTTCAGGATGATAACGAGTTTTACGAGAACTCCGGCATCAATGGCTATATCTGAAACTGGCGCACTGCCAACACCGACTGCGCCTAACATATCGGTGGTTAAGCTGAATCCTAAGATAGTTGTTAACACTTTCGAGACGACTGAAATAGTCGAACAGCTTGCGAGAGTCACCGCAGATGATATATACGGTAACTTGGAAGTTGTCAGACAGTTTTATGCAACAGAGCATGTGAAGCTATTGAATCAACAGATGCTTGCTTTGGCTGTTGGAGATACGGTAGCTAACTCGGTCAGCGGCACAGGTTTGCTTGCATTTGAATCACTTGATAGGATAGTTTCGAGTTACGCAGAAGGTACAGGCGTTGGTTTGTCTGCGACGACTACACCGACTTTGGCGAGTGTAATCGATCCTTGGAGCGGCGCACTTGTTAGAAGTTCGACAGCACCTTCATTCGACGCGTATGTTCAGTCGGCGAGCGGGACATTCGGTACTGGAGCGGCTTTGTCAGATACTCTTATTCGTGAAGTGATACAGGGTACGAGGACAAACGGCGCACATACGAATGTGGTTGTAACTGGATATGACACGTATGCACAGATTCAGGGGCTTTACTTTAGTTCATGGCGTACCTTTAATTGGGGCGAAATGGAGACGAAGGTTGGACTCGGCGGAATAAATTCTGCAACAGGTATAGACGCAGGCGTTAGAGTGTCTACACTTTATGGTTTGCCTTTGATACAGGCTGTGGATACTCCGAAAGAACCGTCGGAAACGAACGGTATTTCGAGAATGTATTTCCTCGACGCAAGCAATCCAGAAGGATATGACAGCACGAGGCTCGGTGTGCAGGTTTTAAGACCGACATCATATCTGGAAACAACTGACAGAGACTTCATACTGTTGAATTACATAGCTTACGAAGGTATGTATTTCACGATTGGAGAGCAAGTGGCGAGATTCTTTGGAGCGAATGGCAAATTAAGGGACATAGTTTCGTGATATCTGATAAACTATTTATATTCAAATCTCTTACTTCTTTTTATGTCTTATACCAAAGAACAAGCGCGTGAATATCACCAACGACCAGAAGTCAAATCTCGACATAGAGAACGTTCATCGACGTATTACTGGAAACATCATGATGCCGAATTGCAAAAAATGAAAGAACGTAATCAACGTCCAGATATAAAATTAAAAAGAAAAGAATATCTTCAACTTCCGGAAGTTAAAGCGAGAAAACGTGAATTAGATAGAATTAGATATTATAAAAATCACGAAAAAATGTTATCAAAAAATAGATTAACTCGGGGAAAACAAAGATTTTACGGTGGTAGATATCACTGGATTAACACATACTGGGATAGAATTTGGAATACTTACAGATTGCGAAAATCGGATTGGATTAGGATTTGGATAGAACAGAATAAAGGAAAATGTTATATTTGTGGCGTTCAAATGAAATTGAAATCTACTAATAAAAAAATTGGATTGCATATTGACCATAGTCACAAAACTGGAAAAGTTAGACATTTCTTATGTTCTAATTGCAATCGGTTTTTAGGTTTTGTTTCAGATGATATAAATAGATTCGAACGAGCGGTAATCTATCTCCGCGAAACGGATGAGTAACAACATTCATATATCAGTTTTGCATACTTTCATTTATGCCGGAAATTCATCTGAAAGAAGGTTTGGATTTATGCAGGCATATTTTGGTGGATTTAAGTTTATCTTTACGATTTGACAACGAAACTGTTTTAGAAAAAGATAAGGAAAATTTACAGGCGGTTATCGATATAATGGAGTATCTGATTGGAAGGATTTAGTTATGCCGTTATTCTGTTGTGGATGTGGCGGAGTTATCAAAACGGCGAGATATGCCGAAATGACAGGTGTAAAAAAAGGACGGCGATATTTTTTTCATGTGTTATGCGCTTACAAGATAGTTAAAAAATATGCAAAATTGGAGAAAAACCGAAATGCTGCAAAGAAGAACATACGCAAAAAATCATCCGAGTGACGATTTTCAAACTCCAGATGAAGCTATTGAATATATCTTTAAATGGATTTTACCAGCGACGGTTATCTGCGATCCGTTTCCATATCACGGCGAAAAGTCGAATATAGTCGATTTTTTTCTGAAACGTGGTAGGAAAGCGTTTTTTTCAACTGGAGATGCTTTTGAAACGACGGAATATATGAAAGCGGATATGATTGTGACAAATCCTCCATATTCGATGAAAACGGAAGCACTGGAACATTTCTATAAACTCGGAAAACCGTTTGCGATGTTGTTACCGTTGACGGCTTTAGGCGAACAAAAAAGGATTAAATTGTTTAAACAATATGGCGTGACAGTTTATATACCGCCAAAACGGATAAACTATATAACGCCGAATTTCGTAAAAAAGTCTGGAGCGCAATTTATGTCGGCGTGGTTTACATTCAATCCATACGAACTTCCTTCTAACAGAAATCGACATATATTTTTATAATATAGCAAATTATTTAAATATCGGCAGTTATATTCATTTTCTATATGACTGCTCAATATCCATCTTGGATTAACTATTCCAGTTTTCCTGTTACAAATCCACCGCAAGATTTTCCGAAAGCGGCAACTCCACCTTCGAGTTACATAACTACAAATATAACTACATCCACATCTCAATTTGCTGGCGGTGTTTCTTATGTGCAGGCAGAAGAGGTTCTCAATTACCTTAAAATCTCCGAACCGACACAGGCGGATTACGATTTTCTGGCATATTCGATGATACCTATGGCATGTGAATATATAGATAATCTTGCTGGAACGACATGGGGTTTAAAAAAGAAAGTGAATGAATTTCGTTCTTTAAATAAACCTATGTCTGCTGGATTTTATTTGATTGGAACGCCTTTATATACGCAGTATTTTCCTATTTATCCAGCGTGGCATATAAGCGGCAGCACTTCTAACACGCAATTGGGTAACACGCTTGAATCTCTTCAAATTTGGAACGGGATAACATACGAGGAATGGGTTGGATTCGTATGGGAAAATAGAAATGGAAATTACTGGGTTGACAGAGATAACGGTATAGTCTATATCATCGGATGGTGGTGGTACATGGGATACGAAGCGAGGCTATCATATTATTATGGATATAATGTATCTGGAACTATTGCCATGCCAATGGATGTCAAAGAGTTTGCATTGCTTAAATCGGCGAAGTTGTTTTTAGATTCAGAAAGGTACACGGCGATTGTCACACAGGGAATCGGTGGTATCGAAATGCCGAATCAGTGGAATTATCTGAATAGCAGACTTGAAAAATTAGAAGAATACTTCAAAGGATTTAGGACTGTCGAAACTGGTTTCCTCGCATGAGGTTTACATGAAGTTGAAATTCAGTTTCAAAGAATCTTTTCGTAAGATTGCAGACGTAGTTAAACAAAAAGTGGAAAGTTTGCGGAACGATGTTGAGATAGACTTTTTAAACGAAGTCCTCTTTCAATATGAGATAGATAGCAATGTGGTTACTGGCGAGATAGATAAAGGCTTACGGAGGTTAATCATCGAAAGAGAGACTAAAACCGGCAAAAAAATAAATTATGAATATCAATTAGAAACAGACGTGAAACGATATCTTCCAGATTATTTTAAATACGTTGATAGCGGCACGAGAAAAGGTTATCTGCCTCCATATCGGAAAATTGAGAAATGGACGTCGGTAGTCAAACAGAGCGAAATTCAAAGTCCAGCGGATTTGAAAAGGATAACTAAAAAGGTGCAATTCGGAATCCGGAAATCTGGAACGCCAGCGTTGCATTTCATAGAAAAGGCGAAAAACCGGATTGTCGAGAGGTTCGGACATAAGAAGATTATCGATACGGCAGAACGTATTTTGAAAGGTAAGTAAAACTTAAATATTAGCATATATATAAAAGAGTTGATTCAGATGGCGTACGGAACGATATACACAGGCGCGAATTTTACTATTAATCATTATATAGAGACTTCTTATGGTACTGGAACTACCGGAGCTACGGCGGTCGGAAATCTCGGTATAGCCGAAAAGGTGACAACTTTTAACATTCAAAATCAGTATAATCCTCTTTATTCTCTTGGAAGTCGTGAGATACAAGCTTATTATTCAAAAGGCTGGCAGGTTAGCTTAAATGTCGAATTTGTCATGTGTGGCGATAACAAAAATTGGTTGAATTACGTATTACAGTCAAATGGCGCGTCTCCTCCGACCTATGATGTCGGCGGAATAAAGTCGGATGCAATTCAAATTGCAACTGGTGAAGGAACGGTATATGTGATAAATGGTATTATATATACGGATGCGAATATTACTGTGACGGAAGGCGATATAGTCAAAGTTACGCTTTCTGGTGTCGGTAGAGCGATGACATCTTATACTGGAACGATAACAACGACAATTCCTTCTGATTTATATACGTATAAGGATGTGACGGCGAGCACAGTTGGAAATCTTGGAAACGGAATAATCAAAGATTTCTCGATAGATATAAAGAACGCTCCGGAACAATATTACTCACTTGGTAGTCTTGAATATCAGGCATATCTACCGACCAAATTCGAAGCAAGCGGTAGCTGGACGGTATATCACAATTCATCTCCTTCTGAAATGCCGACAGTGTTACCTGCAACGGCGACAAGTTCGGCGGATGTGATAACTCCATTTTCGACTGTATATATCGGTACAGACGCTAACAAATATACATTTTCTGTTTCTGCCGGAGTTATAAATGAAGGCGAAATGACAGTCGAACCTGTTACTGTGGTACTCGATAAGATTACTTACATCGGAAGTGCCGTATCGGTTACATAGACAGAAAGTATATATATCTCAGATGTATTCTTTTAATCTATGACAATTGAGAAGGAATTGGCAATCGTTTATGACGGTGCGGAAAAGATAGTAAAATTGCACGAAATTTCATACGGCAAATATAATCAGATAATGCAACAGTGTACCAAACTCGAAATTGCCGGAACGACAAATTTAGCGAACATAGATTTCTGGAAGATGCGGCGAGCGATACTCGAAGCAAGTCTTGTTGACAAAATAGATTTAGAGAAGGTTGGTATGCAAGACGGACAGAAACTCGAAACTCTGGCGATGAAGATAAACGGCTTGGAAGAGAATGTCGCCGGTGATGCCTCCTTTCAGTCAAAAGTTTAATCAAGACAGATACGAGACTTCTTATATATTAATGCGAGAGATGAATATATCTCCGTCGGAATTGAAGAAACTACCGTTAACGCAGGTTGTTTATTTTATAAATAGACTTACGGAAGATAAACAGGCGGAAGAAATGGAATTGAAACGGGCGCAAAGACACAAATTTTAATATACTATCTGTTATATAAACTAACTGAATGAGATGGCAGACGATTTAAAGATAGACGTCGGTTTCGACGAAGAAGGCTTTAAAAAAGCACAAAAGGAAATTTCTAATTATTTCAGAGTATTAAATTCTATGCTGTCGAAATTCGAAGAAACGCAAGCGAAACTTCCACTGCAACTTACAACAGTTATCTCTAAATCTATTGCGGAAATAAATGCGGCTATGCGGACAATTCACCGTTTTCAACAGCACGATTTGACATCCGCTCAAATGGGAAAGATGGTTAGACAGAGACACGGTGGATTTTTTAGTGATAAATTAATCGCGGAAATGCAATCTAAAGTTACGAATACCAAAGCACCAATAGGTGTATTTCTTGCGGAAAACGCTAAACTTCAAAGAATGATGATAACAGAAATCGCCTCGATGGTTACAGAAGAAAAATCTGTTAAAGATATAATTAAAACAATGTCAGATAAATACGGAGCGAGTGAGACATATACTCGCGCAATTCTTAGAGTTGTCAGAAATCCTGCGGAGGAAACGAGACGTGCCAAAGCGGAAATTGCGATGAAAGCGGTTGCCGAACCGTTAAAAAAGTTCGGAATGTTAGGCGAAAAAGGTGGCGGAGGTATCAAAGGAGCAGTTGGAGACGCTGTTGGTGGTATGAAAGGTATTCTCGGCGGTGTAATGAAAGGTGTGATGCTCGCTCCGTTGTTAATCGGTATAGATTTACTTAAACAATTAGTTTCATTTATTATGAATTTGGCACCGATGAAGAAAGTTTTAGAGATGTTTAAAGGTTTCATGACTATATATTTGATGCCGATAGCGTTGATGCTCATGTCTTTATTGTTTCCGTTTATCTTGTTTTTCTTTCAGTTATTGAAAACTATAAATATCGGAAAATGGATGACTAACATGGTAAAACTTAGCAACGAGATATCCGCGATTATTCTTGTAATGTATCAGGCATTTAGACCGCTTCTCGCTTTGTTACTTAATAACATACTTATTATATCACAGGTGTTAGCCGTTGTAGTCGGTGGCGGACTTATAGCGTTACTCGCGGTTTTGATAGCCGCGTCTATCGGAATAGAAGAATTTGTGATTATCGCTAAATTCATATATAATTTTAATAAAATTATGTTTACTGGTATGTATAACGAAATTATGTTTTTATATCGGCTGATAAAAGGCGGATTGCCAGTTATGATCAATATAGCGTTAGGTATATGGAACGGTATAAAATTGTTAACTGGCGGATTTAATAGTATGTCTAAAGGATTGACATCGATAGTCGGTGCGATACATCTTCCTAAATTGGCTGGTGGCGGAACTGTTATGCAAACAGGAGCGGCGATTGTTCATAAAGGCGAGGTCGTTACTTCTCATCCAGTTAGAAATAATATAAGTGTGAATGTGAATTTGGCAGGCGGTTCGACAATGCCATATACAACACCACAGGAATTAGGAAAAGTTATCGCAACGGAAATAGAACGCAGACTTGCATCTGTAAGAAGATGGTGAATTTAAATGCCGTTTATAGAAGTTAACATAGAAGGTTCGACAAGCAAATATACATTTCCGAATACATCTGGTTCGGCTGGCGGCGATATGAATGTTACATTTAGTAAAAATGTACCGTTGACAGTATTGCCGATTCCAGATATAGAAAGTCCGTTTTTGTTGAATTTCGGCGGTGTGACAATTGATATGCAGGTTAGCTGGATTACAACGACATTGGCAGATTTGCAATTTTTTACCTCGACAACGTTGATAACCGTGTCTGGCGCGTCGCATCCATTTGTTTCTGCGGATGTGACGGCGACATATACGTTAAATATGACAGATGTATGGGGAAGCGCGGCGATATTCGTCGGAGTTATCTCGTCGTTTTC
>JAEHJW020002938.1_pt1 | contig 12349 bp, 16 predicted proteins | sample 9271431 | NCBI WGS metagenome assembly JAEHJW02
GCAAAGGTTGCGTTGGCAAACGATCGAAACGTTTGTTTGATCTCATGGATTCATCACCTCAAGTTCTAGTTCAACTCGCGGGTTTTTCGGATCCGTTGAAAAGTCCATGACTTGTGGCAAGATCATGCAATCATCGTGCACAAGCACACCTTTGATCGCGTCATTGAGAAGTTTAAAAATATTATCCGGATCTCTCCGATTCGTATTGCCCCACCAGATCCAAACACGAAGGATGACTTTTTGACTCTCTTTCGGCATGTGCCAACCATTTTTCATGGCCCAACTTTTCGCTTGCCAACCCGCTGTTTCAATGAATTCAACTGCTTTTTCAGTCTTGATGCGTTTATTAATACGAACGTTCCGATAAGCATTGTTCACGCTTGGTGGCAATAACAAAGTTAGTCGATCGGATCTGTTTTCATCGATTTCGAAGTCAAGCATCAGATTTCACTCCTTTTTCAAAAGATCAAAGCTGGTCATTAATTCGTTGATGATTCATCATTTTTGGGTGAGGAGACCCCGACTTCTAAGCCATTGCGTAAGTCGGGGAGGAATCGCCTGCCCTTCTCCTTTCTATGAGTAAGGTACTAGCATGTTCTACCTTTTTTAACTTGCTGACACGAGCAGACGCATGAATTTTTGTGCCATCCAATTTTCGTAAGTCAAAATATCCGCTTGACCGTCTGCCAAAAATCAAACATTCCTGTTCTTCGTAGACCACCTTGTCAAACAATTGAAATCCATGGACAAACCGTGATGCCTTGTTACTTTTGCGAATGCCCTTTTTCGCGTTTGCTTTATGCAGTTGCCGATTATTCTTGCGTACAAACTTGAGCAGATACACAGTGTCCGTTGGTTGTGCAAGCGGATTTCCACTGATGCAACGGGCGTCAATCCTGTGTTCTTTTGGTAGTTGATGAGTAATCCTCGTATTCTTGGTAAGATACCCGTAAGTCAATTTGACTTCGGGATATTGCGCTTTTAATCCGTTGTAGATAAACCAGCGCATGACCGTCATTTGTGATGCATCCCGTAGTGATTGACTTTTCGCATGAAGCAGGTGTTCTAATCCCTGTTGATGAACCTTGTTATGACAGGTTTCGCACAAGGTAATCAGGTTATCAGGACGGTTCCCACCAATCTTACGACGCTCAATATGATGCACGTTTAAGATCGTGTCTTTCGATTTACCATGACACCACTGGCAAATGTGTCTGTCTCGAAATAACACATACTCTCGTGTGTTCCAAAATCCTAATTGGTCTCCTTGTTGGTACTGCTCACCTTTGATGTCAGGATTTTTGAGTAATTGCGTATCAAATTGTGCCACTTCCACGATCAGCGAAGTGACAGGCAAAACGGAATACACCAAGTTCACAAGTTTCAAGTGACTATTGACCTTATGTTGTACAGATGGTGCTAACCAACCATTAGGTTTCTTGCGATTGAGAAATCGTGGCTGGCGGTAACGAGTCTTACGATGTCTACGACTACGCCGAAATTCCCGTCTGGTTGCCAGTAGTTCCTGCATGTCAGTACGAAGCTGGACTTCTGCTTCAAACAAAACACGCTCATCTGTGGTTGCTGATAGTCCTACATGCTTTGTACCAGCGTCCACGCCAAGAGAAATCGGTTGCTTGTAGCCGCTACTGCCATACAAAAGCTGAATGGTGAACGGTGTACGGTTGACGACTTTCGCCTTTTGTTGCTTTAGTAACACCCTTGCCTTGCGTGGCGAGCATGGCATCAAAGGTTGACCATGCTGATTGAGTACAAACACTAACATATAGTGTACCTCCCATCTTGTGGGGTCATTGCCTCATGCCCAATGTTGGAAAGACTTGTCATGTGAACAGCACCGCCTCTACCCATCAAGGCTTTTAACCATCCACGACAGGGCTACCGACTTGAGGAGCATCGGTAGGTGTCATGACCAAACCAACGTAGTTTGTAAAAACTCAGGGTAGTCAATCAGAGCTTTTTCAAGCCCCCACTTCAAACGCCAATGGTGTTAAGTGGTGGGTGATTGACGATCGATTAAATTCGTCATAAAAGGTTTTCACCGCGCGAGTAAATACTAAAATTCAACGGTATTTTTTCTTCTCCTTGGTCCAAGATCATCGACACCATATAACCGCTTGAGCGCTCGAATATACGTCGCCCAATACCCTCGTCAATTTCCAGAATCAGATCCATGTATTTTTCGCTCGACACCATCATCGGTAAGTGGTTCAAGTAGCGATAATTCACCACTTCAAACAACCACTCAAGCTGATAATCCGTCGGTTGCTTTCGACCTTTGTAGAGATCGTCGATAAAGAGCACGTCGGTCTCTTTCATGCGCTGAACAATGGCGTTGGCATCGGCATTACTTTTAATGGCATCGCGCAGTTCGTTCGAGCCTTCGACCCAAGGAAAATAAAGCACGCCGAAACCATTCGAGAGTAATGCATTAGCCACAGCGATCAGTAAGTGCGTTTTGCCACTACCTGGTTGACCAACGAACAAAATGCTGTTGTGTTTGGCGTGACGAATTGTTTCGAAATTGTCCAAATACTCATTCGCAATTCGATAGGATTTCTTCACGCATAACGGGCGATTTTCAAGCGTGAAGTTATCAAAGTTGAGCCTTTGAAACGCTTCCGTGATGCGTGACGACTTGAGTAGTCTTTTCAAGCGCCGCTCACTAACGCAAGAGCACGTCCGCCAGTATTCAACACCGTGATCATCCGTGATCAGTAAACCCAATTCATCCTTGCAAATCGGACAATCGTATCTTTTCTCGTCACTAGACACTTGAGTAGTTTCTGAATGCTGCAAACTTTCCCGAAGTTTCTCGATTCGCTCCAGGATCAGTTTTGCCGAAGCTCCGATTGGTTGCATATTTTTCAACCCCCACTTCATGTCGGCACGTCAATTTGTCATGCAAGTCCAGAATGTGATTTTGACAATAGGTCAGTCGTGCAATCTTATCTCTGCTCGTTCTTGGCTTGTAGTTTGCAAATGATTCTCTGATGCCCTGAACGATCGTGGAGATTGGCACTCCTGATTCCGTAAGGTTTTTCAGCATGAGCAGTTCATCCGAACCGAGCATAGGCCGTTGCATCAGAGATACAGCAAGTTGCTCCACTTCGAAGTATTCGTCGTGTATGAGGATTGGCACCCCATCAAGGATTGGAACCTGATTACACGATGTATCTTCGCACGCGGTCGTCGTGAGGGTTGGCACCTCATCAAGGATTGGAACCTGATCTTCGCGCGCGGTAGTAGTAGCATCTTTAAGTATTTGGTTAGGTACGGTTAGGTACGGTAGGCATGTACCGCCTGTACCATCAGTACCGGTACCGTACCCATTGCCTGTACCGGTCCGTACCGTACCGCCTGTACCGCCTGAATCCCTTATCCCACCTGGATTAATTCGAACTTTACTGCTTGTTCCATCGGTACTGCCTGTACCGACAGTACCGGTACCGTACCCACCACCAGTACCGCCTTCATTCTCTGTCCAACCTGCGTTATTTCGCACTTTACTGCTTGTTTTGGTACTGCCTGTACCGCCAGTACCGGTTCGTACCGTACCGCCTGTACCGCCTGTACCGCCTGTACCGCCTGTACCTTCTTCTAACTCTTGCAAAACTCGTTTCGCTGTTGATTTGCTACAGTGAGCTTCAACCACGATAGCATTGAGCGTGATCGGTTTACCTACTACATTCAATTTTTCAATGGCTTTTTGGATGCGTTCTACTGCTTCTTCTTGACGTTGTGCATTCACTGCTTTTCCCAAATCGCGTCGTTCAATCAATTTCCCTGCAAAATCATACCAGTCATGGATTGTGAATGACATGTCTAAAAATCCTGATTCAAGCAAAGCATTGACGAGCTTGTGCGGATCTCCTGACCATTCCATTGCATCAGCTAACTCTTCTGGATGGTATTTAGAGAGATCGCCATTTTGCGCATAATCGAGTGCCCACCACCACAAGATATGTAGATGGCCAATCGCTGTGATCCGATCTATTCCTAACAATCGGGCAAACCGTTTTGTTTTGGGATGCTGCTGTAGTGACTGGTGACTCTCAACCCAAGCCATGTAACATCACCGCCTGATTAAGCAATTTCCTGAAGTGTTTTTGCTTCGATAAACAATTGATTCAAGTTATCCTCTGCCTCCGTTATTCGACCGCACACGTAGTCGATCGTTTCTGGATCAATCGCGGCGTCGAACATCGCTTGCCACATTGCTACCTGACGTTTAGCCCTTTGAATACGCTCTCGCATCGCTATTCCTCCTAAAACGGTAAGTCATCGTCTGAAAGATCAATAGAAGGTTCATCATCTAGGAATGGATCACTGCCATAAGTTTTTTCGCTAGGCTTAGTAGCTTGATTAGGCGGTTTAGCATCCTGAGCACTTGGCGATAAAAACTGCACACGATTCGCAACCACTTCGGTGACTCGTACTTTTTGACCTTCTGTCTTTTCATAACTACGCGTCTGCAGCCGTCCTTCGACGGCGCACTGCTTGCCTTTGGCGAGATATTGCGCCACCAATTCGGCGGTTTTCTGCCAAGCGACAATCGGGATAAAATCCGTCTCTTTCTCGCCATCTCGCTTCGCATCGCGATCGACGGCCAAGGTAAAGCCGGCAACAGCGACAGCGTTTTGTGTGTAGCGCAACTCAGGATCTGCGGTCAATCGACCAATGAGGATGATCGTATTCATCGTTTTTACACGCTCCTTAAGGTTGTTTAGAGAGGGGCAAAAGCCCCTCAATTCGTTTCTGGTTCAGATTCTTGTGTCGGTAAAATCTCACCGGTGGTGGTATCAACGACTTCCTGCCCATGAATATCAATCGCGTAAGCCATTTCTGGCTCGATCGTCGTCTTCGTGGTTTCGTCCATCGCCAACGCTTGGGCAATTTCAATGGATTTTGGCATGTATTTGGCCATTTGCTTAATGCACGTTTTACGCGCCATCGCATCAAATTCGGATATCCATATCCCAGTAAAATTACCCTCCTTGTTTTTCTTTGCGTACTTTTCGCGAAACTGCATCATATCGTCAACGCTGGCGACGTAATACGATTCACCGCCCTCAACCGTACGTGCGTAGGCATAGTAAGCGACGACTTCTCCGCGCGAGCCTTTAAGCAAAGGCTTGTGAACCAGTCCACCATTGGAGCCAAATGAGTATTCAAAAACATCGTTTTCTCGCACTTCGTTGGCGATAACGACCGCGATTTGACCACTTCGACGCATAAGATCAATCAAACCTTGATAGCCAATCTGGAACTGCACAACGAAAGAGCGAGTTTTACTTTCCCAGTAAGGAATGAGGTAAGCATGACCGAGTGGGCCAGGTTCCAGACCAAGTTGCGCACACTGCATGAGCGCCCCGATGAAGGTAAGTTGATCGCATTCAAGGAGTTTTGGATTCCGCCTGACTTCGGTCAAGGCAATTCTGGCCAAACGATCCGCGTTCATGTGTTTGGGAAGTGCGCGTTGAATTTCACCTTGCATACTTTTCAGTAAGCCGTTTAAGGTTTTTCCAGGATCTTGTTGGGAAGTTTGTTGAGGTGTAGAAGATGCTTTGGTTTGAATTTGCGCTTTAACGTTTTCTGTATTGACTGACATGGTAAAACCTCCTATTTAATCGAGAACCGGCGCGATTCGCTGGTCTTCGTGTATTTTGCATAGACATCAGGCATATCCACTTGCAGCGCTTTCGTATCAAGTCGCTTACTTGAAATCGACTTCCATATCACGCGACGCTCACCCGCATATCCCGTTTCGTTGTCGCCAAGCAGTTGCTTGAGTTGATTAGCGGCTTCGTTCTTGCGTTCCTCAGCCGCTTTTTCTTCAACCGAAGCCTCTTCGTATTGCGTGATCAAGGCAGAAGCGTTTGGCGAAAGTTCAATACTCGAGTTCGGCTTACTCACGGGATAAAGCATGGTCAACACATCTGCACTGTTGCTTGATCCATCCAGGGGTGGAGGTGTGCGTGTTTCAACGTGGTGCCAAAACTCGAATTCAAGACCAATGAGTGTTTGAATGAGTTCCTCATCACGTTCAATCCGTTTATAGCGAAATTTATTGCCACCGATGAGAACGGCAATCCACCACGCTTGGTATCCGGTAACTGCCATGTAATGCATGCACTGGAGAATGTACCTTGCTGGAGCTTCATCACCATCCCAATCACCTTTGGCGTATTCGGAAGCGGTTTTGATCTCCAGTCCCTCGTTTCGGCCAATGATCAAACGATCTACGTTGGCCAACATCCACGTGTGTTCAGGGTGATGCAAAATTGCATTTCTACGTTGAATTTTGAGACCCGTAACTTCCGAAAATTTTTCAGCAACGACAGGCTCAAGACGATTTCCCCATTCCATGGCTTCGTTTTCCTCGATTTCAGGCGCTTCACCAATTTTGTCGAGGTATAGTGCGATCGGCGAACGCCAAGGATCAATGCCTGCGGCGGCAGCTGCATCACTACCACCAATCCCCATTTTTCGATAAACGGTTTTCCATTCTTCTCGGGTAATAAAGCGTGTATCGACGAGAGATTTCGCGTAGGCCATTGAGTGAATCCCCCTTTGGAGTTATAATGAACTTATGTTTTTTTACTTTTTTCGGTAAGAAACTCAAACCGTTGAAAGAAACGAATAGTTCATTGTGAAACGCAGTCGCCATTGCCGTGGCGGCTTTTTCTATGAGTAAAGACACATTACAAACGCGATTCCACTTCTTGCATCGCCAACTTCCTCCATTTTTCTCATCCCTCGACATATCGTTTTGATCGCAACTTGTTGTAATGATCCTTCGAGAGTTGGCGCATTGAGAAACCGTAATCAAGACACTGGACACCAACATGCATGTAGCACGCTTCGATTGCATCCATGACTTGCATGAGTTGTTCGTACCGTTCGCGCTTCCGCCGTTCAGTCTCGAACGTTGGCGGGAAATAAGCATCGATTCTTTCAATCGCTTGAATCGCTTCGTGGAGTTCCTCGACACACTTTTCTCGCACAGCTGCTCGATGTAAATCGACATTCGCCCCATCAAGCCATGCTGGACCAAAACCAGTGAGTTCACGCGCAAGTTCCGCATAGAGTGCCGGATGGTCAAGCTTTTCCGCGAGCTTCGGCGCCATGTCTCTTGCGATCGTCCTCTCACCTCGTTCAATCGCCGAAAGCATTTGTTGACTGTATGGCACACCAAGATCGGTTTGCTTCACCTTTCGAAACGTTCTGGATAATCGAATCGCCTGTGGTATCGGCATCGTTATTCACCTCTTTTTGTTGTACTAGTAGAAAATTAACAGAATTTCCTGGGCTATAATAAAGGCATCACCAAATCCCCTCATCGATCGGACATCCTCGTCCATTCTCACGCCTGCAGGAGTGATTCATTTGTCCATCAGTAACGCGTAAAGATTTCTTCTGCACTTGCCCCGCTTTGCTTTTCCATCCATTCCAAGAACGAAGCACGATAAATCCGATGAACCTTCGGAGAAAGCACATGCACCGGGAAACCATCTTTTTTAGCAATACGTTGCGCTTGTGACACACTCACGTCCAAGATCTTTGCCAACACTTTGTAATCAAATGCTGCTGGGATTTCCTCAAGCAACATCACCTTCATCACCCCCTTTTATGCAGTTGACGATGCACTATCTTTCGTTTTTTTCTCATCCGCGGTACAATCAATACGAACCGTGAGTTCGTCTAGCGACGTGTGTAGAATTTCCGCCAGTCGGATGGCTTTCTCCAGATTGGGGAATTTGTCGCCAGACTCGTAATACTGATAGGCTCGATACGTCATGCCGAGTTTTTGCGCTAATTGCTTCTGCGTGAGACCAGCTCTCTTGCGGAAGTATTTAAGGTTTTTACCGAATTGCATCACTTATATCACCTCCTCAAAGCGTAATGTATTACGGTTAATTAAAATTATACGCGTAATTAATTACGCGTCAATAGGGTGCATGATATTTTTATGGATTTATTTTCGAATAGGCTCGTTGAACTAAGAAAAAGGAATAAAGTTACACAAAAAAACTTGGCAGATGCCGTCGGGTTGAACGTACGAATGATTCAGTTTTATGAATCTGGCACAAAAAAGCCTGATTATGACAATCTGGTTAAACTTGCCGAGTATTTCAATGTGAGCCTAGACTTCTTATCAGGCAAATCTGATTCTGAGAAAGGGGTGATTGAGAGAAGCGTTCCATCTGAACAAGCAGAACTGCTTCGATGGATCGAGGAGAATGTCGGGGATGTCTTCTTCTACGAGTTTGATAAATCTCCCGAGAATGCGAAGAAGCAGTTTATGAAGGACATGAAATACATGTGGGAACGCGATAAAGAACGTGGGAAGGACAAATAAAAACGACATCTTAGAATCGCAAAGGTTCAAAATTCGGGAGTTATAGCGAGGAGAATGAAAGATGCCAGATAATGATGAAATCAAAACTGGGCGATCCATTCGAACTATTCAAATAGGGCATCAATATATGGTTGGCGTTATGGGTGTTACTGAATTATACGGGTTAGACGGGAATGACGTTGTGGAAACGACCTATCAAATTGGGGACGATGGTCACTATCTATTACTTTCTGTTACCGCTACGAAAATCGGAGAGCAAATTCCACGAGTGTTTGATGTATATTTTAGCAAAAATCATCACGCATTTGCCTTAAAACGAATGTCGCATGGGGCGCGTATCATTTTTACAAGCGCCCCTTCGACGTTCACTACGCATACTGTGTCTTCTATACCATACACAGATTTTTTGGCTGTCATTACGGAATACGGCGGATGCTATGTTGATTTAGACCCAGGTCACGTTCTACAAATCAAACAGGTTTTCGGCGTTTAACTAGGACGAACCTCTTCTGCAGCAACCTGTTGTATGACGACACTTTGACCATCAAAGAGTCGTTGTAGCCAATGGATAATAGATTCTTTATTGCTGATGACTTTTTGTGGTTGATCCCACCGAACTACGTTTTGTTTCATTTGGCATTCTCCTTTTCAACGGTATCACTTATGACGTGGTAGGGGACAAGTCAAATGTCAGCGTTATCGACCTGTTTTTCACATTTGGATGAGTTGCATCAAAGTCTATACTGGAATGCTACAAAGGATGGCGGCGATGGGGTAAAGATGTTATCTAGTGTTTCGGGGAACGCATCATGACCTCGACCTAAATGCGGCGAAGAATCTCATGAAATTGGCCGTGAGTTCCAGGGTGACAGCCTGTGGAGAGGACGTAAGACCTGCTTATAAAGAGGCAACCTCAACGAAGCAAGAATTCAACGTCAAAGCTACCTATGCGTAGATTTGAGTAAGCTTGAAAGAACGGAAATAATTATTGAGTTTTGTCAAGACTTCTCACCGCACACGATCTGTTGTATCATCTTCCTATTCGAACATATGTTCGTTTAGGGGGAAACGACATGATCATCGATTTAGAGAGACGCATTAACCAATTCTATTTCTCGAAGAAGGTCTTCAGACCTACCGACATCAGCCTCTATGTATGGGATGACATCGTCCCGATCCGCATCATCCACCGCAATGGTTCAACACAAGCCTACACGATCAAAAATCTCCGCTATGTATTTCTCGACCGCACTAAACCACTACCAACACGGCGCGTTGAAATTGCGCACGAAATCGGCCATGCCATTCTTCATTGTGGCAACCAACTGCAGGTTGATATCACATGGCGACTGAAGCAAGAATGGCAAGCACAACAATTTGCCTTCGCTGCTCTAACGCCAGCTCATATGGTGTATCCCATGATTCATGTTGGTGATCGGTGTGATCGCCTTTCTTTCGAACTGGCCGAGACATTTTGCGTACCTGTCGACTTCATGGCAAGTAGGCTCGATGATCTACGAGGTCGCGTCGAGATGATGTGCATGGATCACGTTGCCGAGAAAATCGAAGACTATGTTTTTATGAGGTGACTTTATGACAACAGGAAGGATCATAAAAAGAAATAAAAAGTGGGGCTATGTGATCAGCCTCCCTTTTGATGCAGAGAAGGGGAAATATCCGCAACGCTGGCGATCGGGTTTTGAAACCAAGAAAGCGGCGCAAATCGCGATGAATGAGGATATTGCAAGTTTGGACGAAGGTAACAAAACGACGGATAAAACCGTAAAAGAATTTGGCGATACGTGGTTAAAAAGCATACAAAATAAATGCAAGCCAAGAACACTGGACACCTATTCGTTTGAATTAGAAAAACGGATTTACCCTTATCTCGGATCGAAAAAACTCGACAAAGTAACACCGCAAGATATCAACAAACTTTACGCGCATTTGCAAAAGACCTTATCGCCATCCACGGTGCATCGAGTGCACAGAACCTTGCGTACTTTGCTCAATCGTGCTGTTAAACACGGGGTTATCAATAAAAGTCCATTAACTTATGTGGATTCACCAACGTCGAAAATCGAACGTCGGAATCCAATGAGTATCGATGATATCACGAAAGTAGTAGCGTGGCTGGAATCACGCTTTCCGGTGACTCATCTCGCCGTTATACTAGCAGTCTATACAGGGATGAGGCGTGGCGAACTGTGTGGTTTACGTTGGATGGATATTGACGTACAAACATCGACGTTGAGAGTCGTACAAGCTCGTCAACGTATCAAAGGCATCGATAGTATAGGTCAGCCGAAAACAAATCGAAGTATACGACCCATACCTGTAGGTGCTGAGGTGATCGAAAAACTCACATCGTGGAAGCAAGAATTACAAAATCACGTTGCGTTACGTGGTGAAGAATGGAAAGAGGAGAGTTTGGTCTTGGTCAGAAAAGACGGTGTCATTATTGATCCTCACTCACTCGTTAGTGATCTGCGAAAAGCTATCCATGCTTTATCCTTACCTCAATCTAGTTTTCACGACCTGAGGCATGCGCATGCAACGATCCTGTTACGCTCAGGAGTGCCTCTTAAAGTGGTTTCCGAACGATTAGGGCATGAAAATATTATGCAGACAGCAAATACCTATTCTCACGTCACGGAGACGATGCAACGTGAGGCCGTCGAAAAGTTATCAGAAGCCTTTCATTTGACCTCTGAAAAATAAATTTGTAGCTGACTTGTAGCTGGACATAAAACAAGGCTCCTCATAAAATTCGAGGAGCCTTGTCAGTAAAGGTTTTCTTTGGAGCGGGTGATGGGAATCGAACCCACGCTCTCAGCTTGGAAGACTGTTTCGATCTACTTCATGACATCAATATACCATGAAACAAAGGTATTATCGTTTCTTTTAAGTCACCAATTGGCTATATGCTTCAAATGAAATTGTAGCTTCGTTGTAGCTGGACGATTAGCCATACTAGACTTCAGCAACATGTCTCGGCATCGACGCAACAGCGTGATATGGTATTTTTCTGACGGTTGACACTCCCACGGCTAAAGCCGCAAGCCCCTATCGGGGTGGGATTCTTTTGTGGTAGTCGGCAGTCAGTTTCCTGGAGCCGTAGTTCCCAAAAGTTTAGGGCTGTGCCATCAGCCCATCCTAAGACAGTGCCTATAGCATCTTAGGCTGGCCGACTGTTACCATCTGCCACAGGTTGACGTAGGATGTTGATTGCGCCTACCCGATCACGATGCGTATGGAATCCACAAGAACATTGGTACTTTCTATCGTTTGCATGGTTTCGTTTCCCACAAGCAGGACATGTTTGTGACGTGTAGGCAGGATCAACTTCGACCACACGAATACCCGCTAAATTTGCTTTGTAGGTGACAAACTGTTGCAATTGGTAGAATGACCAGGTATGCAGATTCTTAGCGTGTTTACGGCTTGTTCTTGCCGTCTGGCGAATGTTTGCAAGGCATTCCAATTTGATGACAGACACACCTTCTTGCTTTGCCAGATTAACGACTTGGCGACTGATTTTGTGATTTTGATCTTTTATCCAACGTTGCTCTTTGTTGCCGAGTTTTTTAATGGCTTTTAGCTTTTTCAGTTTGCCAAGCTTGCGTCGACGAGATTGGTAGGTACGCCGAATGTATTTCGTTTGTCTGCCGTTGCCCATGAATTTTGTTTTACCCGTGGAGGTGACAGCAACCGCAGGAACTTTCAAACCAAGATCGACGCCCATTTCTGCTATGTTAGATGATTCATGTTTCGTGGGGACTTCCAGCGAAACTTGAGCATACCATTTGCCAGATTTTTCAACGACACGCAGGAGTCCAAACTTTGCATTCTCTAACATTTCCCTGTCTCGATCCGTGATCGTTGCAGGAAAAAGTGTTTTCTTTGCTTTTCCATCGACCATGATCGGAAAGGCAACCGAAGCTTCTCCCATCGTGTAGTTTTGAT
>JAEHJW020009179.1_pt1 | contig 12347 bp, 20 predicted proteins | sample 9271431 | NCBI WGS metagenome assembly JAEHJW02
CGGCTAAAAGTCCCGCGCCAGGGGCGAGCTGCCAGCTTATTCGTCACGGATGAGCAAAAGACTCGCAGACCGAACAGGTGCAAACCGCCCCTGGCGCGACAAGAAGCCCGCATCCGCGGGGCTTCTTTTTGGCGTCGGCTGTGGTAGATTTTTTTTCGCCGAGCTGGGAAGACAGCAGCTCGGGTAAAAGGCAGCGTCTCGACTCCAGCGCTGCCTTTTTTTATTTGCAGGCCGGATCAGCCAGATCGCGGACAACAAAAAACCGGCGCGAAGGCCGGTTTCTCTGCTGTCCTGGGCTCCCCTGGAAACGCTTGGGAAGTCAGGATGGTGCCTCGGGAGGGACTTAAATTAGATTTTTATCTATTTGAAAGTAAAGGTGTAAATCTATTTTTGCTTTTGTAATACCCCCATTCATACCCCCATGTCGAAAGTTGCTCGGTAGCCAGGCTCACTTTGCTGGAGTGGTTGCGACTCCTACAGATTGAACCGCGTCTGCATACTTCCAGAAGCTTGTCTCAGATTGCTTGATCTAGAGTCTTAGTTGGGCAAGAAATCACCCTGTCAGCCAGGAATGTGAGCTACGCTCAGCAGCGCGCAGTTGGCCTCAGGCGATGGCCGTCGGTAGGTGCAAAGGAGTCTGCAATGGCAATCAGGTTTAGGAAGTCAATCAAGGTAGTCCCAGGCGTTCGCCTGAACATCAGCAAAAGTGGGGTGAGTACGTCTGTTGGTGGTAAGGGGGTCACTGCCAACGTCAGTAAGAGGGGCGTAAATACTACCGCCAGTATTCCCGGGACTGGACTATCTGCTTCCACTTCTTACCCTGTGAGGAAGCGGGGCAGCAGAGAAAGCGCAGGTCTGAACGCTACTGGTTGGACCATCCTCTGTTTGATTGGTCTGGTGCTCGTCGTCCTGATCCTGAAATGATGTCGGCACGCTCATCTGGGAGGACTTATGGATATCATGGACGACAGACTCATCAAGGCTACCGAGGTCTGCCAGCTAATCGGGCGAGGGAAAACTACCCTCTACAACCTCATACGGAGCGGAGCATTTCCCCCTCCGAAAAAAAATGGTCCGACAAGGCAAGCCGGGGTCTACTTCTCTGAAAGACAGGTTCTTGCGTGGATAGCGGATCATCGAGGTAATTCGCTGCCCAATGATGGCCTGAGGCTCAGGCCCAAGCCAAATGAGATACAGCAAGAGGTTCTTTACGTTGCGGATGTCGCCAGGTTTTTTGGCAAGCCTGAGTCTTCAATCAGAACCGCCATGCGGACGGCGGCCGAGTGGTTGCCTCCTAGCTTCAAGATTGGTTCAGAGTACGTGTGGCTTAGGGAGGATATGCTTCCATTCCTGAGAGCCCTACGTGATAGGTCAAAGACCGTGTTCGACTGAGCGCGGCGAAGTAACACTAGCGCCAAGAAGGGCCATGTTGGTCGCCCCTGAGGACGGTGAGCTTCCAAACTACAGCGGAGAAGTGGCTTGGCCCATCTGGCGGGGCGGGGATTTATAGCCAAGGAGGAAGCATGGAAGAAACCAGATCTGACCTGAAAAAGAAAATCGAGGACGCCCATGAAAAACATGCGTGGACGCTAGCCTTTCTGGTATTTGCCATAGCTGGAGCTATTGCCTATGGGCTGGACCATTGGCTTGCTCGATACGCAGGACATCTCTGGGCTGAATTGGCGCACTTCGCACTGTACGTGGCGTGTTTCTTCGCGGTCTTTGGGCTCGGATGGTTAAAGGACGCCTTCCTTGGGCGACTGATGCGCAAGCGGTAGATATAGGCAGATCATGGGGGAGTGAGGGGGTCAAGGCTGACCAGGTCTTGCGGCAGGAGCAATCCAATTAGCAGATGGCCGCACGTCAACAAGATAGGGCAATGGAGTCCCGGAATGCAGCAACAACCACCAGCTAATCAGGGCGTCGATCAGCATGCCGCTCGTCCAGTATTAAGTACCTACGAAGTGGCAAGCGGGCTAGCCAAATGGTGCATTTCCAGGGGGCTTATCCAGGCTCTTTCACCAGAAATCGATCAGGCTTCCTTGGCAAACGTCCCTGCTATTTCTCTTCCCACCGATGCGGAAAATGTCCTTCGCCATCGTGGTATTGAGTCGATTTCCTACAGCAGCGTTAGCTGCATGATCTACATCTACACCACCAGAAAGGTCACTCAGAAAGAACTGAAATCGCTTCCAGCCAGCCTTCAGCGCCAGGGCATCAGCTATCCACATGGCCGCGTTGATGATGTTGGGAAAGGCCAGCTTGTCTCACAGGGAGCGACTTACTCGATACACCGGAACGCAGCCGGAACATTCTATGCTTGTGGCTCATCGATCTCCCCGGGGAACGATGCTTCAGCTGGAACGATGGGGGCCTTGGTTCGACTCACTGATGGAACAATCTGTGGGCTCACCAACAATCACGTGAGCGCATTGTGCAGCCATGTGGAGCTAGGAACCCCGATACTTGCTCCAGGCGTAGCCGACGTTCGAGCCAACAGCCTCGATCCCTTTACTATAGGGCATCATATTCGCGCGCTGGAAATGCATCATGGCTCCGTGGGCAACATAAATATCGCAGCAAACACCGATGCCGCGATCTTCCGACTGGTAAATGCCGCTTCCTGCAGCTCGATGCAAGGGAACCACTACGACACGCCCGTTACGATTGTCGATCCGTCGGAAGGCATGAAAGTCGCCAAGGTAGGTAGAACCACCGGGCTCACCCACGGTCAAATTGTGAGCAGGGAGTTGAGACCGGCAGGCGTGAACTACCATGCTCAAAGCTACGGGTTCAGCAGCATGATGTGGTTCACCGACGTCTTCACAATCCATGGCAATGGATCGGAATTCTCTGCGGGTGGCGACTCTGGCTCTTTGGTTGTGCAGGTTGATGCCAGCAGCCGGCCCGTCGCGGCAATTGGACTTATTTTTGCTGGAGGTCCAGACTCTTCAGCTCCAGGTGGCGCAAAATCATTGATGCTTCCGTTGAGGCCGATGCTTACTGCATTGGGCGCCACCTTGATAGGAGGACACAATGCCTAGTGATACGGGCTCGCTCATGATGGCGGCAGATCACCTCATGAAGAAGATCGATCCGCCTACTGAGATGGCTGTATCCATTGGAACCTTTTTTAGGCCGGGACGCCCTCTGGCGATCCGCGTTCTTATTCGGCCTCAATACAGCTACCTCATGAGACGCGTCCCTGAACAGATTGATGGTTTTGAGGTGTTACGAGAGGTCGTAGCTATACCGACAGCTTCATAAGCCAGCCCCGCGCCCGCGGGGCTTTTTATTCTAGGATGCCCTTCCCTCCCGGCTCTGCGCTGAGCTGACTACCGTCTTACCCCGGCGCCGAACTCGCTCCAGCGCCGTTCATCCCTACCTAGCGCCTCCCCTGTCGCCATCATAGCCCCGCCGCCAAACGGACTTTCGTTTCAGCTTAGAGCTTTGTCCAGCCGCCTTTCCCTCTAGCCTTCATGACCTCGTAGTTTCTGCGAGCCCGATCAATGATTGCCGGTACTAGTGGATTACCGCCGTCGTCCATGAGCACCTCAGCGAAGGTGCATCTGCAGCCATCAGTGAAATCTGCGGTATCCAGCCATTGCCTAACCTCATCGGTGGTGAACAATTTGCCGTGGCGTTGAGCATGAGAGGGCTGTGTGTCTGGCTTCAATGCTGAAAGGTGCAGAATCATCACCTTTGTACCGTAAGTGCGGCTATTCGCATCGACTTGGCCTAACCGTTCGAGCCAGTTCCTCTTATCCATACTCGTCCTCCAAGACGACTACCCACGTACTGTCCCATGACCTACAACGAGGATGGGTTGATCCCGATTCGCTTTAGTGACTCGGCTAGCGATGGATCGATGAGCACTTCACCCGTGGTCGAGGCTGCCTGATTGATGCCTACCGTTCGGTATTTCAGCGTAGTTCCTGAGAGCATTTGCTTCAGGATCTTTTTAGCCTTGTCGCCGCTAGTTACGGTATAGGGGCTCATCGCTTGGGCCATGCTGGTCATAACCTGTGCTTGAGCATTTTTTACGATCTCAGCTTGGTCAGGAGGGAGATTCATAGAGTATTGAGGAGCTTCCGGCATCATGCTGACCGGGGTTTCTTGAGGAGTAATGGTCCAAGCCTCATTCTGGTCGACTCGGAGTTGAACGGTACCTACAGGTATCTTGTAACGGCCGCCGGACATGAGGCCTACATAGATTTCCTCGCCTTCTTTACGCACGACGGGATAGTAGTGCATTGACCTGGTGATCACTGAGTTCGATGTAGAGAAGTCGCCAGTTGTGACCATCATGGTCGTTTTGTCAGTGAATTCATCGGTTGTGCTAGTCGCTTGCCATACCGGGCCGGTAGAGCAACCGAACAAGAACAGCGTCGACGCTAAAGCAATAGTCCGTTTCATCACCTTCTCCAGTAGCCTAGCGAAGGGATTGTAGCAGGGTGACATCATCCGGCTTGCCGTCAACAGACTGGTAGGGCAGCGGTTCATCTCCTGGAAGGCTGCGAACACCCTAACGAGCTTTGTTCGACACCCACCTCGGTTGCGCTTCTTCTACCTGTGGAGTGCCCGTGACGGCATAAACCGTTACTGCCGGCCAGCCGTTTTGCTTGATAGTGTGACGCACCCCATTTCTGCGGAGGTTCTCGATCTGACCGGCCTTCGTTTTGGCCCCCGTCAGTTCGCAGACCTCCTTGTGCGATAGAAACTCGATTGGCATTACTCCTCCCTCTGCTTGGATTATTTCCGTCCCTACTGGTCGTGGCGGTTCCTGCCGTGGCCTGCCGACCTTCGGAGCCTTATGCTCTCCCGCCTCATATTCGCGTAGGAACTTTCTCACCGTCTCCAGCCTCCAGCACACCCTAGTGCCCTGTTTGAAGAACGGCGGTAGCCAGTCAGGGCGAGACTGAATTGCGCTTCTGATTGATGATTCTGTACGGCCCAGAAGCTGAGCAAGCTGGGGGACGTGGATGATTTCTGGCTCCATTGCGTACCTCCTTGTGACGAAACATGCCGGCACTGGTTGAGTGGGTTACACCTCCGAGAAGAGGAAGGCAGCTTTGGCTTGTCCGGGAAGAGATTCCGAAGGCCAGTGCCATACACGTCCCCCCCTACGGCGGTGGCATGCCTTGACCTGTTCGCGAGAAGTCCAAGTTCATTCCCAACCATTCCCGACGATTCCCCTTTGCTCTTGTTTCACAGAGCGCTAACATCTGGCTACTACTGTTCGAATAACCAGTATCGAGCGCGGCGTTTGGTCAGCCTAGCCCGACGGGACGAAAAGCAGGTTCCGCTTGCCTGGCTGGTCGATCCACCTAAGTGGGGCGTTTGGGGAGGTGCAAAAAATGGTGCAGATACCTACAGCTGAAGAGTTCTTTCAGCTTTCCATGCTGGAAGAAAACTATAGAAAAAGCGTTCGCGATTCGCTTAGGTGTATAGAGTTTCCTGAAGACGCATCAATTCTTAAAGAGTCTGACTTCAATCGCCTTGCCGTCGTCACGGCCAAAGCCAGAACCGACGTTTTCCATGAGTTATTGGAAGCGTCCACAGCATGGCAATGGCTAGCCGAACAGTCGGCCTTTGACCAAGCTATGCAGTCAATGACCAAAAAGTATACACCTCAAGACCCTAAGTACCGAATGAAAAGGCTCCTCAAGCAAGGTGCTACCCGGGCCGGAAATTTCTCTCACCACGCCGATTGGTATGCAACTCGCCCAAGTCAGTACATCTACTATCTGGCCGGACTTGCAACAGCCGCAAATAATTTTCTCACTGGTCGAAGCGTAAGGGCGGCAACAGAAGGCCGAAGCATTTCACTGAAGATGCAAACGCTGCTTCTTGAGTTTCAGAAACTCGGGACCAGTGGATGGATTGCACCAAGTGCTGAGGAAATTTTAACCGTCAAGACAGATAAACTCTTGATGTACCTTCAGCGTATAAGTCCACCGCCCGCAATATCCAGAAGAAATGACAGTGATTTAGGCTCCAGGCTCTTTGCAACAGAACTTATCCAACTAAATCAGAGAGTTTACTCAGCAACACACAAGCGAGCAGTGTTTCACCTTATGGGGCTTCCGCTGTTTGAGCGTCCTCTAGAAATGCGCACAATCGAGAGGCTAGCCAAAGCAGAGAGAGAGCGAAAAAAAGAAAATCACGACATAAGAGGCGGAATTGCATAAGAGCTTTTGACGGCACCAAGTGACTAGATCCCCCTCACCATTCTGGTGACCAAATAAGCGCATTTCCGCCCTCTGTTCGTCATTCGAGAGCTAGCATCTCGCAAAATAGGATGAAGCCATTCCCAACGCTGCCCAGGAGGCTGCAGAGAATGGCAAGCATTACCAACACTACCCAGCCCGCTCGCCGCTTCATCAAGCGTCAGGCCGTCGAGAAAATCACCGGCCTCTCGTGCTCAGAAATCTACCGCCGCATTGCTACTGGTACCTTCCCCGCACAAGTCACCCTCGGTCCGAAGTCCGTTGTTTGGATTGAGGACGAGGTGAACGCGTGGTGCGAGGCGCGTATTGCCGAAAGCCGGGGGGAGGCTGCGTGATGAGCCGTGAAAAATTTCTCCCGAGGGTTTTGCGTGGAGCGTCCCCCCTTGCGTCGTGGCTTGCCCGGAGTTATGGTAGTTGCGTCACGGTAAATCCTGTGGCCGGGTTTGGCGACCCGATGAGCAATAGGCGCATAGGCGCCCACCATCCCATTGCAGGCGCTTTTTTTGTGCCCGCAATGCCGTGTTATGGCGGCCGTGCGTGGGAGACCTTCGGGTCTGCCGGGTCCCTATTGCCCCGGTTCGCCAACCTGCGCACGGCTGCCTCCCTTAACCGTTTGGCGACGGTTGGAGGCAGCTCCGATTCAGCAATAGGAGCTCAGTCCATGCTTACCCTCAATCCGTTCGTTGTCTGCGCCGCCACCTATCGCGCTTTGGCATTTTCTGCACTTCGAAGCGATTCTCCTCTGTCTGTTCGCTTGACTCGTTACCGCTCCGCCATCAACCGTGCGCGCTTCCTGGAAGCGAAGGGCGGTGAAGCATGACCGCCAAGCGCTTCGTTCGTTGTTCCATCGAACAATATCGGTATTTTGCAGAGATCGCCCGCCAGGCGCGCACCTGCCTAGAACTCGTTGCGTCCAGCGAGATCGACGGCAACTTTGGGCGAATGAGCCTGATGTGTGGTGATGCATTCGTGGATGCCTCTAGCGACAAGCCCGGAATGATGGAGCGCTGCATCATCGAGTTGGTGGTGGATATCGATGTTGACCGTTTCCGTTCCTGTGCCAGACCTGAAATCGATTGGTCGACTCTCGCTGACGATGAGATTCATTTGTTCGTGCTGCAGCATGAGATCGGCCACCGCGTGGATAACTTTCACACCTGGGATATGTCTCCCGAGGCAAATGATGAGGTCCGCGCAAGGTGCAACCGCTATCTCCGCTGGGCCAACGAGGTTCTGGCCGACCGCTATGCGTGGAGTAAGGTGCGGCCTGGTGAACCGATGCCGATTGGCGAGCACGGGGTCAGGAATGCTGATCTGATCGAGGAGACCCTGGCGTTTCTCGACACTCACATTCCTCGGATGCCCTGCAAGCCGCAACAGACCGATCCCAATTGCTACAGCTGCGTTCCTGTCCGGATGCTATCCAGCGATGTGCTGGCGGCATACGTAGGGCCGGAGTGCCATCCGGCGAAGATTGCCAGGGCTAGGGAGTATGTTCGCAGTAGCAGGGAGCGCCGCCATCTCCCGTACCCGGTCCCTCTCTTTGAGGCTGGGCCTGGCGACATAGTCTTGACCAGCTTTGCTGGGAGGGCTGCGGCATGACTGATCTGACCTCCCTCCGTGGCAAGGCCGCGACAATGACCAGTATCGAGCTGTTGGAGTTGGTGAATCATGCTCGAGCTGAGTTCGGCGAAAGCCCCGTTCGCCACAACGATTTCGTAGCCAGATGCCGGGATGAGCTGGATGGCGAATATTACGAAAGTTTCGTAGTAAAGCAGGAGGGGCCTGGTCGTCCTCCTGAGGCACTGCGCCTCACCCGCGATCAGTGCGAATTAGTGGCCATGCGCGAGTCGAAGGGTGTCCGACGCGCGGTTCGTGATCGGCTCAGAGCGCTCGAAGCAAACGCATTGCCGGATATTTCCAGCCATGAGGGCGCTTTGCTCGCGCTTCAGGGAGCAGTCCAACGTCAGTTGGTGCTGATCAGCGAGAACAAGCAACTCGTCGCCGAACGTGATCATGCCGTCAAGACCAAGGCGCAAATCGGCAGCCGCCGAGAGGCTCAGGCGATGGCCAAGGCTTCCTCGGCAGTACGCCAGGTCCAGCGCCTGAACGACGAACTGGGACACGGCACTTGTTTCGCCACTGTCACGGCTGTCGAGATCGCTGCTGGCGAGAAATTCCCCATCAATGCTTACGTCCCCCTGCGCAAGTGGTGCCAGACCTATGGCATTCAGCCTGAGGACGTTCCTGACCGGCGTTATGGGAAGGTCAAGGCATGGCCGGCAGCTGCATGGCTGGCCGTTTACGGCATCGATCTGACGTTCCTCTTCGGCGCTTCTGGAGCACAAGCATGATCAAGCTAACCGACGAGCAGTCGCATCTTATTCAGTTCGCCGAGACGGTGGTTGACTACAAGTGCAAGCTGCGGACCTTAGTGCCGCGCCTGGAGAGGGAGGGCAGGACATGAGTGTCGCCAAGACTCGCCCCGGGCGAATTCTCCCCAGTCACGACGGCCGCCCAGTCATCGCCGGGCCCTGGCCTTCCTACCGCCAATTCCGCGACTTGCCTGAGCGTGAGCGCTGGGTGCTCTACGGACACGCCAAAGCCTCCCGTGAATGCCTCGAGGAGCAGGGGCTAGTCATGGCGGAATCCTATGACGCCTTTGTAAGGCGTGTGACCGAGGAGCTCGACATATGAACAACGTAGTTCATCTGCCTGTTCAACCGCCGACGATCAGTCAGTTGGAGGCTATGTCCAGTGACACCTTGGCTTTTCGCAGCTGGATGGATGTTGCCACGGCGTTTGAGACCTTTTCGTACCTGGGTGCAAGCCGATCCGAGCTCGACGAGGCCTATCACCAACTGGGTGAGGCGTCACTCGCGTTGAGCGTTCTTGCCGCCAGGCTGAAGGGCGTCCAACGGGAGCAACTGTCAGACTTGGTTAGGGGTGGTGAGTAATGGCTCGCGCACGGAACATCAAACCCTCGTTCTTCAAAAACGAGGATCTGGCCGACCTAGAGCCATTCGACCGCTTGTTGTTCATTGGTCTGTGGTGCTTGGCCGACCGAGAGGGGCGACTGGAGGATCGGCCACGCCGGATCAAGATCGAACTGTTCCCCGGGGATAGTTATGACGTGGAGATCGGCCTGACCAACCTGCAAGGGAAGGGATTTATTGAGCGCTACCAGGCCGCAGGTTTCTCGGTGATCTCGCTGCCGAACTTCACTCGCCACCAGTCCCCGCATAGCACTGAAAAGGACAGTGAGTTACCCGACTGTAACGGTTATCTCACTGTGAACGAGCGCGCACGGGGGAAGGTTGTTCCCGGTAAGCAACGGTTGGTGCATGCGGAAACTGGCGCATGCGCGGATGCAAATAACAGTGCTTTAACAGTTAAAACACCAGAGCAGTCGCAGCCGGAACCTGTGGATGCATCAACCCATAACGCCCTGATTCCTGATTCTCTGAATCCTGATTACCTGAATCCTGAAGAAGATCAAGAGCAGGCGCCGCAACAGCGTCGCCACTGTCCTGAGCCAGGGAATGATCAATCGGCGGAAAAGCCCAAGCGAGGTTCCCGCTTACCGGAAGACTGGACCTTGCCTGTTGGCTGGCTGACCTGGGCGCTGACTGAGCGCCCGGAGTTCAGCGAGGCGGACATGCGTAAGGTTGGGGATGGCTTCAGGGACTACTGGTGCTCGGCTGCCGGCAAGGGGGCCACGAAGGTCGATTGGCTGGCGACCTGGCGCAACTGGGTGCGCAAGGAGAGCGCACCATCTGCAACTCCGCGGAAGCCAGCGGTGGGCAGCAAGCGCTACCCGTTCATCCCACCCAGGGGCTACCAGCTCGAGGATCACGAGTTCTGGCATCCGCAGATGACGGACACGGTTCTGTCCACTCGGACCCATGACTTCAGCACCCTTGAGCGTTTGCTGGACGGGGAGGGCGCATGCTGACTCCCTCGGAAATCTCCAAGCGCCTGGCCGATCGTGCCGCCGACGTAGCTCGGCACCTGCTGCCCGGCGGCAAGCGGGAGGGCGCTGAGTGGCGTGCTGGCGATGCGTCGGGCGAGAAGGGCAAGAGCTTGGGCGTGCACCTCGTCGGCGAGAAGGCCGGTGTGTGGTGCGACTTCGCCACTGGGGAGTCTGGCGATCTGCTGGACCTCTGGCGGGTGGCGCGCAACTGCGACATGGCGACGGCGCTGAGCGAGGCGAGGGGCTATCTCGGCGTGCAGGAGCCCAAGCTCATCCGGCCGGTCGAGAGCCGGAAGTCATACCAGCGACCGGACAAGCCCAGGTGCTCGACGCCGAAGGCAGACTCGCCGGTAATGGCCTACCTAAAGGGGCGCGGCCTGACCGAAGAGACCATCAAGGCGTTCAAGATCGCCGAGGACGGCCAGAACATCGTGTTTCCGTACCTGCGCAATGGTTCGCTGATCCACTGGAAGAAACTCGGCGTGGAGCGCCCAGACGGCAAGAAGAAAATCACCACGTCGTCGGATACCGAGCCTTGCCTGTTCGGCTGGCAGGCCATCCCGGACGGAGTTCGCGAGGTGACGATCACCGAGGGAGAGATCGACGCGATGACCGCCTGGCAATACGGGCGCCCGGCGCTGTCAGTGCCCTTCGGTGGTGGCAAGGACGGCAAGCAACTCTTGATCGAGCACGAGTTCGACAACCTGCAGCGCTTCGACGTGATCTACCTGTGCCTCGACGATGACGAACCCGGCCACCAGGCGACCGAGGAGATCGTTCGGCGCCTTGGGCGTGATCGGTGCCGCCTGGTGAAACTGGGCTGTAAGGACTTCAACGAGGCCCTCGACGCCCTGTACTACAGCGCCGACGACATCGCGGAGTGCTACGCCAAGGCGAAGAACTTCGACCCGGAGCGGCTGAAGTCGGTCAGTTCCTACTCGGAGGAGGTCAAGGCCGAGTTCTACGACCAGAACCCCGAAACCACGGGCATGGAGCTGCCCTGGAGCGCCTACGCCAACAAGATCCGCTTCCGGCCTTCGGAGCTCACCATCTGGACCGGCTGGAGTGGACACGGCAAATCCCAGCTCCTGAACTACCTCGCGTTCCACGGCATGAACCGCAAGGGCAGCCACGACCGGTTCTGCATCGCCTCGATGGAGATGCCTGCCAAGCGGACCTTGCAGCGAATGGTCCGGCAGGCCTCCGGCATGTCTTGTCCTTCGAGGGGCTACATCGACGCGATCCTCGACGGGCTCGACGGCAAGCTGTGGATCTACGACCAGTTGGGCACCGCGAAGACGGGCGAAATGCTTGAAGACTTCCGGTATGCCGCGCGCCGGTACGGAGTGAACCACTTCATCGTCGACAGCCTGGCGAAGCTTGGGATGGCTGAGGACGACTACAACGGCCAGAAGCAGGCCATGGAGGCGCTGGTGGGGTTTGCTCACGAGATGAACGTCCACGTCCACCTGGTTGCCCACCCGCGGAAGGCTGACGACGAGGGTAAACCCCCGGGCAAGCTCGACGTTCGCGGCGGCGCCATCCTCACAGACCTGGCCGACAACGTGTGCACGGTCTGGCGGAACAAGCGCAAGGAGATGGCCAAGGGAGACGACTATAAGGACCAGAGCGACGTGCGCCTGATCATCAGCAAGCAGCGCCTTACCGGCGATGAAGGAATCTTGGACCTGTGGTTCGACAAGGCATCCAACCAGTATTTCAGTGCGAGCACTCACAAGGCCCGGAACTGGGTTCACTACGAGGGCGCGCGGGAGCAAGCAGCATGAGCAACGTACAACCGATCGCACCTCGAAAGGCCATGACCAGGCTGGAGCGGGAGTTTCTCAAGGTGGCCGGCCAGGAGCTGGCGCAGGTCAAGGTGGGCGGTGCTGCTGCCTTGGCTGCGCTGTTGGTCATGATCGCCAACTGGCACGGCGACCGCGGCACTCTGGGTTTTCACGACTATGGCCGGCTCTGGCTGCAGGACGGAAACGCGAAGGGCGCTGCGGTGGAAACGCTGCTGCGCGATCTGTTTGGCCTGAACGGTCCGGGGGCGGCATGAGCAGAACTCGAACCTACGTGGACAAGCTGCTGGGCGATACCGAGTATCTCCTCGAGCAGTGGGGGTGGTGGCGCATGGATGG
>JAEHJW020001982.1_pt1 | contig 12336 bp, 15 predicted proteins | sample 9271431 | NCBI WGS metagenome assembly JAEHJW02
GCGATGACTCCCAGCTCGCGGCCTCTGGCAACTACTCCAGGCTCGCGGCGTCAGGCTATGCCTCGCAGCTCGCGGCGTCAGGCTATGCCTCGCGGCTGGCGGCATCGGGCGAGTGCTCCCAGCTCGCGGCCTTGGGCGAGTGCTCTACGGTAATGGGTGCTTTTTGCAGTCGCGCAAAAGCCGGACCTAACGGGGCCATTGCTCTCGCGTGGCATGACGGCACACGTCCACGCATCGCGGTTGGCTATGTGGGAGAAGGACTGGAAGCCGATACCTGGTATCGACTGGATGACAACGGTGCGTTTGTTGCGGACTCGGGGAAGGAGGCAATATGAAAGCAGAGATTAAGATTACGCAAGTAGTGATGGACTACACAGAAACCGAAATCCTCGAATGGTCCCGTGCTTGGCGTGTTCGGGGCTCTGTGCCAAGGCCGGTAAATTGGGTGCTGGCCGAGAAGTACCGGCCCCATGGCGACCCGACGGCGGACATCGAGTACCAGGCGCGCGCGGAGAAGTCGTGGGCGAAGGCCAGAGAGATCAATATGGGAGGAAAGTAATATGGGCAAAGCTAATTTATTTTTGGCGTTTATATTGGCATTAGTCATCGGTTTTGTTGGCTACGCGACATTCTTCCTTAAGGCATCGCCTAAGACTATGCCCGCGCACGCTGTTCAGGCTGTCAAGCCTATCCGCCGACAAGTCCCTATCGGCGATCATGTGGCCTTAGTACGGATACAGGAGACCTTGAATAGACAAAGTATAGAAATAAAACGGCAGCGTATGGCTCTAGCGCATGTACGGGCAGAGCTTAATAGGCGATCAGCCGCCCTAGCGGCCTCCATAGCGTCCTCCATAGCGACACAGATCAAAACCATAGCACGGCAGCGCGTGATTTTGGCGAAACAGTCAGCGGCATTGAAACGGCATCAGTCCGAGATTGCGAAGCTTCAAAAAGAAATGGATCATAAGGTGAGTTTTTAAGAAGATACAGGAAGATACAGGGAGGTGTTCATGAAACGCGAAAATGACTATGACCTGATATTTTGGTTAACGGTTTTCATTCTTGTTGGCGTTATGGTGTTCATGGCTTTTTTTGACAATCTTGCTAAAGCCTCTACGACACCTATTGTCACGATCTCCGGCGGCCAATCAGTTTTGAATAGCTTGCAGGATCAGCATGGCACGGCTTTTCAGCTAGACCAGCGGCAAGTACTCGGCTTTAATATGCGCGGCGAACGATGGGGCTACGATGCCGGGTATATCAATCTCGGTCATCAGGCCGGTCTCAAGACCGATGGTCTCTTTGGTCTCTATCAAGTGCGTTTCTTTAAGGGTTCTGTAAGCACGTTCGCGGGCGTCGGCCCCTGTTTCTTGGCGACTACGGTACCGACCGGCATGGGCGGTTATCAGGACCGCTACGGCGTGGCCTTGATGACGCAGTTAGGCATTGCCTACAAGGCTGGAGATTGGCGCATACAGGGCGCGTGGGAACGGATGACGACGTTTCACAATCTTGACGAGGACGTGTTTCTTGTGGGAATAGGCCATACGCTCTAGGGATTCCCCCATCGGCCACGGATGGCCCCCGCCCCGGTATGAGTGCCCCTGTATGAGTGCCCCGGTATGGGTGCCCATATATCAGTTATACCTCCTATCTACATGTTCCTGGCGCGGCGTGTTCATGGCGTCCACATAGCTCGCATCGGCTTTAAGCCCTACGCCGACCCACGTCACTACGCCAGTAATCGGGTTGACGGACTTGTGAGCGCCATGTTCCATAAGGCGCTTCTCCCACGTCGGTTTTTTGAGTGGGGTCATATTGTTCGTTGTACAGAAGTTGTTATAACTCGTCATAAGATCGGCGTAGGATTGCGCGGCGTTATTGTCCTTGACGATGCATGATGAGAACCAGTCTCCTAATATATCCTCTGCGCTTCGGTATTCCAGGGACGCCTTGATGACGGTATCCGGCAATATAAGGCCGTTCATCAGGTATTCGTGAGCGCCGTCTATGATCCACTTAAGGATACCTTCCTCGTCAGCCTTAAGCTTGTCGTCAAGCGTATTGTCGATCTCCTCTGTGGGTATGGACACCTCCCACGGGATGAGGACTAGGCGACGCCATATGCCGTCATCCTGGCCGCGTATGCGAGGCTTATTGTTCGTGTCGATATGCACGGTAAAGACCGGCATGAACTCGAAGAACTCCTTGTGCAAGAAGCGCGTCGTTATCAAGTCGCCGCCGGAGGCCGCCTTCAATAAGGCTTCGTCCAGGACCATGTTATCCGGTGTTTCCGATAGCGTGACCATGCGGGCACCGACGAGGCGGGCCAGATCGTTACGCACTTTGTCCGTAGATTGCTCGCTAAATAGGCTGTTGTTGGCCTTCTGGTAATAGCCACTTCCTAGGATGCGGCCAAGATTATTGATGAACGTGCTCTTTCCGTTCTTGCCGCCGCCGTGGTGAATGAATACCTTATGTTCCCGACTCGTGCCTATGGCGCTATAGCCTACGCACGTTTGGAGGAAGTGGCGCATCTCGGCGACCGGCTGGACACGGTTAAAGTATTGATCCCATATCTCGGCCTTCGCGTCAGGATTGTATTTAATTGGTATGATCTTTGTGATGAGGTGCTCACGTTGGTGCGGCATGACGGTAAGCGTTTTCATGTCAACCGTGCCATTCAAGCAATTCAAGAAGTTTTTATGAGCGTCGAGCTTGTCTATTTTGACAAGGATGCTTTCCAGAACGCTTGCGACCGAGATCATGGCTCGCAGGCGCGCTTCGCTCTCCGAGATGTTAGCCCATTTCAATGTCGCCGCTGCTAGCTTTTCGTATTTCTCATGCTCCTGCCTGTCCTGCGCCGCCGCCATCTTCTCGTAGATTTCCTGCAATTCCTCTGTCCGTATGGCGTTGGCTGTGTCCTTTGCCATACGCATGAGCGCCCCATTATCATCAGGCGCCCACCGTTTGCCGTCCCATACGAGCCATCTTTGCCATTCATGGGCATAGCGGATGTTATGCCCATGACGTAAGGCTAGACGGTGGCTGTTTCCGACATCGGTAAGCGGCTGGCCGTTGTGGCCTGTCGGAATATCGACGGGGGAGATTATTGACTCTGACTCTGACGTAGTGGCTGGCGCGGCCTGTGTGGCTGGCGCGGCCTGCGCGGCTGACGTGGGCACAGTCGCCCGCCTTGCCTTCGCCACCGCCATGTAGTCCGCTATCGTAGTAGTCGGCAATAGCTCGATGTCGTTGGCATCTAAGCGACGTTCACGCTTGGCGTAATCGTCGATGTCCCATCCTTTAAAGTCAGGATTCAGGGCATCTACGTCAATGACGCTGATAGTTGCGGCGACACCTTGCAATGCTCTGATAATGTCAGCCGCGCACTCGTCGCCCGGAATATCATAGTCAGGCCAGATGATGACATTGCGTCCCTTCAATGGGGACCAGTCCATATGCTTAGAGCCTTCCTTGCCGCCCATGACGCTTACGGCTGGCATATGGAATCTGTGTACGATAGCGGCCTTCTTCTCGCCCTCGAAGATATACACATCGCCTGGTATGGCAAGCGTTCCTACGCCATAGAGAAGGCGCGAGGATCGGTATTCGTCCGGGATGCCGCTGGCCCATGCACCATTCTTATGGTTGAAGTACGGGATGACCTGCTTAGATCCATCCGTAGGGTGATCGTATCGGACGGTGTATCCGATGATCTCGCCGTTGGCATCGGCATACGTCCACATATCGCGGTAGACGTATTTTTTGAGCCAGTTATAGAGAATGCCTTTAGGCAATCCATTAGCGCGATTGTTTGAATAAGAGACATCGGGTAGGACGCCGAGGCTTCGGAGCTTATGCAAGAGAACGTCTTGCGAGCATCCAGCAAAGCATTTCCAGAGAAGGTTGCCAGTGGTTGCGCTATTGCCTAGTGAAAATGAGGCGGTCTTATCATCGTGAGCTGGACAGCAAAGAACATACCCGCTACCGGAGGCGCGTGGAGGGCGCCCACCGATAGCGGCGTGAATACGCTCCGCCGCGTCTTTCGCGTTTATGGAGAAGGATGCTGTCATGCGTGGTATCCGGTACCGGCTACCACGGAATCTAGAATCCCCAGCGCATCATCGACGGTTCGTGCGATACCGGCTAATGCGCCGCGCTCCTGGCACATGGCAATGAAGGCTTTTTGCTCATCGGTAACGCGACCGGATTTCGCCTTGACCTCTATCGCAAGAAACTGCGCCATAGGCATGCCGATCATCTCCGCCGTTATAATTGTCGTTTTCATGCCGATTAAATCCGAGCTTCCTACGGCGAGTCCGAATGGGACATACCGTGGATTTTTGATAAGTACATCGCCGTTTTTCAGCCTGACAGATTCCCCTATCCATCCGGCACCTACCTGGTTTCGGAAGATTCGCACATCTGAGCGCGAGCCTATGCCGACCTGTATGGCCTTCTGGATAGAGGATTCGGAGGTCATAGATGATCGCCGGATACTAGCTCCATCTCTAGATTGTTGGCATCAAACTTAACCCCGTCTGCCGCCGCCGCAACATTTTTGACTGCTTGTCGAAAATACGACGGCTTTAATTCTATGCCTATGCCTTTTCTTCCGAGGATGATCGGCGAATAGACTTCTGACCCTACGCCCATAAATGGCGTGAACACAGTTTCACCAGGATTGCTAAACAACTCTACGCATCGATCGATCACGTCAAGCTGCAAAGGATGCACATGCTTTTCATCATCGCTATCTCGCGCCCCCTGAAACGGCAACACACGATTCATGCGTATGTCGTCCCACATGCAATCGGCATATTGCCGCCATATCCAATGCGAGTAACGATTTTCCGTCTGCTTCCCCGTCCATCCACGATAGCTCATAAGCTCATGCGGAATCTGGTTTTCGCCGGCGTAATCAAGCATGCCCTGCGGATGACGTACAGGAACAGGATTTTTACCGGCTTTTCTGAACGTAAGCAAGAAGTCTGCTGATGCTACGCCGCAATCAATGGAATCCTCGACCAAAGCTGCATGCGCTAGATTCTTTTGCATCGTGCGGAGGCGAACAGCTAAAGGTTCTTTCCATATAGCGCGTCTGCCAGTGTAGCGAAAACCGTGACGCTCATGTAAGCGGATTATGTCTCCAGGAAAGTCTATCAGGGAATCCGTGCCGGAGTTGCTGCGCGGTACGTCCATGCAATGAACGCAGGTAATGCGTCCTGGCATCGTGATTCTGGCGATCTCCTGTACAACGAACGAATAATGCTCGAAGAACGAATCATAATCGTCGCAATTAGACAGGTCTCGCTCATTGCTTGAGTAATGATAGAGGCCGCCAAATGGCGGAGAATATATGGACAGATGGATGCATCCGTCTGGCATATCCTTCATTACGTCAATGCAATCAGCATTATAGATAGCATAACGATCAGAAATAACTTGGTCTAAGACAGCCATGATGGTAGCTCCATTTTTGTGACGTAGTTATTTGTCCGGGAAATATCAAGAGCGTTATTCATCTCCTGTATGAGTTTGGCGAACATCTCATCGGCTTGTGCCGCTTTCCTCTGCAGGTTCTTTAAGACGCCCGCCTCTCCTTCTGTCGTAAATATGTCAACCTGAACAGGCTTCGTCTGCCCGAAGCGGTAGCAACGTCGGACGGCTTGGTAGTATTGCTCAAATGAGTGAGACGGGAAGAATGTCACATGATGGCATCCTTGGAAATTGAGACCCCATGCGCCAATTTTTGGCTTGCTCACAAGAACGCGAATGTCACCATTAGCAAACGCTAAGAATGCTTCCTCTTTTTTTGTGTCAGTGTCTGATCCAGATACTTGCACGGCATCTGGTATGAGATTTTCCAAGAGGTCGCCTTCATCATTCAGGTGGCACCATACAAGCGACTGATCCTCTTTTCCGTTTACAATTTCTGCGACTGACTCACACCTTTTGTCGAGAGTTAACCGACGTTCTTCTCGCTGTTCTTTGAGGCCGATGGCAGGTATCGGAAACAAGAACCCTTCCCGCGTGATCTCTACGTTAATCATATGTTCAGTTTCGCTTAACGGCGGCAAGATAAACCGTTCATCAGAAAAACCCATATCTGATGGTTTCCTTATGGCCCGCGCCCAAGATGATACCCATTGCCAGAAGGGGCCTTCGGCATGGCCTTTGAGGCGCCACTTTATAACTTCGCCTCGCATGCGACCTTGGGCAGAATTATTCAGATCGTTCTTGAAGAATCTGTTGAGCATATCAATATGACCAAGGTATCCAAGCGCCTCGCTTGTCGTACCAAGCTCTATAAAATCATTAGGCGCTGCTGTAGCTGTTGCTGTCAAACGATACGGCATATGACGCATAAACTGCGTTATCTCATTCTTCCTGGCGCCAGAATAAGACTTGAGGATAGATGATTCATCGCATACGCATCCTATGAAGTCTCCCGGATTAAACTTATGGAGTTGTTCATAATTTGTCACAACAATGCGCGATGACGGGTCTCGTGATGCTTCTATGCCAAACTTCTCGCCTTCTCTGACGATCTGCGCGGAAACAGCCAAGGGCGTAAGGATTATTACGCGCTTGTTCGTATGCCGCGTGATATTTTCCGCCCATACTAATTCCATTGGCGTTTTGCCAAGGCCACAATCGGCGAATATAGCGGCACGACCTTTGCGGATAGCCCATTCAACTATCGCCTTCTGAAAATCGAACAAAAAGTCCGGCATAAAGATCGGGTCAAATCCGTGATTTCCGCTTAGCTGAGTTTTAGCGGCTATAAAATCATCATAAGCATCAGCACCCATTGTAGACATTCCTTGACTCATCATAATTCGCGCAAGGTGCATTCGTTTCCTCATCCCAATCCATCATCTCGACTGGTATGCCGATTTCCTTCGCTGTTTCGATCTCCCACTTGAGGCCGGAGGACTCTTTCCAGCCGTCCAATGTAAGTACGACAAGTCGTGAGGCATTTAGTAAGAGCGGCATATCCTGGCGCTTCCAGAACGAGCCGGATTGCTGATCCGACATGCACAATTCAATATTGTGCGAGTGTGCTATCGGACTAAAGATTACGCGGCCTTCAAGCATGAGGTAGGCTGTCGCCGCAACGACGCTCCTATATCGTGCTGCTCTGATGTTTGCGTCAGGATGCGTGTAAGGAGACGCCAGATATTCGTAACCTGCGTTCGTGTACATATGGCGATCCAAAACGCGGCAGATTTCCTTGAGTGCGGCGCGGTTCATGCCCGGATATTCCATGATCGCGTCTTTTACTGTGTCGTAAAGCTGGTCTCGTATTTCTGTCATGTGCGTGTCTCCTGTTGGTTGTCGTACGTTTACGCCTGCCTCTTATTCCTCATATTCCAGCGGATATGCGCCCATCCTGGTTTGTAGCCTCTGGCAATCTCGATTTTCTTCAAGTCCTCTAATGAGCGCGCGCGCGCCACTTCGATGCGACGCTGACGCTGAAAGGCGATTTCGTCTATTTCAATAAGCGATCCGTCTACGGACTCGATCTGTCGTTCTTTGGCCGCCGGCATGAATCCGCAGTTCGGACACTTGCGGATCGTGCTGCTATAGGCCGCGAAGCATTGCGGGCATGTCGTAACACTCATCTCGCGCTCTTTTTTCTTTGCCCGCTTGGTTGCCGATTCCAACGTCCATATACGATCTTCGCCCACAAGTCCGTGCGTAATGGCGCAGCTTGCGTGGTCTAGCACGATAAGATCAGTCTTGCCGTCTGCCGGACGCATGCCGCGACCGACACTTTGCAGATAGACAACGAGCGATTTTGTGGGACGGGCTAGAACGACGCAGCTTACGACCGGAATATCGACGCCTTCAATGGCGATGCCGCAATTACATAATACGTCAATACGACCAGATGCCAGAAAGGTGAATGCCTGATCGCGCTGTCTCGCTGGCGTTTTTCCGTCTACATGGACGGCGTTTATGCCCGCTTGGCGGAAGCCTTCGGTAACGTGTTTTGAGTGATCGACGGTCGTTGTGAACACGATGGTGGGCCGTCCTTGGGCGATTTTCTTCCAGTGCGCGATGATGTCGCCCGTGAGCTTCGGCTTGTCCATGATTTCGGCCAGTTCACCTTCATCATAATCGCCGCCTACGGTATGCACGGTCTTCAGGTCAGGCGTGAATGGGGCGAAGTGGCGTATGGGGACGAGATAGCCGTCGCGCGTCATGTCCTTGATGCTAGGGCCGCTTATGATGGCATCGTAAATAGCGCCTAAGCCTTTGCCGTCGATGCGCGTCGGTGTCGCTGTAAGACCTAAGACCACGGTCTGCGGATATGCGTCTATGAGCGCCCGGTAGGATGGCGACATAGCCCTATGCGACTCGTCTATGACGATGAGGTCGGCCGCCGGAAGCGCCCTATGGGCCAGCGTTTGAATCGATGCGATCTGTACTGGTAGATGAGGCCGTGACCGCCAATGCTTCGCCATGATGATACCGTGGTCGATCCCGGCGTCTGTGAGCTTGCGGCTACATTGCTCGATCAGTTCCTTGCGGTGGGCGACGAAAAGGGAGCGGCTACCCTTGGCCGTGGCGTCGGCAATGATACTGGTCGCCACAAGCGTTTTCCCGGCTCCAGTGGGCATCTGTATGATGATGCGTCTGGCGCCTTCTCGGATTTTTGCCCGAGTGCGATCTTTAAGATCGACCTGATAGGGACGCAGGACGGCCATGAGGATTAAGCCGTAAGTTTTAACACATCGTCGAGCTTGTTTTCGCGCACCGCTGCCGCGATCACGCGATCCTGGAGCCTCTTAGGCAAGATATCAGGCCATTGAACGACAGCTTCGGGGGTTATATCTATGGCTCTGGCGATGGCGGAAATTGAGCCAAAAATACGAACGACATCCGATTTGAGCATCGGTTTTTCCTTATGTTGGATTTTTTGCTGTCTGATCGCGTCGGGCCGTAAATCAGGCCAAAGTCAGACAGCCTTTAGGCCGATACTAAGCGGACTTAGCGATAAAGGCAAGCCCCGCCCCCATGGGTATGGGCCGCCCATTGCGAAAATCCCTAACTTAGGTTATATTCTTAGCACCGATAACCCACAAGGAGCACATCATGGATGCCTACGTTTTAGAGAACGTAAGCGGTCTGACGACTTGCGATGTTTCCCACGCGATCAAGGATACGGCGCTTGCCAAGGCGGACTATTTCGAGGTCGCAGCGGCCTTAGCCGAAGCCGTCAAGGCCCGGTCATTCGTCATCGTTCAGCCTGATACGGGCACGGTCATGACTCTGGCTGGATTTGCCGCTCTTGCCGAGTTCAAGAAGTCCTCTGGCGTATCTGTGCGCGTCGTTCCGCTTAAGGTTTTGGCCCACGCCACTCCAATAGTAATCAGTGAAGTTGATCGGGAAGCGGCCAAAGAAAAGGACATAGAATCGATCACCGATTCGGAAACAGCCTTTGTCGAAGGCGAAGTTGTTGATCCGGAAATGGCCCCCGACGCCACCGAGGCGGCAGAAGCGGACGCCCCGCAATCACTGGAAACTGTCAAGCCTGATATCTCCGCTACACCGGCATCCGCCATTGATATGCCAAAGGTAGCCGAGTTCCTGGCGACGTGCATTCGTGATGCCAAGACGCGCGATGAAATCTCTGGTATTGTGCGGGAAAATGAGTATCTTGTCATAAAAGAGGAAGGGGGGCCCGAGTACAAGATGCTGGCCGCGCTCGTGAAGGAGCGATTGAAAGAGCTTCCGAAGGGCTAGACGGTTTATCCATAACCACACAACAAGGAACAACATAATCCATGTCGAACGATCTTAACCGTTGCGAGTTCATAGGCCGTCTTGGCAAAGACCCGGAAAGCCGGTTTCTTCCAAGCGGTAATCAGGTATGTAGTTTTTCTATCGCGTCCGGCCAATCCTGGAAGGACAAAAACACGGGCGACAAGAAAGAGAAAACGGAGTGGACGCAGTGCGAGGCGTTTGGGAAGCTAGCCGAGATATGCGCCACCTATCTGAAAAAGGGCGCTCAGGTCTACGTCTCTGGCCGTAAGGAAACTCAGGAATGGGAAAAGGATGGCGTCAAGAAGTACATGACGAAGATTATCATTGATCAGATGCAGATGCTTGGGTCGAAAGGTGACGCGCCAGCATCGTCGCCGGAACAGATTAAGAAAGAGTTTGACGACTCCATGGGTGAGGATATTCCCTTCTAGCGGGTACAGTAGTCTGGATAAAGTTTGGAAACCCCAGCCGAAGGTGGGGCTAATAACATCGGCAGCATGCGCGGTGAAATGCTCCGCATCGTGAGCATGCCGACTGGCCCCCGTAAGGGGCTTCATGGCAGGTAAGGGTCCTCACGAGAGGCAACGTTCAGACAAGCCTGCTATTTAGTATCCCTACGATTACCTTCATATCATCTACAGAGCCGTCACGGAAAAGAGTTTTTCCTTGATGCACTGTCAATGAAAAGCTGTATTCTTGTTCGCTAATATCGACATAGGCGCTTACGTTGTCTGTCTCCCATTCCAGGATGTACGATCCGTTTGCGCCATCGGATATTTCCGGGTGCCGTAGATGGCCTGGAAGCATACGGATAAAGGCGTTGACGTTATCTAGTGCGCTCGTGGGCGTAGCCTCTATCGTCTTAACCACCCCCGCCCCCGTATCAGTCAAAATACGCATTGACATAGACGCTTCCTGTCGCAAGGGCCGTTCCTATGGTGACTACGAGCGTTCCGCTTCCGGCATTAGGTGCAATGGAGCCGAAGTTAACATCTATGGACCGTAAGACGCCGTTTGTATCCAGTGCGGTAGCCGGGACAAAGGCGCCACCACTATAAATGACCACGCCGTTTAATGTCGCCGTAATCGTATCAACGCCCGCTGTCGCCAGCGTCGCATTATCCGTTATGTCGATATGAATATCGCGTAGGTTGGCATCAGCCGGAGGCGTAATCGTCACTGATGTTGCCGTTCCCGTAATGCTTCCATTAAAGGGCGCGACTGCCTGAACGGCAGATGCCATAGGGATCGGGTTCGTGGACGATAAATAGCCTGATCCTTGCACGATAGTGATAGGCGCAGGATTGATAACCTTTCCGTTCAAGACGACAGAGGCATAGGCTGAGGTGCATGATAGGGCGAGAAAGGCTATTAGGGATGTTAGGATGGTGCGGATTCTCATAAATATATTCCTCGTTTATGGTTCGGTCAGCCGGTCAGCCGGTCAGCCGGTCAAACACGATCAATAACCCATAGATCCATCGTCAAGGCCGGATCGGCTACATAAGCATATGGCATATCGAAGTATCCGTTAAGTCCCCAATGGACGCCCCAGGAATTGCGTACCAGGAATCGTTGCGACGCATCGTCGTAGCCTACGATGACGACGGCATGGCCGCCTAAGAGTTTATCGCCGTTACCAGGCATGGGGACGATGCCGGTCTGTGCGACTTCAGGCGACTCGAACGATTCATAGACCAGGAATCCCATCGTAACGGGTAGCGTGAGGCGCAAGGCGGCTTTAATGAGGTCCACGGCGACTTGGCCTGTTGGTATGCGGTAATAGCCCTTGATGCAATCCGGCAGGGCTTCCTTATAGCAAGCCGGAGGAGGCTTTACAAACAGGTTCATCTCTGCGTATATCCAGTCCGTTTCCGGGCATGCGCCATAGGTCTTTGTGGCCTTCATGCCGATACGAAGTGTCGAGCCGGAGTCCTGATTGACGGTTCCTTGCGCGGCCCGCTCGTTATAATAGATGAATAATCGGCTTGGTTCGTAAGTCTTGGTATGAAACTGAATAACACCTGCTATAGCATTAGCCGTGCAACTCCCGATGGAGCCCTGGTTATAAACAGGTGGGCATTGCGATTCCAGATTGATATAGCCGATAGGGGTACTACCGAGTTCTTCGCTCGGATCAAAGAGCTTGTCGCGTACATCGGGTTCGTCTTTGCGAAGATTGTAGATCATTCTCTAGGTGCCTCGTAACAAGGTGACGCTTATTAGAAGTAGAATCTTCCATACAAGATGACGCCACCTACATTCATACCGCCTGTCCGTGATCCTATCACGGGCGCGTAGTTGATAGGCGCTCCGTTGGCTCTTGGCAAAAACGTCTGATGCGACTGTACGAATAACGGGCCGATGTAGACGTGATGCACCAAGAGCCAATGGAGTATATCTGTCATGGCTTTGCGGCTACTCCAGGAGCATTAGCCGCGCTGGAGACGGCGCCTGTACTGCCCGTACTGCCCGTACCGCCGGATAATGCCTTAGTCGCAATGCTGCCCGCTGCCGCGCCGCCTACCAGTGCGCCTACAGGGCCGCTAGCGA